>Ga0209253_10004277_pt1 | contig 12463 bp, 11 predicted proteins | sample FrelakmetBRP12BR_FD_187145 | JGI IMG/M metagenome (GOLD analysis project Ga0209253, IMG submission 187145) | Freshwater lake sediment microbial communities from the University of Notre Dame, USA, for methane emissions studies - BRP12 BR (SPAdes)... | ecosystem: Environmental > Aquatic >...
AGCAGCAGTCGCTGCGCGCCTTTGTGCAGCAGCGACCGGGACTGATACTGGCGGCTCAATCCGTCAGCCAGCTTCGCTTTGCGGGTTTACAGGCTTGAAGCCAACTTATGGCGTGGTATCACGCTATGGCATGATCGCTTTCGCATCGAGTCTGGATCAGGCAGGCCCGATGGCGAAATCTGCTGAAGATTGTGCGCTGATGATGAACGTGATGGCCGGTTTTGATGAGCGTGATTCCACCAGCCTGAATCGTGAGAAGGAAGACTACACCAGAGATTTGAATAAACCTTTGCAGGGCTTGAGAATCGGCTTGCCGAAAGAGTTCTTCGCAGAAGGTCTGGATGCTGGCGTAGGCAAGGTGATTGAAACTGCAATTGCCGAATATAAAAAGCTGGGCGCGGAGATTGTGGATATTTCACTGCCGAATACCGGATTGTCGATTCCAGTCTATTACGTTCTGGCGCCGGCGGAGGCTTCAAGCAACTTATCGCGCTATGATGGCGTTCGTTATGGGCACCGTACAGCAGAATATTCAGACTTGATGGAGATGTATTGTAAATCACGTGCGGAAGGCTTTGGTGCAGAAGTGAAGCGCCGTATTCTGATTGGTACCTACGTGCTAAGTGCCGGTTACTACGATGCTTATTACCTTAAAGCACAGCAGATTCGCCGCTTGATCGCACAGGACTTTGTTGAGGCGTTCAAACAGTGTGATGTCATTATGGGGCCGGCTGCGCCTTCAACTGCATTTAAAGCGGGTGAAAAGGTGGATGATCCGGTTGCGATGTATCTGCAGGATATTTATACCATTTCAACTAACTTGGCAGGTTTGCCGGGCATGAGCGTGCCAGCCGGTTTCTCAAATGGCTTGCCGGTTGGTTTGCAGATTATCGGTAATTATTTTGATGAAGCGCGTATGTTGAACGTGGCGCATCAGTATCAACAAGTGACAGATTGGCATCATGCAATGCCAGAGGGCTTAGTATAATGGAATGGGAAGTCGTTATCGGGCTGGAAACACATACCCAGCTACAAACAAACACTAAAATTTTCTCAGGCGCATCTATTAAGTACGGAGCTGAGCCGAATACGCAGGCCTGTGAGGTGAGCATTGCGTTGCCTGGTGTGTTGCCTGTGCTGAATAAAGAAGCTGTCAATTGTGCCATCAAGTTCGGTCTGGCAATCAATGCCGAGATTGCGCCACGCTCTGTGTTTGCGCGTAAAAACTATTTTTATCCGGATTTACCAAAAGGCTACCAGATTAGCCAGTATGAACTGCCTGTTGTAGGTAAGGGCGCCGTGACGATTCAAGTGCCGGCTGTCGGTAAAAATGAAGCTTACGAAAAGGTGATCAATATCACCCGTGCGCATCTGGAAGAGGATGCCGGTAAATCGGTACATGGCGCGGTAGAGGGGATGAGCGGCATTGACTTGAATCGTGCAGGTACGCCGTTGCTGGAAATTGTAACGGAGCCGGATATGCGCTCTGCGGCTGAAGCGGTGGCTTATGCAAAAAAATTGCACGAACTGGTGCAATGGATAGGCATTTGCGATGGCAACATGCAAGAGGGTAGTTTCCGGTGTGATGTGAACGTTTCTGTGCGTAAAAAAGGCAGTGACAAATTAGGTACGCGCCGCGAGATCAAGAATCTGAACTCGTTCAAGTTCATGCAGCAGGCGATTGAGTATGAGACCCGCTGGCAGATCGAGACGCTGGAAGATGGCGGTACGATTCAGCAGGCAACGGTGCTGTTTAATCCTGATACCGGCGAAACACGCGCTATGCGCAGTAAAGAAGAAGCGAACGACTATCGCTACTTCCCTGATCCGGACTTGCTGCCGCTGGAAGTCACTGAGGCCGATAAAGTGCGCGTTAAAGCACAGATGCCGGAATTGCCTGAGGCGATGAAAGCCAGGTTTGAAGCGCAGTTTGGTTTGACCAGCTACGATGCTGCTACGCTCACTGCAAACCGTGGACTTGCTGACTATTTCGTGGCAACGGTAGATGCCGGTGCTGAAGCAAAGCCTGCAGCGAACTGGGTGATGGGTGCGATCTCGGCAAAATTGAATGCTGAAGAAAAAACCCTGGCAGATTCACCGGTGAGTTCTGCACAACTGGCAAGCTTGCTGAAGCGCATTGCCGACAACACGATTTCTAACAATGCAGCCAAGCAGGTGTTTGAAGCCATGTGGAATGGCGAGGGTGAAGTGGATGCGATCATCGAGGCGAAAGGTCTGAAACAAGTCTCTGATTCAGGGGCTATTGAAGCGATTCTGGATGAGGTGTTGGCTGTCAATGCTGCAATGGTGGAAGAGTTCAAAGCCGGCAAGGAAAAAGCCTTTAATGCCTTGGTAGGTCAAGCCATGAAAGCTTCAAAAGGTAAAGCCAACCCAGCTCAGGTGAACGAACTGCTGAAGAAAAAACTCGGCGCGTAAACTAGATTAACCCAGAGCCCCGGCTTGCTGGAGTCGCTCAAAGACTAAGGTTTGGGGGAGTTGGCAGGAGTAGTTGCCGTTTTTTCTGAAACACTGGCCGACGCTGCTGGTGCTTGCCCCGATGCCGGAGTGGGTGCAGATGTGGCAGCGCTCATCGGGTTTTTGAGTTCCAGATAACGTTTCTTGTCCTCATCAAAACGTTTGCGAGTGCTTTCAATGACCTGCTTGCGCTCATTGATGCGCTGATCTATCTTGGTAACTTCTTCCCGGTTCGCTGCAATGTCTGTGCTTAAATCCGCAGGGATCGGCTTTTTCTTTTTGGTATAGCCATCTGCCAGTTTTTTGTTGTCGGCATAACGTTTCTGGCTGTTAATCTTTTCCTGATTCAGATTTTCGAGTGCAATCATATCCAGCTGGATATTGCGGTCGCGTGCAAGATCGATTTCATCTGCATTGGTAAACGCACCCAGTAAAGCCCTATCCTTTTTTTCCTGCTCCTGTTTTGCAATGTCCAGTGCCAAATCCTGATGGTTTACAGCTTTGTTATGCTTGACGGTAACGCCTTGCTTATTAATGACCGAATTTTCGCGATTGACGTATTGCGGGGGAATTTTATCGCCGTAGTGGGTCACGCCCTTTTCATCTTTCCATTTGACGATGCGGCTGGCATTTTCTGCATGCGCATAGCAGGAAAGCAATAGCAAAGTACATAGACTCAATGCCCACCATCCCTGAACGTACGGGTTGGTGGGTTTTTGAGCAGCTAGGCGAATGGGCTTCTCAATCATTGTGTTCGGGTGTTGCAGCATTGTACCTTTTGCGACCTTTCTTGTTATCCTGCGCATTTGAAACGCAGGAAAAGATTAAATCACGCCATACTGTTGACGATATGCCTGAACTGCATGCAAGTTTTGCGCCATGTCTTGCTTATCCTGCAAATAATTCAATAAATCATTCAGATTCGCGATGGCGCAAACGGGAATCTGCTGGCTCTGTATCACTTCCTGCACCGCAGACAGCTCCCCCAGACCTTTCTCCTGTCTGTCAATGGCAATGGCTACACCACAAGCAGTGGCGCCGTTTGCTTTGATAAGATCGACAGATTCGCGTACAGAGGTGCCTGCCGAAATCACGTCATCAATGATGAGCACCCGACCTTTCAGCGGACTGCCAACGATGACACCGCCTTCGCCGTGATCTTTGGCCTCTTTGCGATTGTAGGCATAGGGTAAGTTGTGACCATTTTTGGCAAATGCGATGGCAATACTTGCCACTAATGTAATGCCTTTATAGGCGGGGCCGAATAGCATGTCGAACTCAATGCCAGAATTTTTGATGGCTTCCGCATAAAATTCGCCCAGTTTCATCAGGCTTTCACCGTCGTTGAATAGACCGGCGTTAAAGAAGTAGGGACTCATGCGACCGGCTTTGGTTTTGAATTCGCCAAAACGTAAAACCTCTTTTTGAATCGCAAATGCGATAAACTCTTGTCTAAATTGATCAGTTGGTAGGGTCATGTTGTCTGTCTAAATAAAAATCAGGAATAAAGTTTTGAAGATTATATCGTTAAATTTAAATGGCATACGTTCTGCAGCGAATAAAGGGTTGTACGCATGGCTCAAGCAGCAGGATGCGGATATCATTTGCATGCAGGAAATCAAGGCGCAAGTGAGCGATATGACGCCCGAGATGCTGAACCCGGAAGGTTATTTTGGCTATTTTCATTATGCAGAGAAAAAAGGCTACAGCGGTGTAGGTATTTATGCCAAAGCCCAGCCGGACGCCATCATTGAAGGATTGGGGATCGCAGACATCGATAGTGAAGGCCGTTATATCGAAGTCAGGTTCGGTAACCTGAGTGTGGTGTCGCTTTATTTGCCATCCGGTTCAAGTGGCGAAGAGCGGCAGACGTTTAAATTTAGCGTCATGGAACGTTTCATGCCTCAATTGCAGGCGCTGAAGCAAAGTGGTCGAGACGTTGTGATCTGCGGTGACTGGAACATCGCGCACAAAGAGGCAGACCTGAAGAACTGGAAGGGTAATAAAAAGAACTCTGGCTTTCTGCCCGAAGAGCGCGCCTGGCTTACAACGCTATTTGATCAGGTAGGCTGGGTGGATGTTTACCGCACCTTACAGCCCAATGCCACCGATGAATGCTACACATGGTGGAGCAATCGCGGGCAGGCTTGGGCCAAGAATGTGGGTTGGCGTATTGATTATCAGATAGCTACGCCGGAGCTGGCAAGCAAAGCGGTGGCTACCAGTGTGTATAAGAATGAACGTTTCAGTGACCATGCACCTCTAATTATTGATTACTCCCTTGATTGATTGCCTGGGTCGACCAACGTACTTGCAAAATTTTCATCTATTTAAAGAATTCATTTTGCCATTTAAAAAACTTGTTTCTATATTTATGCTTGCGCAAATGCTCAATGTGACTGCGGTGCAGGCAGGTGAAATTGAGCATGCGGTTGTGCCTGACCGTATCAGCAACATCTATTCAGATATTGATATGCGTGTTCGTCTTGCAATCAAGCCAAACGCAGCGTTATGTGAAGCTGAAGGCTGTAGTCTGAACCATGCGTTTGAAGATCGTATCCAGCAACTAGGTACACAATTATCAACAGCTGCATTTTTAGTGTATCCAGCGCTTAAAAAGCGCGTGCACCAATTTACCTTCAATGTTGTAGATAAAAAAGACCTTGGTACGGCTTCAAACGCTGCTGGCAAGGTTGTACTTTTTCGTGGCCTGCAACAGTTGGAACTTACCGATGATGCGCTTGGTTTTATTATGGCACGTGAGATGGGGCACGTGATTGGCAAGCATCACGTTAAAAACACTTCTGCCAAGCTGATCATTTCAGCGCTTGCAAGTTTAGCGTTTCCTGCGTTGGCGGTGGTTAGCGCGTCAACTGCAGCAGCACAGGCAACTACCGCGACCACGCTGATCACCAGTGCCGCTTCAACAGCCACGTCCATGCTGGGTTCAGAGGTTGCATTGGCAAAAATGAAGCCTGATCAACTGGCAGAATCAGACGAGATCGCATTTAAGTTATTGAGTAATCAGGGGTGGGATATATCCTCTGTGGCGAATATGCTGCAATTCGACAGCGAGCAAAGCCAGAATGGCTGGACAAAAGATTTGCAGATGAGCAGCGACTATCTACAAAAAATGATCAATCAAGAGCAGTTGGCATCTTTGCCTATAGTGGAAGAAAGCTTGTCAAATGGGGAAGAAAATGTCACCGCTTCCAGTGCCGAGTTGTTTCATTAAAACCAGACTGAGCGCAAATACAAATTTGCAGATGAATCGGTAGTGTCTCAGTTTGAATATTGCCCCGTTCGTGGTGAGCCTGTCGAACCGCGGCCCCTTTGACAAGCTCAGACCGTAAAGGTCTTCCCCAGTTTTCTAAGCCGGTAAACCGGCTGGAAAAGTGTGAAGGGCGAACGGCTGATACTCAGTTTAGAAAGCAATAATTTAAATTGAGACACTGCTTGTGAATCGCATGACTTGATCCTTTGAGCTAACAAGATTAAGCAGCTGGATTTGAGTTGACCTTACAAAGTGTGCTGTATTTCTTTTGCAGTCTCATTCCAGGGTGCGATCTTAATCAGTAGCAGCATGCCTGGAATAGCCAGAATAAAACATACGATAAAGAACATGAACCAGCCCAGGCTCTCAACCATGTAGCCTGTCGCTGCGTTGGCAAAAGTGCGCGGCACGGCTGCCAGGCTGGTGAATAAGGCAAATTGCGTTGCGGTATAGAGCGGGTGGGTGGTGTGGGCAATGTAAGCCACAAAGGCAGCGGTACCCAGACCAACGCCAAATGCTTCTACGCCGATTACGATGCCCAGCAGTAATAGATCATGCGACGCTGTAGCCAGCCACGCAAACCCCAGAATGGCTATCATCTGCACAATGCCAAATAGCCATAACGAGCGGTTGATGCCGAGTCTGATCATCCATACGCCGCCTAACAGGCCGCCGACTACGCTTGGCCAAAGCCCTGCATTTTTGGCAATAAGACCGATTTCTGTTTTGCTGTACCCCATGTCCAGATAGAAGGGTGTGGCCAGTGCGGTGGCCATGCTGTCGCCCAGTTTGTAGAGAAATATGAATGCCAGAATCAACAAGGCAGCTTTGATGCCGTTGCGACCGATAAATTCATTGAATGGGTCAACGACTGCGGCCCTGAGTGTTTTGGGTGTGCCATTTTTCAACATGGGCTCGCTCACCAGAAGCGTCATGACCAGCCCCGGCAGCATGAAAAGCGCAGTGATGATAAATACACTGCTCCATGGCATGTGGTCGGCCAATATCAGTGAAAGCGCACCAGGCACCAAGCCTGCGATTTTGTAGGCATTCACGTGCACGGCGTTGCCTAAACCTAGTTCTGCATCAATGAGCAATTCACGACGATAGGCATCCAATACGATATCCTGACATGCGCTGAAGAATGCAACGGCTGTGGCAAGATAGGCAATGGTCCAGATGTCGAGTGTTGGATTAAATAGCCCAAAAACCGGGATTGAGACTAGCAGCAGGAGTTGGGAAATCAGTAGCCAGCCACGACGGCGACCAAGTGGCGGTGTGTAGCGATCAAATAGCGGCGCCCATAAAAACTTCCATGTGAATGGCAGATTGATCAATGCAAACAAGCCGATGGATTTTAAGTCTACACCTTCGGAGCGTAGCCATGCGGGTAGCAGGCTGATCAGAATGTAAAGCGGCAGACCTGAGCTGAAACCGGTAAAGATGCAGATGAGCATTTTTTTGCTCATGAGCGACTCCCTGATGGATGGTTGCGCGGCGGGTTGCAAAGACGTTATTTGCTTTTTAGCCGATACATGGCCAGGCTACCCAGCAGGTTGGGCAGGAAATCTACTTCTTTACCATCGGTAATGACGCGGCGCTCCAATATCTCGATTTTGTGATTTTTACAAAAATCATCAAAATCATTGATGGTGCAAAGGTGCACATTGGGGGTGTCGTACCATTGGTATGGCAAGGCTTTGGACACCGGCATACGTCCGGCGGTAATTTGCATGCGGTTGCGCCAGTAGCCAAAATTAGGGAAGGTGACGATGATTTCCTCGCCTACGCGCAGCATTTCCAGCACGATCCTTTCGGTATTGTGCATGGCTTGCAGGGTTTGCGAGAGAATGACAGTGTCGAATGACTGGTTTTCAAATCCCGATAGCCCGTCTTCCAGATCCATCTGAATCACATTGGTGCCATTTTTAACGCAGGCAAGTACGTTGGTGTCATCTTTTTCTACGCCATAGCCTTTGGTTTCCAGTGAGTCACGTAGAAACTGCAGCAATTCGCCGTCGCCACAGCCTAAATCCAGCACTTTGGAGCCGAAGTTGACCCAATTTGCGATAATTGCAAAATCCTGACGGAATTTTGTGACTGCATTTGTAATATTTACATTATTTTGCATGGTCGCTACCAATCTGAATGTTGCTTAAATAGGTGCGTAAAATAGCGTGGTAGTGTTTATCCGGCATCAGGAATGCATCGTGTCCATGTGCGGCAGTGACTTCTGCATAGCTGACGGTGCTTTCGTTGTCGAGTAATGCTTTGACAATTTCACGGGAGCGCGCCGGAGAAAAGCGCCAGTCACTGGTAAATGAAAGCACTAAGAACTGTGCTTTTGCCTTACTGAGTGCTTTGCTTAAGTCGCCACCGTAAGCGAGCGCAGGGTCGTAATAATCCAGCGCACGCGTCATGCGCAGGTAGGTGTTGGCATCGAACTCGCCTGCAAATTTGTCACCTTGATAACGCAGGTAGGATTCCATTTCGAATTCGACGTCAAAACTGTATTTGATATTGTCTTTGAGTTTGCGTCCGAATTTTTCGCCCATCGCATCATCGCTTAAGTAGGTGATGTGTCCCAGCATGCGTGCGATACGTAAACCGCGACGCGGTACCACGCCGTGTTCGTAGTAATCGCCGCCATGAAATTCTGGATCGGTGATGATGGCCTGGCGCGCCACTTCGTTGAATGCCATATTCTGTGCGGTCAGGTTAGGTGCGGAAGCAATGACCAATGCATGGCGAACACGCTCAGGATAAGCAATCGTCCATTGCAGAGCTTGCATACCGCCCAAGCTGCCGCCGATGACAGCAGCGAGCTGTGTGATGCCTAAATGATCCAGTAAGCGTGCCTGAGAATTGACCCAGTCCTCAACGGTTACGATCGGGAATGCCGAGCCCCAGGGTTTGTTGGTGTCTGGATTGATGCTGGAAGGGCCTGAACTGCCGTGGCAGCCGCCAAGGTTATTGAGGCCGATCACAAAGAAACGATTGGTGTCGAGGGGCTTGCCGGGGCCAATCAGGTTGTCCCACCAACCCGGGTATTTATCACTTTCGTGATGTTTTCCTGCCACATGATGATGCCCTGAAAGTGCGTGGCAGATCAGCACGGCATTGGATCTGTCGGCGTTGAGTATGCCGTAGGTTTCAAATACCAGATCAAACTGCGGCAATATCTTGCCACTTTTAAGTGTGAACGGCTCACTAAAGTGAGCTGTTCGTGGGGCTACGATGCCGATGGAGTTATTTTCTTGCATAGTTTTATTATACTATGCGTTATGACACAAACTCACGTACCTGGTATACAAAACCATACACAAAACAATATTCAAGGCTTTCAGGGTCGTTTTCCGCGATTGGCTGAAGGTGTATTCATTCACGCCGCCGCTACTGTTATCGGCGATGTCAGCATCGGCGAGAATAGTTCAGTGTGGCCAGGTGTGGTGGTGCGCGGTGACGTCAATAGTATCCATATCGGCAGGGGTGCCAACGTGCAGGATTTAAGCATGCTGCATGTAAGCCATAAATCCAGTATGGACCCTGCCGGAGCGCCTCTTGTGATCGGTAATCACGTGACGATAGGCCACAGTGTGATTCTGCATGGCTGCACGATTGAAGATGAATGTTTGATTGGCATGGGCAGCATCGTGATGGATAAGGCGGTGGTGCAGAAGCATGTGTTGCTTGCCGCTGGCAGTCTGGTGCCTGAAGGCAAAGTACTGGAAAGCGGCTATCTGTATGTGGGCAGGCCGGCTAAAAAGGTTCGTCTGCTAACTGCGGAAGAACTGATGCAGTTTATGTATTCAGCAAATAATTATGTTCAGCTAAAGAACCAATACTTGTTTGATAAATAGTTTTGGTGGATCAAGCCCAATGAGTATTCACGATCAGCGGATTCTTGCCTATAGTAATGCGGTTGTTGCCACCAAAGTCTTGGATAGTGGCAATATTAATTAACCCTGCATTTGCCATTAAATCAGCAACCTGATCAGCTTGATTGTAGCCATGCTCCAGCATTAGCCAGCCTTGCGGCTTGAGGTGGATCAGGCTTTCCTGAATGATTTGGCGAATATCATCCAAACCATCTTTACCCGAAGCCAGTGCGCTCATGGGTTCAAAGCGTAAGTCGCCCTGGCTTAAATGCACGTCGTCTTGCTCAATATAGGGCGGGTTGCTGACAATCAGGTCAAATTTTTCACTTTTCAATGAGCTGAACCAGTTGCTCAGGATAAAGCTTACATTGGTAATATTTAGGCTTTTCGCATTTTCGATTGCAACATTCAACGTAGCCTGTGAAGCGTCTGCTGCAGTCACTTGTGCATGAGGCCGGTTTTTTGCGATAGCTAAAGCGATAGCACCTGTTCCGGTGCCGAGGTCTAAAATGCGTACATTGGGTGAAACTGCGTTTTTCTGAATTTTACCTAACGCAGCCTCTACCAACGTCTCTGTATCCGGCCGCGGGATGAGCGTATCAGGTGTGACTTTAAGTTTAAGGCCGTAAAATTCACGGCAGCCTAGAATGTAGGCAATTGGCTCACCGCACAGTCGGCGATCCAAAAGCACCCCATATGCCCTGTGTGGACTGGCATCGATAGTATCTCCTGCATGCGCAATCAGCCAGGCGCGATTAACCTTTAGCACATGCTGCATCAATAGCTGCGCTTCAAGTTTTGCCTCGCTGGCATCAATCATTTTTGCGAGCGCAGCTTGTGCTCCAAGCAAGACTTCATGAATGGTCATTTTTGCAACAGCGCTAACTGTGTTGACCTTTTAGTTATCGTCACCCAGGCTGGCGAGCAGATCCGCCTGGTGTTCTGTGGCCAGTGCGTTAATCAATTCGTCCATATCGCCTTCGGTGATCGCGTCGATCTTGTATAGCGTGAGGTTGATGCGATGGTCGGTAATGCGGCCTTGCGGGTAATTGTAAGTGCGAATGCGCTCGCTGCGGTCGCCGGAGCCAATCAGGTTGCGGCGTTCGCTAGCGATTTTGCTGTTTTGCTCGTCGACTTGTTTGGCTTTGATGCGTGCGGCAAGCACCATCATGGCTTGCGCCTTGTTGCTGTGCTGGCTGCGACCATCCTGACATTCCACCACGATGCCGGTAGGGGCATGGGTAATACGCACAGCAGAGTCGGTTTTGTTAATGTGCTGACCGCCCGCACCACTGGCGCGGAAAGTATCAATGCGAATATCAGCCGGGTTGATGACGACATCTGCCACTTCATCGACTTCCGGTAGAATTGCGACCGTGCAGGCGCTGGTATGGATGCGGCCTTGCGTTTCAGTATCCGGCACACGTTGCACACGGTGGCCGCCGCTTTCGAATTTCAGTTTTGAATAGGCGCCGTAGCCATCGATTTTTGCGATGATCTCTTTATAGCCGCCGACTTCGGATTCATTGGCTGAAAGAATTTCCACTTTCCAGCGCTGGCGCTCGGCGTAGCGGGAGTACATGCGGAATAAATCGGCCGCAAACAGACTGGATTCGTCGCCGCCAGTGCCGGCACGAATTTCCAGAATGATGTTTTTTTCGTCATTCGGGTCTTTAGGCAGCAGCAGTGTCTGCAGTGATTTTTCAGTTGCTTCCAGCTTGTCTTTGCCAGCTTCGATTTCTTCCTGCGCAAACTCTTTCATGTCAGGGTCGCTCAGCATGCTCTGCGCTTCCCTGATGTCAGCTTCGGCCTGCATATAGGCGCGGTACTGTTCGACTACCGGCGTGATCTCGGCGTGCTCGCGCGTGATCTTGCGGTAGTTGTCCATGTTGCTGGTTGCCTCTTCGCTCGAAAGTAAGCGATTCAGTTCTTCCAAACGCTCGCTTAAACCGGCGAGCTTGTTGATCATTGATGGTTTCATTGGGTGTTTCTTTTAAATTTGTTTAATTCTTTATTTGATAGAGTTGCTTCAGTGTATTTTCAAGTCTTGCATGTTCATCACCATGTGCCTGATGCAATGCGTGACTAGGGGCATGCATGAATTTGTTGGTGAGCGCGATGCTTAATGCTTCTAAAGCTTTTTCGGGGTTCTCACCTTTTTGAATGAGTTTCAACGCTTTATCCAGTTCGGTCTTGCGCATTGCTTCAGCCTGGTCACGCAAGGCTTTTATGGTGGGCACCGCATCGCGTTTTTTAACCCATTGCATGAAACTCTCAACGCGGTTGGCGACAATCATTTCTGCTTCAACGGCTGCGGACTGGCGGTTTTCGATGCCGTCACTGACCACCTGTGCCAAATCATCGACCGTGTATAAGAACACATCATCCAACTCGGCTACTTCTGACTCAATGTCACGCGGCACGGCAAGGTCAACCATGAAGATCGGGCGGTGACGGCGTGCTTTCAGTGCGCTTTCCACCATGCCCAAGCCAATAATCGGCAGCGTGCTGGCCGTAGAGGTAACGACAATGTCAAACTCGGCAAAGTGTGCTGGCAGGTCATTCAGCAAAATGGCCTGCCCGTTGATTTTTTGTGCCAGATTGGAGCCGCGTTCAATCGTGCGGTTGGCAATGGTCATGCTTTGGGGGTGTTGTGCCGCGAAATGGTCAGCACACAGCTCAATCATCTCGCCTGCGCCGATAAATAAGACCTTCTGCTGGCTGATATCGCCAAAAATGCGTTGTGCCAGTTTGACGGCGGCAGCGGCCATTGAAATGGAGTTTGCGCCGATATCGGTATTGGTGCGCACTTCTTTGGCTACTTCAAATGTGCGCT
>Ga0209253_10004278_pt1 | contig 12460 bp, 8 predicted proteins | sample FrelakmetBRP12BR_FD_187145 | JGI IMG/M metagenome (GOLD analysis project Ga0209253, IMG submission 187145) | Freshwater lake sediment microbial communities from the University of Notre Dame, USA, for methane emissions studies - BRP12 BR (SPAdes)... | ecosystem: Environmental > Aquatic >...
GGGTCCCCGCCTTCGCGGGGACGACGGAGCATTGGTCATGCATTTCCGTAATGCTCGATAGATCACCGCGGCGCCGCCCGTCGTCGCTGCGCACCGGGCTCCGTCGCTCGTTCGCCGCGCCTTCGGGCGCCGGGTTGCGCGGAACGGCGCAGTTGGGGCCGCCTGCGCCACCACGCTGTCAGCATGGCAGAAACACGGACGCAGTGTCCAAGGAACGCGAATATTCGCGTACCCGGACGCACGACGTCCGGCGCGCGCGCGTCGCCGGGTCGCGAGCCCTGGAATGCCGATGCGGTAACCGCATCCAACCGTGTCGCTTGCCGAACCGTCACGGGCCGCCTCAGTGTGCGACGCCGTGCTGCTGCACGTGAACCGGCTAGGGGTCGCCGCGCTGGTGACGCCGATGCATTTCCTGCAGCAGGAATTCTTCGTCGGCGGGCGCGATGTCGAAGCGCTGGCACGCTTCGTCGACCAGGTGCGCCGTCCATTCGCCCTGTTCGGCGAGCCACGCGAATGCGCGGCGCAACGAATCGCCGGGCGGCACGAGGGGAGGCAGCGTCATCGCGCCATCGTACGCCCGCGGCGCCGCGGATCAGAGCACGACGAGGCGCTTTGCCCGGCCCAGCCGGTAGACGGTGCGAGCGGCGCGACGGCCTGTCGGCGGCACCGGCATCACCGGGCACGGAGGGGTGCGGCGTCCTTCCGGCGTCAGCGTGTCGTCGGCATCGAGGCTTGGCCAGATGCCGCCGGACACGGGTCGGAACTGCCAGCAGACGTAGCCGACATCGGCGGCGAGCTGCATCATTTCCGCGCGGTCAGGGGCGTCCTCGACGAGTGTGCTCGCGCCGTCGAGCGCAGGGTAATCGCCGAATGCCTGCCGGCATTCGAGCGCCTCGTGCGGGCGCGCGCCGACGCTGCTGCATCCGCGCTTTTCCGCGCGCTCGACGTTCCACGCGCCCAGTTGCCACGCGGCATCGAGCACCGCGAACTCCACGGCGCAGAGCGCCGACCAGCGGTCGTTCAGCTGCAACGCGGAGGCGGGCACGGGGACGAGGCGGCCCTCGGGTTCGCCCGGCAGCGGATCGTCGGGGCGGAAGCCGTGCCAGTGGAGCATCAGCAGGAGCGGCGTGTCGGCCTTCGGGAGCGCGGTGAGCGTCACCGCGAACAGCGGCAACTGGATGCTGTCGATCTGCGCTGCGACCCGCTCCAGGATATCCATGCGGACGGTACCTCGCGTGCAACCCGATAGTTCCAACCTAGCAAATTCCATGCAATCCGCAAGGTGGATTCGAGTTCGCGTGGCGCACGCCGCTGGCATCCAGGTGGTGGCGCTACCGTTGGCGAACGGGCGGCAAACGTGCGGCGTGCTGCCGTGCACGTTGCGCATCAGTGCGATGTCGGTGCCGTGGCTCGGAGAGCGCTGCAAGCGGTCGTAACGGAAGGACGCGCCATCGGCAGCGATTTCTTTGCGGTGCCGAGTGTGCGGAGCGTGATGGCTTTGTGCCTGAGTGCGTCGTCGCCGTTGATCGTGCGCGTGTCGACGAGCGGCGAGCCCGTCGTCCACGGGGCGTCGGGCGCGCTTAGGCGACGGGCAGAATGCGCGGCGATCGGGAGGTCGGTGGTCGTGAGGGCGCTGCGCGTGCAGGCGACGGACCTACGGACCTCCCGTTGCGAGCCGGGTCACGCGTTCAGCGTGACCCGGCTCGCTCGCTACGCGTGATCGCGACAGGACCGGCGCCCACATGCGGCGCGCCCACCTCAGAAAACTGTAAGCCGATCTGTAGGTCGCTGCGGCCGCGCGGGCGTGTCGTGGGCGGGCGGCGCGCACCGGGAACATACCGAATGGGCCGCCTTGGGTCGCTCGCCAGTTTCTCGCGCTCGTTCAGCGACTTAGCTCACCCAGGGCGACCGCGTCTGAGCGTGCCCGCCGCCGCCGCGGCGCGGTTCACGATCCGTCAGCGATCGGCCAGCACCCCGCCCGCAGACTGCCGCTATGCGCGAGTGCCGGAATGGTCCGGCAGGCACACAGCAGGGAGCAGCGATCATGGGTAACGCGATCAGGATCCGATGCATCGAGCTGGGACGCCTCGTCCGCACGGTGGGCCCCTTCGTCGTGCTCGAGGTCGTGATGCCGGGCGGCACGCTCTTCGCGCTGCTGCTCTATCTGCACCGGTCCGGCCGGCTCGCCAACCTCGGCGAGGTGGCGGAGCGGGCGATGGACCGGGCGACGAACAGTACGTTCGACCGGTTGGCGTTTGCACCGGGGCCGATGGGCGCAACCCCGGAAGCAGGTGCGGATGCACAGCAGCGCGACGGGCTCGAACCGCTCGACGTCATGTCGCCGCGCCGCCTGGCGGCGTGATGCGGCGCCCGCGGTTGTCGTCGGGCGTGTGGCGGCACTTGGGCAGCATGAAACTGAGTGGCCGCCCGCCGGGGCGGCCGCTCGGTCGTGCCGAAGAGACTCGGGAGTAGCCTCACGAGCGATCGGCGCGGCATGCGCTTGAGGCCGCGCTCGTGGCCCACGGCGCGCGCGCCTGCAGTTGCCCGCTGCAGGCGCCGGTGTACCGATCGTGGAACGGTGGCACGACGTCGCCATCGTGCCCGCCCCCTGGCCGCCGCCATAGCGGCGCCCTTCCGATTCCGGCGTCGGACGATTCCTGCGGCTGGCGCCGTCGCGGCATGCGGCCTTGATTCGCATCAAGCGGTTATCGGCACAACCGGCTAGATTGCGCGCATGGGTCATCCGAAGCATTGGACGCTGGGGGTGAAGCTCGCGCTGGTCGCGACGCCGTTCGTGCTGCTCGCGCTGCTCTCGATCGCGCTGACGCTGTGGGTCTCGTGGCAGCTCGACGGTGGCGCCGCCGCCGTGAACGAGGCGGGCCGCATGCGGATGCAGGCGTACCGGATGTCGCTGGCCGTCGGCACCGGAGAGGTCGCGGCGCTGCCGCAACTGGCCGACGAATTCGAGCGCAGCCTGGCGACGCTGCGTCACGGCGACTACGAGCGGCCGCTGTTCGTGCCGTGGGACGACGTGACCCGAGCGCACTTCGCCGTGGTCGAGGGCGACTGGATCCGGTTCCGCACGGACTGGGTCGGGGCGCCCGCGGAATCGCGCGCGGGATTGCGCGACCAGACCGCGGCATTCGCCGCCGACATCGATGCGCTGGTCGCCGGTATCGAGCGCCACATGTCCCGCTGGACCGCGCTCCTGCACCTGCTGCAGACGGCGATGATGGGATTCGCCGTGCTGGGGTCGGCGGTGCTGCTCTATACAGGCTATCTGTTCGTGCTGGAGCCGGTGAGCCGGCTCAAGCAGGCGACCGAACGCCTGCAGCGCGGCGACTTCAGCGCGCGCGTGGACCGCGTGACCAGCGACGAGTTCGGCACGCTCGCCGAGTGCTTCAACGGCATGGCCGAGCATCTGCAATCGATGTACCGCGACCTCGAGGCGAAAGTCGTCGCGAAGACGTCCGAACTCGAGGAAAAGCGGGAGCGCCTCGAGGCGCTCTACGACGTGACGGCGCTGGTCGCGAAGGCCACGGCGCTCCCCGAGCTGGCCGACGGATTCGTCGAGCGGATCCGCCGCGTCGCGCGTGCGGACGGCGTCGCGCTGCGCTGGACCGACGAGACGAACCAGCGGTTCCTGCTGCTCGCATCCTCCGGCCTGCCCGCGACGTTGGCCGAGGAAGAGCAATGCCTGCATGCGGGCGACTGCCTGTGCGGCGCCGTGGCGGGCCAGCAGGGCGTGCGCGTGATTCCCATCGCGGATGCCACGCCGGCCGCGCTGCCGCACTGCGGGCTGGCGGGCTACGCGACGCTGGTCTCGATTCCAATCCGGCTGCACGACCGCCTGATGGGCGAGGTCGACCTCTTCCATCATGCGCAATTGACGCTGTCGGCCGCCGAGCGGTCGCTGCTCGAGGCGCTCGCCGCGCATCTGGCCGGCGCCATGGAGAACCTGCGGCTCAACGCGCTGGAGCGGGAGCAGGCGGTCGCGCAGGAGCGCACGTTCATCGCGCGCGAGCTGCACGACTCGATCGCGCAGTCGCTCGCGTTCCTCAAGATCCAGGTCCAGCTGATGCGCGACGCGCTCGCGCAGCGCGACGATGCCCTCGCGCAGCGCGTGCTCGCCGAGATCGACACCGGCGTGCGCGAGAGCTACGGCGACGTACGCGAGCTGCTCGTCCATTTTCGCACGCGCGCGCACGGCGAGGACATCGAGCCCGCGCTGAAGACGACGCTGCGCAAGTTCGAGCACCAGAGCGGACTGGCCGCGACGATCGAGATGGAGGGCCACGGGATGCCGCTGTCGCCCGACCTGCAGATCCAGGTGTTGCACATCGTGCAGGAAGCATTGTCCAATGTGCGCAAGCACGCGAACGCGTCGCGCGTCACGCTGCTGGTGTCGCAGCAGCCGCAGTGGCGGTTCGAGGTGCGCGACGACGGCGTGGGCTTCGAACACGAGGACGGACCGGACGACGAGACGCATGTCGGATTGCGGATCATGGCTGAGCGCGCGGAGCGCATCGGCGCGACGCTCGACGTCGTCACCACGCCCGGGCGCGGCACGTCGATCGTGCTGACGCTGCCGCCCTCCCATCCGGCGCAGCCGCCGGCGGTGGTGGCGGCCGACGCCGCCGCGCTGCACTGAAGACCCCGGCGACCATGTCCACGGTCCGCATTTTCGTCGTCGACGACCACACGCTGTTCCGGCGGGGACTCACCGCGCTGCTCGCGCGCGATCCGCGGATCGAGGTGGTCGGCGACGCGGCCGACGCGGGCGAGGCGCTGCGGCGCGCGCGGGAACTGGCACCGGACGTCATCCTGCTCGACAACCACCTGCCGGGCGTCAACGGCGTCGACGCGCTGCCCGCGCTGCGCGAGGCCGCGCCGGCGGCGCGCATCCTGATGCTCACCGTCAGCGAGGACGCGCAGGATCTTGCCGCCGCGCTGCGGGGCGGGGCGTGCGGCTACCTGCTGAAGACGATCGAGGGCGACGCGCTCGTCGCCGCGATCATGCGCGCGATGCGCGGCGAGTCGGTCGTGGCCGACGAAATGACCGGCAAGCTGGTCGCGGCGTACCGGAACGCCTTGTCACCACCGCCGGCGCCGGCGCCCAGCGCGCCCGCGTCGCCGCTCGAACAGCTGTCGCCGCGCGAGCAGGACATCCTGCGCGGCATCGCGCGCGGCGCCTCCAACAAGGAAATCGGGCGCGACCTGGGCATCGCCGAGACGACCGTCAAGATCCACGTGCAGCACGTGCTGCGCAAGCTCGACGTGAGCTCGCGCGTCCAGGCCGCCGTCATCGCATCCGAGCACGGCCTGCTTTGATCCCGCGCAAACGCGCGCGATTCTCCGCCTGACGTAGTTCTTCCGGACGATGCCGGCGGCCGCCGGCATCGTTCTTCCGCGTGCGCCGGAGGCCCTCCTCAGGAGGATGCCGGCGCGCCGGCGCGCCGCCTACCATCGACGCATACCGGTCCGGGTGTGCGAAGGGGCGAGTCGAGATGAGCAAGAAGGGGCAGGCACTGTCGGTGCTGATCGTCAGCACGCTCGCATTTACCGTTTGCTTCATGGTCTGGATGATGTTCGGCGTCATCGGCATCCCGATCAAGAAGACGCTCGATCTCAACGCGACGCAGTTCGGCCTGCTGACGGCGACCCCCGTGCTGACCGGATCGCTGATCCGCGTGCCTCTGGGCATGTGGACCGACAAGTTCGGCGGCCGGATCGTCCTGTTCCTGCTGATGATGGTCTGCGTGGTGCCGATCTGGCTCATCGGGTACGCGACCGAGTACTGGCAGTTCCTCGTCCTCGGCCTCTTCGTCGGCGTTGCCGGCGGCTCGTTCTCCGTCGGCACGCCCTACGTCGCGCGCTGGTATCCGCGCAAGCAGCAGGGCTTCGCGATGGGCATCTACGGCGCGGGCAACTCGGGTGCCGCCGTGAACAAGTTCGTGGCCCCCGCGCTGCTCGTCGCCTTCGGGTGGACGCTCGTGCCGCAGGTTTACGCGGCGGTCATGCTGGGCACGGCATTGCTGTTCTGGTTCATGAGCTACTCGGACCCGCATCACCTCGTCGACTCGAAGATCACGTGGCGCGAGCAGCTGGTGGCGCTCAAGGACCCCAAGGTCTGGAAGTACTGCCAGTACTACTCGATCGTGTTCGGCGGCTACGTCGCAATGAGCCTCTGGATGGTCCAGTACTACGTCGGCGAGTTCGGCATGGACATCCGTGCCGCCGCGCTGCTGGCCGCGTGCTTCTCCCTGCCCGGGGGCGTGCTGCGCGCGATGGGCGGGTGGCTGTCCGACAAGTTCGGCGCGCACGCGATGACGTGGTGGGTGCTGTGGGTGAGCTGGATCTGCCTGTTCCTGCTGTCGTACCCGCAGACCGACATGACGATCCTCACCGTCAACGGCCCGAAGACGATCCACATCGGCCTCAATGTCTACCTGTTCACCACGCTGATGTTCATCCTGGGTATCGCGTGGGCGTTCGGCAAGGCGTCGGTGTTCAAGTACATCTCCGACGACTACCCCGACAACATCGGCGTGATCTCCGGCGTCGTCGGTCTGGCCGGCGGCCTCGGCGGCTTCATCCTGCCGATCATGTTCGGCGCGCTGATGGACCTCACCGGCATCCGCTCGTCCGCCTTCATGCTGATGTACGGCGTCGTCTGGGTGTCGCTCATCTGGATGTACTGGACCGAAGTGCGCGGCGCCGAACTGATGGGCGCGAAGGCGAAGCGATTCCGTTTCAACGGATAGCGACGCGTGCCGACTGTCGACCCACCAGATCTTCGTTGCGCGCAGTAGTCAAACAAGGAAAGCCATGAACGCGACACCAAACCCCGCCGCCACCGCGCAAGCGCCAGGCAGCCGCGCCGACATTGCCGACTGGCGACCGGAGGACAACGAATTCTGGGAGCGCAGCGGCAGGAAGATCGCCAACCGGAACCTGTGGATCTCCATCCCCAACCTGCTGTGCGGTTTCGCGGTCTGGGCCATGTGGGGAATCATCACGGTGCAGATGCTCAACCTGGGCTTTCCGTTCAAGCCGGCGGACATGTTCACGCTGACCGCCATTGCCGGTCTGATGGGCGCCACGATGCGCATCCCGGCCTCGTTCTTCATTCGGCTCGCGGGCGGGCGCAACACGATCTTCCTGACCTCGGCGTTGCTCATCATTCCCGCGATCTGGACCGGCATCGCGCTGCAGGACAAGGCAACCCCGTTGTGGGTGTTCCAGGCATGCGCGTTTCTGTCAGGCATCGGCGGCGGCAACTTCGCGTGCTCCATGTCCAACATCAGCGGCTTCTTCCCCAAGCGGCTGCAGGGCACGGGCCTGGGGCTCAACGCCGGCTTGGGCAACTTCGGCGTGACCACCATGCAGGTCCTGATCCCGCTGGTGATGACCGTGGGGCTGTTCGGTGCCGTCGGTGGCGGCTCGATGGTGTTGACCAAGGACAGCGGCTGGATCATGGGCAAGATCGTCGCCGGCACTCCGACGTTCATCCAGAACGCCGGCTTCATCTGGGCGGCGATACTGTTGCCGCTGGTCGTTGCCGCGTGGTTCGGCATGAACAACCTGCTCCCCCTGTCGCCCAACTACGGCGGCACGATCGCGGCGTTCGGCAAGATCCTCTACCTGTGGGCCATCACGTGCGCGGTAGGCGGCCTGGGCCTGTACCTCTATCTCCCGGCCCCGACCGGCCTCGGCCTGCTGAACATGTGGGTGGCGCTGCCGCTGATCATCCTCGCAACCCTGGGGATCATGAAGCTGGCGGCCTTCGGCACGATGAAGGAGAGCATCGCCAAGCAATTCGAGATCTTCCGGAACAAGCACACCTGGTCGATGACGCTCCTGTACATCGTCACCTTCGGGTCGTTCATCGGGTTCTCGATGGCGCTGCCGCTGGCAATCACGGTGATCTTCGGCGTCGTGCACCTGCCTGACGCCGCCGGCGTGATGCAGCACACGGCGAAGAACCCGAACGCGCCTTCGGCACTGACCTATGCGTGGATTGGCCCGTTCGTGGGCGCGCTCATCCGTCCGGTGGGCGGCTGGATCTCCGACAAGTGGGGCGGGTCCATCGTCACGCAGGTGATCTCGGCGGTGATGGTCGTGGCGTCCGCCGCGGTCGGCTACATGATGCTGCTGGCCTACAAGTCGGCCACGCCGGAGCAGTACTTCCTGGTGTTCATGCTGCTCTTCGTGCTGCTGTTCGCGGCCACCGGCATCGGCAACGGCTCGACGTTCCGCACGATCGGCGTGATCTTCGACCGGCAGCAGGCGGGCCCGGTGCTGGGATGGACGTCGGCCGTGGCCGCCTACGGCGCGTTCATCGCGCCGGTGGTCATCGGTGCGCAGATCAAGGCCGGCACGCCCGAGTACGCGATGTACGGGTTCGCGGTGTTCTACGCGCTGTGCCTGATCCTCAACTGGTGGTTCTACCTGCGCAGCAACGCGTACGTGAAGAACCCGTGACCCCCACGATCCCCAACCTGCGACGCTGCCGCTGCGGAGATTCAAGATGAGCCATTTTCTCGACCGACTCAGTTACTTCTCGAACCCGAAGGAGCCGTTCGCGGGCGAACACGGGGTGACCACCGGGGAAGACCGCACGTGGGAGGACGCCTACCGCAACCGCTGGGCGCACGACAAGATCGTCCGCTCGACGCACGGCGTGAACTGCACGGGGTCCTGCTCCTGGAAGATCTACGTGAAGGGCGGCATCGTCACGTGGGAGACGCAGCAGACGGACTATCCGCGCACGCGCTGGGACATGCCGAACCACGAGCCGCGCGGCTGCGCGCGGGGCGCGTCGTACAGCTGGTACCTGTACAGCGCGAACCGCGTCAAGTATCCGATGGTGCGTGGGCGGCTGCTCAAGAGCTGGCGTGCCGCGCGCCTTGCGCACGACCCGGTCGCCGCGTGGACGTCGATCGTCGAGGACGACGCAGCGCGCCGCAGCTACCAGAGCATCCGCGGCCTGGGCGGCTTCGTGCGCTCGAGCTGGGACGAGGTCAACGAGATCATCGCCGCCGCGAACGTCTATACGATCAAGAAATACGGCCCCGACCGCGTGGTCGGCTTCTCGCCGATCCCGGCGATGTCGATGGTCAGCTATGCGGCGGGCAGCCGGTACCTGAGCCTCATCGGTGGCGTGTGCATGAGCTTCTACGACTGGTACTGCGACCTGCCGCCGTCGTCCCCGCAGATCTGGGGCGAGCAGACCGACGTGCCCGAGTCGGCCGACTGGTACAACTCGAATTTCATCATCGCGTGGGGCAGCAACGTGCCGCAGACGCGCACGCCCGACGCCCACTTCTTCACCGAGGTCCGCTACAAGGGGACCAAGACGGTCGCGGTGACGCCCGACTACTCCGAGGTCGCCAAGCTGGCCGACATCTGGATGCACCCGAAGCAGGGCACCGACGCCGCGGTCGCAATGGCGATGGGCCACGTGATCCTGAAGGAGTTCTACTTTCCCGACGGCGGCGGGCAGCGCAGCGCCTACTTCGACGACTACGTGCGGCGCTACACCGACATGCCGATGCTCGTGATGCTGAAGGAGCACAAGCTCCCGAGCGGCGAGACGGTCATGGTGCCCGACCGCTACGTCCGTGCGTCCGACTTCAACGGCAAGCTCGGCCAGGCGAACAATCCCGAATGGAAGACCGTCGCGTTCGACGAGTCGGGCAAGGTCGTGCTGCCGCACGGCGCGATCGGCTTCCGCTGGGGCGCTGACGGACGGGCCGACCAGGGCCAGTGGAACCTCGAGGCGAAGGAGGCGCGCCACGGCCACGACGTGAAGCTCAAGCTGTCGGTGCTCGAAGGCGCGAGCCCGAGCCAGGACACCGCGAAGGTCGGCTTCCCGTACTTCGGCGGCATCGTCAGCGAGCATTTCCCGAACAGCGTGCTCAAGGGCGACAGCGGCGACGTGCTGGTGCGCACGGTGCCCGTCCAGCGCATCGCGCTGGGCAAGGAAGGCGACAAGCGCGAGGCGCTGGTCGCCACGGTGTTCGACCTGCAGGTCGCGAACTACGGCATCGCGCGCGGGCTGCCCGGCGAACTTGCGGCGAAGAGCTTCGACGACGACACGCCGTACACACCGGCGTGGCAGGAGCGCATCACCGGCACGCCGCGCGCGCAGGTGATCACGGTGGCGCGCCAGTTCGCCGAGACCGCGCACAAGACGCAGGGCCGGTCGATGGTGATCATCGGCGCGGCGATGAACCACTGGTACCACAGCGACATGAACTACCGCGGCATCATCAACATGCTGATGCTGTGCGGCTGCATCGGGAAGAGCGGCGGCGGCTGGGCCCACTACGTCGGGCAGGAGAAGCTGCGGCCGCAAACCGGGTGGACGGCGCTGGCCTTCGCGCTCGACTGGATCCGCCCGCCGCGCCAGCAGAACAGCACGAGCTTCTTCTACGCGCACACCGACCAGTGGCGCTACGAGAAGCTGACGATGGGCGAGGTGATCTCGCCGCTCGCCGATCCGAAGCTCTACGGCGGCAGCATGATCGACTACAACGTGCGCGCCGAGCGCATGGGCTGGCTGCCGTCCGCGCCGCAGCTGCAGACCAATCCGCTGCAGGTCGTGCGCGATGCGCAGGCCGCCGGCGTCGATCCCAAGGAGTACACGGTCAAGGCGCTGAAGGATGGCTCGCTGAAGATGAGCTGCGAGGATCCGGACCATCCGAACAACTGGCCGCGCAATCTGTTCGTGTGGCGGTCGAACCTGCTGGGTTCGAGCGGCAAGGGCCACGAGTACTTCCTGAAGCACCTGCTCGGCACGAGTAACGGCGTGCAGGGCAAGGATCTGGGCCCGCAGGACGCGAAGCCGGAAGAGGTCGTCTGGCACGACAAGGCGCCCGAGGGCAAACTCGACCTGCTGGTGACGCTGGACTTCCGGATGAGCACGACGTGCCTGTACTCGGACATCGTGCTGCCCACGGCCACCTGGTACGAAAAGAACGACCTCAACACCAGCGACATGCACCCGTTCATCCACCCGCTGTCGACGGCGGTGGACCCGGCGTGGCAGTCGCGCAGCGACTGGGACATCTACAAGGGCTTCGCGAAGAAGTTCAGCGAGGTCTGCGTCGGGCACCTCGGTGTGGAGCGCGAGATCGTGCTGACGCCGCTGATGCACGACAGCCCGGCCGAGCTCGCGCAGCCGCTCGACGTGAAAGAGTGGAAGCGCGGCGAGGTCGACCTCATCCCGGGCAAGACGGCGCCGCAGATCGCGGTGGTCGAGCGCGACTATCCGAACGTTCACAAGCGGTTCACCGCGCTCGGGCCGTTGATGAACAAGGTCGGCAACGGCGGCAAGGGCATCGCGTGGAACACCCAGACCGAGGTGAAGCAGCTGGGCGAGCTCAATGGCGTCGTCAACGCCGACGGCGCGACGCGCGGCATGCCGCGGATCGAGTCCGACATCGACGCGTGCGAGGTCATCCTGCAGCTGGCGCCGGAAACCAACGGCCACGTCGCGGTCAAGGCGTGGGAGGCGCTGTCGAAGGTCACCGGCCGCGAGCACAAGCACCTCGCGCTCTACCGCGAGGACGAGAAGATCCGCTTCCGCGACGTGCAGGCGCAGCCGCGCAAGATCATCAGCTCGCCGACGTGGAGCGGCATCGAGAGCGAGACCGTCTCGTACAACGCGGGCTACACGAACGTCCACGAGCTCATTCCCTGGCGCACGCTGACCGGGCGCCAGCAGTTCTACATGGACCACCCGTGGATGATCGCCTTCGGCGAGGGCTTCTCGAACTACCGCCCGCCGGTGGACCTGAAGACCACCGCCGGCATCCACAACCTGCGGAGCAACGGCAACCCCGAGATCCTGCTCAACTTCATCACGCCGCACCAGAAGTGGGGGATCCATTCGACGTACACCGACAACCTGATGATGCTCACGTTGAGCCGCGGCGGACCGTGCATCTGGCTGTCCGAGGACGATGCGAAGCGCGCGGGGATCGTCGACAACGACTGGGTGGAGCTCTTCAACATCAACGGCGCGATCGCGGCGCGCGCGGTCGTCAGCCAGCGCGTCAATCCGGGCATGGTGATGATGTACCACGCGCAGGAGAAGATCGTGAACACGCCGGGCGCCGAGATCACCGGCGTGCGCGGCGGCATCCACAACTCGGTCACGCGCATCGTGCTGAAGCCGACGCACATGATCGGCGGTTACGCGCAGTTCAGCTACGGCTTCAATTACTACGGGACGATCGGCACCAACCGCGACGAGTTCGTCGTCGTGCGCAAGATGGCGAAGGTCGACTGGCTGGACACCCCGGTTGGCCAGGAACTCATCCGTCCCACGCAGGCGCATGGAGAAAGTGTATGAACCCCCACGCTCACATTCGTTCGCTGCCCCCAATGGGGGCGCTCGCCTCCCTTGAGGCGGCTCGGCGGGGGATGTTGTACCCCCACGCTCACATTCGTT
>Ga0209253_10004279_pt1 | contig 12459 bp, 13 predicted proteins | sample FrelakmetBRP12BR_FD_187145 | JGI IMG/M metagenome (GOLD analysis project Ga0209253, IMG submission 187145) | Freshwater lake sediment microbial communities from the University of Notre Dame, USA, for methane emissions studies - BRP12 BR (SPAdes)... | ecosystem: Environmental > Aquatic >...
CAATTTCCAGGGCGTAGAACACGGGGTCCAACCCCTCGTTGACGCAGCCGGTCAGCGCGGACAGCGTCAGCAGCGTCGCCAGCAATAATCCACTCGACAGGAATAGTTTCATGTTCATCTGCGTGCCCCGCTAAAAAGTGTACTGGGCGGTCGCCGTGACTTCCAGGAAGTTGCCCATCCGGCCTTTGGCCGGGTCAGACGGCCAGGGCTGCGGCACCCACCAGTACACCACGTTCAGGCCGAATCCCCAGGAAACGTTGTACTTCCACAGGGAAGAAAAGCCCGGCTTCAGGATGAAGTCGATATGGGCCTGCTGTTCGTATTTCACGATGTCCATGCCGGCGCCCAGGAAGACCGGGAACTCGAAGGGGTAGGCGTGGAAGATGTAGGCCCCTTTCACGGTGATGGGCAGCATGTACAGTATATTCTCCTGCAGGCTGGGGGAGAAGATGCCGCCGACTTCCAGCCCCACCAGCCAATGGTTGTCCAGATGGATGCCCCACTGCAGGGAACCGGCTCCACCCAGGAACAGATTTGTCGGCCCGCTTACCTGCCCGCCGAAATCCATGTAAAACAGCGGGATGAACAGGCCCAGGCTGAGCGAGAAAGTCTGCTGACCCAGAGTGTAGACGTTGAGTTGCGCGGGTTTTTCCTCCTCCTGGGCTAGCAGCGGCGCCAGGGGCAGAAGCAGAGCTAAAAAAATCACCGCGATGCGGCGTACCGACTGTTGGGACAACTGGAGACTCCTTGCTGGTACTGTGACAATCCAGAGTCTAACACCGTCGGGATGATTTATCAAGGAGGGGCAGCCGATAGATATTGTAGGCGCATTCAGGTATAATGCGTCACTCAAGAGGTGGGAATGAAACGTCTCCTGCTGGTGGTAATCTGTGTCCTGACCCTGACTTCCTGCATCGGGATCGAGTCCCGGATCAGCCTGAAGGATGACGGTTCCGGCACGCTGCAGCTCGCCTACCGGGTCTCCCAGTTCATGAAGGACCTGGATACGGCCGAGGAAACCCGGGCGCTGCCGCTGCCGGTCACGCGCGAGGATTTCGAGCGGACCGTCGACGCGGCCAAGGGGTTGCGGCTGGCTTCCCTGCGCCAGTGGGAGGACGAACAGGACGTCCACATCGAGGCGCGGCTCGATTTCGACCGGACCGAGGCGTTGAATGCCATCGGCCGGGAGGACCAGATGGGCTTAAGCTTTTCGGCGGCCGCCGGGAAGCACATCTTCCGGCAGCAGGTGTATAGAGGCCGCAACTTCGAGGAAATCTCCCCGGAGACGCTGCAGATGCTGGAGACCTTCTTCGACGGCTACGCGCTGTCCTACCTGATCACCGCCCCTGCCCCCATCCTGGAATACTCCGGCGGAGAACTTTCCGCCGACAAACGCAGTCTCAGCTACAAGACCACGATCCCCCAGCTTCTGAAAAGCGGGGACCGCGTCATCCTGGAAGTCGTCTGGTAAAGGAGAATTCCTGATATGAAGCGCTTCGTCCCGCCGGTACTGCTTTTCCTGCTCTCGCTGCTCCTGTCCACGTGTGCGAGCACCTCCTCCGTCCAGACGAATGAGCAGAATAGCAAGCCGTCGACTTCGCCCGGGGAGCAGCAGTTGACCCAGCGGCTGAAGGAATATTTGGATAACGGCCTGAACAAGCTCGACCGGGGCGCCATCGCGGAAGGGATCGCCCAGCTGGTGGCGGTGCTGGCCGAACACGCTAATGCCACCGCGAAGGACGCGGCGGCGGATGAGCTCAAGCGCCGGGCGGAAACGGAGCTTGCCAAGGTCAAGGCGGGCTTGGCCATGGAAACGGGAACCGAGTGGCTGGACGCGAACAAGAACCAGCTCACCGCCAGTTCGGTGGACGTCGGCGGGGACAAGACCCTCAACCCGAGCGTCATCCTGACCTTGAACTACGGCGGGGCGGGCAAGGCGCTCGTGACCGGCGCCCCCATCCTGTTCGAATTCGTCAAGGGAGGGGGGCTGCTCACCGCCTTCGTGAATACCAATGACTACGGGCAGGCCAGCTGCAGCCTGGCCCGCCTGGACAGCACCACCACCGAGAACGTCATCCGGGCCTCCCTGGTATACAAGGAGAAGGGCTTCACCTATGCCTTCGCGGGGGTCACCAAGGATTTCGTATATGCTCCCCCCGCTCGGAAGGCGACCATCCTGGTACTAGAAAAGGCCGGGGCGCAAATCGCCGAGGACCCGGTGATCCTGGACGCCGTCTACAACAAGCTGAAGGGCGTGACCTTCGACTTCTCCCAGTACAACGGCAAGCTGCTGGGCGAGGAGTTCCTGAAGGTTTTCGGCGGCGACCCCAAGGCCATCAAACGCATGGGCCTGGAGAAGGAGGTCTCCTACCTGGTCATGGTCCTGAACGACGGTTACAACGTCGCACAGGTGGAGCTGCAGGGCAAGAAGTACAACATCTTCAAATCTCAGACCACCGCCACCACCCGGCTGATCCGCGTTTCCGACGGCAAGATCCTGTACTCCGGCACCGTGCAGGGTGTTGCCGGCCAGGGCGGCAGTCCGGAAAAGGCGGTGCTGGACGGCTTCCGCAACGCGGCGGCGGCCATGGCGGACAAGCTCGGCCAGGAGCTGGGGGAAATCGAAAGAGTGCTGGCCGGAAAGGCTGGGCCATGAAAGACTTGCTGCACAGGTTCATAGGTATCCTGAGGATAGAGCTGGAAGACCTTGAGCAGGATGTCGGCGACCTGCTGGAAATCTGCCAGCGCCGCAAGGACAGCCGGGAGATCAGCAACTACGTCTACATGGAAAACCAGAGCCTCCTGCTCAATGAGATCGCGGGGATCAAGAGCCTGATCCACAGCCTGGATGAGATGGACACCGGCAGGTTCGTCTCGGCGCAGGAAATGTTCGCGGAGATCGATCGTCTGATCCACACCAAGACCCGCGAGTGTGCTTACCCCGAGGCCGTCTACAATCTGGTGAAGCGTAGGCTGGACAAAGTGGTCGCCTATCTGCGGGAGTAGGGCGAGGCAGCCGGTATGGCGGGTTATTTTTCACACGCAATGCTCCGAAGCTAGAAATGCGGTGCTAACTACAGCCTCGATGCCCAGATTCCGCTTCGCTCTGCTGACCGTTGTGGTCACCTTCACTGTCCTGCTGGCCGCGCCGCTCGAGTGCCAGTCAAACCCGGGCGAGGAAGCCTGGGTCCTGCTGGAAAAGGCCAAGGCGCTCAGCGCGGACCGCGAGAACCCGGACCTGGGCGAAGCGCTGCGCCTCCTGCGCAAGGCGATCGCGGGGCAGCAGGCCTTTTTCCCCGAAGCGGAGATCGCGATCGCGGAGATCTACTTTCAGGAAGGCGCCCTGGAGCTCGCCCGTGCCCAGCTCGAAAGGGTGCTGCTGCCGGAGAACCGTTCCCTGCTGCGAGTCAGGGAAGACGGCTACGCGGCGCTCTACCGGCTGGCGCAGATCGCCGAAATCCAGGAACGCTACACGGACATGCAGAAGGTCCTGGAGCAGATCCTCCAGGACCACGATGCGTATGCAAAACCGGCGGCGCAGCGCTTCCGCAGCGCCTTCCTCGCCGCCTACCTGGGCCGGGGGCTGGACCAGGCGCTGCGGCTCTACCGCCTGGAGCAGGCCGGCTTCACCCTGGAGGCGCAGGCCAAGCTCGGCTGGTTCACCTACCGTACCGGGCGCTACGAACCCGCTTCGATCCAGCACTCCCTGTTCGCCTTGGACATCATGGTCACGGAGGCGGTCCAGGAGATACGCCAGGCTTTTCCCGCGTACGAGTTCAAGACCCTGGATGGCTTCCTGCTGGTTGCCCAGCAGGAAGCCAATGTTCGCGAGTACCTGACCGCGAGCGGATTCTTCCGCGTCGCTTTTTACCTGGCTGACGCCACCTTCGCGGCCGGACATCCGGCCCGAGCAGCGGAGATCTGGAAGGTGCTGGCAGACGGCCGCTGGGACCCAGACCTCGCCGGACCGTACGCGGCATTGGCCGGCCGCCAGCTGCGGGCACCCCGCGTGGAACCTTATATCAATCCCAGCACTCGGGAGCTGGAATACCCGACGGACTAATAGCGCGATGCTCCTTTGCCGAGTTACCGTGCGCGGGGAGCTTTTCCCGACGCGGGAGGCGTACCCTTTCAATCTCCGGGTGCTGCAGGCGACCCGATCCCTTCACCTCCGCTCGAAGGTCACTTTCTTCATCGGCGAGAACGGTAGCGGCAAATCGACGCTGCTCAGGGCCATCGCCCGTAGCTGCGGCATCCACATCTGGGAAGGCCTGGAACGGGCCCGGTTCACACCCAACCCCTTCGAAGGCGAGCTCCACCGCTACCTGGAAGCGGAATGGGCCGGCGGGCCCGTACCAGGATCCTTTTTCTCCTCGGATCTCTTCCGCGGGTTTTCACAGTCCGTAGACGAGTGGGCGATCAACGATCCGGAGGTTCTCAAGGTTTACGGAGGCAAATCCCTGCTGGTGCAGTCGCACGGCCAGAGTCACATGGCCTTCTTCACCAACCGGTTCCGGATCCCTGGGCTGCACTTCCTCGATGAACCGGAGAACGCCCTGTCGCCGCGAACCCAGCTGCGCCTGCGGGACCTGCTGACCGAGCTGGCGCTGATCGGGCAGTCGCAATTCATCCTGGCCTCGCACTCGCCGATCCTGCTCTCGACGCCGGGGGCCACCATCGTGGACTTCGACGGAGAGTCGCTGGAGCCCATCGAGTACCGGCAGACGGACCATTTCCGGACCTACCGGGATTTCTTCGCGCAGATGGGGGAGTAGCGGCGGAAAAGCCGATTTCGGGGCTTAGGCCGACGCGGCGGCGGAGGCGGCCGCCTTTTCCAGCAGCTCCTTGACCTTCATGTTGCGGATGCGCGAGGCGCGCTCGTCCTCGTCCAGCTTGGCCTGGATGAACTTCCGCGCGCCCAGCAGCTGGGGGATCAGGATGTACTCCAGGGCATTGACCCGCCGGCGGGTTCGCTCGATCTCCTTGGCGAAACGGCGGACCGCCTGCTCCAGTTGGGCCGCCTTCAGGATCACCGGCAGCACCTCGACCAGCTCGGCGACCGCGTGGTCGAACAACTCCGGCGTGGCCAGGAGGCTGTAGAACGGCCGGGAGCGGTCGATCGCCGCTTCCAGCACGGGAATCGCCACGCCCGCCCTGCGCTCTTCACCGATTTCCACTTCCACGTGCAGGCCGGTCTGGGCCAGGGCGGGCTGGATGCGGTCCTCCCCGGCTTCCGCCGCGGCCCGGGCGGTGAACGCCAGGGCCTGTGGATAGCGGCGGTCCAGCTCGTCACGGGCCGCTACGTAGTCGTCGACCAGCGGCATGAACTCCTTGATGAGCCCTTCCAGCTTATCCTGTAAAAGGCGGTGACCCCGGTGGGCGAGCTCGATGCGCTTCTTGAGGCGCAGCAGCTCCATCCGGGTCGGGGCGACCTTGATCTGCATGTCCTTACGCTTCCACCGCGATGGGTTCGACGCGGGCCCCGTACTTGGCGATGAACTCATCGCGCACCCGCTTCAGCTCGGTCTTGGGCAGCATGCCCAGCAGGCGCCAGCCGAGGTCCAGGTTGGCCTGGATGTCGCGGTTCTCCTGCTCGCCCTGGGCGATGAAGCGGCGCTCGAACTCCACGGCGAAGCGTACGAAAATACGGTCCACCGGCGTGAGCGCGGCCTCGCCGAGCACCACGGCCATCTCCTGCGCGCTCTTGCCGCGGGCGTAGCCGGCGTACAGCTGGTTCATGACCCCGGAGTGGTCCTCGCGGGTTTTTCCCTGGCCGATGCCCTTGTCCTTCAGGCGCGACAGGGAAGGCAGGACGTCGACGGGCGGGTAGATCCCCTCGTTGTGCAGGGAGCGGGACATCAGGATCTGCCCCTCGGTGATGTAGCCGGTCAGGTCCGGCACGGGGTGCGTCTTGTCGTCCTCGGGCATGGTGAGGACGGGCATCTGGGTGATCGAGCCCTTCTTGCCGCGGATGCGGCCCGCGCGCTCGTAGATCGTGGACAGGTCCGTGTACATGTAGCCGGGATAGCCGCGCCGGGAGGGGACTTCCTTGCGCGCCGCGGAGATTTCCCGCAGCGCCTCGCAGTAGTTGGTCATGTCGATCAGGATGACCAGGACGTGCATTTCCAGCTCGTAAGCCAGGTACTCGGCGCAGGTCAACGCCATGCGCGGCACCGCGATCCGCTCGATCGGGGGCTGGTCGGCCAGGTTGATGAACAGCACGGCCCGGTTGATGGCCCCGGTCTTGCGGAAGTCGTTGATGAAGAAGTCGGACTCCTCGAAGGTGATGCCCATGGCGGCGAAGACCACCGCGAACGCCTCGCCGGTTTTCAGCACGCGGGCCTGCCGGGCGACCTGGGCGGCCAGCCGGGCGTGGGGGAGGCCGGCGCCGGAGAAGATCGGCAGCTTCTGGCCGCGCACGAGCGGGTTGAGCACGTCGATCGTGGAGATGCCGGTCTGGATGAACTCGTTGGGGAAATCCCGCGCGTACGGGTTCATCGGGGCGCCGTTGGAGTTGAGCAGCTTCTCCGGGATGATCTCCGGTCCCCCGTCGATCGGCTGCCCGAAGCCGTTGAAGATGCGGCCGATCATGTCGCGCGAAACGCCCAGCTCCAGGCCCTTGCCCAGGAACTTGACGCGCACGTCCTGAGGCGACAGGCCGCGGGTGCCCTCGAAAACCTGGACCAGCGCCGCGTGCTGGGCGATCTCCAGCACGCGCCCGCGGCGCAGCTCGCCGGTTGGGGTGCGGATCTCGGCGATCTCCCCGTAGGCCACGTCCGTGACGTTGTCGACGAGCATCAGCGGCCCGACGATGTCTTTTACCGTTAGGTACTCTTTTCTCATAGTGCGCTGTCTCCCGGCCTCAAGCCTGACTGATCTGGGTGGCGAGCTCGGCCCGGATTTTATCGAACTCGGCGATGTTGTCCTCCGGGATGAGCTTGGCCCGCGCGATGCGCTCCTTGACCGGAAGCGTGAGCAACGCCTCCAGGGCGCCTCCCTTGTCCAGGGCTTCCTTGGCGAGCCGATAGTACTGCAGAATGACGTCCAGCAGGTGGAACTGCTTTTTCAGCGAGCTGTAGGTGTCCACCGGCTCGAAGGCGTTCTGGTGCAGGAAATCCTCGCGGACCATCTTGGCCCCTTCCAGGAGCATTCGGTCGGCGGGGGCCAGCGAGTCCATGCCCACCAGGCGCACGATCTCCTCCAGCTCGGCTTCCCGCTTCAGCAGGCTCATGGCCTGGCGGCGGTTCTCGCTCCACTGCGGGTTGACCTCGGCGTTGCAGCGCCCGTCGACCAGTTCCAGGTACAGCGAGTAGCTGGTCAGCCAGTTGATCGCCGGGAAGTGCCGCTGGAACGCCAGCTTGTCGTCCAGGCCCCAGAACACCTTGGTCAGGCGCAGGGTGCCCTGCACGACCGGCTCGGAGAAGTCGCCGCCCGGAGGGGAAACGGAACCGATCACGGTGAGTGAGCCCTCCCTGCCGTCCGAGCCGAGGCAGGTCACACGGCCGGAGCGCTCATAAAAGCCGGCCAGGCGGGAAACCAGGTAAGCGGGGTATCCTTCCTCGCCGGGCATCTCCTCGAGGCGCCCGGACATCTCGCGCATGGCTTCGGCCCAGCGGGAGGTGGAGTCGGCCATCAACGCCACCGAGTAGCCCATGTCGCGGAAATACTCGGCGATCGTGATGCCGGTGTACACCGAGGCTTCACGGGCCGCCACCGGCATGTTGGAGGTATTGGCTACCAGCACCGTGCGCTCCATGAGGGGGCGGCCGGTCTGGGGGTCCACCAGTTCGGGGAACTCCAGGAGCACGTCGGTCATCTCGTTGCCGCGCTCCCCGCAGCCGACGTAGACGATGATCTGGGCGGACGCCCATTTGGCCAGCTGGTGCTGGACGACCGTCTTGCCGCTGCCGAAGGGGCCGGGCACGCAGGCGGACCCGCCTCGGGCCAGGGGGAAAAACATGTCGATGACCCGCTGCCCGGTGCCCAGAGGCTCGTTCGGCGAGAGGCTGCCGGCGTTGGGGCGGGAAATGCGCACGGGCCAGCGCTGCAGCATGGTGAGCTCGACCTTGCCGCCGTCCTCCTTCTGGATGACCGCGATCGGCTCGTCGACCCGGGCTTCTCTATCCTCGATAGACAGGAGCTTCCCGGAGACGCCGGGCGGCACCATGATCTTGTGCTGCACCGGGATCGTCTCCTGCACCACGCCGAGGATGTCTCCTTGGCCTACCACCTGGCCAGCCCGGCAGCTGGGCTGGAAGCGCCAGCGCTTCGTGCGGTCCAGCGCCGGATGCTCCGCTCCCCGGATCACGAAATCGCCGAACTTGATGCGCAGCTGGTCCAGGGGGCGCTGGACGCCGTCGTAGATGGAGCCGATGAGGCCCGGGCCCAGCTCGACCGACAGAGGCATCTTCATCCGCACCACCGGCTCGCCGGGTTTGATGCCTTCGGTCTCCTCGTAGACCTGGATGGAAACCAACGGCCCGCGTATTTCGATCACTTCGCCGTACAGCCTGGGAGCGCCGACCCGCACCAGCTCGTACATGTTGGCCCCTTCCAGGTTGCGAGCCACCACGAGGGGTCCGGAAACCTTGATCACTTCTCCAACAGCTTCAGCCATCCCTGCGTACCATCCTTTTCGATTTGGCAATGAGATCAACCCCGACGGACCGCGACACCAGCTCGCGGGTTTTCTCCAGGGAACCCAGGGCGGAGGCGCCGGCCCCCGGCAGGACGATCACCAGCGCCGCCGAGGCCTCCGTCTCGGCTTCGGCGAACTCAGCGCTCAGCAGCAGCAGCACGCTACTCTGATCCAGCTCCCGCGCCACGGCGCGGGCCTGCTGGAGTGAATCCACCTCGTGGAGCCGGGCTCCCAGCGCCAGCAGGGGGTGAATGTCCGCCGACCTGCCGACGGCGTGAAGGGCGGCTCTCATGCGACCTCCCGGGCCGGGATCTTACCCAGCGCGGCGTACACGGCAATGCGGATGCGGCGCTCCTGGTCCAGGTACCCCAGCAGGTAACGCAGCACCACCGCGGCGGAGAAAGGCTGGCCCTTGGACTCCTCGGCCAGGGAAAGCAGGAACTGCTCTTCGCGGCCGGGTATGCACCCCTCCGGGTACAGCCGCAGCGCAGTCGCCTCGCGGTAATCCTGGGTGAGCTCCTTCGCCAGCTCGGGCAGCAGCCGGTCGCGGAAGAAGAACTTCGATAGCAGGTCCTTGGGCGTGCCCAGCCGGACGGCGCGGAGGCTGATTTTCCCGGCCATGGCCCGCGTCCTGGCCGCCGACCAGGAATGAAGGCTCTCCTCAGCGGCGGCCAGCCGTTCGCTGACGGCGAGCTCCGCCGCATCGATGAGCAGGGAGGCGGCCAGCCGCGCCGAAACGTCACAGGCGGGCAGGGGAGGGGCGAACTCCGGCAGGAACTCCTCGTAAAACCGTCCGGCGCGCAGAGCCAGTGCCTGCAGCGCCGCGGCCAGCTCCTCGCCGCTGGCGGCATCCGGAAGGGCGGACAGGCCGGCCCGCAGCTGGTCCGCCGCCAGGCCCAGTCGAACCAGGTCGACCACTGTTCCTGCAGGACTGACCTTTGCGAAGTACTCCAGTTCCCGGTCCCGCCTTTCCCGGGCGACGCGGTCGAACTGGGCGAGCGGTTCGGCAGGTCCGAACCAACTGCGGGCTAGCCGCAGGGCGACCTCCGCCGGGGCCAGCACAGCCATCTCTTCGATGGCGCGGTTGGTCAGGAAGGCCGCTTCGCGCCCTGTCGCGGCGCCGCTGGCGAAACACCAGGCTTCCGGGTTCATTTTTTCGTCCCGAACAACAGCTCCGCCACCTGGGTCCGGAGTTCAGTCCGCAGTTCCTCCAGCCGGGCGGCCAGGGAACGGTCCAGGCGGAAATCCCTATGTTCCACGACGAACCCTGCATCCAGCGAAGGATTTTCCGCTACCTGGCAGCGGCCGCCGACCAGGGACTCGAACTCCGCCTTGGCCCGGTGAGGCACGTGCACCACGGCATCCTGCAGATCAAGGGCGGCCAGTTCGCTGCGATACTGGTTTTTCAGCTGGTCCAGGGGCAATGCGTGGAAGGCTTCGGCTGCGCGTTTGAACGCCTGCTCCAGCAGCTGGTTCTTGGCGGACAGGGTCTCCAGCCGGATTCCCCTTTCCCGCTCGGCCATAGCCTGCTGGCTTTCCTGCGCAGACTGCTGGCGGGTGTGCTCCAGTTGGCTGGCCGCAGTCCGCTCGGCCTGCTCAAGAGCCTGTTTCCGGACGGTTTCCGCGCTGGACCGGGCCTGAACCACGATCTGGTCAGCCTCGCCACGCGCGGCGTCCAGGACGGCTTTTTTCAGACCTTCGGCCGACATGGCTTCAGCCTATGACCAGGCTTCCGTTGGTCACGAACAGCAGCAGGACGATGGCCGAAAGCAGCCCCAGCAGCGCGTAGGTTTCGACCAGGGCGGGGAGCAGGATGGCCCGGCCGCTGGAGTCGGGCTTTTTGGCGACCAGGTTGATGGCCGCGGCCGAAGTCTCGCCCTGGTAGATGGCGCTCAGCCACTCGACCATGCCGGTGGCTATGCCAATAGCCATGATGGCAATGCCCTGCATCGGATGGAGGGTCACCTTGCCGCCGAACAAACCGCTCCACATGCCGATCAGGATGGCGGTGATCAGGGAGTAGAACCCTTGGGTGCCCGGCAGGGCCATGATGACCAGCAGTTTCCCGAACAACTCAGGGTTTTCCGACAACACACCCCCAGCCTGCGATGCAGAAATACGAATTCCCTTGGCGCTGCCGATGCCGCCCAGGCTGAACACGGCAGCGGCGCCGATCATGGCGAAGCCCAAACCGCTCTGAATGAAGTACTTGGTGAGAATCTCTTGCCATAGCGGATCCATCATGTTCCTCCGTCTCGAATGACTTCGACCCGTTCGGTTCGGAAACCAAAGGGTTGGTATCGTATTCCGCCGGATTCATAGAAGCGGCCGAAAAACTCCAGAAGTATGAGTCGCGTGGGATGCACGAACGACCCGATAATGCTCATAAAAAAGTTGAAGATGTGCCCAAAAGCAGCCACTCCGATGAACAGGAGGATTCCAATATGCGGCATGGCTCCGAGTATCTTGGCCATGATGTTGAAGGCCATGCCGATGATCGTCGTGGTCAGTCCGAGCGCAAGGAGCCGGGAGTAGGAGAGCGCGTCGCCAATGAAGCTGGTCGCCCCGTAGCTGCCCATGATGCCGTACAGGCTGATCACGCCCTGCATGATCTTGCCGGGGATCGTGGGCTGGTCCCGGCCCTGGGTGAGTATCAGGCCCACGGCCCCAACCGCCAGTATGTACAGACCGATCCGGGACAGTCCCGGGGGAAGCTTGGCGAACATGCCGGCCAGCAGGATGACCAGACCGCCGAGGTAGAAGTACCACAAGACCCCGTCGAAAAGCGCACCCTTGATGTCTCCCCGGCGCAGATTTCGCCAGATCAGCATCAGGATCCCATAGAACTGGTTGGCAACGCCGATCCCGATCGCGACGATGAGCCCCAACATCGGGTTGGACAGGGGGTCGAAGTACGGGAAGAGATTCTTGATGCGCAGCAGGAAGTTGTTTTCGCCGAGGTACTTGGGGTCGCTCAGGTCCCCCAGCCAGGTCCCGGTCAGGGCTCCGAAGATGACCGTGCTGATACCGCAGTACAGGAACAGGGTGAAGAAGGATTTCAGGTTCTCCTGAAAACGGAATTTACGCCGGAGCAGCAGGGCCACGGCGATGAGCATCAGCCCGTAGATGGCGTCGCCGAAACAGATACCGAAGAACGCCAGAAAGGTGAGCGTGAGGAAGGGCGTCGGGTCGATGGAGAAGTAGTCCGGCACCCCGAACATGTCCACCAGCAGGCGCACGGGGCGGAAGAAGCCGGGCATGGTGAGCTTGATCGGCACCGCATCGCCGGGGTGCGGGTCTTCGACCAGGACCTCGCCGTTGAACCGCGTCCTGACCACGGCGCAGAGCCCGTCCAGCTCGCGCGCCGGCAGGTATCCGCGGATGATCCCCAGTCGCGCGGAGTTCAGCACCTTGTGCAGATTCTGCACCCGGTTCAGCTCCGACTGCCAGTAGCCCAGGGCCAGCTCGTACTCCAACGCCTGGCCGGCAAACTCCCGGGATTCCTGCTCCAGGACGGCCAGCTCGGTCTGGACTTGCTCTTTTTCACGGCCGATCTGAGCCAGCCGGTCGCGGACCGGCTGTTCGACGAGCGGGAGGTCTTCCGCCGCCAGTCCGAGGGCGTTGATGCGTTCGGCGGCTGCGGCATCCCCTGGCCGGTAGGCCAGCCAGATGAGCCCGCCGGCCAGCGGCTCCCAAGCCAGACCCTCCGGGCAGGACAGCTGGAGTTCGTCCACTATCGGCTGGGAGGCGCGCGCCAAAGCGATGCGTAGATGCTTGAGGCGGGTGAGGGAAGCCAGCGGCAGGTCCACTGGGGCGAACAC
>Ga0209253_10004280_pt1 | contig 12457 bp, 10 predicted proteins | sample FrelakmetBRP12BR_FD_187145 | JGI IMG/M metagenome (GOLD analysis project Ga0209253, IMG submission 187145) | Freshwater lake sediment microbial communities from the University of Notre Dame, USA, for methane emissions studies - BRP12 BR (SPAdes)... | ecosystem: Environmental > Aquatic >...
CCTACTTATTAGACCGCTAAAGTTGGTACAAGAACGGGTCAATTCGACCTGGATTGAGCTGAAAATCAGCTGCCCGTCAGTCCGGCCAGTCGCTTCCTGGCATCTTCAACCTCGGGCAGGCCCGGGTCGGCGGTCTTCCAGAGATCGAGGAAGCGCCCGTATTGAACTCCGGCCTTCGTCGCCTGTCCCGCTCTCTCATACAAAAGGCCCAAGCGGTAATGAAAGAGGGGATGGATGAGAAGGGTCGATTCGGTCGGGTTAGAGGTATTGAGCAGGCGCTCGTAATCCGAGATAGCTGTGGCAATATTTCCCTTTTTGGCAAGAACTCTGGCCGTGAGGTCCGTATAAGGCGATGTATATCCGAGGAAGTGCCAACCTGTGCCAATTATCCAAACGGCGGACTCGGGTCCGCAGGCCTTCTTGCCGGCGGCCAAAGCCCCGTCCAGGTCTCCCTGAGCGAGCAGGACCTCTCCTTCGAGCAGGTCAACGCCAACCTCTACACCGCCAGCTTCCCGCTCTACTACTTCAAGGCGCCGGGCGCGGTCCCCGACCCCGGGATGCCCCCAGGTGCGGCGCCGGCCGTTTCCGGCTGGCCGGAAGCCAGGGCTCCGCGCGGGAGCCTGAAAATGCTCAAGTTGGCCCGCCGGTTCCCCCCGGTCACGTCCAGATCGTTCAACTGCAGGCGGATGTCGACGGCCGCATCACCGTCCAGGTCCAGCTGCCGGATCTGGCCGACGGCCAGGTTCAAGGTGCCGCCGGGCACCTTCAGGGTCAGGGTGTCGGCGACCTCGGCGAGCTTCACCTGGTACTGCTCGCCGTCGAGGGGCACGCTCACCCCCTCCTCCTGGGAATACCAGCGGGTGATCGCGTCCTCGGAAAGAACGTACTCGCGCCCGCCCGCGGCGGGCTTGACCGTGGCCGCCGGAGCGGCGAGCTTCTCCCCGCGCGGCAGGCCGAAGCGCACCAGCAGAAACACCCCGACGGCGATGACCACGACCCCGAACAGGACGAACAGCAGGGCGCGCGAACGCGGGCGCGTACCGGGCCCCTGCAGCAGCTCGCTCATGGGCATGGGCTGCTCCTGGATGCGCAGGTTGCGGTACAGGCCGACCAGCTCCTCCGGGTTGAGCCCCAGGTACTCGGCGTAGTTGCGCAGGAAGCCCACCACGTAGGTGTCGCCGGGGATCACGCCGAAGCTCTCCTCCTCCAGCGCCTCGATGTACTGCTTGGAGATGTGCGTGTCCCGGGCGACCTGCTCCAGGTTGTAGTTGTGCTTTTCCCGCGCTTCGCGCAGTTTCCGTCCCAATGACTCCATGGTTCCTACTCTTCCGCGTCAAACAGGAAATTCTGGTACACGTTGGCGTACGCCGGGGCGTCGTACTGGAACCGGGTGTCCGGGATGTTCTGGTTCACCACGGTGTCCGCGAGGTCCATGACGAACTCCTCGTAGTTCAGCGTGATGCCCGTGATCCGCCGGATCATGCCGTTCCTGCCCACGGCGACGATCACCTGCCGGAAGCCCTCGGAGGTGGAGCGGCTGGACAGGCGCAGCTTCCTCACCATCTCCCGGGAGCCCTCCTCCAGCACCGCCTCGTCCGGACCGGTCTGATAGGCCACCGAGTAGTTCTTTTTCAAGATATTCAGCCCCTGGGAGGAGACCAGGTTGGCCAGCGCGGCCTGGCTGCGCCGCTTGAGCTTCTGCAACAGGATCACCTCGTACTTGGGGATGTAGACCGTCAGCTCCTCGCCGTCGGTCACCAGCACCTGCTCGGCCGGCTCGCTGAAGTCGATGCGCAGCTTGTTGGGGCTCTTGTAGAAGAGCTTGCCCTTCATGACCTCCTGCCCCTTGGTGATGGCGATGCGGGCGCTGTAGTCCTGGAGCTTCCCGTAGCGTTCGGAGACCTCGTCGAAGAATCTCTCCGCCGTCAGGATGTCTTGGGCCGGAGCGAGCGCGGCGCACACCATGGCCAGGAACAGGGTCAGCAGCAGACGTCGCGGCATGTTCAAGTTCATTCCATGTTCACCACAATCGCCCCGCTTTGTCAACCTAGGGCTCCAGATGGCGCAGGAACAGGAACTTGAGCGTGTCGTCGCCCAAACGCAGGCGGCCGCCGCAGCCCGGACACAGCAGCTGCCCCTCCTTGGCGAAGGGCGCCGCGCAGGCGATGCAGTACAGCTTCCCGCACTCGGCGCAGCGGCCGGCGGGCGCCTCCCCCGGCGGTTCCCCGCGCACCTTGAAGGCCGACTGCGGCGGGACTTGGCGAGGCACCCACCACCGGCGGTCGCAGCCGGCGCAGGCCAGCTCCTGTTCGAAGCGCTCGCGCAGCCGCCGGGCCAGCTCCCGCGCGCGCGGCAGCTCGGGCCAGCGCTCGAGCACGGGGTCCAGGGCTTCCCTGGCCTTGGCGAAGCCCCCCTGCGACAGGTACAGGGCGACGAGGTTCAGCGCCACCTCCGGGTTGTCCGGCTCCAGGGCGAGGGCCTCCTGGTAAGCCAGCTCCGCCCGCAGGTCATCCTGCTGGATCATCGCCAGGTTGCCGGTCAGGTTGTAGGCCGTCGCGGTGGGGGCCACCTCCAGCAGGCGGCCCAGCAGCTCTTCGGCGCGCAGCACCAGGTCCAGCTCCAGGCAGCAGGCGGCCGCGTTGGCCAGGTAGTCGGGGTGGTCCGGGTCGAGTGAGAGAGCGCGCTCGTAGTCGGCCAGCGCGGCGGTGAACTCCTTCCGCTCCACCAGGCAGTTGCCGCGCAGGGTGAGCAGCTCCGCCCGCTCCCCGACGGCCGCCAACCCCGCGGCCGCCGTGTCCAGCGCCTCCTGGGTCCGCCCCAGCCTGAGCAGCGCGGCCCCCGCGTTGCGGTACAGGTCGGTTTCAGCGGGGGCCGCGGCCAGCGACTGCCGGAACAGCGCCAGGGCCTCCTCGGCCCGACCTGCTTCCAGCGCCAGCTGGCCTTTCAGGTTGGTGATCCAGGGATCGGCCGGGTCCAGGCTGCTGGCCCGCTCCAGCGCCTCGGTGGGGTCGCGCCCCAGAAAGTGCCGGTTCTCCGCCAAGCGGAACCAGTACAAGGGGAAGGCCGGCTCCAGCTCCGCGGCGCGCGCCAGGTGACCTTCCGCCTGCTCGCGCTCCCCGTGCCCGATCAGGATCAGCGCGTACAGGTAGTGCACGGCCGGGTCCGGGGTTCCCGCCTGGACCAGGTCGACCAGGAGGCTCTCCGCTTCCGCGAGCTTGTCCTCGTGGAACAGCATCTTGGCTTCGAGGGCCGCCAGCTCCTGCGCCTCCGCCGTCGCCCCGCACTCGGCGGCCAGGGCTCTCCCGCGGGCGAGCACGAAGGACAACTCGTCGTAGATCTCCCGGCGGAACAGCAGGCGCGCCGCCCGCAGGTACGCGCCCAGGGCCTCCGCCTGGCGCCCCAGCCGCTCCAGCACGCGTCCCAGGTTGCCCAGGTACAGGGGCGTGTCGGGCTTGAGCTCATCCGCGCGCCGATACGCCGCGCAGGCCGGCTCCCAGTTGCCCAGCGAGTACTCGCAGGCGCCCAGCAGGTTGGCGAGCGCGTCGTCGGCGGGGAAGCGGGGCGCGATGCCGGCGATGAAATCCCGGGCCTCCAGGAAGCGGTGGGCCTGGAACAGGGTGTTGGCCTTGGCCAGGAGGGTGTCCCCGTGCTCCGGCTCCAGCTCCAGGCTGCGGTCCAGCGCCTCCAGGGCTTCCCCGTGGAGCTTGAGGGCCAGGCAGGCATCGGCCTGCAGGCGCCGCTCCGCCGCGCCCCCGGCCCCCTGCCGGAAAGCCTTCTTGAGCTCCACCAGCGCCTCCAGGTACCGGCCCATGCCGTGGAAGGTGCGGGCCAGCTCCAGGCGATGCGCGGCCGGCGCCGGCAGGTAATGAACCCAGCGGTAATAGGCCTTCTCCACCTCCACGGGGCGTGAATCCACGCTCAGCGCGAGCAGCCGGAACACGCCCCGCTCGGCTGCCGAGTAATTCTGGGCGGCGAAGCCGCACGTCCCCTCCGGGATGGTGGCGTCGGTCGTTTCGCCGATCCACTCGTCGTCGGCAAAGAAATAGAAGCCGTCGCCGCGGGCGATCACCCGCAGCTCCAAGGGTTTTGCCAGCAGCAGCGGGCAGGAGGTCCAGTCGATCAGCTGCCGGGGGTTCTTGTTGAACACCACGTCGAAGCGGAACGAGCCCCGGTCGGAGATGAGGAAATAATAGAAGTTCTCCTCGTTGATGTAGCGCAGGAGCAGCCCCGCCGCCGAGTGACCGTTGGCCGGGTCGATCTCGACGGTGGCCTCCAGGACCAGGTCGCGGTACTTGCGCGGCGAGTTCACCCAGGCGAAGCAGTCGCGCTTGGCGATCTGGAGCTGGTAACTGCCCTGCCGGATGCCGGCCGTATAAGCCGGGGTGCGCTCCTCCGGCAGGCGCCGCGGCTGCAGCCAGTGGAACGAGGAACTCCAGCTTTCCTGGAGCAGGCCTTCCGGCTCCGGCAGGGATCGTCGGCGAAAAAGATTCACGGCGGGGATTACAGCTCCAGCTCCTGCTTCAGGGAGCGGATCCGGTCGCGCAGCTCCGCCGCCCGCTCGTAGTCCTCCTCCTCCACGGCGGTCTCCAGCTCCAGCTTGAGGCGGTCCAGGGGGCTCACCTTCTGCTCCAGCACCTGCTTCAGGGTGGAGCGCAGGTAGTTGAGGGAGCGCAGGCGCTCGAACTGGAAGGCAGGGGTGTCGATCGGGTGCATCCGCTCGATCTCCTCGATGGCGGATTCCAGAATATCCCTGGCGGCGGACTTCATCTCGCGGTGCAGCGATACCATGGCCTGGGCGATGGCGTTCATGCGCAGCATGTACGGGCGGTACTGGAGGATGTCCTTCTTGTCCTCGTCGCTTTCACCGTATTTCTCCACCAGCTGGCAGATCTGCAGGTTGTGGGCCGTGTCGCGGGAGGTGCGCTCGAAGTCGCCGATCTGGAACAGCACCAGGTAGCGGTAATAGTTGAGCAGCCCTTCGTTCTGCAGCTGCAGGAAGTCGTCGTGGCCGATCACGAAACCGGCCTCGGAACCGTTCTCTTCCACGTGGCGTTCCAGGGCGTCCTTGTACACGTCCAGGTAGGAGGGGCGCCCGTCCGGAGTGAGACCGTCGGGGCGGCCGTCCAGCTCGTACTGCTCGACGCCCAGCGGCTGCCGGATCTGCAGCACCTCGCGGCCGTCATCGGCCTTTACGACGCGCACCTGGTTGTCCGGATCGTATTTCCAGGAACGGAAAAACTCGGTGAGGTCCACGGAACCTTCCATAGGCATTCCTTAGGGATAAGTATATCGCAATAGAGGCGCGCGGGCTATGGAAGCTTCAGGCGTTGACGGCGAACTTCACCTTGCCGGTGGTCAGGTACAAACCGACCTGTTCGGCGATCATGTGAGCTACCGCGTTCTGCGCCTCGAGGGTCGAGGCGCCGATATGGGGCATGGCCACCACCTTGGGGTGCCGGGCCAGCGCCCAGTCGGTGGGCGGTTCCGGTTCGTACACGTCCACGGCGGCGCCCGCCACCTGGCCGGAATCCAGGGCCGCCAGCAGGTCGGCCTCGGCGATGATCCCCCCCCGCGCGCAGTTGACCAGGTAGACCCCCCGCTTCATCTTGGCCATGGCCGCGCTGTTCACCAGGCCGATGGTTTCGGGGGTGCGCGGCAGGTGCAGGCTGATGTAGTCGCTCGCCTTGAGCAGAGCCTCCAGCTCCACCATGTCCACGCCCAGGCGGCGCGCCTCGTCCGGCGAGACGAAGGGGTCGTGCACCATCACCTTCATGTCCAGGGCGCGGGCCTTGGCGGCCACCTTGCTGCCCACGAAGCCGATGCCGATCAGCCCGAGGGTTTTACCGGCCAGCTCCACGCCCATGAAGCTCTTCTTTTCCCACTGGCCGGCCTTCATGGTCGCATCGCCGCGCGCGATCTCCCGGGCCAGGGCGATCATCAGCCCGAGGGTGAGCTCGGCAACCGCGTTGGCGTTGCCGCCCGGGGTGTTCATGACCACGATTCCCTTGGCGGTGGCCGCCTTCACGTCGATGTTGTCCACCCCCGCTCCGGCCCGCCCGATCACCTTCAGGGCGGAGCCGGCCTCGATCACTTCCTTGGTGACTTTGCTGGCCGAGCGCACGATCAGACCGGCGCAGCCCTTGACCTGGGCCAGCAGCCCGTCGGGCTTCAGGCCGCCGGTTTCCACCACCTCGATCCCGGAATATTCCCGCAGCTTCCGCGGGCAAACTTCTTCGATTTTGTCGGAAATCAAAACTTTCATCGTTGCCATAGCGCTCTTATACCTGGAACCGCCTTCTTTTGCAACCCGTGCCGGCGCTGGTATAATAGGCCATGACGAGCGTACAGGTCATATCGCTGGGCGGGTCGATCATCGCGCCGGACCGGGTCGACGTGGCCTTCCTGCGGGCCTTCCGCAAGACGGTGCTGGAGTACCTCGAGGCGGAGGCGGAGCGCCGCGTGATCCTGGTGTGCGGGGGCGGCGCGCCGGCCCGCGAGTACCAGGGCGCCTACCGCGCGGTCTTGAGCGAGGCCGGGCGGTCCGCGCCGGACCCGGAGGCCCAGGACTGGCTGGGCATCGCCGCCACCCGTTTGAACGCGGAGCTGGTGCGCTTCCTGTTCCAGCCCCTGTGCCCGGAGAAAGTGATCACCGACCCCACCGCCGTGACCGTGTTCCCGGGCCGGGTGCTGGTGGCTTCCGGGTGGAAGCCGGGCTTTTCCACCGACTACGACGCGGTGCTGCTGGCCGAACGCTTCCAGGCCAACACGCTGGTGAACCTTTCCAACATCGCCAAGGTGCACAGCGCCGACCCCAAGGTCGATCCTGCCGCCCGGCCCCTGAATCACCTGAGCTGGTCGGAGCTGCAGGCCATGGTGGGCACGGCCTGGGTGCCCGGCGCCAATGTGCCCTTCGACCCGGTGGCCACCGCGCAGGCCGCGCGCCTCGGCCTGCGGGTCGTGGTGGCCGCGGGGCGGAATATCGAGAACCTCAGGAAAATCCTCGCCGGGGAGCCGTTCGAGGGGACGACCATCGGGCCGGACTGAGGACCGGCCAGGGCTCGGACCATTCCACGAGTGAAAACCGGTATGTCACTTTCGGATTATCTCTGCAGAGAACGAACAAGAATCATAAGCGCGCGTCTGATGGACCGCAAAGAGAGGAGAATCTATGAGGAAGTCTAAAAAAGCTGATGAACTCCGCCCGGAATATAGGCGTGAAGATCTTGGTCAAGGAGTCCGCGGCAAGTATTTTGAGTCATACCAGAAAGGCACCAATCTGGTTCTCTTGAGTCCTGAGGTTTCAAATGCTTTCCCCACCGAAAAAGCCGTCAACGAGGCATTGCGATCCCTTATCGACATCGCGCAGAAATCAACCGGGATAACAAACCGCGCAACCGGACGCGCCAAGAAGCAGCGCGCCGGCTAGCTTTGTCGATGGCGCGAGCGCCACACCAGCGGAGCTGCAGGCCATGGTGGCCGCGGGCCGGACTGAGGGCCGCCGCGCGCTCACTCGACCTGGCCATCCGAGAAATGCCACACCGGCCGCGCCTGACCCTCCGGAAACGGGTTGCGCCGGGTGAAGTCCGGGAGCCACTCCGAGCCGGGATCCGGCTCCTGAATGAAACCCTCTTCGATACCCAGCTCTTCCAGCCACTCCAGCACCCGCCGGTACTCGGCGTCGCTCACCCGCCGCTCCGGGCCCGACTGCCGCGGGTTGGGCGTGTACTGCACCATCACCGACAGGAGCGCACGGGGGTAGAGGTGCTCCCGGAACCAGGCCAGCACCGCGCGGCTGGACTCCGGGAAGCCGGGCAGCACCAGGTGCCGCACGATCACCCCCTGGCGCAGCCGTTCCCCTGCGAAACGCAGGGGCCGCGCTTCGACCATGAAGCGCAGCGCCTCGCGCGCCACCGCGGGGTAGTCGGGGGCGCCCAGCAGGCTGCGGCTCACCTCGGGGTCCAGGGTCTTGCAGTCGGGCAGCCACACCTCGATCCAGGGTTCCAGTATTTCCAGGGCTGCCTTGCTTTCGTAGCCGGAAGAGTTCCACAACAGCGGCCTGGTCAGCCCCCGGCCGCGGGCCAGGGAAGCGGCCACGGCGATGCCGGGTGCGAAATGGCTGCCGGTGACCAGGTTGATATTTTCAGCTCCCTCGGCCTGCAGCGCCAGCATCAGTCGGGCCAGCTCGTCGACGGAGAGCTCCCGGCCAACGGCCGAGCGGCTGAGCTGGTCGTTCTGGCAGTAGCGGCACTTCAGGGTGCAGCCGGTGAAGAAAATCGTACCCGAGCCACCCTTGCCCGTGAGCGGCGGCTCCTCGCCGAAGTGCAGGCCGGCCCAGGCCGCGCGGACTGCCGCCCCCTCGCGGCAAAAGCCGCGGCCCGGCGGGCCGGCGGCGCGGTCGGGGGGTCCGGCCACTTCCGCGCGTTCCGCCAGCCGGTCCACCCCGCAGGCCCGCGGGCAAAGCAGGCAGCGCGAGTAGTACGCGGCCTGCTCACTCACGGGGGGCTCGCTCACGCCCGCCACGGTAGCAGGCGGGATGTTTCTTGACAAGGCGGAAGGCGGCCGCTACTCTGGCTTCCAAGCCGGCGTGATGGAACTGGTAGACGTGCCAGACTCAAAATCTGGTGAGGGGAGACTCTCGTGTCGGTTCGACTCCGACCGCCGGCATCAAGGCACGAGCACCTCATAGGTGTCGAACTCCTCCGTGATCCCCTTCGCGGTAATTTTACCGGCAAACCGGGTGTTGAAAGAATCCTTTGCCAGCCGGTAGACGGCATCGCTGATCAGTATCCCGCCTACCGGAGCCTTGCTCTCCAGCCGTTGGGACAGATTCACGTTGGAACCGATAGCCGTGTACTCGACGATTCGTTTGGAGCCCAGGTCGCCCACCACGACCTCACCCGTGTTGATGCCGATCCGAATCTGGATCTGCAGCCGCCCCTGCCGTTCCCACTCGCCGCGCAGCTCCCGCAGCTTCTGCTGCATTTCGATCGCCGTGCGGACCGCGCGCTGAGCGTGGTCCGGCTGCTCGATCGGATCGCCGAAGAACGCCATGAGTCCGTCGCCGATGAACTTGTCGATGGTTCCTTCATTCTTGAACAGGATGGCCGTCATTTCCTCGAAGTACTCGTTCAAGGTCAGGAGCACCTGCTCGGGGCCCTGCGTCGTGCACCAGGAAGTGAAGCCCGCGATGTCGCTGAACAGCACCGTCAGCACCTTTTTCTCCGCGGACAGCAGCTTCTCCGGCGTCTGCAGGATCTTCGAGATCAGCTGTGGTGCGAAGTAGCGCTCGAAGCGCAGCCGCAGGGTGATCCTCGAGCGTTCCGACTCGAAAAAACGAAGGACGTTGATGCCGATCAAGGCGACTAGGAACCCAAGCGAGCCGGGCACGGGGTCGCCGAGTCGATTCCAAAAGATAAACAGGCCGGCGGTCAGGGCCAGGAACGCCGCATAGGCCGCAATGGAAAGCAGCGAAAAACCGAGCGGGCGCAAGGCGCAGCCGAACGCCCAAAGCAATACGGCGAGCGCCAGGCTGGTGAGCAGGGTCCTGAGTATGCCAGCGGAGTACAGGAAGTTCGCCGTCAGGATGCCGTTGAGGATGCTGGAGTGCAGGCCGCTGAGCGGGTAAATGCGGTCGAGGGGCACCGGCCCCTGGTCATTTGTCCTGATAGTCAGGTCGGCAACCACGATCAGCGACCCATCCAGCTCCGCATACTCCTGTTCAGCATCGAGTAACCGCTCAAGAGCGTAGTGCGGGAAGGAGTCCGCCCACGGTCCCGCGAAGTTGATGGCCATCCTACCGCGCGCGTCGATGGGGATCCGGATATCGCGTTCCAGGCCGCTCGGGAAGCGGGCCCTGGGCAGCAGCAGGTGCGATCCGAAGGCCACTTCGATCCGCGCGGGGTCGACCTCGAGGTAGTCGCAGGCCACCCGCAGCGCCAGGCAGGGCAGGTACCCATCCTCATAACCGTAGAGCAGCGGAAAGCGGCGATGAACACCGTCGCGGTCCGGATCGCTGTTGATGTGACCGACGCCGCGGGAAACCCTCTGCAGATTTGCGAAATTAATGACGGCTGCCTCGGCCTGCGGGGGCCTGCCCGCCCGAGTGACCCGGGGGTGCCAGAGCCACCGCGAGAGCTCCCGCCGGTCCGCCTCAGCCACGGGGAGGTCGAAGACTTGCCGGTAGCTTTCCTTCATAAAAACGACCGGGAAGTAGGCAATTCCGGATTCGGCGGTGGCCGCTACCAGCGGCTGATCGTTACGGGGCTCGCTTTCTTCGGGAAAAAGAATGTCGAAGGCAACGGCCCGTGCATACGAGCCGGCGAGCACGCGCAGCAACCTCCCGAATTTCTCCCGGTCCCGTGTCGAGAACCGCAGCGCCTTGGCCGCGGCGTCGCTCAGATCGACGTGGGCGATGTAGGGATAGATCCGTTCAGGACCCTTGCTACGGTAGCGCAGCGCAAACATGCCATCGTTGATTTGGTGGGTCCAGTCGTCGAAGGCCGCGGGCAAAAGCAGCGCCAGCAGATGAGCCAACCCGAAGGAAAGGGCGACGAGCAAGGCTACTTTCAGGGATCTTTTCCGGCTAATGTTCCAACCGAATGGTTTTTGAGTAAAATCCCTGGGCCCGGATCTCGATGGCCAACTCTTCGACGACTGCGTTTTGCCCACGCACACCTCCCGCGATGGAAACGGGCTTCTCCGCGAGCACGACGAGCTTGCTGTGCTGCTGCCGGATCCGTGTGATCTCCTCCAGCACCTTCTGCATGGCGATGCGGATCCCATCCTGGGGGCTTTTCGGCTTCTCTTTCAGGTCGAGGTAGGTTTTCGACAAAGCTTCCAGCTTGGGAAAGCGTTCGGCCGAAGCCAGCAGTTGGAACTTCTCCACCCCCTGGGTCTCATCGAGCACAAACCAGTCCTCGCCCTCCGGGAGGTAGTATTTTTGGCCGGTATAATCCCGGTTACCCAGGTCCTCAAAGCGTCTCGGGAACAGCAGGTGCAACTCATTCTGGGCATCGTGCAGGAAGACATAGATGAAGGCGTTCTGTACAGGTTCAAGAAATATTTTGACCTGGTCCCCCGGCCCGATTTGGGAAACACCGGAGGAGCCCAGGGCCTGCAGATCACCGCTTGGCGTTTGTTTCACGAAGGCCCAGTTGAAAACCACTTCGGAATTGGATTCCGCGTACAGCGGCAGCAGGGCGAGGACAGATGCGAATACCGCAGCCCTCATAGTCAAATACTATAGCATGGACAGCGTTCACGCCAGTCTCCAGGGAGCTTGTCATCCTGAAGCAAACGACTATACTTGAACCGGAAGAGGTCGGGGCGTGAAAAAAACCGGGCTGTTGTTTCTTCTTTTCATTTCGCTTACGGCTGGCCTGTTCTCGCAGGAAGCGGATCTGCGCGGGCTGAGAACACGGGTGAACCAGCTGGCCGGACAGAACGCGGTGGTCGGCAAGCAGTACGCGGTGCTCATCGCCGTCAACAAGTACGCGTATTGGAACGCGTTGCGCAATCCGGTGAAGGACGCCCAAGAAATCAAGGAGATACTCTCCAGGCGCTATTACGTGAACGAGTTCATCGAGCTTTATGACGAAGATGCCTCGAAGGCAGGCATCATCAGGCTGTTTGACCGTCTGATCAATATCGTCAATCCCGAAGACTCGGTATTCATTTTCTACGCGGGCCATGGCCACCTGGACAAGCTCTCCGATACCGGGTTCTGGGTGCCTGTCGACGGGGGTACGGATCGCTATCAGCAGCTGAATTGGCTGCCCAATACCCAGCTGCGCGGGTTCATCAGCAAGATGAAAGCGCGGCACATCCTGCTGGTTTCGGATGCCTGCTTCGCGGGGGACATCCTGAACCCGACGCGGGCCATCGCGCCGGAAATATCCAACGAGTATTTCCGCAACGCCTACTCGCGAGTCTCGCGGCAGGTGCTCACTTCGGGGGCCTCGGAAGCGGTTCCCGACGAATCGCCGTTCGCCCGCGGCCTCAAGCTCGCCTTGGAGGGCAACACTTCGGCCTACCTCGACCCGCTGATGCTGTACAACGAGGTGCGCATGGGGGTGAAGGGGACGACGCCCCTGTTCGGGGATTTCAAAGACTCCGGCCACCAGGAGGGTGCGAGCTACCTCTTCTTTTTACGCGAGACCACGAAACCTCCCGCCGCGAAACAGGAGGCGGCAGCCGCTCAGGCCCCCAAGGCGACCTTCAAGCTGGAAAAGACGTACGGCACCTTGAAAATCAATACTGAGGCCGCTGCCAGACTGTTTCTCGACGAGGTGTTTCAAGGCGAGATACCCGCCGGGAGCAGGGCCGTGATCGAAAACCTGGAGGTCGGCCGGCATCTGCTGGAGGTTTGGTACGAGGGCGAAACCTATGACAGCCAAGAGGTGCTGGTGGAACGGGATACCGAAACCACCGTTTCCTTCAGCCGCCCGATCGCGGGACC
>Ga0209253_10004281_pt1 | contig 12456 bp, 10 predicted proteins | sample FrelakmetBRP12BR_FD_187145 | JGI IMG/M metagenome (GOLD analysis project Ga0209253, IMG submission 187145) | Freshwater lake sediment microbial communities from the University of Notre Dame, USA, for methane emissions studies - BRP12 BR (SPAdes)... | ecosystem: Environmental > Aquatic >...
ATGCGGCCGTTTTCCTGCTCGATGGGAGGCCGCGAACGGGGCCCGGCGCGGCCCGACGACCCCTGGACGCTGCGCCAGGGTTTTGCGCCGTCGCCGTAGCCGGGGCGCCGCGCGAAGACATGCGCTGGTTTCACGGGCGGTTCGATCGCTCCGCGCTGGTCAATCGTCCAGCGGTTCCCTAGAATTCACCGTCACTCAACAGGAAAGGCAGACAAGACCATGCCTCGAGCGAACATCGGCCCCCTCGCGCTCAACTATATCGAGCACGGCTCGGGCGACAACGTCGTGCTCGCAGTCCATGGCAATCTCGGCTGCCACAACTGGCTCGACCTCGCGCTGCCGCTCTTTCCAAAGGATGTGCGCGTTATCGCGGTGGACTGGCGCGGCTGCGGGGACTCGGACAAGCCCGAGCCCACCAAGGACTATTCGAACTACTCGATGGACACTCATGCGCGCGACATGCTCGCGCTGCTCGACACGCTTGGGATCGGAAACTGCAACCTCTACGGCCACTCGACCGGGGGGATCATCATCGCCCACATGCTGATGATGCAGCCCGAACGGTTCAAGAAAGTGCTGCTGCTTGATCCCGTAACGCCGCTCGGGCTGCAGCTCGCGCCGGGTCAGGTCGGCGTCATCACGCAGATGAAGGGCGACTCCGACGTCGCGTTCGCCGGGCTGGCGAGCGCCGCGCCGACGCTGTTCCGGCCCGAGACAATGGTTGCGGGCCAGATGCCGCAGTTCGCCGACACGGCAGCGCCGCCACAGCGCGAACTCTTCAAGACGATCATTGAGAAGACGAAGCTCCTGTCCGACGGCATCTGGTTCGGGACCCCGCACAACCTGGCGCTCGAATGGGACTCCGGCAAGCTCGCGGCGAAGATGCCCGAGATGAGACACGAGACGCTCGTGCTTTACGGCAAGCTCGACTACTGGATTCCGCGCGAGCACGTCGACACGATGGTCGCCAAACTACCCAACGCGAAGCTCGAGGTCTTTCCGTATGTCGGCCACTCGATGAACCTCGAGCAGCCATTTCTTTTCGCGCGGATCTTCAGCGACTACTTCCGCAGCGCGCCCGAGGCCGGCGCCACCGGCTGAGCGGCCACTGCTGGGCCGCAGCGAACAAGAAGGGCCGCCCGCGGGCAGCCCCTTCTTCGTACCCCGGCGGCCTGAACCTTCTGCCAGACCTCGGGCGGCAAGGCAACCTAGCCGGCCAAGAAGATCATCATCCATCTGACTGACCCCGGGTGGGAATCCAGGAGACCAAGAAGGGCGCGCCGCAAGCCGCGCCCATTGTGTTCGCGCGCTATCAGCCGCAGGGCCGCGGCTAGGAGCGCTGGTTCCGTACCGTGCGTGCGCAGTTGCTCACTCCCCTCAACCCCGCCGATACCGAGCGCCGGGAGGCCCGCCGCGAGCGTACCGGAGTCCATTTCAAGCGCCAGTTCGTGCGGCGTGCCTTGTAGGCCCGCCTCAGGCGTAAACAGGCACCAGGAAATGGCTGTTCAGCTCCTCGTTGAGCGCGTCAATCTTGTCGAGGAATTCGAGTAAATACTCGTGCAGCCCTACGGCGAAGATGCGCTCGGTTCGGCCATAGTGGAGTTGCGCGTGGATCTCGCCGGCGAGCCGCTCGGGCTCGAGCTTGTCGGCCGTGGAGAGCTGCCTGATGATGTCGTAGATTTCGTTCATGCACGCGTGTAGCGAGCGCGGCATGTCCTCGCGGAGGATCAGGAGCTCCGCGACCCGGCGCGGCGTGATCACGTCGCTGTAGACCTTGCGGTAGGCGTTGAACGCCGAGACCGAGCGGAGCAGGGCCGACCACTGGTAATAGTCGACCGCGCCGCCGACGTCGAGCACGGACGGGAGCAGGGTGTGGTACTTGACGTCGAGGATGCGCGCCGTGTTGTCGGCCCGCTCGAGGAACGTGCCGAGGCGGATGAATCGGTAGGCCTCGTCGCGAAGCATGGTGCCGAAGGTCACGCCCCGGAAAAGGTGGCTGCGGTCCTTCACCCAGTCGAAAAACGCCGAGATCCCGCCACTGGTGATGTCGGCGAAGCTCTTGCCGCGCATGCGGAGCCAGGTCTCGTTGAGGCTCTCCCACATTTCGACCGCAATCGCGCCGCGCTGTGCGCGGGCGTTCTCGCGCGCGTGTTGCAGGATGTTGTAGATCGACGACGAGTTCGCCGCGTCGAGCACCATGAAGCGCATCACGTTCTCGGCGGAGAGCTCGCTGTATTCCTGGTAGTAGGCGGTGGCGAGGCCCGTGATCACGAGCGGGACGGCCCACGGATCGGCCCACTTCTCGCCCGGCTCCATCAGGCGATAGGGAAGCATCGACATCCGGTAGGTGATGTCGAGCATGCGCGCGATGTTCTCCGCGCGCTCGACCTGGCGGGACATCCAGAAGAGGTCGTTGGCGGTTCTCGAAAGCATTTCTCTTACCGCTAGGACGCCAAGGTGCCAAGCACCCACCGGCGTGCGCGTTCGCGCGACGCGCGACGCTCGTGGACGCCGCGGCAGGCAGCCTTCGCTTCGGCAACCAGGCCGTTGATCGACTTCATGCTTCGAGGACCCAAGTGTCCTTGGTGCCGCCGCCCTGTGACGAGTTCACCACCAGCGAGCCTTCGCGCATCGCGACCCGGCAGAGACCCCCCGGCACCATGCGGACCTCCTTGCCGGAGAGCACGAACGGCCGCAGGTCGATGTGCCGCGGTGCGATGCCGGACTCGACGAAGGTCGGGCAGGTTGAAAGGGCCAGCGTCGGCTGGGCAATGTACTTGTCCGGGTGCGCGAGGATGAGTTCGCGGAACTCCGCGCGCTGGGTCGAGGTCGAGGCAGGGCCGACGAGCATCCCGTAGCCGCCCGAGCCGTGGACCTCCTTGACGACGAGCTCGTGCAGGTGCTCGAGCGTGTATTGCAGATCCTCTTTCTTGCGCAGCTGGTAGGTCGGCACGTTGTTGAGGATCGGCTCCTCGGCGAGGTAGAAGCGGATCATGTCCGGGACGTGGGGGTACATCGACTTGTCGTCCGCGACGCCGGTGCCGATGGCGTTCGCCAGTGTCACTCGTCCGGCCTTGTACGCCGAGAAGAGGCCGGGCACGCCGAGCACCGAATCGGGCCGGAAGACTCTCGGGTCGAGGAAGTCGTCGTCGATGCGGCGGTAGATCACGTCCACCCGCTTCGGGCCGGCCGTCGTTCGCATATAGACGATCTCGTCGCGCACGAACAGGTCTTGCCCTTCGACCAATTCGACGCCCATCTGCTGCGCGAGGAACGTGTGTTCGAAGTAGGCCGAATTGAACTGACCGGGCGTCAGCAGCGCGACGACCGGGTCGGCGACGTCCTCGGGCCCGGCCTGGCGGAGCGTGTCGAGCAGGAGGTCGGGGTAGTGATCGACCGGCGCGACCTGGTAACGCGCAAACAGCTCGGGGAAGAGCCGCATCATCACCTTGCGGTCTTCGAGCATGTACGAGACGCCCGAGGGGACCCGGAGGTTGTCCTCGAGCACGTAGAACTCGCCTTTCCCGGCACGCACGATATCGACGCCCGCGATGTGCGCGTAAATGCCCTTGCGCACATTGAGCCCATGCATCACCGCCCGGTACTGGGTGTTCTCCAGAACCTTGCGGGGCGGAATCAGCCCTTCGTTCAGGATCGCCTGGTCGTGGTAGATGTCGTTCAGGAAGAGATTCAGCGCGCGCACACGCTGCTGCAGGCCGCGTTCCAGGACGGCCCACTCGTCGGCGGGCAGGATACGCGGCACGATGTCAAAGGGGATCAGGCGCTCGGTGCCGCTGTCGTCGCCATACACCGCGAACGTGATGCCCGTGCGGTGGAACATCATCTCAGCTTCGCGCCGCTTCTGCGCGAGGCGGTCGTGCGGGATGGAGGCGAGCCAGTCAGCGTACCCGCGATAGTGCGCGAGAACCCCGCGGTCGAGGCCTTGCACGCCGTCGAGGCCTTGCATCTCGTCGTAGCACTGCTGTTGCGACTGTTCCTGCTGCTGTGCGGAGGTCATCGGATTTGTGATGTTGCGCGACTTGACCCTAAGTCTAGCGTAAGGCGCGCCGCTTTCCCTGCAACCAACATGCCAGGCCATTCATGCACGCGTGCGCGGCAAATTCAATAGCTTATCGCGTGCGCGACCGATCGCGCACACATGATCGCCTCTTCGCGGGGCGTGGCGCTTCTCCATGGTGCAACGGGCCCCACAGGCCTCGTTGCTATACTCGCGCTCTCCACAATCTCGAGCGCCGTACGCGTGCCCGCCGCCATCGAAGCAACCGCCACGGTGAGCGGGACGAAGGAAGCGCTCGTTTTTCCGTGCGCGCACGAACGAGATTCTCGACGCCGAGTTTGGAGACAGTACCGCGAACTCGTCGAGGAACGCGACCGCGTTGCCGAGGCGTTCGTCGGCGAGTGCATCCGGTTCGATGCGGCACCCGAAGCCGAGACGGCGGTGGAGCGCCATCGCTATTCGCTGTACGGCTTCCCCGTGCATCCCGCGAATGCGCGCCGAGAAGCTCAAGCGGGCGATGACCGAGAGCGATCTCGGGTGCGCGTACGAGCCTGAAACCCCGGACGCGCGGGAAGTCGCCGCGCTCGTTTCCACGCACTGGTGCAAGGTTCCAGAATGAACGAACTTTTCCGCCGGCGACACCTCACATGCGCGAGCCTGACTGGCCTGCATCGCGTCGCTTACCTCGAGTGGGGCGATCCCGCAAATGATCGCGTAGTCGTCTGCGTTCACTCGCTCACTCGCTGCGCTCGCGACTTTGATGCGCTTGCTCGGGCCCTCGTGCCCGAATACCGGGTCATTTGTGTCGATCTGCCCGGACGAGGCGAGAGCGACTGGCTCGAGTCACCGGCCGAGTACATCGTGCCGACCTATGTCAATGACGTCGTTACCCTGATCGCGCGGCTCGACGTCGAGCAGGTGGATTGGGTCGGCACGTCGCTCGGCGGCATTGTCGGAATGGTGCTCGGCGCACGGCCGGGCAATCCCATCCGGAAACTCGTGGTCAACGACGCAAGCCCCGTCATTCCCGCCGTCGCGCTCGAGCGCTTCGGGACCTACCTGGGCACGACACCCGAGTTCGACTCGATCCAGGAGGCCGAGCGCTATATCCGCACGTTGAGCGCGCCTTTCGGGCCGCACTCGGACGCGGAATGGCGCTTTCTCACCGAGCACGTGGTGCGGCCGGGTGACAACGGGGGCTTCCGCATGCGTTACGACCCCGCGATCGCCGTGCCCTACGACGCGCAGCGGCCGTTCAAGGATGTCGATCTGTGGGCGTTCTGGGACGCCATCACATGCCGAGCACTCGTATTGCGAGGTGCCGGGTCCGACGTTCTCGGACACGACATCGCCGCGCAAATGACCCGGCGCGGGCCCCGCGCGAAGCTCGTCGAGTTTCCAGGCATCGGGCACGCCCCGACGCTGCTTCACGCCGACCAGATAGCGCCGGTGCGCGAGTTCCTGTTGGCGCCGGATTAATAATCGGGCCCGGCTCGAAAGACTCTGCAGCGAGCGAGGGAACACTGCCTCGCCAGGTGCCGCGCACTGGACAATTTGCCAAGTGAAGGCGCCGAGTAGTCCCTGGCGGTGCTGAGGCCCGAGGGGGTGTGCCGCTCTCATGGCGTGGAAGACACTCGTCCGTGCGCCACTTCCCTGATGCGAACCGCTGGATCCTGCCTGTAGAACCGGACCAGTTGCCCGTAGAGCGTCGGATACTCCTCGCGAAGCAGGCGCGGATCGGTGAAGAACTCCTCGGTCATTACGGCGAAGAACTCCGCCGGGTGTTCGGCGGCGTACTCGTCGAAGGGTGTCGGGCGGCCGCGGTCGACCTTGTCGCACAGGCGCAGGTAGGTCACCTCGAGCACGCGGTGCCATTCGGCCGCGTCCATGTCAGGGTGCGCCGCCGGGTAGCCGTCCGCGTCGCCACGGAGCATGTCGAGCTTGTGTGCGAACTCGTGGATCACGACGTTGTAGCCCGCGCCCGCGAGCCCGACGTCCTCCCAGGAAAGCACGACCGGCCCGCCGGGCAGCGCTTCGCCCGACAGCTCGTCGTCCCACTCGTGCATGACGCCGTCCTCGTCGAATTCCTCGCGGCGCACATGGAACTGTCCCGGGTAGACGATCACGCCGACGAAGCCGTCGTAGTAATCGATGCCGAGCTCGAGGATCGGCAGGCAGGCCTGCGCGGCGATGGCCACGCGGATTTCGTCGCTGAGCGCCATGCCGGCCTCGCCGTGCATCTCTTTCTCGCCGAGGAAAAGCACGACGAGATCGTGGAGGCGCCGCCGCTCGTCCTCCGAGAGTTCGGCGAGGAAATCGTAGGCCGCGACGACGCGTGCCCACAGGTCCGGATCGATGCGGACCTGCTCGAGCCGGCGCCTGCGGCGCCAGGATCGGAGGAGTCCCATGCTATGCGCGCCCTCTTTGAGTGCCGCCATGGTACAGGCTTACCGCGTTCGCTCCGTCCGCGGACCTGCGCAGTGCCGGTGGCATAATCGACCCGACGGGATCCAGGCTGTTCCCCTCCGCCGGAGAAGAGCGCTTGGCTCGCCCGTAGCAGCGCCGACCTCGTGCGTATCCCGACACCGAGGTTTCGGGCCGCGAGGGGGGCGAACCCCGAACCCTGGTTTTTCCGATTGCTGATTGCTGACAGTTGATGCGCGATAACTGATGGTCACCGCTTCCCGCCCCGCAACCGACGACCCGCACGCGCTCGAGGAAGCGCTGGCTGCCGGCCTGGAGGGCGAGGAGCGCGCGCTTGTCGGGCGTGCCTGCGTGCATGCCGCCGCGCTATACGAAGGCAAGACGCTCGGCACCGGCGAGGGAACGCTCGACCACGGTCTTGGGCTTGCCAAGCGCCTCGCCGAGCTGAGGCTCGACGCCGAAACGCGGGCTGCGGGGCTGCTGTTTGCCGCTCCGGCCTACTCGGGCGATGCACGCGAGACACTCGCGCCGCTCTTCGGTGCGGGAGTGGCGGGGCTGGTGGACGGTGTCGCGCGTCTCAACGCGCTCCGCGTGGTGACGCGCGGCCTCGCGGCGCAGGACAGCAAGAACGCCGGGAAGGCAGCGCAGGCCGAGGTGCTGCGCAAAATGCTGCTCGCCATGGTCGAGGACATCCGGGTGGTTCTCATCCGGCTCGCGAGCCGCACCCAATCGCTTCGGTTTCTGGCGCGCGCCCCCGACGAGCTGCGACGCCCGGTCGCGCAGGAGACGCTTGACCTGTACGCCCCGCTCGCCAACCGCCTCGGCGTCTGGCAGCTCAAGTGGGAGCTCGAGGATCTGTCGTTCCGCTTTCTCGAACCCGAGCTTTACAAGCGGATCGCCGCGATGCTCGACGAGAAGCGGGGCGAGCGTGAAGCCTTCATCGCCGCGACGATCGGAACGCTCGAGCGCGAGCTCGCGGATGCCGGCATCCAGGCCGACGTGGCCGGGCGTCCGAAACACATCTATTCCATCTACAGCAAGATGCGCGGCAAGGGGCTGGACTTCGCTCAGCTCTACGATGTGCGCGGCCTGCGGATTCTGGTTCACTCCCTGAAAGACTGCTATGCGGCACTCGGCGTGGTCCACAATCTCTGGACGCCGATCCCGAAGGAGTTTGACGACTACATCTCGCGTCCCAAGGGCAACCGCTACCAGTCGCTGCACACGGCGGTGACGGGCGCGGACGGGCGGCCGCTCGAGGTCCAGATCCGCACCTGGGAGATGCATCGCCACGCCGAGCTCGGCGTCGCCGCGCACTGGCGCTACAAGGAACGTGCGAAGCACGATCCCTTCGACGAGAAGATCGGGTGGCTGCGCCAAGTGCTCGCGTGGCGCGACGAGGTGGTCGACTCTGCCGAGTGGAAGGACCAGTTCAAGCGTGCCGCGCTCGACGAGACCGTCTACGTGCTTACGCCGCAGGGCCGCGTCGTCGATTTGCCTCGCGGCTCGACGCCGATCGACTTCGCCTATGCGTTGCATACCGATCTCGGCCACCGATGCCGCGGCGCCAAGGTGGACGGCACGATGGTGCCGCTCGACACCCCGCTCGAGAACGGTCAGCGGGTGGAAATCGTGGCGGCGAAGTCCGGCGGGCCGTCGCGCGACTGGCTCAACACCTCGCTACACTTCCTCGCCAGCTCCCGCGCACGCCACAAGGCACGGCAATGGTTCAACGCCATGGAGCTCGCGCAGACGATCGCGAGCGGTCGCGCGGCGGTCGAGCGCGAATTGCAGCGCGAGGGCCAGACGGGCGCGAATCTCGATGCGCTTGCCCGCGAGTTCGGGTTGTCGAAGGCCGAAGAATTGTTCGCAGCCGTCGGGCGCGACGAGATCCGGTCGCGCGATCTGCAGACCGCCATCCGCGGGGAAACGAAGGCATCCGAAGAGGCGGAGCCGCCGCCGGTCGTCACCAGGAAAAGCAAGGCGGACACGGGCGGCAGTGGCATCCTGATCGTCGGTGTCGATCGGCTGCTCACCCAGGTGGCCAAGTGCTGCAAGCCAGCGCCGCCCGATGCGATCGTCGGGTTCGTCACCCGCGGGCGCGGAGTTTCCATTCATCGCGCGTCCTGCCGGAGTCTCGCGGCCCTGATGGAGCGAAGCGCTGAGCGCGCCGTCGAGGCCCGTTGGGGCGCAGCGAGCGGTGCGGTCTATGCGGCCGACGTGCTCATCCACGCCCACGACCGCCAGGGCCTGCTGCGCGACATTTCGGAGATCTTCGCGCGGGAGCGCATCAACGTTACCGGTGTCAACACCGCGAGTCGCCAGCACGTCGCGACCATGGCGTTCATCGTCGAGATCAGCGGTCTCGATCAGCTGCAGCGCACCCTCGCTCAGATCCGCGAGGTGGCGGGCGTGTTCAGCGCGGTGCGGCGGTGATGCGTGCGATCGGTTTCGTGCGCTCCGGCCGTCGGGTTTGGATCTTCGCGCCACGCTTCGGTTCGGGCGCTGGAACACTGCTCATAGCGCACCGCTGATAGCTGATCGCTGATAGCCGACCGCGAAAGACACAATGCCCGAAATCGAGCTCAAGCTTCTCGTCGCACCCGAGGACGTGCGCAAGTTTGTACGGCATCCGGCGGTGCTCGCCGCAAAGCGCGGCCGCTCGCGTTCCACCGACCTGCTCGGCGTGTACTACGACACGCCGGAGCTCACCCTGTCGCGCTCGCGCATCGGGCTGCGGCTACGTCGCGACGGCGAGCAGTGGATCCAGACCGTGAAGTCCGACGGAACCTCGGCGGCCGGTCTGCACGTGCAGGAGGAGCACGAGTGGCCGGTGGCGGCGCAGCGGCTCGAGCTCGAACGCCTCGATGAGACGCCGGTTGCGAAGGTTTTCGAGCGGCCCGAGATCCGCGATCGTTTGCAGCCCATCTTCACGACCCAGGTGCATCGGGTGGTCACGCAGTTGGCGCTCGCCGAGAACGTAGCGGCAGAGCTCGCGTGCGACTCGGGCGAAATCCGCGTCGGCAAGCGCGCCGAGCCGGTGAGCGAGATCGAGATCGAGATGAAGTCGGGCGAAGCCGCACACGCGTTCGCGCTGGCGCTCGCAGTTCAGGAATCGGTCCCGCTCCGCCTCGGCTACCGCAGCAAGGCGCAGCGCGGTTTCGCGCTCGCCGCGGGTACGGTCGACTCGCCGAAAAAGGCGGAAGCATCACCGCTCGAGGACAAGCTCGATGCCGCGCAGGCCCTGCGGCGGATCGCGTGGGCGTGCATCGCACAGATGCAGGCCAACGAGGCGGGCGCCATCGAGGGGCGCGACCCCGAGTTCCTGCACCAGCTACGAGTCGGGCTGCGGCGCCTCCGCTCCTGCCTCGCGCTCGCGAAGGCGCCGATCCTCGCGTCACGGCACGCCGACCTGCTCGAGTCGCTCCGGTGGCTGCAGAACGCACTCGGTCCGGCTCGCGACTGGGACGTGTTTGCCACCCTGACCTTGCCGCCAATCGTGGCGAGCTTCCGGGATTCGGCGGGCCTCGCCGGATTGCGCGTGCGCGCCGGGCAGGTGCGGAGCGTACACCGCCGCGCCGTCGCGGAGGTTCTCGGATCGGCACGCTACCAGCGTCTCCTGCTCACGCTCGGGCTTGCGCTCTCCGACGAAACGCTCGCACCGGGCGCCACGGAGGCGACCCAGTGGCTCGGTACACCGGTGACGGCCTACGCCGCGGGGGTGCTCAGCGCGCGGCACAAGAAGCTCAGAAAGCGGGGCGCGCAGCTTGCGACCGCGACGCCCGCGGAAAGACACGCGGCGCGGATTGCGGCGAAGAAGCTCCGCTATGCGGCCGAGTTCTTCGCGCCGCTCTTTGCCAGGAAGAAGGCGCGCCGCTACGCATTCGCGCTCGCCGGCCTCCAGGATTCGCTCGGCGCACTGAACGACGCCGCGGTTACCGGCCGGCTGCTCGACGAAGTGGTCGCGGCGGGCAAGACGCCGCCTGACCCGACCGCGCTCGCGCTGGTCCGCGGCTGGGTCGCCGGCAGCGCACATCATGGCCTGAACGAGCTCGGCGAGCGCTGGGAGGCGTTCACGGACGCCGACAAGTTCTGGAAGTAGACACTACGGATGAGACGCGCTTTCGAGCGCTGCTCAGCAAAGGGGACGGAAGGAAATGCTCGAATCGGCCGAGATCGGGCACAAGCTGCCCAAGGAGGACTGGGAGCGCGAGGAGCCGAAGCTTCGCGAAGCGCTTCTCAACGTCCAATACGACCTTCTGGAAGCGAAGCGCTTTCCGGTGCTCGTGATCATGTCCGGCGTCGAAACCGGCGGCCGTGGCGAGACGGCGAACAAGCTCACCGAATGGATGGACCCGCGCCACATCCGCGTGCGCGCCTTCGGACCGCGAGAGCCTGAGGAGCACGGGCGCCCGATGGGTTGGCGCTACTGGCGTGCTTTTCCGCAAAAGGGTCGCATCGGCATCTTCATGAACGCGTGGTATCACGACGCGATGCGCGACCGCATCATCGGCCACCTCGACCAATATCGGTTCGAGCGCGAGCTCGAGCGGATCCGCCACCTCGAGCGCATGCTGGTGGAGGAAGGGACGCTGGTCCTCAAGTTTTGGATCCATCTGCCGAAGGACGAGCAGAAGAACCGGCTGAAGAAGCTCGAGCGACACCGCAACGGCATAGGCCGAATCACCAAGGAGGACTGGGAGCGGTTTCGCGTCTACAACCGGTCGCGCGACGTCGCGGAGCGGATGCTTCGCGAGACGAGCACGGCCGAGGCCCCGTGGGCCGTGGTCGAAGGCACCGACGAGCGGTATCGCTTCCTCACCGTCGGGAAAATCATGTTCGAGGCGATGACCCATCGGCTGAAGCAGCCGTTCGACCACGAGCGTCGCGCCACGGCGCCACCGACGCTGCCGGTGACCGACAACCGGAAGCTGATCCGCGATCTCGATCTTTCCAAGAAGCTCGACCGCGTCGACTACGAGAGGAGCCTCTCGAAGTGGCAGGGCAAGCTTGCCCGCCAGGTGCGTTGCAGGACGTTCATGCGCGACCGGTCGCTGGTGCTCGTCTTCGAAGGTACCGATGCGGCGGGGAAGGGCGGCGCGGTGCGGCGCGTGGTCGCTGCGCTCGACGCCCGGCAGTATGCGATCGTCGCGGTTTCCGCGCCGAGCGACGAGGAGCGCGCGCAGCCCTACCTCTGGCGCTTCTGGCGGCGTCTCCCGAGAGCCGGCGGCGTGACGATCTTCGATCGCTCCTGGTACGGCCGCGTGCTCGTCGAGCGCGTCGAGGGCTTCTGTAGCGCTGCTGACTGGCTCCGCGGCTACGTGGAGATCAACGACTTCGAGGAGCAACTGGCCGACGCTGGTGCAGTGGTGGTGAAGTTCTGGCTGCAGATCGGCAAGGAGGAGCAGCTGCGCCGGTTTCGCGCGCGGGAGAAAACGGCGTTCAAGCGGTTCAAGATCACGGCCGAGGACTGGCGCAACCGCAAGCAATGGAACGCGTATGAGCAGGCGGTGTGCGACATGATCGATCGCACCTCGACGGAGATTTCGCCGTGGACGATCGTGGAGGCCGAGGACAAGCAGTTCGCCCGGGTGAAAGTGCTGCGCACGATCTGCGAGCGGCTCGAAGCGGCGCTGTGACGTGAGCGGTGCCCAGACGCCCGCCGCGTTCACAGCGCGGCCGCCCGTGCACGCCGGGAAGTCCGTGCCTCTCTCCTGACCGGTTCAGCGCCGGGACGCGCGGTAGAAGCGGGCGGGCGCTACATGAGGGCAAGCGACCCGAGCGCGAGCGCGCATCCGATCGCCGCACCCGCGAGCACGTCGCTCGGGTAATGCAGCCCGAGTGCCAGCCGCGATGCGGCGACGAGCGTCGCGAACGGCAGCACGACCACGCCGAGCAGCGGGTAGTAAGCCGTGAACAGGATCGCGAAAGCGGCGGCGTGCAGCGTGTGTCCCGAGGGGAAGCTGAACGCATCGAGCGGGTCGGCCCCAAGGCGAATCGCGGCGTGCACCTGG
>Ga0209253_10004282_pt1 | contig 12454 bp, 13 predicted proteins | sample FrelakmetBRP12BR_FD_187145 | JGI IMG/M metagenome (GOLD analysis project Ga0209253, IMG submission 187145) | Freshwater lake sediment microbial communities from the University of Notre Dame, USA, for methane emissions studies - BRP12 BR (SPAdes)... | ecosystem: Environmental > Aquatic >...
GGATTCGAAAAGTAGGATTTTAGACTGGGGACGAGATGCCGAGGCGAAGACTTGCTCGCGGAACGCGCACGATCAGAATGTGCTCGTTCGACGCGCGCAGTCGCCTCTCGCCCCGACACCTCGTCTCACGGTGCGCCACGATCATCCTTCAGGAGAGAGTAAGAAAAGATGGGACGCGAGACGGTGTTCATCGGATTTGGCTCGAATGTCGGCGATCGGCTCGATTTCTGCGATCGAGCCGTCACCCTGCTGAGTCTGTTGCCTCACTCACAGCTCCTTGGCGTGTCAATGCTCTATGAGACTGAGCCGGTGAACGATCATGCCCAGCCAGGGGACGGATGGTTCTTAAACGGCGTGGTCCAGATTGAAACGGATATCACACCGAAGAGTCTGCTGGACATCCTCAGGGAAATCGAACGTGCGCTCGGCCGGGATGAGGACCATCGATCTGGCCCCAGAACGATCGATCTGGACATCCTATTTTACGGCCATCGGCTTATCGAGGAACCAGATCTCGTGATCCCGCACCCTCGCATGCACCAACGCCGGTTCGTCCTCATGCCGCTCAGCGAACTCGACCCCCTGTTCATACATCCCTCACTCCAGCGCACGATCAGCCAGTTGCTCGCGGAGGCCGGCAAGCAGCCTGAGGTCCGCCTCCTCTTTCCCCAGCCCTCGACACGCTATGGCTCACGCCCTGCATGTAGTCCCCCTCCCGGCTCATGAAGATTATTCGCACCCCACGATCCATGACAACATGGAGCGAACGATTACGCCGCGACGGCCTCACCATCGGATTCGTTCCCACGATGGGCGCACTGCATGATGGCCACCGTGCCCTCATTCGAGCCGCACGACTACGCTGCGATGCACTCGTCGTGAGTATCTTCGTGAACCCGACGCAGTTCGGCCCACGTGAAGACCTCACTCGATATCCTCGCCCGATTGCCAAGGATCGGGCGCTGTGCCGCGAGGAAGGGGTGGATGTCTGCTTCGAGCCAACGGCCAATGTGATGTATCCCGAAGGCTTTCAGACCGTCGTGACGCTCCCGGAGATTGCGCGTCGATGGGAAGGAGCAGCCAGGCCCCACCACTTTCCCGGTGTCGCTACGGTGGTGACAAAACTCTTCGGAATGGTGCGTCCCCATCTCGCCTTGTTCGGCCAGAAGGACTATCAGCAAGCCGCGCTGGTTCGACAACTGGTGAAGGACCTCAATCTCGGCGTGGTGATTGAGGTACGACCGACGATCAGAGAAGCGGATGGGCTGGCCATGAGTTCACGCAACATCTATCTCAGCGCCGACGAACGGATGATAGCGCCCTTGCTCGCTCAGGCACTCCGAGCAGGGAAACAAGCGATCGAGGATGGGATGAGGGACGTGGCTGCGATTGAACGAACCATGCTGCAGACCATCAAACAGGCGCCCACCATTCAAGTCGAGTACCTGGCCACCTGCGACCCAGAGAGCTTGGAGCCTCTATCCGTTATCACACATCATATTGTGCTCTTGGGTGCAATCCGGATTGGATCGATCCGCTTGATTGACAATCTAATGATAGACGTGCCGGGCAGAAAGAGTCGCGCTACAGATTGAGCATGGGATCAAGGCCTTGACCGACTAAGAGCCCGAGGACCACCTGGCCCAGACGGCGGTACTGTTCCGGTGGGACCTCTAGGAAACGGATGCCCGTCGAGGACGGGTGAACAGAACAGACCATCGCCGTTTCAATATAGATCGCGTCCTCCTCCACCGTGGGCTTTAAAACCAATTCGATAAAGGCCCCCTTGGAGAGCCCCGTCGTCTGCAAGGTACAGCCATCCATCGAAATGTCGGTGATGCGGTTGGTCATCGGCTGATTGCGATCGAGCACCTGCGCCTCGATGGACGCCGGAAGGCGCGTGTACTGACGCCGATCGAACGCCTGGGTATTGTGGCGCGCTCCGGCATAGAATGCACGAAAACGATTCGTGCAGAGCTGACATCGAAACGGGAACACATTCACACGACCCAAGAGGCGCTCGAGCATACCCTCCCGGGAGGTGACGCGGACGAATGACGCCCCGCAAACTGGGCAGTGTAATTCTCTCATGACCCTGAACGGACCTCACACTGAGCCGGGCCCTGCTCCGCGAGAATCGGTTCGATGCACGCCGGCGAGTAGGTGGCCGGCTTTACCCATTTTCCGTCTTCTCGCTTGTACCCGCCAACTTTGCTCATGTTGGATCGGTGCACTTCTCGAAAGACCGGATTCATGTCGATGCCATAGGACACCGCCGTGCCGTAGACCACGTAGAGAAGGTCGGCCATCTCCTTGGCAATGGACGACAGATCGTCTGAGGCAAGCGCCTCTTTCAACTCGTCGAATTCTTCTTGAATGAGTTTGACGCGGAGCGCACGAGTCCGATCATCCGCAACCGTCGGGACCGGATGGACGACAATATCAAAAGTCCGGTGGAAGGCTTCTACCATCGTCTGCTCGTCTGCCATCAGGAACTCCTCATTCGTTCTCAAAGGGTAACGCCTTACGCGAGACTAGTTCCACGGGATCCAACAGAGGAATCTCTTTCTCCGACGACACGCCAAGCTCCTTGAACCGGCGAGCGGCCGGCAAGATTCTCGTTTCAAGCGACCCGACCGCCTTATTGTAGGCCAGGACACTTTTCCCGAGCGCCTGCCCGACGTCGTTCAAATGCTCGGTCAGCACAGCCATCCGCTCGTAGAGATCTTTCCCCAATCGTCCGGCTTCCTCGGCATGCTCGGTCAATCGCTCCTGCCGCCATCCGTAGGCGACCGCCCGCAGGAGCGCCATGAGCGTCGTGGGAGTAGCCAGCACCACGCTTCGAAGAAATCCGTCTTCAATCAGCCGTGGATCATGTTCGAGCGCGGCGCCGAGAAACTGTTCGCCTGGCAAGAACAGCACGACAAACTCGGGGGCCTGCGCGAATTGATTCCAGTAAGCTTTCACGCTCAACTCGTCCATGCGCGACCGGACTTGTGCGGCATGACGGCGCATGCCTTCGAGGCGCAGCTCCTCGGTCGGTGCTTCATGCGCGTCCAGATAACCTGCCAACACCGTCTTGGCATCCACGATGATCTGCCGTCCACCCGGCAACTGAACCACCATGTCGGGACGGAGCCGACTGCCGTCGACCGTGATCGATTCCTGCTCGAAGAAATCGCAATGCGCCACCATGCCGGACAACTCGGCCACGCGCTTGAGCGTAATCTCTCCCCATTGGCCACGGACGGCCGGCGCACGTAGCGCTTTCACGAGGTTGCCGGTTTCCGACTGTAGCTTCTGCTGCGACTCGGCCAGGAGCTTGAGATGTTGATCGAGACCTCCATAGGCCGCTTGCCTCGATTGCTCCAACTGCCGGAGCTGGTCGTCGTAACGGTGCAGTGAATCTTGTAGCGGTTGAACCAAACTATCGATCGCCTGTTGCCGTTGGGCGAGATCGCCCTTGGCCTCGGCCTGCAGTGTTTCGAACGAGCTGCGAGCAAGATTGAGAAAGGCTTCGTTGTTCTGTTTGAGGGCTTCGCCGGAGAGGGCTTGGAAGGTCTCTGCCAATTCCTGTCGGGCCTGGCCCAGCAGAGTCTTTTGTTCGTTGAGATGGAGCGCGGCCTCAGCCGCCCTGGTCTCCGCCACCGCTCGGGCACGAGAGGCCTCAGAAAGATCTTGCCTGACACGATCAAGGTCAAGACGATCTTGTTCTGCCTGTCGGCGCAATTCGTCCGCCAAAGCCTCTGCCCGTTGTGCCCGTTCACCGGTGGCCAGCAGCTGTGCCTGCAGGCTTGCACGCACACGGGATGCAATCCAGAACCCGACGATCAACGCACCGAGAAGACCTCCGACGAGAACCCCCAGGCCAAATGCCGTGCCATCAATCATGGGTGACCATCCACATCATTGCCACCGACCCATATTGAACCAAGCTGTTAGGTGTTGAGAAGAGGAAGAATTTCGTGAAGGGTACGAAAACAGTGATGAAAGGTCAAGGCCACAACATGGCTAGAGACATTTAGCCTTACGACATCATGTCATGACTCGCAAGAGGAGTCCGATCCGACAGGCAGGCAGGTTCCGTCACTGCCCCAGGATAGCAATCTCACCCCGCTCTGCGTCCAGACTGACGCGGTCTCCTTCCTTCAGCCTCGCCGTAATGCCGGGCACATTTGCGACCGTCGGCAATCCGTACTCCCGGGCAATGATGGCCCCATGAGACAATGTCCCGCCCATTTCGGCAATCAGTCCTGCTGCCACGCCGAACAACGGTGCCATGCCTGGATCGATAACCGACACCACAAGAATGTCGCCCCGGCTGACTCGGCTCCAATCCTCCATCGATCGGACAAGGCGGACGGGTCCTACAACCTTTCCTCCACTGATAGGAGTGCCACGAAGGATCCCCGTCGAGACCGCAACGGGAGACACCTCCATACCGTTGACCATCGCATGCCAATCCTGAATGGTGTCTGGAGCGCTGGTCGTGGCGAACTGGTCACGCTCTGCCCGACGAGCGGTCACTATTCCACGCCAATCTCTCGATTTTCCGGATAACAACTCCGCTCGCTCGTTGACGGTAATATAAAAGATATCCTCCCGTGACGAGAGGCACCTCCGTTCAACCAGACACTCGCCGAGACGCAGCAGAAGACTCCGTGCCGCGGCCGAGTAATACATCAGATGGTGCCGGTTCGCCTCTCGCAAGGCGAAAAACCGGCAGAGCCGTTGATACCACCAGGAAAAGATGGCCCATTGATGGAGACGCCACCCAAACCTGGCACGAATCTCAGTCAACGCTCGTTCTCGCACCTGTGCTTGTCGCTGAAGAATGTCAGCCGGGGTGACTGGGGTTGGAGCCAGAAGTTGCATGCGCAATACCGTCAGCAACAATTCCGGTCGATCCGCGAACCGGGGTGACATGACGTCCGACTCACCGACCCCGCGATGACCATAGTCTGCGAGATACCGGTCGAAGACACGAAGCACATCGGTCCCCTCAATCCGCCGTAGAGCCTCAACCGGATCCCACTTCTCTGCGGTGAACAAAGATGTCACTGAAGGATCGCGGCGAATTGTCTCCGCCAATTCCGCTAGTCGGACAATCTGCTGCGCACTGATCACCGCCGCCTGCCCCTGCATGGCCCCATTCAGCAAGGCTCTCCAGTCTTTCCCCAACCAGCGAGGCAGCACCGTACCTAGCGCCTGCAGACATTGCGACACCCCTCCCGCAATACCAAAGGTCAGCTCATGTTCATCCAGCCATTGCCCGATGGCATCGAGGCGTAGGGCGATCTCTTCGCCTGAGAGAGAACGAAGCCGATCGGTATGGTGCTCGGCTGCCATCGCTTTCATATCGGCGAACCAGGCTGGTCCATAGCGCTCCGCCTTTCTCATCTCCCCCATCATCACCATGCCGGCACGGACGAACGCCAGCCACCCCAGCGGACGGACTTCCGGTACCCTCGCAAGGCTTTCCCCTCCCATCTGCTCCGCCAACAAGGAGGGATCTCCTCGCAATTGTGCAACGAGGGAATGGAACAGCGTCATATTGATGTAGGGACGTCCCTGGAACGTGCGGACCGATGAGATCCCTTCTGGAATCAGGCAACCCAGGCGACGATAGCGTGAAATGATGTAGCGATCCATGAACAGTTCGAGAAACGACAAGCCGAGTGGGCTCGGCAACTCCGGCAGTGTTTCCTTGAAGTTGGCACGGGACCATTCACAGTCATCATCGGTCAGCTTCGGGGATCGAATCGCCCCCGAAATGGGGCGCGCTTGGAGCAGCCAGAGCCCACGATCGTCGTAGAGCCATTCGAGATCCACAGGATGACCGAATGTCTCTTCAATCTGTTTAGCCGTACGAGCTAATTCGAATAGTTGGTCGTCCGACAATGTGGCGCGTCCGGCAGCAGTATCCGACAGCGGCACGTCGCGAAGGCCTTGGTCGGTCACCCGCAAGGCCTGAGTCTGTCCGCTAATCGTCCTGTCACGAATTCTGAGGGGCTGACCCTTCTCGTCCATCTCAACCACATACTGGTCCGGCGTGGCACGCCCATCAACGAGCGCTGCCGCGAGCCCCGCAACCGCATTGATCACCACCTGAGTCGCTCGTCCCGTCAGAGGATGGATGGAATAGGCCACACCGGCGGCTCGCGCCTCCAGTAACGGTTGAATCACGACGGCCATAGCGGGAGGCGCTCCGCTCAATCCAGACGTCGCATGATAGTTCAATACCCGCTCATCCCACACCGACAACCACAGGTCCTTCACCGCAGAGCCGATCTCCCTCAGTGGGATGCCAAGGCGCGTACGGTAGATACCAGCAAAACTTGCATGAGCACTATCCTCGTTCGTTGCTGATGACCTTACGGCCCACAACCCATGCGAGGGCAAGTCACACGCTTGCATCTGTTCTACGATCTGATCCGTCAGCTCAACAATGTCAGAGTTCCGGATGATCGTGCGACAGCGGGAAAGTATTTGTTGGCGTTCGGCCCCGGATGAATGCAGGGCTGCCTGCCACTGTTTCGCTGGAGAAAAACCCGGCGCGCTGAGCGCGTGAACATAGGCCTCCGTCGTCACGCAGAATCCCGGGGGGACCGCGAATCCTCCTGCGAGCAGGCGCGCTAAGCCTTCAGCTTTCCCCCCGACAAGAGAGGGTTCAGTGCAGGCGGTCAAGGGAAGAAGGAGAGGGCGATCCATTGAAATGGATACTACCTACAGAAGGAGGAGGAGGTAAAGGTCGTTCACGTTCGTGCCGGTAGGACCGGTGATGATGAGCTGCTTGAGCTCCTTCAAAGCAGGATAGGTGTTGTGCCGCCTCAATGCACCTTTAAGATCCACCGAGAGGCGCTGCGCACGGGCCACGGTGTCACCGTCGACAACCGCTCCAGCCGCATCAGTTGGTCCGTCTGTGCCATCGGTGCCGAGTGCCACCACCCACACCTTGTCCAGACCGGCGATTTCCAGAGCGGCGGCGGCCGCGAACTCTTGCGCCCGTCCGCCTGTTCCCTTTCCTGTGACTGTCACGGTGGTTTCCCCGCCGGCCACCACACAACAGGGCCTCTGTAACGGTGTACCCTCGCACACCATATCTATTGCTATGGCACCAAACCGCTTCCCCGCCTCACTGGCCTCTCCGATTAAGGCCTGTTTATGCACGAGGGTTCGAATGCCTGCCTCCCTGGCGGCGCGGGTGACAGCCACAATGGCCGCTGCGTTATTCCCGACGATGTGATGATGAACTCGACGAAACAGGGAGGAGCCGGGCTTCGGAGTTTCGGCCTCGAGTCCGTGACACCCACGCATGAGATGCTGCCGCACGCGTTGAGGAGTCACCATCCAGATGCAATAGCGCTTCAAAATTGCGACAGCCTCTTGATAGGTCGTGGGGTCTGGGACTGTCGGTCCTGAGGCGATGGCGCTGAGGTCGTCCCCTAACACATCGGACAAAATCAGCGTCGCCACGGTAGCCTGGGTCAACTCGGCGAGACGGCCCCCCTTGATGCGTGAGAGATGTTTTCGAACGGTATTGATCTCTTGGATAGTCGCGCCGCATCGCAGAAGGATCGCTGTGGTCCGTTGCTTGTCGGCTAACGTGATCCCTCTGACTGGAGCCGGCAGCAAACTGGAAGCCCCGCCCGACAGGAGTACGATCAAGAGGTCACGCCGACTAAGCCCTGCCGCCATGGCACAGAGCTTGGAGGCCGCCCGCTGACCGGACCGATCGGGAACCGGGTGGCCAGCTTCGGCGATCACGATCCGTTTCGTCGGCACAGCATGGCCATGCTTTACCACGACAAACCCACTGTGTAACCGGCGCCTCAATCTCTGTTCCACCGCCCGAGCCATCGAGGCCGTGGCTTTCCCGGCTCCAACTACAACTATCCGCTCATAGAGGCTCAGATCGTAATGGCGTCGGCCGATGATCAGCTGATTGCCGTTTCTGGAGATCGCACGGTCAACCACCGTACGGGCATCGACTGCCTTCAGTCCTCGAGCTATGATTTTCTTGAGGAGTGGCCGGATAGGAGAGGAGGGAATCTGCATCGGACTGCTGATGGGCTAGTTGTGTATATCATCTTACGATGGTCCGGTGAGTCCCCTGAGACCGCGCGTTGCGCGAGCACAGGGGACTCACCGGACCATCCCCCCTGCTAGGGAGTTTTGTCCTGCTTGAAACAACGAGTCGCACACGTCTGTCGCGGGACTCTCATCTGATAGGTCCCGCGTGGGAGTGCATCCTTCTTGAATTCAGGGTTCAGCATCTTGAGTTCCAAGAAGTAGGTCCCATACTCCTCGGCAATCGAGGTGAGGGCTCGCTGAGAGTCTTTCACGTTGACGGTCACCGTTTCAATTTCCATCGGCATATACAGATCTTTCTTGCTCAGTCCCAAGTACTTTTCAGGCTGCGAATAGATTTCCTTGGCCACAATGATTCTCGGGACATACCGCATCGTTTCCCGTGGCCCATGCATCTTCCAATAGTCGGTAATATTCTGGTCCTTCAATAGCCGGCGAACCCGTTCTTCACCGGCATTATACGAGGCCATGGCCATGAACCAGTCGTTCTGCTTGAAATCCTTCAGATAGCGCAAATACTTGACCGCCGCTGCCGTCGACATCTCTAAATTGCGGCGATCGTCGCGCACCTCATCGCTCTTGATCGCGTAGCGTCGTCCAGTGGAGGGGATGAACTGCCAAGGCCCTGACGCTTTTGCCTTCGAATAGGCAGCGGCCACACACTTACTCTCGACCAGCAACATATACTTGAGGTCGTCCGGTAGACCGGCATCGGCCAACTGCTTTTCGACGGGAGGAAAACAGCGACCGGTTCGTTTGGCGAGGATGATGCTTTCGCCCTCGTCTTCTAAGAACTGATAGAACTCATACTCGATGCGTTCACGCACCTGCCAGTTATCGAGCGGAACCGGTTGACCCGCGAATGTCAGCTTGTCGGGCAACTTGAACGAACTCAGGAAATAGCGCGCTGCTCCTTCTCGCTTGATCTCCGGCAGGATGACCAGGCGACCCTCTGGCTCGTCGGGGTTTTCGAGTGGATCGAGCGGCATGAGGTCATGCTCGGACTCCCCTTTCGCTCCAGATCGAGTCGGACTGTCTTTCACTTCAGGATGTTCCGGTTGTGGCTGAGCACCCGCCGGAATCGGAAGCGTGACGGCCATCCACAACCCACTGAGCACCAGTGCCCGTTGAAGCCACGTCCTCATGCCAATCCTGCCTCCTAGATACGGTGAACAATCCAACGTCGAGTGCGTATGCTAACAGCACGGCTTGGGACCGGCAAGCATGATCAACATTCGGATTCGTGCTAGACTCCCTGAGCTATGCGTGCACTGACCGTCCTCAACGATCGCATCACCCACTGCACCGCCTGTCCACGGCTCGTCACGTATCGGGAAGCCGTCGCATCAGAAAAACGAAAACAGTTTGAGGACTGGACCTATTGGGGGCGTCCGGTCCCTGGATTCGGGGATGCGCAGGCCCACCTCTATATTCTCGGGCTCGCCCCGGCGGCGCATGGCGGCAACCGAACCGGACGGGTTTTCACAGGCGATCGCAGCGGAGACTGGCTCTACGACGCCTTACATCGATTCGGTTTTTCGAACCAGCCCGGCTCTCATCACCGGGATGATGGGCTCACACTCTCGAATTGTTATATTGGCGCCACCGTCCGTTGCGCACCGCCCGACAACAAGCCGACGCCACAAGAGTTCACGGCTTGCCGCCCCTATCTGCGGGAAGAGCTCCGGTTGTTACGGAAGATTCGAGTGGTGGTGGCGCTGGGCAAGATTGCGTTCGATCACTACTTCAAAGCCTGCCGCGATGAGGGGATGGCACTTCCCTCACCGCTCCCGAAATTTTCCCATGGAACAGTCCAGGTCCTTCCGTGGGGTGTGACCCTGATCGGCTCGTACCATCCAAGCCAGCAGAACACCTTCACCGGACTCTTGACCAGACCGATGTTTCACCACATCTTCGCAACGGCTCGACAACGATTGGCCGAACCGGAGCGAGTGAAATAGGCTGAGCAAAGACCAGACGTTCCTCTTCTCAGCCTTATCTTGAGCCGTGACCTTTCAAGAGTGCTAGCGGACTTTTTGAGCGTCCCGTAAATTATTACTTCTTGGCCTGAGCTTCCCAGTCCGCCAAGAACTTCTTGAGACCGATATCGGTCAAGGGATGCTTCACCATCTGCTGAAAAATCGAAAAGGGCATCGTACAGATATGCCCACCAACCAACGCAGCCTCGACCACGTGCTGAGGATGGCGTACACTAGCCACCAGCACCTGGGTCTTATAATCGTAATTGCGGTAGATAGTCAGGATCTGGCGAATCAGCTCCATCCCGTTTGAACTGATGTCGTCAAGCCGACCGATGAAGGGTGACACGCACCAGGCACCGGCTTTTGCAGCGAGGAGCGCCTGGGTTGGGGAAAAGCACAATGTGACATTCACCTTGATACCCTCGGCTGCCAATCTTTTGGTGGCCTTCAACCCCTCTGCAATCAATGGCACCTTCACCACGATATTCTTATGGATCTTTGCGAGTTCCTTCCCTTCCTTCACCATGGCATCGGCTTCGAGGCTGACGACCTCTGCACTGATCGGCCCATCCACAATGTTGCAGATCTCAATTAGCATTTCCTTGAAGCTGCGACCTTCCTTGGCTACGAGCGAGGGATTGGTGGTCACTCCGTCGAGCAGTCCCAGGCTGGCCGCCTCCTGGATTTCTTTGACGTTGGCGGTATCAAGAAAAAATTTCATGGGCTCGTCCTTTCGTATCGGGATGAGAAATCTGAGTGATCAATTCGTTGTCGGTTATTCTAGGAGGAACTCGAGTGTGCTGCAACGGTCTGCCGGATCGCCCGGTTTGACAGGTCTTTGCACGGCGGTTAAGATTCGATCGTCAACCGCCTGCTGATTGATGCGTTGACCAATGTATGCGATGAGGAGACCCGCGATGAGACGATCTGCCTGGCTTCTATCCTTTCTCCTGCTCCTGACTGCCTGTGGAGGGAGCAACCCCTATCTTGAACAATCACTCAAACCGGCTGAGCTTCAAGGAAAAGACAAGGCCTGGTTCGAAAAGAACTGGGGAGCGCCCAGTGGCAAGGCCCCTCGATTTTTCGGCGGAGAAACATGGACCTATTATCGCATCGCCGGTGGCAAGTCAGGCCTGCCCCTCTTTAACTTTTCACCCAATCAGTGCGAAATTACGCTCAAGTTCGACAAGGAAGAAAAACTCTCCGACTACAGCTATTCAGGCTGTTAACCGGCGAGTTGTTCCTGGAACTTGTGCGCACATGATCGGCTGCAGAAGTAATAGGTCTGTCCTCCGATATCTTCCGTAATCGCCTCTCCCCTTGGAACGAACACCCGGCACACAGGATCCTGCACCATGTGATTCTTGCCGGGAGGAAGCTGCTCTGGCAGGCCCTGCCCCTTGAAATCTCGGAGAGCCCGTCGGAGAAGAAAATACAGTACTGTCAGGAGTCCAAGAACGAGGATAATTCTATACATAGTGGTGGTCTCTTCGTGAGGCCACAATCCTATGGGACAGCATCACCTCTGTCAAGGACTCCATAGCCTGCTCTAGTTGATGCACCGACAGACTCCCATTCCGACGCTTTGCGCAAATGGCCCAGTCTCACCCGAGAGAAAGGGCCTATTTACCCAAGAGACCCAGTACTTCAGGTGGATATGCTTCCATTTCGCAGAATGTTAGATTGATTACATGACGACATGCGATAAATGCCGCGGGGCAATGTTACCGGAACGGGCAGTGGATCTGAACGCAGGACTTGCGATCACAGTGTTTGCATGTTTGAACTGTGGTCGCAGGAAATCAGCGGGTCAGGAACCTCTGCCTATTACCGCACGACATTAACCCGCGCTATGACAGAACCGAGACCGCTCACCTACGACGAGCATAAGGCAGCTGACGCTGCCTTCCGGGGATATCCGCCCGATCCAGATTGGACGGACTCAGCCCAGGAAATTTATGCTCGTCTGACTGTGGTGATTGCGAAACGAAACGCCACTGACCTCAGGCCCACAGACACGTGGGACCTTGAGGGAGTCGGTCGGTAACTCGTCACGTCTACCTCTGCCAGCGAGCCAACTCCTGCACCCCTAGATAGTACGAATTCACAACGTCAGATCTCAGGTTTCTTAGGTTTTCTAAAGCTGATGTTGCTTCAGGCCCCATGGGCTCCTGGTTTCCCACATGGTAAACCAGGCAGGGAATAGAGCTACCGAAGACTCAGCACATCCATCATGTCGTACAGGCCAGGCGGCTGCTGAACTACCCACCTGGCGGCACGCAAGGCGCCTCCCGCAAAGGTATCACGGCTACTCGCTCGATGTGTGACTTCGATGCGCTCACCCATCCCACCAAAGAGAATCGTGTGGTCGCCGACGATGT
>Ga0209253_10004283_pt1 | contig 12452 bp, 8 predicted proteins | sample FrelakmetBRP12BR_FD_187145 | JGI IMG/M metagenome (GOLD analysis project Ga0209253, IMG submission 187145) | Freshwater lake sediment microbial communities from the University of Notre Dame, USA, for methane emissions studies - BRP12 BR (SPAdes)... | ecosystem: Environmental > Aquatic >...
CTCGTCGACACTAAGCGCTGGATCTCCGAGCGGCGCTTCCTCCACGCGCTCAACTACTGCATGGTGCTGCCGGGGCCGGAGGCGCAGCAGCTAGCGACGTACATCGGCTGGCTCATGCACCGGACGTGGGGCGGTGTCGTCGCCGGCACGCTGTTCGTGCTGCCGTCGCTCGTCGTGCTGATCGCGCTGTCCTGGCTGTACCTCGCCTACGGCAACGTGCCAGCGGTCGCTGGCATCCTGTACGGGATCAAGCCGGCGGTCGTCGCGATCGTGCTGCACGCGGCGTGGCGGATCGGCTCGCGCGCGCTGAAGCGGCCGGTCCTGTGGCTGCTGGCCGCGCTCGCGTTCGTCGCGATCTTCGCGTTCGCGGTGCCGTTTCCCGCGATCGTGCTGACCGCGGGGATCGTCGGCTACGTCGGCGGGCGCGTGGCGCCGAAGGAGTTCGCGCCGGGCGGCGGCCACGGCGCGGGCGGCGGCGCCCATCTGCCGGCGGTGATCGACGACGACACGCCGACGCCGCCGCACGCGCTGTTCCGCTGGTCGCGCCTCGCGCGGGTCGTCGCGACCTGCCTCGCGCTCTGGCTGTTCGCGCTCGCGATGCTGGTGGCGACCTACGGCCCGGGCGCGACGCTGCCGCGGATGGGGTGGTTCTTCACCAAGGCGGCGCTGCTGACGTTCGGCGGCGCCTACGCGGTGCTGCCCTACGTCTACCAGGGAGCCGTCGAGACCTATGCGTGGCTCACGCCCGTGCAGATGATCGACGGGCTGGCGCTCGGCGAGACGACGCCCGGACCGCTGATCATGATCGTCGCGTTCGTCGGCTTCGTCGGCGGCTGGACGAAGATGCCGTTCGGCGCGGACGCGCTGGTGCTCGCGGGCATCGCCGGCGCGGGCGTCGCGACGTTCTTCACGTTCCTGCCGAGCTTCCTCTTCATCCTCGCCGGCGGGCCGCTCGTCGAGACGACGCACGGCCAGCTGCGCTTCACCGCGCCGCTGACCGGCATCACGGCGGCCGTGGTCGGCGTCATCGTCAACCTGGCGCTGTTCTTCGCGTGGCACGTGTTCTGGCCGGCCGGCTGGGCGGCCGGTCGCCTCGCCGGGGGGCTCGATGCGCTCGCGCTCGCAATCGGCATCGCGGCGGCGGCGGCGCTGTTCCGGTTCAAGGCCAACGTGATCGGGGTGATCCTCGCCTGCGGCGCGGCGGGTCTGGTCGCGCGGGTATTGCTTCCGTCATGACGATCGAGCGGGACGCGTGGCAGCGCCGCTCGTCGCCTGCGCTGCCGCGCTAGCGTCGTCCCGCGCTCAGCACGCCCTTGACGTCCCTCACCAGCGCGAGCGCGCGGGCGAGCACGTCGAGGCTCTTCACCTCCAGCGTGAACGCCATGCGCGTGGCGCTGTTGCGGGTCAGCGTGTTCGCCGCGGTGACGTTGATCCGCTCGCGGGAAAAGATCTCGGTGACGTCGCGCAGCAGCCCCTGCCGGTCCATCGCCTCGAGCACGATGTCGACGGGAAACACTTCGTCGCGCGGCTTGCCCCAGTCGGCCGCGATCAGCCGCTCGGGCTCGCGCGTGCGCAGGCGCCCGACGTTGCTGCAGGTCTGGCGATGGATGGTCACGCCCTTGCCGCGCGTGACGAAGCCGACGATGCCGTCGGGCGGCGCGGGCTTGCAGCAGCGCGCGAGGTTCGTCATCAGCCGGTCGACGCCGACGACGAGGATGCCGCTGCCGGCCCCGGCGGCCCTGCTCTGCCGCGCGAGCGCCTCCGGCGCGGCCTCGGCCTCGGCGGCGACGCCCGGCTGCACCACGGCCCTGATCGCCGTCTGGATCTGCCGCGTGTTGAGCTCGCTGCGCCCGACCGCAGCATAGAGCTCCTCCGCCTTGCCGAAGCCCGCCTTCGCCGCGACCGCGTCGAGGTTGACCGCGGTCGCCCCCGCGCGCTGCAGCTCGCGCTCGACGATGGCCCGGCCCTGCGCCAGCGTCTCCTCGAGCTGCTGCGCCTTGAACCATTGCCGCACCTTGGTCCGCGCGCGGTGGCTGTGCGCGTAGCCGAGGTCGGGATTGAGCCAGTCGCGCGAGGGTCCGCCCTGCTTCGTCGCGACGATCTCGACGCGCTGGCCGTTCTTCAGCGCGTGGTTCAACGGCACCATCGCACCGTCGACGCGCGCGCCGCGGCAGCGGTGGCCGAGGCTCGTGTGCACGGCGTACGCGAAATCCACCGGCGTCGCGCCGACGGGCAGGTCGACGACGCGGCCCTGCGGGGTCAGCACGTAGATGGTGTCGGTGAACAGGCTGCTCTTGAACGCGGCCAGCCACTCCGAGGCGTCGGCGACGGCGTCCTTCCAGTCGAGCACCTGCCGCAGCCACGCGATGCGGTCCTCGAATGCCGGATCGCGGCGCATGCCCTTGTGCCCGCCCTCCTTGTAGCGCCAGTGCGCGGCGACGCCGTACTCGGAATGCTGGTGCATCTCGAACGTGCGGATCTGCACCTCGAGCGGCTTGCCCTCGGGCCCGATCACCGCCGTGTGCAGCGACCGGTAGTTGTTGGCCTTGGGCTTCGCGATGTAGTCGTCGAACTCGCGGGCGAGCGGCGTCCACAGGTGGTGGACGATGCCGAGCGCCGTGTAGCAGTCCTTGACGTCGTCGACGAGGATCCGCACGGCGCGGATGTCGTAGAGCGCGTCGATCCCCGATTGCTTGCGGCGCATCTTGTTCCAGATGCTGTAGATGTGCTTCGGCCGTCCGGTGACCTCGGCGCGGATGCCGGCCGCGGCGAGCTCGCGCTCGAGCAGCGCGACGACGTCCTCGATGTAGCGCTGCCGGTCGAGCCGGCGCTCGTCCAGCATCTTGGCGATCGCCTTGTAGGCGTCCGGCTCGAGCGCGCGCAGCGAGAGGTCCTCGAGCTCCCACTTGAGCTGCCAGACCCCGAGCCGATTGGCGAGCGGCGCGAAGAGGTCGAGCACCTCGCGCGCCGCGCGCTGCCGCGCCTCGATCGCTTCCGCGCCCCCTGCCATCAGGAAGCGCAGCGCCGCCGTCCGCTCGGCGAGCTTGATCAGCACCACGCGGATGTCCTCGACCATCGCGAGCAGCATCTTGCGCAGCCGCTCGGCCTGCGCGGCGTGCTCCGCGGCGTCGCCGTGCGCCGGCAGCGCGCGGATCTCGTCCATCCGCGCCGCCCCGGCCACGAGCGTGGCGACGTCGGCCCCGAAGCGCGCGCCGACGTCGTCCGCGTCGAACGCGCCGGCGCCGGGGAGTCCGGCCAGCAATGCTGCGCGAACGGTTCCCGCATCGAGCTTCAACCCGGCCAGGATCGTCGCGGCGCCGACGGCGCGGTCGATCAGCGGCTCGCCGTCGCGGCCGTGCCCGGCGCCGCAGCGCTCGCGCGCATAGGCGAGCGCCGCCCCGAACGCGTCGAGATCCTCAGCGGGGTAGACGCCGGAGAGCGATTCGAGCCACGCCGCGACGGCCTGCGGCGCGCTCGCTTCGGGCGCGGCGTGCAGTACGGCGACCATTCCTTGCGCTCAGCCGGCCGCCGCGGCTGCGATCACGTCGGCCAGTGCCTGCGCGTGCCTGTCGGCCAGCTGCGCCTCCCGCGCCTCGACCATCACGCGCAGCACCGGCTCGGTGCCCGAGGGCCGCAGCAGCACGCGCCCGGTGTCGCCCAGCGCGGCGACCGTTCCGGCCTGCGCGGCGCGAATCGTCTCGTTCGCCTTCCAGTCGTAGTCGCGGGGCACGCGCACGTTGATGAGCCGCTGCGGAAACAGCGTGATGCCGGCCGTGGCCTCGGCCAGCGTCTTGCCCTGCTCGACGAGCGCGCGCAGCACGGCGAGCGCCGCGACGATCGCGTCGCCGGTCGTGTGCTTGTCAAGACAGAGCAGGTGCCCCGAGTTCTCGCCGCCGAGGAGCCATCCCTTCTCGTTGAGCCGTTCCAGCACGTAGCGGTCGCCGACGGCCGCGCGCTCGAGCGCGATTCCTTCCCGCGCCAGCGCCTGCTCCAGGCCGAGGTTCGTCATCGCGGTGCCGACGACCCCGCCGAAGGCCGTCCCGCGCCGCACGTAGTCCATCGCGATCACGTAGAGCAGCTGGTCGCCGTCGTAAGCGCGGCCGTCGCGATCGACCATCAGCAGCCGGTCGCCGTCGCCGTCGAGCGCGATGCCGATGTCGGCGTTGTTCGCGACCACGGCCGCCTTCAGGTGCTTCGCGTTCGTCGCCCCCACGCCGTCGTTGATGTTCATCCCGTTCGGCTCCGCGCCGATCGCGATGACGTCGGCGCCGAGCTCGTGGAAGACCGGCGGCGCGACGTGGTAGCCGGCGCCGTGGGCGCAGTCGACGACGATGCGCCAGCCCTTGAGATCGCGGTCGGTCGGGAACGTGCTCTTGCAGAACTCGATGTACCGGCCGCCGGCGTCCTCGAGCCGGCGCGCCTTGCCGAGCTGCGCCGAGGGCACGCACGAGAGCGGCTGGCTCATCACGCTCTCGATCGACTGCTCGATGCTGTCGGGCAGCTTCGTGCCCGCCCCCGAGAAGAACTTGATGCCGTTGTCGTCGAACGGGTTGTGCGACGCGCTGATCACGATGCCCGCGGACAGGCGCAGCGCACGCGTCAGGTAGGCGACCGCAGGCGTCGGCAGCGGCCCCGAGAGCCAGACGTCGACGCCGGCCGCGGAAAGGCCCGACTCCAGCGCGGCCTCGAGCAGGTAGCCCGAGATTCGCGTGTCCTTGCCGATGAGCACGGCGGGGCGCACGCCGTCGCGCGCGGTGTCGGCCGCGAGCACGAGCCCCGCGGCCCAGCCGAGCTTCAGGACGAGCTCGGGCGTGATCGGCGGCTCGCCGACGCGGCCGCGGACGCCGTCGGTGCCGAAATAGTGTCGCGTCATCGGAGGTTGGGCAGGCACGTGTGGGGAACCGGAAGGGTCGTGGTGGGTGGCGTTCGCGGTGCGGCAGCGCCGCCGATCATCGTGCGCCGCGCTCGACGGCCGACCACACGGCCAGCGCATCGACGGTCTCGCGCACGTCGTGCACGCGGACGATCGCCGCGCCGCGCGCCACCGCGGCGAGCGCCGCCGCGAGGCTTGCCGGCAGCCGGTCGTCCACGCTCCGTCCGGTGAGCTCGCCGAGCGAGGACTTGCGCGACAGCCCCGCGAGCACCGGGTAGCCCGTCGCCGCCAGCGTCCCGAGCGAGTGCAGCAGTTCGAGATTATGCGCCAGCGTCTTGCCGAAGCCAAAGCCCGGGTCGATCGCGATGCGCTCGCGCGCGATGCCGGCCGCCACGCAGGCCTGCGCGCGCGCCGCGAGGAAATCGCGCACCTCGGCCACGACGTCGCCGTACGCGGGCGCCTTCTGCATCGTCCGCGGCTCGCCCCGCATGTGCATCAGGCAGACGCCGACGTCGCTCGCGGCAACGGCTTCCATCGCGCCCGGCGCGGCGAGCGCGCCGATGTCGTTGATCATCGAGGCGCCTGCGGCGATCGCCGCGCGCATCACCGCGGGCTTGCGCGTGTCGACGGCGACCGCGACACCCTCGGCGGCGAGCGTCTCGACGAGCGGTATCACCCGTGCCAGCTCGTCGGCCTCCGCCACGGGCGTCGCCCCCGGTCGCGTCGATTCGCCGCCGACGTCGACCAGGTCCGCCCCGTCGTCGCGCAACCGGCGCGCTTGCGCGAGGGCGCGCGCCGCGTCGAGATAGCGGCCACCGTCGGAGAACGAGTCGGGCGTGACGTTGACGATCCCCATCACGAGGGGACGCGCGAGGTCGAAGGTGTGGCGGCCGCAGCGGAGCATCATCGCAACCGCCGGTTGCGGCGCTCTCGGTGCGGAAAACCGCAGCCTATGGGCAGCGGGACGAGGGCGCTCGCGACGGGCTTAGGATGAGGCATGCGCCCGCCGCGAACGCCCTCGTCCCGCCTCCACCAAACCGGAACTGCTACGCCGGATTCGCGGACGGTGCAGCACCTGCACCGGCAGACGCGCCCGGCGTCGCGGCGCTGCCGCCCGACTGCGTGGGCTTCGGCGGCCGCGGCGGCTTGCCACCCATGATGTCGGCGATCTGGTCGGCATCGATCGTCTCGAGCTCGAGCAGCGCCTTCGCCATGGCCTCGACCTTGTCGCGGTTGTCCTCGAGCAGCTTGCGCGCGACCGCGTACTGCTGGTCGATGATCTTGCGGATCTCGCCGTCGACCTTGCGCATCGTCTCTTCGGACATGTTGACGGTGCGCGTGATCGAGCGGCCCAGGAAGACCTCGCCTTCGTTCTCGCCGTAGACCATCGGGCCCATCAGGTCCGACATCCCGTAGCGCGTGACCATGTCGCGCGCGATGTGCGTCGCGCGCTCGAAGTCGTTCGACGCGCCCGTGGTCATCTGGTTCATGAACAGCTCTTCGGAGATCCGGCCGCCGAACAGCACGGCGATCACGTTCAGCATGTGCTCGCGGTCCATGCTGTAGCGGTCCTGCTCCGGCAGCTGCATCGTCACGCCGAGCGCGCGCCCGCGCGGGATGATCGTTACCTTGTGCACCGGGTCGGTCTTCGGCAGCAGCCTGGCGACGATCGCGTGCCCGGACTCGTGGTATGCGGTGTTGCGCCGCTCCTCCTCGGGCATCACGATCGAGCGCCGCTCGGCGCCCATCACGATCTTGTCCTTCGCCATCTCGAAGTCGTCCATGTCGACGAGGCGCTTGTTCTTCCGGGCGGCGAAGAGCGCGGCCTCGTTGACGAGATTGGCGAGGTCGGCGCCGGAGAACCCCGGCGTGCCGCGGGCGATGATCTCCGCCTTCACGTCGGTGGCCATCGGCACCTTGCGCATGTGGACGAGCAGGATCTGCTCGCGGCCGCGGATGTCGGGGAGCGGCACCACGACCTGGCGGTCGAAGCGGCCGGGCCGCATCAGCGCCGGGTCGAGCACGTCGGGGCGGTTCGTCGCCGCGATCACGATGACGCCCGCGTTGCCCTCGAAGCCGTCCATTTCGACCAGCAGCTGATTGAGCGTCTGCTCGCGCTCGTCGTTGCCGCCGCCCAGGCCCGCACCGCGCTGGCGCCCGACGGCGTCGATCTCGTCGATGAACACGATGCACGGCGCGTTCTTCTTCGCCTGCTCGAACATGTCGCGCACGCGGGCGGCGCCGACGCCGACGAACATCTCGACGAAGTCGGAGCCGGAGATCGAGAAGAACGGCACCTTCGCCTCGCCGGCGATGGCCTTCGCCAGCAGCGTCTTGCCGGTGCCGGGCGAGCCGACCATCAGCACGCCGCGCGGGATGCGCCCGCCCAGCTTCTGGAACTTGGACGGGTCGCGCAGGAACTCGACGATCTCGCTCACTTCCTCCTTCGCCTCGTCGCAGCCGGCGACGTCCGCGAAGGTGACGGTGTTGTTGGACTCGTCGAGGATCTTGGCCTTGCTCTTGCCGAACGAGAACGCGCCGCCGCGGCCGCCGCCCTGCATCTGGCGCATGAAGAAGATCCACACGCCGATCAGCAGCAGCATCGGGAACCAGGAGATGAAGATCTGCGCGAGGAAGCTCTGCTCCTCCTCGGGCTTGGCCTCGACCTTGACGCCGTAGCGGACGAGGTCGCCGACCATCCAGATGTCGCCCGGGCTGTAGGTGACGAACCGCTTCTTGTCGGCCGACACCCACTTGATCGAGCGGCCCTCGACGACCGCCGACTCGACGGTGCCCGCCTTGGCCTTGTCCATGAACTCCGAGTAGGGGACGGAATCCTTCGGCGCCTGCCGCGCGTCGAACTGCTTGACGACGGTCAGCACGACCAGGCCGATCACGAGCCAGATCCCGATGTTCTTCAGCAGATTGTTCAAATTCGCTCCTTGCGGCGATCTTTTCCGGGCCGCCGCCCCCCGGTTTCCACCTCTTGCGCCGGAGCATCCGTCCTGGATGCGCCGGGTCTTCGATTCTATCCGTTCGCGGGGGATGCGGCCACCGGAATGCCATCGGGGCGTCGCCCGGCGGCGACAACTGCCGCGAAAACCCGTCAAGTGCTCACATCTTCAGGCCTTTGGCGACGACGTAGACCTCGCGGCTGCGGTCCCGCGACGCCTTGGGCTTGCGCACGTACACCTTCTCGAACCGTCCCTCCACGGCCCGGCGGAACTCCGCGAAGCCGGCGCCCTGGAAGGCTTTGACGACGAGATCGCCTCGGGGTTGCAGCCACGCTTGCGCAAATTCCAGCGCCAGCTCGCCCAGATGCACGGACCGTGCCTGATCGGCGGCCTCGACGCCCGATAGATTGGGGGAGAGATCCGAAACGACAAGGTCGACCTTGCGCCCACCGAGCGCGCTTTCCAGTGCGGCGAGGCCCTCGTCCTCGCGGAAATCGGCCTGGACGAAGGTCACGCCGGGGATCGGGTCCATCGGCAGCACGTCTATGGCGACGATGGTCGCGCCCCGACCCAGCCGCTCGTGCAGCACCTGGCTCCAGCTGCCGGGCGCGGCGCCCAGGTCGACGGCGCTCATCCCGGGCCGGAGCAGCTTGTCCTTGTCGGCAAGCTCGAGCAGCTTGAACGCGGCGCGCGACCGGTAGCCGAGCCGCGTCGCCTCCTTGACCCAGGGGTCGTTGACGTGCTCGGCCATCCACGCCTTGACGAACTTGTGCTTTTTCGTTGCCTTGAGGGCCATGGACGCGGCCCGCGATCGTCGCGGGGCGGCTGACGGCGTCACGTAGAATGACGCAATGCGCACTCTAACACCTGCCGAGCGCCGCGCCTTCCGCGCGAAGGCGCATCACCTGAACCCTGTCGTGATCGTCGGACACCACGGGCTGACGCCGCCCGTGCTGCGAGAGATCGACATCGCGCTCAAGGCCCACGAGCTCGTCAAGATCCGAGTCTTCAGCGACGACCGGGACGAGCGCGAGGCGCTGCTCGCGCGGATCTGCGACGGGCTCGATGCCGCGGCCGTCCAGCATCTGGGCAAGATCCTGACCGTGTGGCGGCCGGCGCCGGAGCCGGAGGCACCGGTCGCCAAGCCACGCGGGAAGCGCCCGGCAGGTCCCGGCAAGCCGAAGCGGGAGGAGCCGCGCGGCAGCGAGCGGCGCCGGAGCGCGGCACCGCCAGCGCCCCGCGGGACTTCGCGGACCATCGCGCCGGCGGACCCGCGCGCGCGCCGGCGCAAACCAGCGCCGCTCGGCAATGCATCGGGCAAGCGGGGCGGCAGCGCCCCGCCCGCAGGTGGCCGGACGCGGGCGCACGGACCCGCCCCCGGAGCTCGGCGCCGGCGCACGCCGCGCTGACCGGCGGCCGCCGCCGTCCCTCCGGCCCCGCAGCGACCGCGGTCGCCGCTCCCGCCAATGCCCGATCACCGCCACCCGCTCGATGCGTTCGCCGTCGGCTCCATGATCGTGCTGTCGATGCTCTGGGGCTTCCAGCAGGTCGCGATCAAGCTCGCCGCCCACGGCATTTCACTGGTCATGCAGGGCGCGCTGCGCTCGGCGATCGCGACGCTCCTGCTGCTCGTCTGGGCGCACTCGCGACGCATTCCCTTGTGGAGTCGCGACGGCACGCTCGTGCCCGGGCTTCTCGCCGGTGTCGCCTTCGCCGCCGAATTCGCGCTGATCTACGCCGGGCTCGCGTACACCACGGCCGCACGCATGGTGGTCTTCCTCTATCTCGCACCGTGCCTCACCGCGCTCGGGCTGTCGCTGTTCGTCCCCGGAGAGCGGCTGCGCGCCGTGCAGTGGGCCGGCGTTCTCCTCGCGTTCGGGGGCCTCGTGGTGGCGTTCGCCGACGGCTTCGCGCATACGACCCGGCCGACGCTGGTCGGCGACCTGTTCGGCGCGCTGGCCGCGCTGCTGTGGGCGGCAACCACCGTGCTGATCCGGGCGACGCGGCTCGCGCGGATCAGCGCGACGAAAGTGCTCTTCTACCAGCTCGGCATCTCGGCCCTGGTGCTGCCCGTCGTTTCGCGTGCGCTCGGGGAGCCCGGCATCATCGCCTGGACGCCGGCGGCCGTCGCGAGCCTCGCCTATCAGTCGGTGATCGTCGCGTTCGCGAGCTACCTGACGTGGTTCTGGCTGCTCACCCGGTACCTCGCCGGACGCCTCGCCGTTTTCTCGTTCCTCGCGCCGCTCTTCGGCGTGGCCTTCGGCTGGGCCGTGCTGCACGACCCGGTCTCGGCAGCTTTTCTCGGCGCCGCGGCGATGGTGGGCGCGGGGATCGCGCTCGTCAACCTGCGCGGACCCACGCCTGCGCCGATTCGGCGTCAGACGTAGCGCACCGCCAGCACCTCGTACTCGCGCACGCCGCCGGGGGCGTGCACCTCCGCGGTGTCGCCCTCGACCTTGCCGATCAGCGCGCGCGCGATCGGCGAGCTCACCGAAATCTTGCCGTGCTTGAGGTCGGCCTCGTCGTCGCCGACGATCTGGTACGTCACGTGGTCGCCGGATGCCGCGTCGGCGAGCTCGACCGTGGCGCCGAAGACGACGCGGCCGTCGGCGTCGATCTCGGCGGGATTGATGACCTGCGCGTGCGCGAGCTGGCGCTCGATCTGGGCGATCCGGCCCTCGATGAACCCCTGCCGCTCCTTCGCGGCGTCGTAATCGGCGTTCTCGGCGAGGTCGCCGTGCGAGCGCGCCTCGGCGATCGCCCCGATCACCGCCGGCCGGTCGACCGTCTTCAGATGGCGCAGCTCGGCCTTCAGGCGCGCCGCGCCGTGAACCGTCATCGGTATCTTCTTCATCGTTCGCTCACTCCCTGCTCATCGGTAACGGCAATGGCCGCGGCGCGGTGCGGAAAACACGCGTCCGCGCAGCCGTGGCCTGCGTCCCTGCGTCTGCTGCGTTGGTCCGGTGCGGCGCGATCAGCGCAGGCGCTCGTGCAGCGCCTGGATCGCGTACGGCACGAGCTCGCCCATTCCCGCGAGCCCCAGCGCCGCCGCGCGCGCGCCGGCCAGCGTCGTGTACGTCGGAATCTGGTCGGTCAGCGCCTCGCGCCGGATGTGATAGCTGTCCTGGATCGCCGCGCGCTTCTCCTGCACCGTGTTGACGACGAGCGCGATCTCGTCGTTCTTCATCATGTCGACGATGTGCGGGCGGCCTTCGTGGACCTTGTTCACCGGCGTCACCGGCACGCCGGCGGCCGCGAGCGCCGCCGCGGTGCCGCGCGTGGCGACCAGCGCGAAGCCGAGCTCGACCAGGATTTTCGCGAGCTCGATCGCGCGCGGCTTGTCGGCGTCCTTCAGGCTGATGAAGACGTTGCCCTTCGCCGGCACCTTGACGCCCGCGGCCAGCTGCGACTTGAGGAACGCCTCGGCGAAGGTCTCGCCGACGCCCATCACCTCGCCCGTCGATTTCATCTCCGGCCCGAGAATCGTGTCGACGCCCGGGAACTTGATGAACGGGAACACCGCTTCCTTGACCGAGTAGTACGGCGGCACGATCTCGGCCGTGACGCCCTGCGCGGCGAGCGACTGGCCGACCATGCAGCGCGCGGCGATCTTCGCCAGCGGGCGGCCCGTCGCCTTCGACACGTAGGGCACGGTCCGCGACGCGCGCGGGTTGACTTCGAGCACGAACACGGTGCCGTTCTGGATCGCGAACTGGACGTTCATCAGGCCGACCACGGCGAGCCCGTGCGCCAGCGCCACCGTCTGCCGGCGCAGCTCGTCCTGGACCTCCGTGCCGAGCGAGTACGGCGGCAGCGAGCACGCGGAGTCGCCCGAGTGCACGCCCGCCTGCTCGATGTGCTCCATGATGCCGCCGATCACGACGTCGGTGCCGTCGCACAGCGCGTCGACGTCGACCTCGATCGCGTCGTTGAGGAAGCGGTCGAGAAGCACCGGCGAGTCGTTCGACACCTTGACCGCCTCGCGCATGTAGCGCTCGAGGTCGCGCGGCTCGTGGACGATCTCCATCGCGCGGCCGCCCAGTACGTACGACGGGCGCACGACCAGCGGGTAGCCGATTTCGGCGGCGGCGACCATCGCGTCCTGCTCGGTGCGCGCGGTGCGGTTGGGCGGCTGCCGCAGCCCCAGCCGGTGCACCATCTGCTGGAAGCGCTCGCGGTCTTCCGCCATGTCGATCATGTCGGGCGAAGTGCCGATGATCGGCACGCCGTTGGCTTCGAGCTCCAGCGCCAGCTTCAGCGGTGTCTGGCCGCCGTACTGCACGATCACGCCCAGCGGCTTCTCGACGGCCACGATCTCGAGCACGTCTTCCAGCGTCACCGGCTCGAAGTAGAGGCGATCGCTGGTGTCGTAGTCGGTGGACACCGTCTCCGGGTTGCAGTTGACCATGATGGTCTCGTAGCCGTCCTCGCGCATCGCCAGCGCGGCATGCACGCAGCAGTAGTCGAACTCGATGCCCTGGCCGATGCGGTTGGGCCCGCCGCCCAGCACCATGATCTTCTTGCGCGTGCTCGGCTCGGCCTCGCACTCCTCGTCGTAGGTGGAGTACATGTAGGCCGTAGGCGTGGCGAACTCGGCCGCGCAGGTGTCCACGCGCTTGTAGACG
>Ga0209253_10004284_pt1 | contig 12452 bp, 7 predicted proteins | sample FrelakmetBRP12BR_FD_187145 | JGI IMG/M metagenome (GOLD analysis project Ga0209253, IMG submission 187145) | Freshwater lake sediment microbial communities from the University of Notre Dame, USA, for methane emissions studies - BRP12 BR (SPAdes)... | ecosystem: Environmental > Aquatic >...
TGGCTTTTCTGCCAATGTTGTGGGTGACGGGCATGATGGGTCCGTACATGGGACCGATCCCGTTCAACGTGCCGGTCGCCATGCTCGTGTCGCTCGCCATTGCCTACACCGTGGCGCCGTGGGCGGCGTACCGCTGGCTCAAGGGCAAGGATCTAGCACACGACGCGCACGCGCACGAACACATGCCCGGCTGGCTGGAACGCAACTACGTGCGGCTGTTCACGCGCCTGCTGGACGAGCCGGCGGCACGCAAGCGCTTTTTCATCGGCGTGATCGCGGCGCTGGCCATCGTCATGCTCATGCCGGCCTTCAGTCTGGTGCAGTTCAAAATGCTGCCCAAGAACAATACCAATACCTTCAACATCACCGTGGACATGCCGGAAGGCACGGCGCTCGAGGAGACCGATCGCGTGGTGCGGCGTGTAGGTGACATCCTGCATCAACATCCGCAGGTTGTGACCTATGAATCCACGGTCGGTGAACCGGGCGTGATGGACTTCAACGGACTGTTGCGCGGCGCAGGTCTGAAGCGCGGTCCGAACGTGGGCGAGGTGCGCGTCAACCTGCGCGACAAACACGACCGCTGGACGTCATCCATTACCATCGCGCTGGAATTGCGTAAACCGCTGGCGCAGCTGGCCCAGGAGACCGGCGCGGACATCAAGCTGGTGGAAGATCCGCCCGGGCCGCCGGTGCGCGCCACCATACTTGCCGAGCTGTACGGGCCGGACTACAAGCAACTACTCAAGATCGCCAAGGACCTGCGCGCGGAAGTATTTGCCAAAACCGGAGACGTGGTGGATATCGACGACTCCAGTACGGCGGACGTCACCGAGTACCGCATCAACGTCAACCGCGAGAAGGCCTCACTCGCCGGCATTCTGCCGGCACAGGTGGCGGAGACGCTGCAGGCCTTCCTGGCTGGCTATAACGTCGGCACCGTGCACATCGAGCAGGAAAAGGAGCCGGTGCCGATCCGCTTCCAGATCCCGGTCGCCGACCGGGTTGAACCGGCTGATCTGCGCAAGATCTTTTTCGTGAATCCGCAGGGCGTGCGTGTATCGCTCGCCGATATCGCCGATATCATCAAGGTTACGGCACCCAAGCCGATCCTGCACAAGGATCAGCGGCCGGTGGTATACGTCACCGGCGAACTCGCCACCACCTCGCAGGTGTACGCGGTGCTGAAGATGTGGAACTACCTGCGCAGCCACGCGCTGCCGGGCGGCGTGAAACTCACCCAGTACTTCATGGCTGATCCGGACACGCTTGGTTACAGCCTGCGCTGGGATGGCGAGATGCGCCTCACCCTGGACGTGTTCCGCGATCTGGGTGCGGCATTCATGGTGGCGCTCGTGCTGATCTATCTGGTGCTGGTCGGCTATTACCGCTCATTCGCCACGCCGCTGATCGTTATGGGCGCCATCCCGCTCACCCTGATCGGCGTGTTGCCCGGGCATGCGCTGCTCGGCCAGTACTTTACCGCCACGTCCATGATCGGCGTGATCGCGCTCGCCGGCATCGTGGTGCGCAACTCGCTGCTGCTCATCGACTTCATCCTCGATTTCCGGCGCGAGGGCCACGAGCTGCGTGAGGCGGTGATCCAGGCCGGCGCCACACGCATGCGCCCGATCCTGCTCACGGCGTTCGCCATCATTCTCGGCACCTTCATCATGGTGTTCGATCCGGTGTTCGGCGGGCTGGCCGTGTCGCTGATCTTCGGTACTTTCGCTTCGACGGTGCTGACCTTGTTCGTGATACCGCTGGTTTATTACCTGTACGAGCAGCGTCAGCACCACAAGGCGTAAAAAAATGTCGCCGCTGCATATCCCGCAGCGGTGACCCTTTTAGTACATCTCCACCGGGTCCACGTCCAGCGACCAGCGCACCTTGCGCCCGAGTTTCTCGACTTCGAGCTGGGTCAACCAGACGCTCAGAAAATCGTGCAGTGCCTTGCGCTCGCCGGCCTGCACCAGCAGCTGCGCGCGATAGCGCCCGGCACGCCGTTCCATGGGTGACGGCACCGGGTCCATGAGGTGCACGACTTCAGCCTCCACCAGACCTTCCGCATGGCCGTGCGCGGCACGCAGGAAGGTGAGCGCCGCGTCCGGTTTGGGTGACTCGGCGCGCAGCAGCGCGAGATGCGCGAATGGCGGATACTGCGCGGCCGCACGTTCGGCAAGCGCATAACTCCCGAACTCGCGGTAGTCGTGGTGGGCGAGCGCCGCGAATGCCGGATTGTCCGGATGATGGGTCTGGATCAGCACCTCGCCCGGCTTGTCGGCGCGACCAGCGCGGCCGGCTACCTGCACCAGTTGCTGCACCAGCCGCTCTTCACTGCGGAAATCCGCGCTGTACAGGCCCTGATCGGCATTCAGCACCCCGACCAGCGTCAGGTTCGGAAAGTCGTGGCCCTTGGCGAGCATCTGCGTGCCAACCAGAATATCGGCCTCGCCGGCGTGCACGCGCCGCAATTTCTCTTCGAGCGAGCCCTTGCGGCGCGTACTGTCGCGGTCAATGCGTTCGATGCGCGCCTGCGGAAACAGGCGTGCGAGCGCTGTCTCAATGCGCTCCGTGCCTTCGCCGATGCCGTGCAGATTGCCGCTGCCGCACGCCGGACAAGACGCGGGCAGTGGCGCCTCGGCACCGCAGTGGTGACAGCGCAGCTTGTGGCTGCGCTGATGAATCGTGAGACGTGCATCACAACGTTTGCAAGGCGCCAGCCAGCCGCAGTCGTGACACATGAGCACCGGTGCAAAACCGCGCCGGTTGAGAAACAGCAAGCTTTGTTCATTGCGCTGTAGCCGCTCTTGCAACGCCTCGATAAGCGGCGGCGAAATACCTTCATTGAGCTTGAGACGTTTCAGGTCGAGCAGGGCCACATGCGGCGGCTGCGCGGCACCGGTACGCTCCGGCAAACTCAGTAACTGGTAACGCCCCTGTTGGGTGTTGTGCAGAGTCTCCAACGCAGGAGTGGCCGAGCCGAGCAGCACCGGCAGATTTTCGAGGCGGGCGCGCTTGATGGCCACGTCGCGCGCGTGATAACGGAAGCCGTCCTGCTGCTTAAACGAGGCGTCGTGTTCCTCGTCGATAATAATAAGCGCCAGCTTCGGCATGGGCGTAAACACTGCCGAGCGCGTACCGATCACCACCGCCGCCTGTCCAGTGCGCGCCATCTGCCAGGCGCACAGGCGTTCGCTTTCGTTCAGGCCCGAGTGCATGACGGCCACCGGTGCATTCAACCGGCCCTCGAAGCGCGTTACCAGCTGCGGCGTAAGCCCGATCTCCGGTACCAGCACCAACACCTGGCCGCCGCGCGCCATAACCTCTTCGATGGCACGCAGGTAGACTTCAGTCTTGCCGCTGCCGGTTACGCCGAGCAGCAGCAGGCACTGAAACTTGCCGGCCGCGGCCTGGATCGCCGCACCAGCCTCTTCCTGTGCGGCCGAGAGTTGCGGCGCGCTGTGCTGCCCGGCCGGCCTCGGCGGCAGACACGGTTTCTCGGTAATGCGGATGAAGCCGCGCGCCTCCAGTCGCTTCATGGCATCGCGCCAGTTCTTGACCACATCGGCGAGCGCCACCGCGCTCAGGCCTTCGGCGTGCTCACGCAATGTCTGAACCAGACGCTGCTGGAGCGGAGAGCGTATGAAGGCCTCGGGCGGAAGCTGGCGCGCCGCATCCGTCAGTGCGTAATACTTCTCGCCCGCGGCCGTGGCCGGCAGTCCGCGCCGCAATAGCACCGGCAATGCCGTTGCCATTACCCCACCGATCGGATAGTGGTAGTAGGCACTTGCCCAAGTGAGCAACTCCATGAGTGAGGGCGGTAGCAGCGGCTCGACATCCAGCACCCGGCGGATGGATTTCAGTTTCCCGCGTGGCAAATCGCTTTCCATCGCGACACCTAACACCACACCAATCACCTCCTGCCTGCCGAATGGCACGCGCACGCGTGCCCCAGGCGCCGGAATGGGTTCGCCAGCGATCAGGCAGTAGTCAAAATGACGCGGGAGCGGTGAAGGAATGGCAATGTGCGCGAAGCGAGGAGCTGCTGACATGCCGCGAATCTAACACAGCACGCTTGCCCCCTTGCCGTGAAACATCCAGCTCCACGTTCACGTGTACCTGTAGATATGTGGCTAAACCCTTGTTGCAGAACATTCTCATTAGTTACGCACAGAATCTGTGGATAAAACTGTGCATCGTTCTCACGCTTTTAAAAAATTAAGCCGTATGACGATTTTTTGACTGATTGACTAAAAATTAATCGAATTTTATATACACCTGTAATTCAATCACTTATGTTAGATTAGCGGCCGTTGATACAGTCCAGGTCGTTCACATTTCGTCGAATCAATGAAATCCCGCGCAACTGTGAATAACCGCTTGACCGGGGTGATTTTTTTCAGCCTGAAACACTGAAGTCGACGGCGACAACCCAATGAATTGGAGAACACCGATGGCAACAAGGCTCGCCCATACCCAGGTTCCGATCAACGACGTTATCGCCCGGCGCTGGAGCGGGCGGGCCTTCGACCCCCTGAAACCCGTCAAACGCGAGCAGCTCACCGCCCTGCTCGAAGCGGCACGCTGGGCAGCCTCCTGCTTCAACGATCAACCGTGGCGCTTTCTGGTCTGGGACCGCAACACCGACGCCAGCAGTTGGCGAAAGGCTTTTGGCTGTCTCGGTGAGTGGAACCAGAAATGGGTCATCAATGCGCCGGTATTGATGCTTTCCTGCGCGGGTAGTGTCTTCGAGCGCAATAACAAACCGAGCCGCTGGGGCCAGCACGACACCGGCGCCGCCGGACAAAACCTTTATCTCCAGGCAACCGCCATGGGTCTCGTGGCGCATCCGATGGGCGGTTACGATCCGGACAAGGCGCGCACGACCTTTGCCATTCCCGCGGACTACACGCCGATGGCGATGATTGCGGTTGGCCACCCAGGGCCAGCAGACAGCCTCGAACAGGAATACCGGGAGGCCGAAACTGCCGCGCGCACACGCAAACCGCTTACCGAGTGTTTCTTTGAAGGCGCCTGGGGCGTTCCGGTCAAGACGGACTGAACATGTCCCTGCAGGATGCCATCGCGCGCGCCATAACGCGGGCCACAGGCGAAATCTTTCGGCCCGAAGGCCGGCGGGGCGTGAACGGCGGCGACATCAATACCGCCGAAGTGCTGGAAGGTGGTGGTCGGCGCTACTTCGTTAAGCTTAACGACGCGGCGCGGCTTGCCATGTTCGAGGCCGAGTCAGAAGGGCTCGCCGAAATCACGAACTCGAAGAGCGTGCGCGTCCCGCAACCCATCTGCCATGGCACGCACGATAGCCAGGCGTTTCTGGTGCTCGAATATCTCGACATCATGCACAGTGCCGGAAAATCAGAAGAACTCCTTGGCCGCCAGCTCGCGGCCATGCACCGCAGCACGACAACCGAGTTCGGCTGGCGGCGCGACAACACCATCGGCTCCACGCCGCAGATCAACACCGCGGAACACGACTGGCTGACGTTTTACCGTGAACATCGGCTGCGCTTTCAGTTCGGTCTTGCCGCCCGGAACAGCCTGGGCGGGAAACTGTTGCGACGCGGGGAACAGCTTCTGGAAAAACTGCCGGTGTTCTTTGCGAATTACCAACCGCTAGCGTCGCTGCTGCATGGCGACCTGTGGGGCGGGAACCACGCAGCATTGCGCGATGGCGCACCGGTGATCTTCGATCCGGCCGTGTATTACGGCGATCGGGAAACGGATATCGCCATGACCGAGTTGTTCGGCGGCTACAGCCCGGAATTCTACGCGACTTATAACGAAGCTTGGCCGCCCGATGCCGGATATCGGGTGCGCAAGAATCTGTACAACCTCTATCACGTGCTCAACCACTTCAATCTTTTTGGCGGTGGTTATGCCGGCCAAGCCGAACGAATGATCGATAAGTTGTTGAGCGAAGCGTGATCCGCCGACTGCATTGCCAGGTGGCTGCCTGCCGTATCGGTGCAATGGCGTGTCTCGCGGCTATGTGCGCCATGTCGCCAGCAATGGTCTGCGCGGCATTTGCCTGACGACCGAGTTCCCGTTTAAAACGATCCCGCGCCGTGGTGGTGTGAAAGACGTTGTCGCTAGCGCGACAACCAGTAGACCAGTCCGGGAACGTCTGTCAAACCGATCTGAAGAAACCATTGGTTCTCGGCGTCCTTGATATCGCGGCTTCCCAGTGCCAGGCGCAGCCGGTCTTTCAGGAAACTCATGTGCAGCTCACCCCCGATGCTCGCAAGTTCGTCGCCGTCCGTTGGGCCAAAGCCCTGGTACCACCCGATCGACGCGCCCCAGCTCGACCACAGCTGCGTTCCTGTCAGGCGCGTCAGGCTAGGGCTGAGGCTGGCATAATTCTGCCGTTCATCACGCGGCTTACCGAGCAACCCGCCGGCGAACCCGAGACCGGCACGCACGCTGAACAGGGTATTCGACGACAGCGACCAGGTTGGTTCCCAGGTCAACAGTGCGTCGCCCTCCAGTATGTCGAAACCCACCTCGTAGGGAATCAGGTAACGCCATCCCCACTCCGCCGGCGCGGTCGACGGTGCGAAATCAAAGTCCGGATACTTTTGCGTCGCCGTGAGCAGCACATGTGCGGACGCACCGAGCAGGCCGAGCATGGATTCCTCGCGCTTGCGCGGGTCGGGTTCGCGCGCGGAAAAGATCCGGTCGGCCTGTTTCTCCAGATAGACAAGGCGACTGACGGCGCGGCGCGACAACTCGGCCGACCAAAATTGCGGATCCGCCATGATTGAGGCCAGCAGCGGCTTGCCGCCCTCAGCCGTCGGTGTCGGGACAAAATCCTGTGCCTTCAGGTAACGAAAGAATTCCAGCTCGGCGGCAAGCGCCCCTTGGGCCGCTTCGGGATCGAGTGACCCGGTGGCCAGGGCCTTCCCGAGACCCTCGTGAATAATACGCATGTCGCGATCTTCCGCGGGCATGGATTCGTAGGCAAAACGCAATGCCTCCTGCGGCCCGAACTCGGCGCGCGCGAGCCGCGCAAACAGGTAACGGGCGCGCGCGTCACGATCCACGCCGAGCTGTGTATAGAACTCACGGCTGCTGGCTTCGATACAGCTGCGCAGGGCGCGCTGCTCGGAGCCGGCCGGGAACTGCAACTGGCACATGGCATCGCTCACCGTCACGACCGCATCGTAGACGCCGACGTAGTAGTCGTACTCACGAAACTTGAGGTCGAGAAACGCCCCGAAACTGCTGAGCAGGCTGCCGGTGAGCGGCGCGCCGCGACTCGTGACCCGCAGGCTGCGATCATGGAGCATGCTGGCGCGCGCTGCGACGATGCGTTGCATGAGCGGGTCGCGCGTCCAGCGGGCTTGCTGCATGATCGTCACCAGCGCCTCGCCGAGGCGCTCGCGCAATCGCACCGCATCGAGTGTGCACACGCTGGCGTCGCGCACTACCCGGCCCGACACACCGTGTTCACAGGCCGACGCGATACCGGCAGCACCGAGCTTCGCCGCCGAGTACGGGCTCGTGAGCGGAACCGTCAAACGGCCGTAGGCCAACTCCAGCAAACGCGCGCTCGCGCGCAAGGCCTCGGGACAAGCGAGGGCGCGGTCGAAGAACGGCAGCGCCTCGTGGCAGCCGATGCGCGAGCGCGCCTCTTCCAGTCGATCGGCGAGCGTGAAACTCAGGATCGGCAAATTGAGCGTCCAATTCAGACTGGTCAATTCGCGATACAGTTCGTACTTGCGCGCCGTGCCCAGGGCCCCCAACAGCAACCGGCTCTCGGAGGTGAGGCTGTAGTCGAGCTGGCGGCAGGCCGCGGGCGGATCGGCTGAAGTGCAGGCGCTGCCTAAAACCGGCGTCGGTGTCTCGTAGCGGGTGCGATCGGGTTCGAGATAGATATACAGTGTCGGCAACGGATTGCCGACGGCGCGCCGGTTGTGATCCGCCAGGTTGCGCGCCAGTCCGATTGGCAGGTTGTCGAACAGACCGCCGTCGGCGAATTCGGCTTCCGCCAGTTCGTAATTCCCGGGGCAGCGCAACCCCGGCGTTGCCACCGGGGACGCACTCGGCTCCTCGGATCGTTCGGTGGCGGTGACCGCGGACTTGAGTCGACAGTACTGCAGGCGCTTGCGCCCAAAACCGACCGGAAACGCGGCGCTGGTCATCACCGCTTCGATCATGCGTTCATCGTCGATCAGCGGCGCTGCCGTCTTGGCGTCGCGCGGCAGGAGAATCATGGCCAGGTCGACCAGGTTCGGATAGTCCGCGGGATCGAAGGCGAACTCGCCGCGCCCGTCGGCGCGCGCGCGCAATTCGAAGGGGAAATAGAAACGCTGGTTCTGCACGTCGACGTCTTCGACCCGCAGGTTCTCCGGGTGCACGCGCGTCACCGTGACGCCGAGCGGCGCGCGACAGCCGGCCCGAAACACCGGCGCGTTCCAGTGCTCACGCAAACCCTGCGCGGCCAGCAGCAGGCTCTCACGCGAGAGCAGCGCATCGTCCGCGCGGTAGCTGGGCGAGTTCGCGCGCGGCGGCAACAGCGTGTTTATATCCGGCAGGAACCACAGATTACGGAACAGATTGTCATCGATGCGGTTGGGAAACCCGCCCTCAGACTCCGGGCGCACGCACCAGGTCATTGCCGACATGAGCGCATTGATGCTGCCGGCCGAGGCGCCGGCAAAACTTGCCGGCACCAGCGGCCGTATCTTTCCCCCAACCACGGATTGTCGTCGCGGGTATTGCTGCAGCAGGGTGAGGCCGCCCCAATTGATTCCGGCTTCGTAGGCGCCAAGACTGGCGCCGCCGCTAATGGCGAATGCGAACCGGCGCGCGTGTTGCGTATCCGTGGGTGCGTCCTCTGCCGCCAAGGCCGCGGATACCGCCCACAACAGGCAGCCCACAAACCACGGGCGCCAGCCGCCAGTAATACCACGCATCGGATTTGCCCTCCTGCAATTCCTGCTGTGCACCATTAAACCAGACTTCGCAACCATGGGCACGGGGTGCACTCGCCCGACGCCGGTTACGGGCCCTTCGGCACAGCGCGCCGGAATTCGGGATACGCCGCGCCGAGGCGCTGCACCAGGCAATCGACATAGTCCTCGGGGAACTTCCAAACGACGCGACGCGGCCCGGGGATCAGGCAACGCTCCGCTGGAGGGATCGGGTGGCGCAGGGACAGGGTGACGTCGCTGGAGATCCAGTCGTTGGCGTACCAGTAGCCATGCCCGCGCATGCCGCCCATCTCGTGCGCGCCGCGCACGTCGGTGACATCGACTGCCTGAAAGCGCGGATCGGCCGCGAGGCGCTCGATATCCTGCACACTGAGATCGTCGATGTTCGGCTTGCCGAGTCGCGAAGCACCGGCGATGAGAGTGGAAAATCCGAGCGCGGCGTCGTTGCGCGACATGTACACGATCGTCTGGCGCGCTAGATCCATGACCGGCGGCATATACTCGCCCGCGAAAGTCTTGAGGTCCACGTCCGATGCGGCAAAGATGACGTTGCCGATGCGATAGCGCTTGGCCAGTTGCGCGCGGTCCTCCTGCGGGTGGCGCGCGCGCAGCCGCGCCAGCGCCTGACCGAGCAGCGGCGAGCCGCAGCTGTAGGCAATGATGTTGATCGACTCGGCGCGGGACTGGGACACCAAGGCGATCAGACGCTCGATGTCCGGCACGTACTGCTCGGCGCGCGGACAGTCGGTGAGGTAATTCCAGAAATTCTGGCCGGTCGGCCACTGAAAGGTGACGAGCGCGCCGTGGCCGAGGTAGTGCGACCACGATCCCATCATCGTCGTGACTTCGTCGAAGTACACGCGATAGCCGTGCACATACAGCACCAGCTCCGGGTTGCGTGTCTTGGCGAGCTGCGCATTGATTCCGGCAATGAAGGCGTGCTCGGCGGTGCTCGTTCCTTCCTCGCTGCTCCAGCGACCCAGCTCCTCGATGCCTTCGACCGCTGCCGGGCGCGCGTGCTCGAAGGTATCGGCACGGTCCGAGGCGAGCAGGTCCTCCCACTGCCAGCCGGGCGGACCAAGCCGCACCGAGGCCTTGCCCAGCATCACCCCATCACCGGCGCTGTCCGAATAGTGTCCGGGCTTGCCGGCATCGACCGGGGCACGGGTGGTGGCGTAGAACACCGGCACCTCGGTGGAACGCAGCTCGGGCGGCAGGCGCACCGACATGTCGAGCCGTGCATCCCGAAACACCGCCGGGGCGGGAATCATGTGTGGCTGGAATGTGGTACACCCGGCCGTTGCGACGAACGTCAGCAGCAACGACAGGCAGACAGCGGTTCGAGTCATCTTATTTCTCCCAAGGCCGGTATTCGTGTTGTTGTCGCCATGAGTGCGGCTCCATGCCATGCTGATATATCGTGTCGCAATTATTGTTACATGAAAAGCCGGGTAAATCCCAAGTATCGCCAACGCCGGCTTACATCGCGCATGCACGGCCTAGTCTATTCCTTCAACCGTTCCGGCGATCTATGCTGATCGCCCATTTACGTGAAACATCCCGTCTGAATCCGTCAATCATGCATAACGCTTGGGTTTCTCTCATTCTATTTGCTGGACTGCTCGGCAGTGTTTCCGCCACAGTACTCGCGGCCGATGACCTCAAACCGTTTCCACAATCCGAGAGCGGCTACCGGCGCGTCGTCATCCGGCTGCCCGCCGTCGACACACCCGACGACCGCCGGGTGGAACTGATTTTCGGCAAGACGCTGGAAGTGGACTGCAATCGCCATATCCTCTCCGCACAGCTGACGCGCAAAGTGGTGCAGGGCTGGGGCTACGAGTATTTTGTACTGAGCAACGTCCGTGGACCCGCGTCGACGCTGATGGCCTGTCCACCGGATGAACCGAAGAGAACCGCCTTTGTCCGCATCGGTTTCGGCACGGACGATGTGCAACACGGCTGGTTGCGCTACAACCCGAAGCTGCCGATTGTGGTCTACGTCCCGGATGGCATCGAGCTGCGTTACCGCATCTGGTCGGCCGACCAGCAAACCGCCACAGCCGTATCGGAGTAAGAATTGCATTTACTGATCCGGTCACAAAATAGTGCGCATTGTTTTTCCCCTCTCCCTCAGAGAGGGGAAAAACAGCTGTAAAACTTCCCTCAACCTCGACCGCTTGTTCCCGACGCGGTCTACCGCCTCCATCCTGGAGGCGTGTCCTTCTCCCGAAGGGAGAAGGGACTCAATCGATGCGGTGGTGTGCAGTAAATACCGATCTCCTCAGTAACAGTCATCGACGTCGGCGATTGTGGCCGATCTGGGTTTGGGGTAAGTTGCACGCTTCATGCAAAACCGTGAGCGCATGACCATGTCCAGAAAAACGCTGTGGATCGCTGCGGCGCTGGCCGCCCTGTTCATTCAAGGCTGCGCCACCGGTGCCCAGGTTCGGGTCGATTTCGACCCGAAAGCGGACTTCCAGGCGCTGCGCTCGTACGCCTGGGCACCCATGACGGCAGAAGAGCAGCAGGAAAAATCTCGCAACAGTCTCACTCACGAACGCATTCAGTCTGCCATCGACGCGCACCTCGCCGCCCGCGGTTATGCAAAAGTGGGCGAGACCCAGGCCGACTTCCTGGTGACACACACCGTGACTGTCGAACGCCGCACGCAAGTGCAGAACACCCAGATGTCCGTGGGCTACGGCCGCTACGGCACGCACGGTGGGGTTGGGGTCGGGTATGGTATCCCGGTCGATACCACTGTCTATCAATACAAGGTCGGAACGCTGATCATCGATGTCATCGACGCCCGGCAAAAGCGCCTCGTCTGGCGCGGCTCCGGCGAGCGAACCCTGGGCGAGGATCTGACGCCCGAAAAGCGCACCGAAATTATCAACGCCACGGTCAACGACGTCCTCAGCCGCTTTCCGCCCGCGAGCAAGAAACCCAAGTAACGCTCCGCGCGCCGTCTTGCGCGTTTAGAACGACACCGTCATGAACGCGGCCGGACCCGTGTAGGTCGTCCGCGCCTGACCAGTCCAGCTTGGATCCTCGATCTTCACATCCAGCACCAGGCTGCGCATGCCCAGGCCAAAGCCGACATTGCGGAAAGGCTGGTAGAGCACATCTATGGCCGTATTGCGGATGTCGCCCGAATAGTCGCCATAGGTGAGCGAGAGCCAATCCACGCGCATGCGCACCGCCCATTCGTCGGTCAGCGCAAACAACCCGTAGAGATTCAGCACCGGCAACGGCGCCAGCACATCCGCCGCTTCAGCGGTGCCACCGCCTGTCGCCGCGACACTCGCCTTGATACCGGCCACATGCAGGCCGAGCCCGATGCCCAGCTCCTTGTCGCGCCGCTTGAAGAACGAATAGCCGGCGCTCACGCGCGTGTCGTAAAAGTTGAACGACGCATCGACGGTGTCACCGGCAATGAATCCATTGCCCCAGTCCACTTCGTTCGCGAGCGTCCTGGTCGCGCTGCGTCTT
>Ga0209253_10004285_pt1 | contig 12450 bp, 10 predicted proteins | sample FrelakmetBRP12BR_FD_187145 | JGI IMG/M metagenome (GOLD analysis project Ga0209253, IMG submission 187145) | Freshwater lake sediment microbial communities from the University of Notre Dame, USA, for methane emissions studies - BRP12 BR (SPAdes)... | ecosystem: Environmental > Aquatic >...
TTCGGCGACTGGCTGAACATCGAGGCTGAGACACCGCATGACGTCATCTTTATCACCTACTTCGCACGATGCACGCGACTGCTCTCACAGACAGCCGAAGTTCTTGGCAAGAGGGGCGAGGCGGAGCAGTACCGGCTACTCTTTGAGCGGATAAAGTCGGCCTTCGTGTCCGCGTACGTCGATTCCGGTGGACGCGTCAAAGGAAACACGCAGACCGCATACGTGCTCGCGCTGGCATCCGGATTGCTCGATGGGGAGGCAGGGAAGCGGGCAGCCCATCACCTCATCGCGGATATTGAATCGCGGGGATGGCGTCTCTCAACCGGGTTTGTGGGGACGAAAGACCTGATGCTGGTGCTGTCTGCGATGGGGAGGAACGATGTTGCCTACCGGCTCCTTCAGAACGAACTGTTCCCGTCGTGGGGTTTCACAATCCGGCACGGCGCAACCAGTATCTGGGAACGATGGGACGGATGGACTCCGGAGAAGGGTTTCCAGGATCCCGGCATGAACTCGTTTGCACACTATGCCTTCGGGGCCGTGTACCAGTGGATGGTGGAGAATATCGGCGGAATCCGGAGCGATAGTCCCGGTTTCCGGGAACTGGTGATTGCGCCGGAACCGGGTGGAACGCTCACGTGGGCGAGAGTGGGATATCACTCTGTTGCCGGTCAGGTCTCGACCGCGTGGAATATTACAGAAGGCCGCATGACATTGAACGTCACAGTCCCGCCCAATACCCGGGCGGCGATTCACTTGCCCGGCGTGGGCGGTCAGGTGCTCGAGTCAGGCGTGCCTGTGGCCCGGGGGAGAGGCCTGACAATGCTGAAGGAAGGAGTATTTGAGGCAGTGTCAGGTACATACGAGTTTATCTATCCATATCGTGGTCGCATCGAGGGTCGCTGATCATCTCTCATGAGCAGACCCCTCTCCATTTCGTGTCAGGCAGACAGGGACGTCTTGCTCTTGCCCGCCCTGGTAACCGGTGATCGACCCGCCCAATCACTCGGATGAAGGATCTGAATCGTCTGGAGACCACCCCGGGGGCGATTGCCCTGCCTTGAAATATCGACTGTCAAAGCCGAATTCTCCAGGTACGGGGGGGTAGTCTGGCATTGTTCGAGCGGAAATATACTTGACATTTAGCCGTCCATTTGTATATTATACTTCCATGATCAACAGGCCGTTCTGGACCGAAAAGATCGTCCGGGCATGGAAAACCCGACCAATTGTCTGGCTTTCAGGTGTCCGCCGAGTTGGAAAAACCTCCCTGGCGCAACTTCTTCCCGACGCAGCCATTCTGAATTGCGACCTGCCGTCAACCCAGAGGAAACTGGAAGATCCCGAGTCATATTTACGCAGCGTCCCCAAACGGCAAACAATGGTCCTTGATGAAATTCATCAGTTAACCGACCCGAGCAGGATTCTCAAGATCGCCGCTGATGTGTTTCCATCGCTCCGGGTTCTCGCCACGGGCTCTTCCACCCTTGCAGCCACGCGGAAGTTCCGGGATTCTCTCTCGGGCAGAAAATGGAATGTCTATCTCTGTCCCGTTCTTCTCACTGAATGTCGCGAGAACTTTGACGTGCATGATCTGGACACGCGACTATTGCATGGAGGGTTGCCGGAACCGCTTCTGTCGGGCCACAAAAGTGCCGACTTCTTTGAAGAATGGATCGACAGCTACTATGCGCGGGACATTGCAGAGCTGTTTCGGGTGCGTGATCGGACAGGGTTTCTTCTCCTGCTCCGGCTGCTGATGAGCCAAAGCGGTGGTCTGGCAGATCTGACCAAGCTCGCGTCGGAATCCGGTCTGAGCCGTCATACGGTGAAAGCGCACATCGAAGCGATGACTGTTGCCCACGCAATATTCCCCGTGCGCCCGTTTCACGGCGGCGGCAGACGCGAAATCGTTCATCGCCCAAAGATCTATGCCTTTGATACGGGGTTTGTGACATACGCCCGGGGTTGGGATTCGATTCGCGATGACGACAGAGGCCTCTTGTGGGAACACCTGGTGCTTGATGCGCTCCGGGCGGCAAGCCGTGAGCAGGAGATATCCTACTGGCGTGACAAAAGCGGGCGGGGACTGGATTTCGTTCTGCGTCGCGGGGGGAAAAGAGTTGATGTCATTGAATGCAAAGTCCGCGCCGACCGCTTTAACCCGGAGGTGCTAGCCTACTTCCGGTCGCTCTACCCGCAAGGCGAGAATTGGGTTGCCACACCATATGACGACAGCGGGTTCACACGTCGTGTGCGCGGGCTGAAGGTACGGTTTGGGGGCATCAGCCAAATCCTGTCGGGGAAAAGAGAGAACGTCGAGAGCGCGTCTGCATGAAGGACAAGACGCAGCTGGCAGGCGGGATCCGCACTTCCCTATGCATGCACTATACGCGGCTCGCATTCTACCAAGGCACGGCGCTCGAGCCTTTGCTCCACCCGATCAACGTTGACGGTACTATCTCCGTAGAAAAAGAGCCCGGGAGAGGTCGGCCGGGCGTGGGGACGGGGGAACGTACTGGTGATTGGATTCTGCAACGTTCTTCTGTATATTACAATATGATCAAGGATCCTCAATACCATTCTCGGATCAAAGCCCGACTGCTCGCTTCCGATCCCCTTGATCTGGCCCAGAAGTACGCGATACTTGAATCCCTCTATAATGAGGCTTGTGAGCTCGGGAAGTTTGGTCCCGATGATCTTCTTCTCGGACTCGAAGATGATATCCGTCTCGCCGCTGCCCTGAATGCAAACCCACCAAACACTTCTCGCTAAGCTCGCACGTACGTTCGACGGTGCAGGCATTTCGTACATGATCATCGGGGGTCAGGCGGTCTTGTTACATGGAGAGCCGCGGCTCACCCGAGATATCGATGTAACACTCGGTTGCGACGCAACTGAGCTCCCCCGTGTACTGTCGGCTATCAAAGCGGCAGGCCTGCATCCTTCGGTTGCAGGGATCGAGGGATTTGTCCGGAGGACCAACGTCCTTCCCCTCACGGACGGAACAACTGCAATCCGTGTGGACCTGATCTTTTCATTCACTACCTACGAAACAGAGGCGATCCGTCGTTCGGTTGCCGTTCCGTTTGCAGATACGAACGTTCAATTTGCCGCAGTTGAGGATCTGATCATCCACAAACTGGTGGCCGGGCGCCCACGCGATATCGAGGACATACGCGGCGTTCTTGCGCGTAAGCCTGTGATTGACGAGGACTACCTCATCGCGTGGCTTTCTTCCTTTCGCGACGTTGTGCACAGGGATCTCGTTGCGGAGTACGTGAAGTTGAAGGGTGAAAGCTAGCGAAGCATCAACCCCGCCCGAATGCAGCGGGACTGCTGCTTCATTGCATGGTATCTATCGAACCACCAGCATCTTCCGGATCGAGCGGTAGTCGCCAGCCACGAGCCGGTACAAGCACACGCCGCTCGCCAGCCCTGATGCACTAAACCGCGCATTGTCGCTTCTTGCCGGGTTTCTCTCATTCACCAGCAGCACCGCTTCGGGCCGAGCATGTCATACACGGCGGGCCGTACAGTACCATTCCGTTGTTCCCGGAATGCCAGGAAGGCATGATTGCACGCGGGACCTTCCGCTTTGTGGTCGATACGTACGTGACGCTTCCTGGAGAGCGGCCGGCATGTGGATGATAGGTGTGTGGATGACATGGAGCGCACACTGGACAGTACTTTGAAAGATTGCTATCTTTCCTGCACAGGGGGTGTGAACGATGATCACCCGTCTGCAATTCCGGGTGCTTCTCCCGGCAGCGGCTCTTTCGGCCTTCTGCTCCTGCGCGCGCGACGTCCGTCCGCTCGATGCGCGTCTGACCGAGGCCATCACTGACGGGCTCCGGAAACACGATGTGAAGGGGGCCTCCGTGGCCCTCATCCTCTCCGATGATTCTCTCCGCTGCTACGCCGGCGGTATCTCCCACGACTCCATCCCCGTGCGGCCCGAGATGCTGATCGCCGCCGGGAGCATCACGAAAAACGTGGTTGCATCGCTGGTCTTCCTTCTGGTGGAAGAAGGTGTCTTGTCGCTCGAAGATCCGCTTCACCGATGGCTTCCTTCCTACCCGAAGGTCGACAGCAGCATCACCATCCGGCAGCTACTGGCGCATACCAGCGGGCTCTACATGTTCTGGGATAATCAGAAGATCTGGGATGACCTCATCGCATACCGTGACAGTGCCTTTGCGCCCGAGACGGTGCTGACGTATCTGCAGGATCCGTACTTCCCGCCGGGAAAGGGATTCCGCTACTCCAACACGAACTACCTGCTTCTTGCGATGATCATCACGCGAGCGACCCACTCCACCCTCTCAGCGGAGATGCGGCGGCGCTTCTGGACACCGCTTGGTCTCGAGAATACGTACCTGTCTATGGAAGAGAGAATCCCCCCCCGCCTTCTGCACGTCTGGGGGGACAACTTCGAGAAGGGGACTCCGATCCGCGATATCACCTTTCTTCCCCGGACATCTCACGAGACCATCACCTACGGTTCCTCGGGCATCTTTACTACCCCCGGCGACCTGGCCCGATGGACCCATGCGCTGTTCGGGGGAAAGGTTCTGAGACCCTCCTCTCTTGCGGCGATGCTCGATATCGATGATGACGACTACGGCCTCGGCGTCCATCGGTTCCGGAAGCGACTTGCCGGCGGGGAGTCGGCTGTGGGACATGGCGGGGGGAACATCGGCATGATGACCTATATGATCCATTCGCTGGAGCGCCGCGTGAGCCTTGTCGTTACGATCAACGCATTCGACGCAGATTGTCTGAACGACATTACGGAAGATCTGACAGATATCATTCTTGACCACCTGTCGCACCCCCGGCCGGGCACGCAAAGAGCCATTATCTCAGGTAGCAGGGAGGCGCAATAAGCCTCATGCCATTCGAACTTGTCAAATAGTAAAGGACTTCATTGGACCGGTCATAGATCAACAATGTGGAGAGGAGGAGGGAGGATTCATGATTAGGTTCGCAATGGTCGCAATTGCTGCTGTGTACCTCCTGGGGAGTTCGGGATGCATGTCAGAGCACTATGTTGTACATACCCGGCGTGAGCCGCACTGGTAAGTACAGCATTGCCTCAGGCATATTGTTCAAGTGCTATTGCACCGGCACCTTGACAATCACTCCCATTATCGTATCTTTTACACGCTTCCCTGTTCTTGACCATAGATCGTCTAGGCATTCTTGACTGGAAACTCTCTTGTCAAACCCTCATTCGCGCGAGCATTTCTCCCTGCTCCTTCCTACCCCCGCGGCGCTTCGAGCATCCGATTCCGTCCGATTCACAACTCTGATGTTGCGTCCCTCTTCTTCCGAGCAGGTCTTGAACGATTCCTGTCGAGGCAAGGGTCACCCCCCCCATTCTTCTGATTCTCCTTTTTCCAACCTCGCGGGTGATCAACCCGTCACGTTGACGCCCCCATTCTGTAGGACGAACAAGGATGCTACGCAAACCACAACTCCCCGCAACGAGGGGATAATTCATCACGATTCACAAGGAGGACTATCATGAAAAAAATCTTCATCGCAGCAAGCGCATTGCTCCTATTGGTGCTGCTTGCACAAACATCCCTGCACGCGCAGGAATGGTCTGCCGCGCAGAAAGAGGTATGGAAAAACGTGGAGGCATACTGGGCCCTGGATGCGGCGGGCAATCTCGAAGGATTCCTCGCCTATTTCCACAATGACTACATGGGCTGGAGCGTGCAAAACCCCTTGCCCGGGGGCAAGGAGACTCTCCGGAAATTCGTAGCCCATTCGTACAAGGGTGAAAAAACACTCCTGTATGACATCAAGCCGGCCGGAATCGGTGTGTTTGGAGACGTCGCCCTTGCGGACTACTATTACACACGCATCTACAAGGACGTGGAGGGCAAGGAGAAATCAGAGTCAGGCAGGTGGCTGGACGTCCTGAAGAAGCAGGGAGACAAGTGGGTGCTTATCGGCGATCACGGTGGTCGGACGTCGAAAGACTAAACGAACCACTGGAAGGCTGAACATTCCAGGAATGCACAGTGCCGCATCGACTCCTTCAAACCGACATGCTTGTCAGGCGAGAGTGTTGCTGCGGCACTTCCATCACACCGTCTACTACCCTCGGGCAGGCGTCGTACGACAAGAGGCATGTACACTCATGTCTGGCATGCCGGACGGCCCTTCCGTCTGAAGCCTGATGTTCCGCACATGGTGAGAAATAGCCATGTTTCCCCTGAGACGTGCCGCTCCAGCCGGAAAACGTCGATCCTGCCCCTTTTTCGTTGGCATGTTTCATGCAAGATGGTTCCGCATAGTCAGAGTATCCAACGATTATGGAGGAAACCATGCGCGTTCTTGCCCTTCTGGGAATTTTCATCTTCACAGCTGCTCTCGCCACCGCCCAACTTACGGTGACATCTACGACGCCGTCTGACGGCGCCACGAGTGTGCCGACGACCACAACGGTCAGTATTACATTCAGTGCGCCGATCGACACAACAAAGTACTTCGGCGGCGAATACGGGTTCATCTCCAACCTTGACACTATCTCTGCGGTCTGGTACAGTGGAGACCGCCGAACCGCCTACCTGAGTGTGCGTCTTTCCACTAAGGCGTACTTCGTATGCGTCTACTGGGCTGCCGGCGACGGAGGGGCGAGGATGGCAGTCCCGCAGGTGTTCAGGTTTACCACCGCACCCGCATTTCCCGGTCCGGGGTACCAGGTGAGCGGAACAGTCTCCGGTGGAACGACCGGGATATCTCCGTCCAACGCGATGGTGGCTCTTACCGCCTCCCCGATCGGCGACGGACAACCTGATTTCGTGGCCGGTCAGGTCGCAGATGCCGGCGGTGCGTTTTCCTTCCCCGGATTGCCCGCAGGCACTTATTATCCAGTTGCCATAAAGGACATCAACCAGGATGGCGAGCTCGATCCGAGCAAAGGCGATCCCGTGGCCTTCGGCGACTCCGTCACGGTGGTGAGTTCTTCTGTTTCGGGTGTCAACCTGGTCTTACAGCTCTGGGAACCCCTGACATACAAGGCCGCGTATGAATCCGTCGTCACGATTCCTGCACCATCGCTCCCCGTGGACAAAGTCCTGCGCATGGTGTACTGCTGGAATCTGGATACAACGGGCAGGAGCTCGGACTGGACATTCAATTACAGTTCCGCCTCGACTGGCAAGTTCTATTCGGCCCGCATAGGCACCATGGACAAGCGGGTCGAGGAGGTGACGGGTGACCAGGCAAACTGGTTCAAGGAATGGAAGCCGATCACATCGCCCGGTACCGTCGCAGCACCGGAGAGTATTATCGTGCGCACGGAAAATGGGGGAGGGCGGACCTGGCGGTCGGTCGCAAACACCGGAGGGTACATCTTCCAGATCAGCATGACTCTGGGGTATTTGCGTAACTCCCAGTTCTCTGGAATGAGCTTCGACACCTCTAAGATCTACTGGGGCGTGGAGTATATGCTGGGAACCCAGCCCGCGCCGGATACCTTTGCGGTCATGAGGAGTAAGAGATTCGTCATGGATGTGGTGACGGGCACCATGGTGAGTGTCACCGGTGTGGAAGACCGGGGTTCAGAGGGCGTGGCAACCGGATATGCGCTTGCCCAGAACTACCCGAATCCGTTCAATCCAACAACAACGATTGGATTCTCAATCAAGAACTCAGAGTTTTCAACTCTGAAAGTGTACGACCTCCTCGGCCGTGAGGTGGCAGTGCTGGCAAATGAGAGGATGGCCGCGGGTGTTCACGAAGTCATGTTCGACGCTGCCGGTCTTGCGGGCGGGGTGTACTTCTATCGTCTTCAGGCGGGAGATTTCGTACAAACGAATCGACTCATTCTTTTGAAATAGGGACAAGGCAAACCGTTCCTGATATTGTCGGGTGTGCGGGCGAGGTCGCTCCGTCTGCATGTCCCGACCGTGACGGCACTCTGTCCGACGCAGAGCGAGGAGTCGATATGTGACGGGAAACGTTCACATACCAAGCGAGTGCAAAAACAACGGACCGACCTGCGGTGTCCCAAACCGCAGGTCGGCCTCGTAGGTATGCTCGTAGTTTGTGCCTTGGTATGTTGCAGGCAAGATCCGGCTGCCATGAAATGCGGATCAGAGCTCCAGCGCCTTCCCCTTGGTCTCAGGGAAGGTCCAGATCCAGGCGCCGGTGAGGAGTGCGAAGAGGGCCGCCAGAAAGATCCCTCCCGCCAGTCCGTATGACCGGGCCATGACGGTAATGATCACCGGCGTGAAGAACTGGACCCCGCGGGCAAGGTTGAATGCCGAACCCATCGCCGTTCCCCTGATACTTGTGGGGAAGAGTTCCGCGAAGAGGGGTCCGTATCCCCCGAACATCCCCGTGCCGAAACCGACGAGGAACATGAAGAGCAGAATCACCGGGGGATTCGCGGCGACCGCGTCCCAGAAGAGGGTGATCATCACCAGTCCGCTCGCCATCACGACCGAGTAGATCGAATAGGCCGGACGCCGCCCGAGCGCATCCGCAACGAATCCGAATGTGAAGTATCCAAGAAACCCGCCCGCCTGCGTCACAAGGACCCAGAGAGCCGACTTGACCATCGAGAAGTGCCGTTCCTGGTGCAGGTAACCCGGGAGCCAGGAGTACGTGAACCAGTAGGCGGACATGTCGAACAGGGCGAGGACAAGAGAGAGGATGAACAACCGCCGGTAGGAAACTGAGAACAGAAGCCGCATTTTTTCCATGAAGTCGGAGATCCCGGAGCGCCGTCGCGATCCCCCGAGGGAGCGCAGCCTCTCACCGGCCAGCCAGACATCGGATTCGGGGAGACGCTTGCGGATAAAGATCACGAGGAGCGCCGGGAGGACCGATACGAAGAAGGCGCTCCGCCAGCCAATCACCGGGGCAACGAAACCTCCCACCACAGAGGCAAGTGCGACACCAATCGGGGCGCCGGTCTGCATGAAGGCGCCGTACCTCCCGCGCACGTGAGCCGGGAACGTCTCCCCGACATAGGTCTGTCCGGTCGCCCATTCGCCCCCCACGCCAAGGCCGGTGATCACCCTGACGACAACCAGGAACTCGAGGTTCGGTGCGAGTCCGCTGAGAAACGTTCCGATACTGTAAGTGAGTATCGTCCATTGCAGCACCACTTTCCGCCCGAACCTGTCCGACAGTATCCCGAACGCGACACCGCCGATGGCGGTTGCTCCAAGAGATGCGCCCAGAACGTATGAGAGTTGAACGTTGGAGAGTTGCAGCTCAATGCCGATCGGGATGAGGAGAAAGGTATAGAGGATCAGATCATAGAAATCGAACACCCACCCTGCCCAGCTCATAAGCAGGATGCGGTAATGTTCCCCCGTGGGTTTCAGGGATTGATTGAGGAAGGGTTCTGTCATACTGATCCCGGAAACCGAAGCACCGGATGCGGGGTGGACTGTAATCGCCTGAAGAGGCCCATAGAGATTGTTGAATTCTCAGAGAAGCCTGCACAAAGGCGAACGAGCCTTGCGGTCCACGAAGACAACGGGACTTGGGAAACATAGCGCAGAGGAGGGACAATGTCAATCGAGAATTTCCGCCTGTTCTGTAATAGGACGTGCGGAGAGTCTCCGCGGCTGTGAAGATCGCGGGTTAGACGATGGCGGTCGAAACGTCCTGAAACGCTACACCCCGCAAGGGTCCGTCGCGCTGGTAGTTCTTGACGCTGTAGGGGCACTTGTTGACCGGGATCTGCTCGTAGTGCGCGCCCAGGCGGTAGCGGTGCGCGTCAGGATAGGAGAGGAGTCTTCCCTTCCTTTCCTTTCATTTCCGCCGCTTTGCATGTGGTGAGGTTCCGGACTGCCCCCCTCGTCGTCTCGATCAGTTCCATCGCAGGCTGGAGCCGGAGTGGCCCGATTGCATCGCCGGCCCTGCTCAGGCAGCGCAGGAGAGTTGTTTTGATCTCATCGAATCCTTCCACACGCACGTGCCGATGCCAGGTCCTGGCCATGAGTGAAAGATCAGCTTTACCAACTCTTCTCCCGATAAGAAGTATCCGGGCCGGATAGTTCAGCCTGCCGTCCGCAAGGTCCTCTTCGAAATCCTCCATGTCGTCCAGCGCGAGAAGGACCTTACCCAACTCCCTGACGAATGCATTGACGCGGGGGATCCAATCGGCCATTCCCCTGCACACGCAGACTGCCAGAGAGCCGATAGAGAGGACCGCGTCCACACTCCCGTAGACCTGCAGCAGTTCACGGGCGGGCACCGCAAGGTCCCGGTGCATTTCCGCAACCCGGATGATTCCTGTTACCGTCGTTCCAAGTGCCCGGCGGTAGTGCTTCCAGAAATCGGTGTTCCTGTTGAAGACCGAAGAATACGCTCGATCCGCCTCCGTGAGAAAGAGCAGCGTTGCAGGTGCAAGGGGAGAGCGAGAAAGCTCTCCGTCCAACAGATCGTCCTGCAAACGAACGGAATAGAACAGGCACGTTTGCCCCCACAGGACGGTGTCCAGGAACTTCGTGGATATCTCACGCGGCACATTTCCTCCCCGCCCGGCAAGCCAGTGCGGGAGTTTCTTCCAGTACGGGCCAGGTCCCGTCTGGCCCCACGCGCAGAGAGAGCGCCGGGATTTTGTACGGAGGAGACTGTCATACCGCAAGAACTCCCGTGTCAGCGAGGGGTCCCAGGTTCCAACAAATCGTTCCAGCCGCTCGTCGAGCGTCATCACTCAGTTCCTACGGGTCTATGGGGTCCACTCTGATTCAGCTCCTCCTCTCGCGGTTCTCGGCTTGGGTTCCAGATTGTTGTAGTATTCGACAAGCATCTTAGCGGTAACGACCTTTTTGCCCGTACGGAGGCTGGTATAGAAGGTTGTCACGTCGGGTCCCGAGAGTTTGAGGTCGCGCCTATATGCGGTGAGAATGTTGTTCGCAGCGTCCTCGCCTGCCGCGTTGACAAGCAGTCGCAAAAGGTGAATATCGCTGAGCGCTGCCTGAATTGCTTTTGAGACTGCCTTGTTGTGAGCCATAGGGACCTCCTCCAAGGATACTGATTCATGCTGTTCGAGGTGATTCTTCGAACAGAGGGTTCTTCTACTGCGTCAATTCGATCGCCCCGAGTCTGCGCCGGAGGTCAAGAGCCGTGACTGTAACGGAATCCATTTCCAGGTATTTCCGGATATGAGTGCGCGCCCGTTCGGGCGCCCCGCGTTCCAGGAAGAGCCGTCCCAGCAAGGCGTGTGCCTCCACACAGCCAGGGTTCAATGTGAGTGCCGACTCCGCCTCCAGCTCTCCGGCAGCCGGATCGCCCGACAGGACGAGAGCGCGGGCGAGGGCAGAGCGGGGCGAAGCGGCAGCAGGTTTTTCAGCTATGGCGTTGCGCAGAAACCGCGCAGCGAGCCGCGGCTCGTCCATGTCGATAAATATTCTGCCAAGGGACTCACACACATCTCCCCATGTTCCTTTCCCGTTCGTCCGGCCCTCCAGGATTCTCAGTTCATACGATCTGGCCTTCGCTGAATCTCCATCTTTCCAGGCGAAAGCGGCAAGAAGGTTGTAGGCATCGGGGGAAACCGGACGCATGGCGAGCGCCTTGTCAAGCACCGTGCGCGCCTGGTCAAGCCGTTTTGTCTTGATCAGCACCCGGGCAAATTCCGGGTATGCCGGCGGAAAGGAAAATCCGGACCGCACGACAGGTTCATACGCCCCGGCAGCCTGATCGAAATTCTCGAGCCGGCTGTAGGCAAGTCCAAGGTTCACCAGGACGATTCTGTTTCCGGGAGCAAACCTCAATCCCTTTTCCAGGGCTGTGACACGGCACGGGAGAGTTCCGTAGAGGTAGCAGCGGGCGAGCTCGATCATGGCCAGCTCGAAGGGAGTAACTCCTCCTTTCAGGGATTGAAGGACGCGATAGTGTCTCTCCGCCTCGAGGCGGGCGGTCTTTTCGTTTCGCATTACGAGCCACGGAATCAGCCAGATGCGGGGAGCGACAAACGTCGAATCCAGTCTGATCGCCTCATGGAGAAACACTCCACCGCCAGGTTCGCCGGTAAGGATGTAGATCATCGCCTTGACAAATGCTATCGTTGCGCTGTCAGAGAGCCTGTGCGGCGTCCAGGGTTCCAGGTCAGGATTCAACACCCGTATCTCCAGGAACCGGAGCACATTGCGGGCCACGGTGGAGCTGGCTTTCTCAAGTTCATCGGGTTGTCTGAACGATGCATCCGCGACATACCGCAGTCTGCCGGCCTCAGGTTCCTGGAGTCTGAGCTGCAGAACGAATGCCGATTCCGCCTGGACAATTTCCCCGCTGAGATCGAAATCGGCTTCGGTCGGTGCGGATCCTTCACGGAACACGAGAACATCAGGCTGATCCGCCATCTTCTTGGGGAGGTAGGTGTGCTGTACCAGTCGTGCCCATTCATCCACACGGGGCTGGCGGCTCGCGTTGTTGATCGTCCGGAGCTGGAGCGTCACATGATTC
>Ga0209253_10004287_pt1 | contig 12446 bp, 10 predicted proteins | sample FrelakmetBRP12BR_FD_187145 | JGI IMG/M metagenome (GOLD analysis project Ga0209253, IMG submission 187145) | Freshwater lake sediment microbial communities from the University of Notre Dame, USA, for methane emissions studies - BRP12 BR (SPAdes)... | ecosystem: Environmental > Aquatic >...
CATCGTACTCGCGATAGCAGCCTAGGGGAAGACGCCGTTCTCGATTCTGGAACACCCTCCCGCCGATATATCCGGGCAGGGCCTTGCCCTCATGTTGTTGAATAGCCTCCAGCAGGTCTTTGGCTTTTTGTAGGGGGTCCTTCGCAGCTCGATGTAATTGTCGGTCGAGAGGTGGCGTGGCATCGTGAAGAGGTGGCCCTGCGGGCAGAACAGATGGGACAGAGGCAGACGATACGGTCGGTTCAGACGATGAGCCGGCATTGGGGGAGCCTGTGATGCCACCGACCAGTAGCCCACCAAGGACGACGAGTATTCCATAAATCTTCCAAGTTCGATCCATCGTTTCGCGTTCGTAGTACGAGGCGAGGCAGCACAGTACAAACCCTAGCATGCACGATCTTGGAGGATCAACGGGCACGAGAGAAGCAGGCGCTCAAGGCCAGAAATTGTTGCTATCGCTCATCCGCCAGCGTAGCATCCAACGTATTCATCTTGCTGAGGATGTCCTCCAGTCTGGCATCTTCCGCCAACGGTGCGGGTAGGTACGAAGCCTCTTACACTGGGACGAGCCAACGAGGTACAGATTGGAATCCGCCGCAGACCGGCTTGAGTTTGTGACAGTCGAGGGACTCCTGGCTTACGGGGAGATGTTGGCGTGTCGCACTGCCGGTGAGGGAATTGCGTTCCCACCCATCCCAACCTCCTCAGTCGATCGACCACAGCGAACCCGTGACGCGATGGAGAAGATCAGGGCATTTGTGCAGGTTGCGCAAGGGGGCTTTCCCGGGGCAGAGGAGTATCGGACAACCCGTCGCGCGCTGATCGAAGAAGGGTGCCGTGGTGACGAACTGGTGTTCTTTGCCGCCTGGAATGCTCTCCTCGCAGCAGGCGAGTTGGCTCCGCTCCTCCGCATGCCAATCAGGTCAGTGCAGAAGCCGACGCATCGTCGGCCGGTGGCGATCGTGCCGCGCGCGCAACTGACGCCGCAGTTGGTCGAGGATCGTATCGTGCTGGACCTGGGCGAGGATCGGTTTTGGCTTTTGCCTCGGGATTTAACCGGTCGCACGCTTCTGTTCACGATGCGTCATGGTATCTCACGTATGGAGAGCGGCACCTATCGAGTCGGGCGCCGCTTCGCGAACATACTGGATCCTGAGCGAGGTGTCCCTAAAGCCGACGCGGTCGGTGCAGACCTGGCCAAGATGCTGGGTGTGGTGGGGCAACAATTGGGCTTCCTGCACATTCAGAATTATCTTGATCCGCGCACCTTCGTCCATCTGGTGAGCCAGAGCCCCAATACACGGCAATTGTATGAGCGGGTGATCGCGGCGCTGATGCAGGCGCACGATGCTGAGGCACTCCCACCCGCCTGCGATCCCGCTTTAGACTCCCAGGATTTCGGATGGGTCACAGGTCTGGAGAAGAAGGTGGAAGCCGAGGAGGCCGCAAGGGCATTCGACGTGGATGTGCAGACGGCCAAGCGCTTGATCAAACATCCCCTCTACAGCTACCCGGGTGGGCATTCTTTCTTCGATGTTTACGTAGATATCGTCGATGGCTTCCGCCGGTTGGGTCAGTCCCAGCAGGGGAAGGCCGTCTGTCTGTACAGCCACAGCTCCACGCTGCGGGCGCTCATGATTTATCTCGATCCTCGTCCCTTTCGCGAAGCCTTCACCGAGTTTGGTGAATATAAGGAGGGACAGGATAACGTCGTTCTGCTGACGTACGAACAGGGACTTTTATCCGGCTATTCCACCGCTGTGGGTTTGTCAGCACGGGAACGGGTGGTGCGGGAGGCCTGGGTGAAGGTCGAGCGCGAACGCAGAGACCGGATCACGCTCAAGCCCCGACAGATCAAGCGGATCGTGGCATTGGTCTCGGGTGGCGATTTCGCTGGTGCCGGCGCGGCGTTGAAAGAGTTGCGCGTAACAGGACACCGGTTTGGCCTGGAAGTCCATTTCGTCCGTCACGGGTTCTTAGGTCTGGCCAACAACTGGATCGAAGCCGTGACCGAGCAGGATACCCGCGGTATGGGCAGCCATGCGAGCAGTCCGATTGGGAGCAGCCGATTCGAAGATTTTAAGGACGAGCAAGTGCAACAGGCCACCATGCGGCATCTTCGGCCCTACATGGAAGACGGAGCCTTGGTGGTCATTGGTGGGGACGGGAGTCTTCGAGGCGCGCGGGCGCTTTACGAAGGATTTGGAGTCCAGGCAGTGGGGATCCCTGGCACGATCGACAATAATATCGCGGGAACGACCTCCCTGGGTTTTCATTCGGCCGTATCTCTGGCGAATCAATCCATCGAGTCGCTGAAAGCCACTAGTTCCGCCATGGGCAGCGTCTTTTTCGTCGAGATTATGGGGGCGGGGTCCGGCCATCTTGCCCTCGCCTGTGCATATCAGGCCAGAGCGGAAGGCCTCTTGGTCAACGAGCATCCCGATCCCGACGCGTATATCGACGACTTCATCCTGGGCACGCTCAAACTCACCTTTGGCGTCCCGAACAAAAGCCATCTGTTTGTGGTGGCGGAACAGACGCCCCATCGCCATCACCCGGATGGCGGCGTACGAGGTCTTGTCGAGTATGTCGCCAGCACGCTCGCCACGTGGCCACAGTTTCAGGCGCACCCCGGCGAATATCGCCTCGCCCCTACGACCAAAGCCACGATCCTCGGGCACACGTTACGGGGGGCGCCCCCGACCCCCGAGGACAAGACGATCGGACAAGATCTGGCCTATGAAGCGATTCGCCGACTTGTGAAGGAGCCGGAGCGGGTTGTCGGATGCATGTTGGCCTATCGCGGGCCAGGCACGATCGAGGCGATCCCACTCCACGCTGTGACACCGAAGCAGTTCGACTGGGATATCTTCGCCCGAATGCACGGAAGCGAGCTGCCGTAGCGGGATAAATGGAGCGTGACTACTCATCGTGACAGGGCGACTCGATCATGGTTGAACCGGGCGTCTTGCGTCTGAAACGGCGGTTGCATTGTGGGTCTAGAGGTCGTTTGCTAGAATGGCATCCCCGGATGTCACTGCGAGCAGAGCGGGAAAAGTGGGACGCGAGCAAAATGTGGATCCAAAGTTCGACGTTCGGGGTCCGAAGTTCCGAGCACCTCGAACTTCGGACCTCGAACTCTCGCTTGTCCCGTCTGTCTCTCGCGACGTATATCCCCATTGACCAACGGATCAGCGACAGAATTGTCTATGCGTAAAGCCAAAATCGTGTGCACTATTGGGCCTGCCAGCGATTCGCCCGCCTTGCTGGATCAGCTAATAGAGAGCGGCATGGACGCGGCGCGACTCAATTTTTCTCATGGGACCCACGAGTCGCATGCGCGTGCGGTCAAGGCCATTCGCGAAGCAGCGGGTCGTCGGCATGTGGCGGTTGCGATCATCCAGGACCTGCAAGGACCGAGGATCCGTGTTGGAGAAGTCGATGAGGACGGGCTCGATCTGGTTGCCGGCCAGACTGTGAGGCTCGTGACGACTCTTCTCCGGTCCGGCGGTCAACTCGGCACACGGTCTATCACTCCATCCGGCATGCAGGAGATCCCGGTGACGTACCAATACCTGGTGAGGGATGTCCGGCCAGGTGCCCGCATCCTGATTGACGATGGGTTAATCGAGCTGATGGCAGATCGGATTACCGTAGGCGCCGTCGAATGCGGAGTCGTGACCGGGGGGCGACTCACTTCGCACAAGGGCATGAACCTGCCTGATACTCGCATCAGTGCGCCCACTCTCACAGACAAAGATCGGGACGATCTCCGGTTCGGCATCGCGCAGGGGGTGGACTATGTGGCCCTCTCGTTTGTCAGAGGTCACGATGACATAGTGGCCGCAAAGAAATTCGTGTCCGAATGGGGCGGGGACGTGCCGATTATCGCGAAGATCGAAAGGCCGGAAGCGGTTGAATGTTTGGACGCGATTCTTGATGAGGCGGACGGTGTGATGGTGGCGCGGGGCGATCTGGGAGTGGAGATGGGGCCGGAGGCGGTCCCGCTCCTACAGAAGCGCATCATTGCCGAAGCCAACCGCCGCCGCCGACTCGTCATCACGGCCACTCAGATGTTGGAGTCCATGACGCATCACACGCGCCCGACAAGGGCCGAAGCGTCGGATGTGGCCAATGCCGTGCTCGATGGGACTGATGCCGTCATGTTGTCCGCAGAAACGGCGATTGGCCAGCACCCGGTTGAGACAGTCCGTGTCATGGACCGAATCGTTCGAGCCGCAGAGGAAGGGACTCGATTGTGGAGCAGGCGCTCCTCCGACGCGCCACAGGGGGGAGGCTCGTTCCCGGAAGCCATTTGTCATTCGGCCTCTTCGGCAGCCTCAACTATAGGGGCGAGCGCCATCGTGGCCTTTAGTGAACGGGGCACGACTGCGCGTTTGCTCTCGAAGCAGCGCCCCGACGCGTCAATTATTTCATTGACTCCATTTGAAGCCGTACGACAACGGATGGCGCTGTACTGGGGTGTGATCCCTCATACGATGCGGCAGATCACTCAAACAGATGAGCGGATCGATGAAGCGGAGCGCCGCCTGAAGACCGAGGGACTGGCGACAACGGGACAGCGGATCGTAATTCTGTCGGGAACCAGGATTGGTCAGCCCGGGGAGACCAATTTCATGAAGTTACACACAGTCGGTTGAGCTGAAGCGGTTGAGTGGGCGCTGTGCCCGCACAAGCCTACGGACTGAGATCTCCATTGTCGCACGTGCGCAAGGGAGGCCTACTCAGTTCCTCGGGGAGGAGTGCAGGTTGAGAGAAAAGAGCGCACGATGATACCCAACGTTATGGCGCGGCTAGTGTTTTCTCTGTGTCAGTTGCTTGTCCTGGTGTTGTTATACGGAGATGGGCTCGCGCAGACTGGATCGCTCAAGCATTCACCGGCTGATGTGGTGAAACGATATCTGGCGCTCGATTCTAAGGGGGCCAGGCTTGATGCCATGTCGCTCGAAACTGTCGCGTCTTATACGGGCTGGAATGAGGAACCGGCGTGGGGGCATGTCGTCGTGACGCGAGGCTTTGTCGTGGCGGAGCAGTATCGGCAATGGGAAGTGATCGATAGTTTGGAAGTCGTGATTCCGGTCACCTTTCAGGTCATCGGCTCGGTGTATTTTGAAACCGCCGGTTTCGTCCAGGGGACTGAGACGGAAGAGGTTCGGTTTCGCGTGAAAGCCGTCAAGAATCGATGGAAGATCGTTGAGCCGATGCTTCCTCCTCACGTGGGGCAGAAACGTATGGTGAATTTCGTGCGCGAAGCCTGGGTGAAGGAAACCGACCCGGCGAAGCGAGACCGTCTCGGATCGTTGCAGGGTGAGTTACGAGAGGCGAAATAATGATGGGAAAGACCTCGGTCGAGCTGCTGATCTTCGATCTGGATGGGACGCTTATCGAGTCCAAATGGGACATTGCCGCGTCGGTGAACTTCACATTAGCCGAACTGGGACTGCCGCAGCGTCCAGTTGAGGAAATCTTCGGATTTGTGGGAGATGGAGTGAAGCAATTATTGCGCTTGTCGGTCGGCGAGAGCAGCCGAGTCACCTTCGACGAGGCCTTGCGGGTGTTCAGAGGCCAGTACCTGGCCCATTGTCTCGACCGCACGACGTTCTATCCCGGCATTGGAGAGATGCTGACGCATTTCGCAGGCAAGCAGAAGGCGGTGGCCACCAATAAGTCGATCGAGTACACCAACGTGATTCTTCAAGGACTAGGGAGCTATCATTTTCAGTACGTCGTCGGAGGCGATCGCGGGTTTGGGTTGAAACCGGAACCGGGCATGCTGTTGCATGTGATGGAGCAGCTGAACGTATCGAAAGAGCAGACCGTGCTCGTCGGCGACAGCACGAACGACATCAACGGCGGGCATAATGCCGGCATTCGTGTCTGCGCAGTCGGGTATGGCATGGGGAATCGCGCCAAGATGGAAGCCTGTCGCCCAGACTGGTTTATCGAACGGCCTGAAGAATTAATGGAGCTATTCATATGAAAAACAGCTTGAGGCTAAGGTTGAGGTTAAGTAAGAGAGAGTTATGTAATCTGAACCACCACCGCGTCCTCGCAGCAGGTCTGCTTATCAGCCTCAGCCTCAGCCTGAACCTTAACCTATCGCATGCGTCCTCGTTCGGGCTGGCAGATCGTGTGGTCGAACAAAAACTGACGAACGGGTTGACTGTGCTCATGGTCGAGCGGCATCAGACGCCGGTGGTTTCCCTCAACATGACTTTCAGGGTCGGGGGAGTCAACGAGCAGGTGGGTCAATCCGGCCTGGCGCATTTCTACGAACATATGGCGTTCAAGGGGACGAGGACGGTCGGGACGAAGAATTACGAGAAGGAGCGCCCCGTTCTCGATGAGTGGTATCGAGTGGGCACCGAGCTGGAGCAGCGGCAACGAGACCTCGCACGAAAGAGTCCTGAGAGACCGGCCAGTTCCGAGGATCGGGCCGCTGTCGAGGAGCTACAGAAACGGTTTACGGAACTGCAAGAAAAAGCAGGACAGTTCGTGGCGGGCAATGAGATGGCCTTACTTTATCAGCGTCACGGGGGGGTCGGGCTCAATGCCGCGACCGGCAAGGATTTGACCAGATATATGATCAACCTTCCGGCGAATCGTCTGCCGCTGTGGGCTGCGCTCGAAGCCGATCGAATGGCGCATCCGGTCCTCCGCGAATTCTATAAAGAGCGAGGAGTAGTCATGGAAGAGCGGCGGATGAGGAATGACGACAGCCCCAATGGACTGTTGTATGAAACCTTCACCTCGGCAGCCTTCCGCGCTCATCAATATGGTATTCCGACGATCGGCTGGGAGTCGGACATCCTCTCGCTCACGCCGGCCGATACCGAAGCCTTCTTCAAGGCCCATTACGGTCCCGGCAATGCGACGATCGCGATTGTGGGTGATATTAATCCGAAGGACGTCATGACCTTGATCGAGCAGACGTTCGGCAAGATACCGGCTTCGCCTCCGCAGACCCAGCCTGTCACTATCGAGCCGCCTCAACGAGGAGAGCGCCGAGTCGAGGTGGAATTCGATGCCGAACCGTCGCTGGTTATCGGGTTTCACAAACCGGCGTTGGGCCATTCCGACGACTATGTTTTCGATGTGATCGACGCGGTGTTGAGCGATGGACTCACCTCTCGGCTCTATACGAGTCTGGTCCGCGAGAAACGGATCGCCGCTTCGGTGAACTCCGATTCGAATTTTCCTGGGGTCCGTGCTCCGAATCTGTTCGTGCTCAGTGCCACGCCGCTTGCGCCCCATACGACGGCAGAAGTCGAGGCGGCCATCTATGCCGAACTCGAACGGCTCAAGATGGAGCCGGTCTCCGCCAAAGAGCTGGAAAAGGTGCTGAATAACCTGGATGCAGATTTGGTGCGGGCGCTCCGATCCAACAGCGGCCTTGCGTCCCAACTGGCGTTGTATCAGACGGTAGCGGGAGATTGGCGTTACGCATTAAAGGCTCGGGATAAAATTGCGGTGGTGACGACGGCGGATATCCAGCGTGTGGCGACAGAGTATTTCACAAAATCGAACCGAACAGTAGCCACGCTGGTGAAGAAGGCCGGCGAGAAAAAAGTCGCGACGGTGTTGCAAGGTGAGGTGGCGCGATGAGGAGAGTGAAATGTGAAGCGCGAAACGTGAAACGATGGAGTATTGCTTTGTGCTCGATGCTCATGGCAGTTGCCATTCCGCTGGCTGCCTGGGCGGGGGATCTTGCTCTGGGCGATCCCAGGCAGATGACGTTTAAGACGGTCGAGTTCACTCCGCCGGATGCGGATCGCGTGGTGCTCAAAAACGGGATAGTCGTCTATCTCTTGGAAGATCATGAACTGCCCCTGGTCAGTATGACGGCGACGATGCGAACAGGCAGCTGGCTCGATCCGGCAGAGAAGATAGGTCTGGCTTCATTGACCGGTTCTACCATGCGGTCAGGTGGCGGCGGCGGCCTCTCGGCTGAACGAGTGGATGAGGATCTTGAACAGTTCGCCGGGGATGTCGGCATCTCGATTGGGCGGCAATCCGGTTCCGCGTCGCTCGATGTACTCAGCAAGGACTTGAAGCGGGGGCTTCAGATTTTCTCGGGCCTCATTCGGACACCGGCTTTTGAGCCGGCGCGGGTTGAACTGGCTAAGTTGCAGGCCATCGAAGGCATTCGCCGCAGGCAAGATAACCCCGGTTCGATCGCCGGACGCGAGTTCGGGAAACTCTTGTACGGAGCCGATCATCCGTCGGCACGGGAGAGCAGCATCCAATCCATCACTCGCATCACCAGAGACGATCTGGTGGCCTTTCACCGGAAGACCATTCATCCGAACGGCATGATGCTGGGAGTGACGGGCGACTTCGACAAGTCCGCTATGCTGGCCATGCTGCGCGACACATTCGGCGATTGGGAAAAGGGCGATGTGCCGGTGCTGACGATTGCCGATGTGCCACAAAGCCAGACGGCGAAGCCCGTTGTACGGTTCGTGAACAAGGATACGTCGCAGACGCATCTCCGCATCGGTCATCTGTCGATCAAAGAGCAGGATCCGGACTATGTGGCGTTGGCGATTGCGAACGACATTCTGGGGGGCAGTTCCTTTCGCAGCCGTCTCTTCAACGACGTGCGGACCAAGCGGGGGTTGGCCTATTCGGTCGGCAGTCGCTTGAACTCCGGGGTGCATGATCAGGGCATCTGGCTGATGCGCGCAGAGACGAAGTTGCCGTCGACACAAGAAGTCACCGCCAGGTTTGTCGCGAACATGGAACGGATGCGGACAGAATTGGTGACGGACAGCGAGCTGGCAGAAGCGAAAGAGGCCTATGTGAACTCGTTTGTGTTTTCCTTCGCCAGTTCGTCTGCAATCGTGGGGCGGTTGATGGAATTGGAATACGATGGGCTTCCCAAGGATTTTCTCCAGCAACTACGTGCCCGCGTGGTTGCGCTGACGAAAGAGGAGATTCTGGCGGCGGCGAGGAAACATTTCAATCCAGAGCGGTTGACCATCTTTGCCGTCGGATCCGGCGAGGCCCTGCCGAAGTTGCTGTCGGGATTCGGGGAAGTGAAGGAAATAAAGTTGGCTCCGGAGAGCTGAGAAAAGAGCGGGCGAGTGGCCCGCTGATCTCCTGTGCTCGCGCAACGCGCGGCCTCGGAAGGATGGGGGGAGCGGCCAGGTGCCCTTCTTGCTCGCAGAACGCGCACGGTGAAACTGTGCTCGTTCGATGCGCGCAGTAAAGGGCAGCCTCGGCCACTCCCCTAAATAAAGGTCTAGCGGATTGAGAGCCCTCGCCCGGGCTAATGGCACGTCTCGGCGTGCCAGTGGGTGGGCGGGTGAGAAAGCCGCGCGCAGTGGGAGATCAACAGGCCACCCGCCCTAGGGAGTGAACGCTTCCGAAGCTTTGGGTGAGAGGAAGAAGCCTCGGCTGGCGAAGGGTGGACAGCCAAGGCGAGGAAATCGGTAGATGAGAATATGTGGAGCAATACGGACAAAGCCCTCTGGTCATCGACCGAAGCGATTCTGAAGTATTCACCATATACCATGAACCATTACCCCTGATTTTTATGCCTCTCGAAGACGATTTCTGCGACATCATCAAGAAGGCGCGAATAGGCCAGGGACTTTCGGTCGGCGATGTCGCCCGGATAGCCGGATTGCCTGGTGGCGATATCACAGCATTCGAGCGCGGCGTTTGCCTGCCGGATCGAAGTGAAGTTCAGGCCCTGGCAAAGGTCCTAGGACTACGTCCTGGTCCGTTGGAACAGATCGCGATTGAGAAATGGGAACCGTCCGCGCAACCGCCGACGGCCTGGGTTGAACGGATACAGGGATCGATCAATGGTTATGGGGTCCAGGGCTATGTGGTCCATGACGATGGGGAGGCGCTGCTCGTCGACACGGGGTACAATGCGCCGGCGATGATCGAGTTCTTGTCCAAGCACCGCCTGCGCCTGATGGGGATATGTCTGACACACGGCCATGCGGACCACGCCGATGGGATCGACCAGATTTTGAAGTTTCATGAGGTGCCGGTGTTTCTCGGATCTGAGGATATCGATCTCCTCAGCTGGCGCCCCCCCAGTGTGCAGCTGAAGGCGCCGGAACATGGCCAGACGATTGCGGTCGGGCGCTTGCGCGTACAGTGTCTGACGACGCCGGGCCATACCCCTGGCGGGATCTGCTACCGAATGGATGCCGGGTCAGAGCACCTCTGTTTCGTCGGCGATACGTTGTTTGCGGGATCCATTGGCCGCTCGAATCCCAGTACCCTGTATCAGACCCATCTGGGATCGGTCCGGACCAGAGTACTTGAGTTGTCTCCTGAGTATCGGTTGTTGCCTGGTCACGGACCGGCCACGACGGTTCGCGAAGAACTCGACCATAATCCTTTCGTGTCTATTCGTTGAAGTAGGCCCATGAGTCTTGACCAGCGGAACGACGACCAGCCGATCCGCAGCGGAGAGCTGCCGGTTGTGGCAGAGCCAGGTGAGGATCTCAGAGAGCCCACCGAGGACGGTGAATTCGAGGAGACTCCCTTCTCGAAATGGATCCTGCCCATCAGCCTCTTTATCGCGACGATCTTTACCACCCTATGGGCTGGAGCCTATCAGGCTTATAGCGGACCGATTCGTGGACCGGTGAATCTCCTGCTTGAACAGCCTGAGGTGCTCTGGAGCGGGATTCCCTTTGCCGCCACGCTCTTGACCATTCTAGTCACCCATGAGTTCGGGCACTATGCGCTCTCCCGCATTCACAGGGTGCCGGCCTCGCTGCCGTTGTTCCTTCCGGGCCCTCCGTATTTCGTCGGCACATTCGGAGCGATCATCCGGTTACGTGGGCCGATCGTGAATCGCCGTGCGCTGTTCGACATCGGCGTGGCTGGTCCGCTTGCCGGCTTCATCGCCGCGGTAGTGGCACTGTTCATCGGCCTGAACCTGTCAACGGTCGTGGATCGGACGGCGACCCATGGATTGCAGTTGGGTGAACCCTTGCTCTTGCAGTTCATCGCATGGCTGGTCGTCGGATCCATCCCTCCTCAGGCTGACATCGTCTTGCACCCCATCGGGTTCGCCGCCTGGTTCGGTCTGTTTGTGACGTCGTTGAATCTTATTCCCATCGGTCAACTCGATGGCGGACATGTGGCCTATGCTCTGTGGGGCAAACGCCAACGTACGATGGCATTTGTCATGGTGCCGATCCTCATCGTGCTGGGATATGTGGGCTGGCCCGGCTGGTGGCTCTGGGCTTTCATGGCAGGACTCTGGGGTTTCGGGCATCCGCCAGTACACGATATCCACGTCCCCTTAGGCCAAAAGCGGATCGTTGTCGGATGGATTGCATTTGCCGTGTTTGTGCTGACGTTTGCGCCTGTGCCTTTCTCCTTCCACTGACCTTGGCGCGCGAGACAGGCGAGACGTGCGGGAAAGGCGAGACACTCGGAATCATAGCTTACGCGTCGCGTCTTTCTCGCCAGTCTCGCGCTTCACGCGCCACAGTCTGTGGCCAATCCTGAGATTTTCTTGTCCGATTGCACACGCAGCCCTACAGTGTGGCTATGGAGCCCACTGCGACCTCGACCGCGCCGTGTCCCAAGTGTCAAGCTGACCAGCCTGACGGAGCGACGGAGTGCGTGAAATGCGGGATCATCTTTGCAAAGTATCAGCCGCTTGTCTCGCCACAGCGGCAGCAGGAATCACAGAATAGCTCGCGCAGCGTGTCTCTTGCGAAGGAGTGGCTCGTTGACTCAGATACGTCGACGGATTCGTTGACGTTCGCCGGCCGGGTAGCCGTGTATCTGTTGCTTCTCTGGTGGGGCCGAGCGCTCATTTTCACGCCGCTCGAAACCAACTACACAGGGGAATCGTTCCTCCATCTGATCAATCTGCCGTTCCACGAAGCCGGCCATCTTCTCTTTATCCCGTTGGGGCGCTTCATGATGATTCTGGGCGGGAGTCTTGGCCAGATCCTGATGCCGCTCGTCTGCCTGGGCACCTTTCTCATCAAGACGCGCGACCCCTTCGGCGCCGCAGTGGCCCTCTGGTGGACGGCGGAAAGCTTCATGGATATCGCCCCCTATATCGACGATGCGCGGGCGATGGATCTCATGCTGCTTGGTGGGGTCACCGGGAAGGAAACGGACGGGCATGACTGGAACAATATCCTGACCATGTTGGATTGGCTGGAGTACGACCATCGCTTGGCTCATTTCGCCTACAACTTCGGTATTCTCCTGATGCTGGCCTCGTTCGCTTGGGGCGGGCTGCTTCTTCTCAAACACTACCGCCGGTTTTCGCCGTAACCGCGCAAGGGCTTCATGCCGGCGGTGGACTCACGTGGATTTGCGAGAGTTCTTCAAGCGCCAGTATCAGTGCATGGGTGCCGCTCCGCCCATGCCCGAGCGTTTGGACGGTCTGGTAGAGCTGGTGCACCAAGGTAAGGCCGGGCAATACG
>Ga0209253_10004288_pt1 | contig 12443 bp, 10 predicted proteins | sample FrelakmetBRP12BR_FD_187145 | JGI IMG/M metagenome (GOLD analysis project Ga0209253, IMG submission 187145) | Freshwater lake sediment microbial communities from the University of Notre Dame, USA, for methane emissions studies - BRP12 BR (SPAdes)... | ecosystem: Environmental > Aquatic >...
GCTCAACCAGCCTGGGCTAAAGAACAGGTTCTACCTCGAACGCTGTCTGCCAGCTTGACTCAGGCGTTTGGCCCTTCACTGCCATTGGAGCGTATTGTTCTGGATTTACACAGTGGGCGTATTTTTGGCCGTTACGGACCGCTGTTAATGGATATGGCTGCTTTAGGGCTGATTATTTTATCTTTGTCCGGCGTTTGGATTTATCTGCGCACCGTGCGTAGAAAGGCGCATCGTTAGCCTAACTCCTCAGTTTGTACAGGGATTGCACGCTGCTTAGGTACATTGGCAGCATTCCAATGGATGATTGCCCAATGCCACATTTCAGATAATGTGGCATTTTTTATTTCCAGCGGCGGGTTCTGACCCAGAAAGCATAGTGCAGCATAAATGGCATGATTCGCCGTTTCAGTTTCCAGTGGCTTTGCCAGCGTCTGTTTGCTGAGTTTTTCACCTGCCATATTGCTGGCAACAGGTACGTGGGCATATTCAGGCGTGTGATAATGCAGGACTTGCTGCAGATAAATCTGGCGCGGGGTGGAGTCCAGCAGGTCTGCACCGCGTACTATGTGCGTGATACCCTGTGCTGCATCATCCGCTACAACTGCGAGTTGATAAGCGAATAAACCGTCCGCACGTTTCAGGACAAAATCCCCTACATCCAGGGCAAGATTTTGCTGTATATAGCCCTGAACCGCGTCATTGAAATCGATAACTCTGTTATCTGTTTTGATACGCCAGGCGCGGGGCGCATCAGGTTTTAACGGGTGCGTCAGACAGGTTCCCGGGTAAATCAAACCATCTATACCGAGTTGGTGACTGGAGTCGGCAATTTCCTTGCGCGTACAGGTGCAGGGGTAAATTAACTGCAGGCTGTTTAATTGATCCAATACTTCCGCATATAGGTCATCACGCTGGCTCTGGTAGATGACCTTGTCATCCCACTCGAATTCGAACGCTTCAAGTTGGTGCAGAATGATATCTGCAGCCCCTTTGATTTCGCGAGGTTTGTCCAAATCCTCCATGCGTACCAGCCATTGTCCGTTATGCACCTTTGCCTCGCAGAAACTGGCGACGGCGGCTACTAGCGAGCCAAAGTGTAATGGTCCGGTAGGAGAAGGGGCAAAGCGGCCGATATACATCTTAGGATTCACGGAATAAGTGCCTGCGCGGGCGAATTGCTTCGTTGCGCGGTACTCGCAACCTCGCTGTATACCGCATACTATCTCGGCTCCTGCGTTCCGTGCGCCTTGCACTTCATCCCGCTCGCTCACTTATTCCGTGAATCCCTTATTACATTGTCAATGTGTGTTCATGCACAGGTTGAAGGTACGGAGGAATATGCCAGGAGCCAAGCTGGCTGCCCAGCAGCATCAAATGACAATGCAAGCGGTCATCGCCGCTGGCGCTGACATCAAATTCATAGGTGCGCAAGAACTGCACATGCCCGCGACGGTTACGCCCCAGCCAAAGCCGGCTGCAGGCAACGCTCTCATCCAGTAGCTGCAGATTAAACCTTGCAGCGAGCTCCCGTCCTAATAATATCGCTCTCTCGCGCTTGTCCAGACTGTCAATCCAAAACCAAGCCATGGCAACCAATATTGCCAGTAATGCCAATTCCATCAATTTAGAATCCGTTCTTCAGTAAAATTTAGTGATTTGTCAGTGTCAAGAATGTCTTGAGTGGTGCTGAGTATAAAATAAGCCAGCAGTTTAGGCTTACAAAAAACCGCAAGTTCATACATAATTAAACAGTGGATAAACCAGACTAATGTTAATTTAATCTTAATTGTAAGCTATAGGTCGTGTTTATCGGATATAGTTTGTGAGTGACTATTTTGAATTTATCGTTTAATGAGTGAAATACGCGAAAAAGAAGCAATCGGAGCCTATCTGAAATTGCTGCAGCATAAAGGTGCGGTCAGTGGCCTGCTGCACAAGCGCTCGTCATTTCTGGATAAGCTGGGCATCTATCTTGCAGGCAAGCCGCATAACGGGCATGCATATCGTGCAGTGGTTGAAGAGTTGATGGAAACCATCCCGGCGGATGACTGGCATGAAAGCCTGACTGCAGCACGCGAGTTTTATCCGTTCTGGGTTCAGGATTTCAAGGCAATTGCTGCGCTTAATATCAACCCCGGTTTTGAGATAGAGCCATTGCGGTGGAAACCGGATCAGGCTTCTTTGAAATCGTTGACTGATAGCCTGGTAACGGAAAAGTTTGATGCTTCAGAAAACTGGCCGCTCAAGGCCTACACACAGGCGCTGCGACAGGAAGCAGCAGAGCAGACCACGGTGGACACCCGTACCAAGCTCGCAAAAATCATACTGATACGCCTAAGAAGTGCGCCTGAAAAAAACCACAAGACTTATCGTGCTGCGGTTGACCTGACCTTGCCGCTTTTTACGATTAAACAAAACAGACGTTTGTTTTTAGTGGTGGTGCGTGAGTTTTATCATTTCTGGTCAGGTAATCCGGATGCCGCAAACATGGTGCTTAAAGATGGCTCCGGCAACATGCTGCACTGATTATCATTAGTGACCCTTGGTTGCACCAATAAGGTGCGACACACGGTGCAACGCACTATCCAAGTGCAAATCTGCATTTCAACGCTTATTTCATTAGTGATAAAACAATAAGTTAAGACCCCTGCATAATCTCTATTTCACCCGTTCATGTTGAGTTTGTCGAAACATGAACGCAATAAAATCAATTGGTTAAAAATTTACCCTTCGACAGGCTCAGGGCGAACGGTGGTTATGCAGAGGTTTAAAGTCAGCTGTTGGCGTGTTCTTTGCTTTACAGGCTGGGCTAAGAAAATTCTGAGGTCATTAAAATGGAAGCATTAGTTACAGCAAATGATGTGTTATTTGTCTTGCTAGGTGCCATTATGGTGCTGGCAATGCATGCAGGTTTTGCATTTCTGGAAGTTGGCACAGTACGCCAGAAAAACCAGGTCAATGCACTGGTGAAAATCATGGTCGATTTTTCGGTATCAACCATCGCCTATTTCTTTATAGGCTACAGCATCGCTTATGGCGTGAATTTTTTCAGTGGCGCAGAGGTGCTGGCTGCTAAAAATGGTTTCGATCTGGTCAAATTCTTTTTCCTGCTTACTTTTGCCGCCGCGATTCCGGCCATTATCTCTGGCGGGATAGCCGAACGAGCCAAGTTCAACCCGCAGCTTGCAGCAACTTTTGTATTGGTCGGTTTTGTCTATCCGTTTTTTGAAGGCATCGCCTGGAACAATCATTTTGGTTTGCAGGATTGGCTGAACATGACATTTGGCGCGAAATTTCACGACTTTGCCGGTTCTGTTGTGGTTCACGCAATGGGTGGCTGGATCGCATTAAGTGCGGTCATTCTACTGGGTGCGCGTAAGGGGCGCTACAGTAAGGATGGGCGCTTGCATGCTTACCCGCCTTCAAACATTCCTTTTCTGGCACTGGGCGCATGGATTCTGACCGTAGGCTGGTTTGGCTTTAATGTGATGTCTGCACAGGCCGTACAAGGCATTTCTGGCCTGGTTGCAGTTAATTCATTGATGGCACTGGTTGGCGGTACGCTGGCAGCGCTGATCATGGGTAAGAACGACCCCGGTTTTGTACACAACGGGCCGCTTGCGGGTCTGGTGGCGGTGTGTGCCGGTTCTGATGTGATGCATCCCTTGGGCGCCCTGGCAACGGGTGCGGTGGCAGGTATTCTATTTGTATGGGCGTTTACGTTAACGCAGAACCGTTTGAAAATCGACGATGTGCTGGGTGTGTGGCCGTTACATGGTTTGTGCGGCGCATGGGGCGGGATTGCCGCGGGTATTTTTGGCGCGAAATCACTGGGCGGCATCGGCGGTGTGAGTTTGCCGTCCCAACTTGCAGGCACCTTGTTCGGAGTGGCTATTGCACTTGCAGGTGGCTTTCTGATTTATGGAACCCTCAAAAAACTGGTCGGCATCCGCCTGGGAGCCGAAGAGGAGTTCGATGGGGCTGATCTGAGCATACACAAGATCGTCTCTTCAACAGAAGATTGATTAACGCCGGTGTGAGTTTTAACCTGATGCGCTATGTTAGAATTTAGGCATGATTTCAATATTATGCCCAATCTAGCATGACGCGTTTTCACGTCATCATTCCTGCAGCGGGAGTCGGCAATCGTATGGCGACCGCTATTCCCAAACAGTATCTGCCTTTGAGTGGCAAACCCACCATATCGCATTGCATACAGACTTTCTTTGCCTGCCCGCGTATTGCCAGTATCAATCTGGCATTGAGTCCAGAGGATTATTTCTGGCGCAGTCTGCAACTCGATGCACAGAGTCGTTTGCAGTTACATTACACCGGCGGTGATACGCGCGCCCAGACGGTGCTGAACACTTTGAATGCGCTTCAACCGCAGGTGGCAGAAACCGACTGGATGCTGGTACACGACGCGGCAAGGCCTGGGCTTACCGGCGAGCTGCTGAATCAGCTGCTGGATAGTGTTGAGAATGACGATGTGGGCGGTTTGTTAGCCTTGCCGCTGGCGGATACATTGAAACAATCCAATGCCGAGTCACGGGTGGTCAATACCATTCCGAGAGAAGGGCTCTGGCAGGCGCAGACGCCGCAGATGTTTCGCTATGCGTTACTTAAAAGCGCGCTGGAAAGCTTTGACGGCGCTCCCACCGATGAGGCGCAGGCGGTCGAGGCGCTTGGTCTGCAGCCCAAGCTGGTGGTTGGCTCGTTAAGAAATATGAAAATCACGTATCCGCAGGATGTCGCATTGATGGAAGTGCTGATGCAGCAGCCGTAATTTCAAGGGAAAGTCGCAATGATAAGAATCGGTCATGGTTTTGATGTGCATGCTTTGGTCTCCGGACGTAAATGCATCATAGGCGGTGTGGAGATTGCACATGAAAAAGGTCTGGATGGTCACTCGGATGCGGATGTCCTGCTGCATGCGATTTGCGATGCGCTGCTGGGTGCAGCTGCGCTGGGTGATATTGGTCAACATTTCCCTCCCAGTGACATGCGCTATAAAGGGATTGATTCGCGCCAATTGCTCAGGCATGTGGTTGGCCTGCTCAAAGAAAAGGGTTTCGATGTGAGCAATATCGACGCTACGGTCATCTGTGAAGCGCCTAAGTTAAGCCCGCATACTGCACAAATGTGCGAAAACATCGCAGTTGATTGCAATGTGCATGTGTCCCAGATTAATGTAAAGGCAACCACGACCGAGAAGCTGGGCTTTACCGGACGAGGTGAAGGCATTGCCGCCGAGGCGGTGTGCCTGATCGTGCAGCATGCCAAGTTTGCGATTTAAAGTGCAATTTCTGATTTTTTCAATTGCGCTTTTTCACTTATTCTTACTTCATAAAATGCGTCAAAAAAGGCCGCTGTCATTCGCGTATTCAAGGGATTTAAAACATGCTGCGCTGGTTTGAAAATCTTTTAAATCCTTTTCCCGCCAAAGAAATCACGTCGCCGCCCAATCAATTGTGGCCGTTTTTATGGTCATGCACACAGGGTTCACGGCTATATATTCTGGTGATGACATTGTTCACTGCATTGATTGCCGGCTTTGAGGCGCTCTTGTTTGCGGTGATGGGTAAGGTGGTGGATTGGCTGAACGCAACGTCGCCTGCGTTGCTGTGGGTGAGTGAACGTGATCATTTGCTGCTGTTGGCTGGCCTGTTATTGCTAAGCCCGATATTGATTGCGGTGCAAACCCTGATCAAGCATCAAACGCTGGCGGGTAATTTTCCGATGCGTCTGCGCTGGAACTTTCATCGGCTCATGCTGAGCCAGAGCATGAGTTTCTATCAGGATGAATTCGCCGGCCGCGTGGCGGCTAAAGTCATGCAATCGGCGCTGGCTGTGCGTGATGTATGGTTTATCGTGGCAGATATTCTGGTATTCGTGGTGATTTATTTCATCACCATGGTAGCCGTGGTCGGGCATTTCAATGCATTCGTGATGCTGCCGTTTCTGGTATGGGTTGTTTGCTATATTGCCTCGCTCAGCTATTTTGTTCCCAGGTTAGCCAGGGTTTCGCAACAACAGGCCGATGCACGCGCGCTGATGACCGGCCGCATCACTGACGCCTATACCAATATCAGTACGGTAAAGCTGTTTTCGCATGCCGGCCGCGAGGCGAGCTATGCGCAGTCGGCAATGCATGAGTTTCTGGAAACTGTGCATGTGCAGATGCGCTATGTGTCTGGTGTGGAGGTGATGAATCATCTGCTGAATATCCTGCTGGTGATTTTTACTTCCGGTGTGGCGTTGCTGCTATGGACCCAAGGTGAAGTCAGTGTTGGCGGCGTGGCAGCGGCTACCGCAATGGCACTGCGTCTGAATGGTATCTCGCACTGGGTGATGTGGGAGCTAACCACGCTTTACGAGCAAATCGGTACAGCACAGGATGGTGTCAACACCTTATCGCTGACCCAGCAGATCCGCGATGCGGAAGAGGCTAAACCGTTACAGGTCAGCACCGGTGATATCCTGTTCGAGCAGGTTGATTTTGCATACGGCATGCAAGAACCCGTGCTGAAAGACCTGAATCTGCATATCAGGGCAGGCGAGAGGGTTGGATTAGTAGGGCGCTCCGGCGCGGGTAAGTCTACAGTGGTGAATTTGCTGCTGCGTTTTTATGATGTGGAGCAGGGGCGCGTGCTGATTGACGGTAAGGACGTTAAAACAGTTACGCAGAACAGCCTGCGCAGCCAGATTGGTATGGTCACGCAGGATACATCTTTGCTGCATCGCAGTGTACGCGACAACATTTTATATGGCCGCCCTGACGCGACGGAAGATGAAATGATTAACGCAGCAAAGCGTGCCGAAGCACATGCGTTCATATTGCAACTGCGTGATGCCAAAGGCAGGACAGGCTATGACGCCCATGTCGGCGAGCGCGGCGTCAAGCTGTCCGGCGGGCAAAGGCAGCGCATTGCGATTGCACGCGTGATGCTCAAGGATGCACCGATATTATTGCTGGATGAGGCGACCAGTGCACTTGACTCGGAAGTGGAGCAAGCTATCCAAGCCAGCCTGTACAGTCTTATGCAGGGCAAAACGGTGGTGGTAATCGCACACCGCCTGTCGACCATCGCCGCAATGGACAGGCTGATCGTGCTGGATAATGGAAAAATCGTAGAAGAAGGCGATCATCAGTCATTGATACAACAGGGCGGCTTGTATGCTACGCTATGGGCACACCAGAGCGGCGGTTTCCTGGGTGATTGATAAGAGGTGATTGATAATTGACCTTACAGGAAGTTATTATGACGGTTTAGGGCAATGATACCGGTCTTATGGTAATGAACACTGGCAGTCCGATGCAAATGGATGAATGGAACTGCGATAAGCGAGCATCAATGGCTTGCCAATAGGGGAATCGGAGCGTAAATTCGCCTGGCCGTCAGGCAGCAGCCAGACGGTCACCCGGGTCTGAGCGAGTTGGGTCTGTAATCAGCGGATATTCAAGCCACTGTTTAACCTGATAATTTGAATGACAGTTTTTTAACGAGAACGCATAAATGCTAGAGTCTTTATCTGATTGGCCTACGCCGCCGTACTTTTCTTTTGAGCCGGGCAGTATCAAATCTGAGCCTGAAAGTTGCCAGCTGAACTTTTTTAATGATAAAAAAGCGACCGGGCATCTGGTAAAGATATCTTCGGATGCGTCGAAAATATTGTTCCTGCCTGCCGGCAGCGAGACCAATGTAACCGTTGATATGGAGCATATCAAAAGTATTCTGTTAGTACATCCTGTCAGCATGAGGCGGGAACTGGCGCTGCTACAGGAGCGGGCTGAAGAGGTGCTGAATCCATCCGAGTATCAGTCTTTCAGTGTCGAATTCAATGATCAGCAAACCATGAGCGGTGAGACGGTCGGTTATGTCGATACCAGTCAGGTACTTTATCTTTATCTGCCAAAAGAGAAAGATAAAGTGACGCGCTGTCTGATTCCCAAACAGAACATCATCAAGTATCAAATCGGCATGCACATTGGCGAGCTGCTGGTTAAGGAAAACCTAGTTAAGAAGGAACAGGTCGATAAAGCTGCAATGCATCAGCAGGACTTGCGGGAACAGCGTTTGGGTGATTATCTTTCCGAAAATAAAATCCTTACACGTGAACAGCTGGATAAAGCAATCAATTTACAGGGTAAACGCCCTATCCTGAAATTGGGTGAGGCGTTACAGGAGCTCGGATTAATCACTGATCGTGATCTGAAAGCCGCTTTGGCGATACAGCAGCAGAATCGCAAGCTGCCACTGGGGCAGATTCTGATCGATATGGGCGCAGTGGCTGAGGCGGCATTAAAAAGCACTTTGGCCAAGAAGCTGGGTATTCCCTATGTGAGTCTGGAGAAATTCAATTTCGATCTGAATGCTGTCAGGCTGGTGCAAGCGGCGCTTGCGCGTAAATATGGGTTGATGCCTTTGTGCATGCATGATAGTGCGCTGGTGGTCGCCTTGGATGACCCGTTAAATTCAAAGGCGGCAGAAGAACTCCGTTTTGTAACCCAGTTGGCGATTGTGCCGGTGATGTCTTCCAAAGAAGATATTCAAATGGCGATCAGCAAATATTATCCAAACCAGGGGCAGGATAGATATATAGATGCGATTGCGGCAGAAGAGCTTACCAGAATCAGTGAGTATGATCTGCATGGGTCAGAAAAAGCGGAAATCAAGATCGATGATCTTGCTTCGAAATTGTTCAGTGAGGACGGTGGTGTCGAAATGACACTCGAACCGGTTGCCGAGTCTGACAACACTTTGGTGCAATTGGTGAATAAGATGATTCTGGATGCGCATGCATCAGGGGTTTCCGATATTCACATTGAAACCTACCCGGGCAGGAAAAATACGCGCGTCAGGTTTCGTAAAGATGGCACATTATCCGATTATCTTGAAATCCCATCGAATTTTCGCGATGCGATCATTTCGCGGATAAAAATCATGGCGCAGCTGGATATTTCCACACGCCGCAAACCGCAGGATGGCAAGATCGATTTTCAGCATTTCGGGCCGGCGAAAATAGAACTGCGTGTGGCTACCATTCCAACCGCTAATAATCTCGAAGATGTCGTGATGCGTGTGCTTGCGGCTGCAAAACCGTTACCTATAGAGAAACTGGGTTTGGCGCAGGATATTCTGGATAACCTGAAGCGTCAGGTTGAGCGTCCTTACGGCCTGGTTCTGGTTTGCGGCCCGACTGGGTCAGGCAAGACCACCACTTTGCATTCACTGCTGGGCTACATCAATACGCCGGAACGTAAAATCTGGACCGCAGAAGACCCGGTTGAAATCACCCAGCCCGGGCTAAGGCAGGTACAGATCAACAGCAAGATCGGCTGGACATTTGCCAGTGCGATCCGCAGTTTTTTACGTGCCGACCCTGACGTGATCATGGTGGGAGAGATGCGTGATCAGGAAACGACCAAGATCGGTATTGAGGCTTCGCTTACCGGTCACCTGGTACTTTCCACCTTGCACACCAATACTGCACCAGAGAGTGTTATCCGGCTGCTGGACTTGGGTATGGATCCGTTTAATTTTGCAGATGCGCTGCTGGCAGTGTTAGCCCAGCGACTTGCGAAAGGCTTGTGTCCCAAGTGCAAGCAGGAGCATGTTGCCGAACAGCAGGAGATCGATGAACTGCTGGCGGAATATGTTGAAGGGACTGAGTTGGACCGGAATGCAATCATGCAGCAATGGCTTGAAACCTATGCAAGTGACGGTAAGTTTCGGTTATTCAAGGCGAAAGGCTGTAAGAACTGCAACCACACCGGCTATAAGGGGCGTATCGGCTTGCATGAGTTGATGACGGTGAACCCGACAGTTAAACGCATGATTCAGACGCATGCGCCGGTCAGCGAGTTGCAGGCAGCTGCAATCGATGCCGGCATGCATACCTTGAAACAGGATGGCATTGCCAAGGTGTTGCAGGGGCTTACTGACATGGCACAGGTCAGGGCGGTGTGTGCATAGCTATCAATAAGGCATAGCTATAGCTACGGTAGTGAAGGTCGATAAAAAACCGGCTGGCAGATATGCCATCCGGTTTTAATTGTGAGCAGCGGGTTGCAGAGTCTTCAGCGATAGACGATTTCAGGATTTGCAGGAAAACAGATGCAAATCCGGTACCCGATATCAATCAGGCGGCAGGGTGATCAGGCGCGTTCTCTGACAACCAAACCTTGCAGTCTGCCCAAGGTCTTGGAAAACGCCAGCACCTCTTCGTTTGGAATCTGCCGGATAGTTTTTTGGGTGGCTGTGTCAATTACTTTCACAATCATGCGGCCAGCTTCCTCGTCCATTGAGAATTGCACAGTTTGCAATGCGGGTGCGACCAATTCATTCAACTTATCAACGGCAGCGGTCAAAGCGGCTTTGTTGGCTTCGGTTGAGAATCTATTATCCGAGTTGTCCACTGATTTAAGTGCAGCAGGGCTACCGACATTTTGAACAGCGGTTCTGGTGTCGGCAGTTTTTGGTACGGCTGTAGGTATTTTTATACCGCCATAAGCATCTAATGAAGTGTTAAACATAATCGTCTCCTGAATCTATCTTAAATTTTGCTGCTAACTGTATTACATTTAGCTGTATCTCTTAACTCGTTATCGGCAGCAGTTTTGGATAATTTAGGGTAAATCAAAAATATTTTTAATTTTTTTGATATTTTTTTATCGAGCGTGAATTTTCAGGATGCGTATCACCCTTTGTTTGAGTGTTTAGTTATTTTAAATCAATGGCTTGGGTAATGGCAATTTTGTTTTATACCATCTGGTGTGGCTGACTTTAACGAGATTAAAATAACGGATTCAGGATTTCAGCAGGACAATTACTGCGCCGCTGCCGCCATCATTCTTGCGTGCCTGTGCATAGGCAATGACTTCGTCACGCTGCATGAGCCAGCCGCGTAACTTGTGTTTAAGCACTGGTTCTTTGTTGCGCGAGCCTAAGCCTTTGCCATGTACGATGCGCACGCAGCGCAGGCCGCGTTTTTTGCAGTCATTCAGAAATGTCGCGACATACAATCGGGCTTCATCGCTGATCAGACCGTGCAGGTCGATGGCGGCCTGCACCACCCAATGTCCGCGGCGCAGTTTGCTCAGGATATCAGGCGCATGTCCCTCACGCAGATACAGTAACTCCTCACCGGTCTCTAATTCGTGCGCGGGGATGTAATGATCAGAAAGTGAATCCGCTAAGGCTTGCTGCTCATCGAGCATGAATTGTTTGGGGATGGGTTTAGGTTTTTTATGCTGGTGATGTAAGCGCGCATGTTTAACTTCATCAGGCAGGGGGCGTGCATCTTTGACCGCGTGCAGGAACAAATCTTCTTCTTCAACCTGTGCAGGCTTGTCAGGTGATTTTGGCTTGATTTTAGATTTGACTTGCTTGATTTGTTCGCTGAGCGTTTTCATCGCTAAAGTCTTGAGATTCAGCGCCTTTCCGGATAATGCATCCAGAAAGGCGGCGATAGGTTTATTTCAAATGATCCAGATAACGTTCTGCATCCAGTGCCGCCATGCAGCCTGTACCGGCGCTGGTCACGGCCTGGCGATAGATGTGGTCTTGTACATCACCGGCTGCAAATACGCCTGGAACGCTGGTGGCGGTTGCATTGCCGTTACGGCCCATCTGTGTGACGATATAGCCGCCATCCATTTCCAGCTGGCCTTCAAAGATATCGGTGTTCGGTTTGTGACCGATTGCAATGAATACACCCTGCAATGCGATGTCTTTAGTGCTGCCGTCATTGACGTTTTTGATACGCATGCCGGTTACGCCTGAGTTATCGCCCAGCACTTCATCCAGTGTCGAGAATGTTTCCAGTACGATTTTGCCTTCAGCGACGCGCGCCATCAGCTTATCTACCAGAATCGCTTCAGCTTTGAACTTGTCGCGGCGATGTACCAAAGTCACCTTGCTGGCGATGTTAGCCAGGTAGAGCGCTTCTTCAACCGCGGTATTGCCGCCACCAATCACCGCAACTTCCTGATTGCGGTAGAAGAAACCATCGCAGGTAGCGCAGGCTGAAACGCCTTTGCCGGAGAATTTCTCTTCACTTGGTATGCCCAGATATTTGGCCGAAGCACCAGTTGCAATAATCAGTGCGTCACAGGTGTATTCGCCGCTGTCGCCTACCAGACGGATCGGTTTTTCGGTCAGGTGTGTGGTGTGGATATGGTCGAATATCATCTCGGTATTAAAGCGTTCAGCATGCTTTTGAAACCGCGCCATCAATTCCGGACCTTGCACGCCTTCTGCATCTGCAGGCCAGTTGTCGACTTCAGTGGTTGTCATGAGTTGACCACCCTGGGCGATGCCGGTAATCAATACAGGTTTAAGGTTGGCGCGCGCTGCATAAACTGCGGCAGAGTAGCCTGCAGGACCTGAGCCTAATATAAGTAATTTGGCGTGACGAGTTGCCATAGTGTGCTGCTTTCT
>Ga0209253_10004289_pt1 | contig 12442 bp, 9 predicted proteins | sample FrelakmetBRP12BR_FD_187145 | JGI IMG/M metagenome (GOLD analysis project Ga0209253, IMG submission 187145) | Freshwater lake sediment microbial communities from the University of Notre Dame, USA, for methane emissions studies - BRP12 BR (SPAdes)... | ecosystem: Environmental > Aquatic >...
TGGCGCAGGACGCGCGTGACGTCGGCGTCCCCCTGGTAGTGGGTCGTGATGTAGTCGGCGATGTCGAAGCCGGCGTTCTTGCGCATCGTCTGGAGGCGGCGCACCAGCTCGCGCGCCAGGCCCTCATCGGCCAGCTCGGGGGTCACGGCAGTCTCGAGCGCGACGCCCGATCCTGCGTCTTCAGCCACTGAAATGTCGGTGAGGGTGACCCACTTCGCCAGGTCGTCAAAGTCGTACGACTTCACGTTGGTGTTGGCGTTTACGACCTGGGCGACGCGCTTAAGCGACCCCTTCTCTCGTTCATCGCGGGCTTGGTAGTGCACCATCGGCAGGGGCTGGCGGACGCGAATCCCGGCCTTGCTCCTGGCGCTCAGAACCAGCGTAGAGAACCGCATCGCCACCCTCTGGTCCTCCATCAACTGCTCATCGACCAGAGAGAGGTCCGCAGTCGGCCATTCGGCCAGATGCACGCTCTCCGGTTCCTCCGGAAACGCCGAGCACACCAGGTTCTGGTACATCTCCTCCGCCACAAACGGCGCGAAGGGCGCCAGCAGCTTGGCCACTGTCACCAGGCAGGTGTAGAGCGTCTGGTGGGCGGCCAGCTTATCGGCATCGTTCTCACTCTTCCAGAAGCGGTCACGGTTGCGGCGCACGTACCAGTTGGACAGGTCGTCCACAAAGCCCTGGATGGCGCGGCCGGCCTCGGTGGGGTTGTAGTCCTCCATGTGGCGGGTGGCTTTGTCCACCAGCGCGTTCAGCTCCGAGAGCACCCAGCGGTCCAGGTCCGACCGCCCAACCGCCGACGGTTCGCCCGAGGCGGACGGGTCGAAGCGATCGATGAGGGCGTAGGTGACGAAGAAGGAGTAGGTGTTCCAGAGGGTGAGCAAGAACTTGCGCAGGGCCTCGCCCACCAGTTCGGTCGAGAAGCGACGGGCCGTGCCCGGCGGGCTGGCGGTGAACAGATACCAGCGCAGGGCGTCGACGCCGTGAGCGTTGATCACCGCCCACGGCTCGACCACGTTGCCCCGCGACTTGCTCATCTTCTCGCCCTTGCCGTCCAGGATCAGCTCCAGGCAGATGACGTTGCGGAAGCAGACGCTATCGAAGAGCAGTACGGCGAGGGCGTGCAGGGTGTAGAACCAGCCGCGCGTCTGATCCACAGCCTCGGAGATGAAGTCGGCGGGGAAGCCCTTGCGGAACGTCTCGGCGTTTTCGAACGGGTGGTGCCACTGGGCGTAGGGCATGGCGCCCGAGTCGAACCAGACGTCCAGCACTTCCAGCACACGGCGCATGTCGCCGCCGCAGGCACAAGCGAGGGCGATATCGTCCACGTAGGGGCGATGGAGGTCGGCCAGGGCCTCCGCCTTGGCCTTGTCCTGCGCGGCCTCTCGCAGCTCGGCCAGCGAGCCGATGCAGCGGGTCTCACCACAGCTCTCGCAGCGCCAGATGGGGATCGGGATACCCCAGAAGCGCTCGCGCGATGCCGCCCAGTCGATGTTGTTCTCCAGCCAGTTGCCGAACCGCCCATCCCGGATGTGAGCGGGATACCAGTTGATCTCCTGGTTCAGGGCCACCAGGCGGTCCTTCACGGCCGTGGTGCGGATGTACCAGGTAGGCTTGGCGTAGTAGAGAAGGGGCGTGTCGCAGCGCCAGCAGAAGGGGTAGGTGTGGTGAATTGTCTCCCGCCGCAAAAGGAGGCCGCGCGCCTTCAGGTCGTCCAGGACCGGGCCGTCGGCGTCCTTGACGAACAGGCCGTCGAAAGAGGTGCCGGGCGCCGTCATGTTACCCCGCAGGTCCACCGGCTGGACGAACAGGAGGCCCTCCACCTTGCCGGCGTCAAAGTCCTCGGCGCCGAAGGCGGGCGCCATGTGCACGATGCCCGTCCCCTCGCCGAGCGAGACGAAATCGGTGGCGATGACGGCGTAGGCCTTCTCCACCGTCTGGCCCGGCTGAAGGCGCGCCAAGCGGCCCTCCTGGTCGAACCCGAGGGCGTCGATGCCCCAGTCCCGCGCCTCGAACAGCGGCTCGTAGTGGAGGCCCGCCAGCTCGCGGCCCCGCACGCGACCGATGACGCCGGTCTCATCGTCCAGCGTGGCTCCCACCAGCGCCGAGGCCAGGATCAGCCGCTCGTCGTTCACGGCCACGACGGCGTACTCGGCCTCCGGGTCTACCGCCAGGGCAGTGTTGCCGGGAAGCGTCCAGGGAGTGGTCGTCCAGGCCAGGAGGTACGTGGGCTCGTCGCCGGGGACGCGCGCCGCCACCTTGGCCTGGCTCTCGGGCGTCAGGCGGAACTTGATGTACACCGAGGGGTCGGGCGTGTCCTCCTTATAGCCCTGCGCCACCTCGTGGTCGGACAGGGAGGTGCCGCAGCGCGGGCAGTGAGGCGTCACCCGGTAGTCCTGATAGACTAGCCCGCGATCCCAGAGCTGCTTCACCACCCACCAGCAGCTCTCGATGTAGTCGTTGTGGCAGGTAACGTAGGCGTCCTTCAGGTCGAGCCAGAAGGCGATGCGCTCCGTCAGGGCTTCCCACTCCTTCAGGTAAGCGAAGACGTTCTCGCGACAGCGGCGGTTGAACTCCTCGATGCCGAAGGCCTCGATGTCGGCCTTGCTCTTGAAGCCCAGTGCGCGCTCCACCTCCAGCTCGGCGGGCAGGCCGTGGGTGTCCCAGCCGGCCTTGCGCGGCACGCGATAGCCGCGCATGGTCTTATAGCGCACCATCACATCCTTATAGATGCGGGAGAGGACGTGGTGGACGCCCGGGCTGGCGTTGGCGTAGGGCGGCCCCTCATAGAAGATGAACAGCCGGTCCTCCGGCCGCTGCTGGACGCTCTTGGGGAAGATGTCGCGCTCCCGCCAGAGGCGGAGGATGGCCTCCTCCATCTGAGGGAAGTTCACTTTGCTGGGCACAGGCTGAAACATGATCGTCACCTACTCGACACGTCGAAGGCCCGTCCCTCGAGGGACGGGCCTTGCCCGCGGTACCACCCTGGTTCTCTCCCCGCCAGAGGCGGGGAGAGCGCTCTGCGGGGCACGTCCGCCTCAGGGGATGATGCCCCGGCCCTCGCTAACGGTGGGCACTCCGGCCGAGCCTACTGGCCCCGATGCGTCGGGGCGTTCGGTCGGCGGCTCGGGAGGGATTTTCGGGAGGCCAAGGCTGCGTCCCCTTCCACCGCGCGGGACTCGCTGCGCCCCGATGCGATCGGGGCAGGCAGATGGCCACCCTACTCGGCTCCGTCGTCGCCTTTGTTCGATTGTGGGCCTAGTCTAGCGTTCGCGTGATGCGGCTGTCAAATCTAGGATCTGACAACGGATAGAGGGTTAGCCGGGGGGTTCTCGACCCCGCCTGAAGGCTGGCGTAGTGTCGCACCCCCTATCCCCAGCGCGCCACCAACCGCCCGAAACCTTTTCGCACCCCCTGGCGCTGCTCCTCCGTCAGCAGCTCGCCGAAGAAGGCCAGCCGGTCCTCCAGGTAGACCATCGCCGAGGCGGCGTCGATGACGTCGTCGCTGACCACCGCCTCGACGGCCAGCGCCTCGGTGAACAGGCCCAGCCGTTCGTCCACCAGCGCGCGCAGGGCGGTCAACCGCTCCGCGTCCAGGACCGGCGGCTCAGTACCTTCGGCCAGCGAAAGGTGGCGGTAGAACTCCTCCTTGCCCAGCAGGCGGGCAAGCTGGACGATGGCAACACGCTGAGTCATGGCGCTAGTTCCACCAAGGTTCTTGGCTCTGTCCGCCAGAGGCGAATTGGCCCTCGACGAAGCCCTAGTGCCCGCGGATCTTGCTGTAGCATTCGCTGCAGTACACGGGCCGCTCACCGCGGGGCAGGAAGGGGACCTCTGTCATCTGGCCACACTCCGCGCACTGGGCGGGGTGCATCTGGCGCGGCGTCCGGCCGCCGAAGCTGGCAGCCGAGCCGTAGTGCACATAGCTGCCCTCCTCCGATGATCCGCCCGTCTTGCGCGCCGAGCGACAGGAGGGGCAGCGCGTCGGCTGGTTCAGCAGGCCCCGACTGGCGTAGAAAGCCTGCTCGCCGACGGTAAAAGTGAATGTAGCGCCGCAATCGCGGCATACAAGAGCTTTATCGCTATGGGTCATCTCAGGCCGATTATAAGTTAGCGCCTTCACGATCGCAACCTGAAGGGCCATTGGCTTCACCTCTGCGGGATGAATCCCGCAGCTTCCCCAAAAGCTGGGTTTCAACCCTCAGGCGCCCACCAATCACGAACGCGCTACCGCCAGTCGCAGGCGGCGCCAAAACCCCAGCGCTTCCGGGCTGCGCAGGGCGAAGGCCGACAGGAAGAACGTGGCCGCGCCCAAGATGGTCCCGCCGGCCACCTCCAGCAGCGACTCCCAGACAGTGTGAGAGCCCAGCGGGTCGAGGGCATCTTCGCCGGCCAGGAAGGCGACCACCACCCCCACCATCAGCGCCGTGGCCGCTCCCGTGCGCAGGAGGAAGTCCGCCAGCGAGCCGGCGTCGGCGCCACCCAGCCGCCGCCCAAGGAGCAGGAAAAGGAGCGTGGCCTCGATGGCTGTAGCCAGGGACATAGCCAACGCCAGCCCATCCTGCTCCAGCGGCCCCTTCAAGACCAGGCTGAACACCAGGTTCAGGCCCATCGAAAGTAGGGCCAGGGCCACCGGCGTGCGGGTATCGCGGAGGGCGTAGAAGCCTCGGCTCAGGATCTCCAGGGCGCTGTGGGCGAACAGCCCGATGGAGTAGAAGAGAAGCGCCGAGGCGGTGATGTCGGTGGCGTCGGCTGTGAACGCGCCCCGCTGCAGGAGGAGGCTCACCAGCGGTTCGCGCAGGAGGATCAGCCCCACGCTGGCCGGAATGATGAGGAACAAGATGTAGCGCAGGCTGGAGTAGAGCGTGCTCTGGAGATGATCGATGCTGTCGGTTGCCGCCTGTTGGGCCATGGTGGGGAAGACGGCGGTAGCGATGGACACGCCGAAAAGGGCCATGGGCAGCATGGCCAGAAGCCAGGCGTAGTTCAGAGCAGAGATGGTCTCGTCGCCGAGCTGCGAGGCGAAGAACGTGGCGACGATGAAGTTGGCCTGCGCGGCCGCTAGACCAGCCATCCGCGGCAGCATCAGCCGCACCACCTCCCGCACGCCGGGGTCGCGCCAACGGGCCTCCAGCCGGTAGCGCATACCAACGGTGAACACACCCGGCACCTGTATCAGCAGGTGCAGCGCCGAACCCGCCACCACCCCCACCGCCAGGCCCCGCACGCCCATGGGGTCGGCCAGGAACACGGCGGCGAGGATAATCGACAAGTTGTAGAACATGGGCGCGAGGGCGGTCAGGAAGAAGTGTTGGCGGGCGTTGAGGATGCCCGTCACCATGGCGCTGAGGGCGAAGAGGAAGGGCGAGACCAGCATGATGCGGGTGAGCTCCGTGGCCAGACCGTGGAGCTCGTCCTGGCGGCCCACGTCCTCGCCCAAGCCCGGCGCCATGGCGGCCACGATCCAGGGCGCCAGCACGACGCCCACCACCGCCAGCACCGCAGTAGTGGCCGCCACGAGGTTCAGCACAGAGCTGGCCAGGCGCCAAGCCTCCTCTTCGTCGCGCTGAGCGATGTAGCGGGCGAAGGTGGGGATGAAGGCGCTGCCCAGGGTGGCGCCGGCCAGCACCAGGAAGATCAGGTCCGGCAGGCGGAAGGCCACCCAATAGGCGCCCAGCTCGGGGCTGGTGCCGAAGGCGTCGGCGATGACGACGGTGCGCAGCACACCCAGAAGGCGGCTGCCCAGGAAGCCCAGCGCGACGATGGTGGCTGCCCCGGCCAGACCCCCCCAGGGTCGGGCGGACACCATGCCGGCGGCTTTCCCGATCGCGCTCTTCTTCATTCTCACCAGGGCGATTATAACAAGGGAGGCCAGGGTACTCCCGCAACTTACCTGGGCCGCTCATTGTTCGACAAGCTCACTATGAGCGGCCCAGAAGGAACGCTGTGAAAAGCGCTCTGGACAAAGAGCGCTCCGCCTGCTTATGATAACCCCAGTCTTTTCACAGGGGGGAACTTCTCTTGCCCACTCGTTCGGCCGCCAAGGCCCAGCGCAAATCGGAGGAGCGACGCGAGCGCAACCGCTCGATCCGCAGCGCCACCAAGACCCAGGTCCGCGCTGCCGCGGAGACCATCGCCGCCGCGCCTCAGGAATCGGCGGAGGCGGTGCGTGAGGCCATCAGCTCCCTGGATGGAGCGGCCCAACGGGGAGTCCTCCACGCCAATACCGCCGCCCGTCGCAAGGCGCGTCTGATGCACAAGTACAATGCCGCCGTGGCCGCCGCCGAGGCAGCGGCAGCGGCTGCTGCCACCAAGACCGAGACGAAGCCTGCCCGCGGGCGCAAGACCAAGGAAGAGAAGAAAGAGAAGGCCCCCGTCAAGGCAGAGCGGGGCAAGAAGCCCAAGAAGTAGCCGGTCGCACCCCGCGAGTCCTCCCTGTCGTGAACCGCTTACCCTGCCCCAGGCGCTTCTGAGAGAGCCCCGAGCCTGCGATGAAAGCCTGCGTCTTCCACGGCCCCGGCGACGTGCGGGTGGAAGAGCGCCCGCAGCCGCGGCCGGGCCCCGGCGAGATGCTCCTGGAGATGCGGGCTACCGGCATCTGCTATTCCGACATTCGGGTCTACAAGGGCGAGAAGAAGGCCCGAGCCGGCGTGATCCCCGGGCACGAGCCGGTGGGCGTCATCGCTGCCCTGGGCGAGGGAGTGGAGGGCTTTCGGACGGGGCAGGAAGTCGCCCTCTGCCCTATCCTCGCCTGCGGCGCCTGCTTCTTCTGCCGCCGCGGCTACCGCAACCGCTGTCCCCAGCGGATCACCCTGGGCTACGAGGAGGACGGCGGACTGGCCGAGTACATGCTCGTCCCTGAGGCGCTTATGCGCTTGGGCCACGTCTTCCCGCTGCCACCGGGCCTCCCCGCCAGCCGCGCCACCCTCACCGAGCCCGTGGCCTGTGTCCTCAACTCCCTAGAGACGTGCCGGGTGACCGCCGGTGGCTCGCTGGTCGTGGTGGGGGCGGGGCCCATGGGCCTGCTGCACATCATGTTGGCCCGCCAGATGGGCGTCAGCACCATCATCGCCGCGGAGCTGCTGGACGAGCGCCTGGCCCACGCCCGCCGCTTCGGTGCTGACATCTGCCTCAACCCCGAGCGCGACGACCCGGCGTCCCGGGTGCTGGCCGCCACGGACGGCCTGGGCGCCGATGCCGTGGTGGTCACCACAGGCAGCACCCAAGCAGCCGCCGCGGGCCTGACCCTGGCCCGCCGCCAGGGGGCTGTCAGCCTGTTCGGCGGCTTCCCGCCAGACAGCACCCTCGCCCTGGACGCTAACGCCATTCACTACGGCGAGCTGGTGCTGACGGGCAGCCAGAACGCGACGTCAGACCAGTACCGGCGCGCGCTCCAGTTGCTGACGCGCCTGCCCCAAGCGGAGGAGGTCAACACCCATCCCTTCAAAATTTCTGAAGGCCCAAAGGCATATTCCTCCCGCCTGGGTATGGACGGGTTGAAGTCTTTGGTGGTATTCTAAGTGGCGCTGCGCATCCAACTTAGCAGTTACTTAAGAGGAGGTGTTTCATGGCTCAACCGCAGCTTCCCTCCACCTTGAAGGAGGGGTTCACGAACATGCCCCAGGCGTTCCGGCCGGAGCGGGCGGCTGGCGTCAGCGCGGTCATCCAGTTCAAGGTGACCGGCGCCGAGACGGGCAACTGGGTCATCAGTGTCAAGGACGGCGCCTGCTCCGTCACCGAAGGCGAGACTGCCAGCCCCAACGTCACCATCAACACTCCCTCGGACGTATGGCTGAAGATCCTCCGCCGCGAGCTGGACGGCGCGACCGCCTTCATGAGCGGCCAGTTCACCTTCACCGGTGACATGGGCATCCTCATGCAGATGGGGAGCTGGTTCGAGCAGTAGGGGAAGAACCCGACACTCGTACCTGTCCGCCTTAGGCGGACCCACTTAGTGACCCCGCGAAGGCGGGGTCACTGGGCTTCTGGGGGCTTAGCTCTCGGGGATCCTGGCGTCGGCACCCAGCACGACCACGATATCAGCGGCGGAGGTGGGGACGGGAACCGGCGTCGTTTCTGCCCGCACCTCTTCGACGCTGGTGGCAGGCAGACCCAACCAGGCCGCGAGCTTCTTCGCCGTGTAGGGTTTCCCTGCCAGGTCATAGATCAGCGTCTGCTGGTGATCGAGCCCGTCGGTGGCATTGCCGATTGTGAGGTCTGTTTCAGGGAACCCCTGCTTCGTCAGATAGTCCATGACGCTAGTCGCCAAGCCCGGAGTCTGGGTTCCGTTCTGTACCTCCACGAACGCCGCTTCCGAACGCAGCTGTCCATCGAAGAAGAGCTGCGCTTTCAGCACCTCTACCTGATCCCAGATCGGGAACAGCACCGCGGCGTCGCCGGCGTAGCCTTCCTGGACCGCTGAGGCCAGGGAGATGTTGGTAATGCTCTCCGGCGGGATGTCCTGCGCCAGGAGGGCGAGGCCCGGCACCTTGAACGCGCTGATATCTGTATCCACGGCGTCGCGGAACTTGTCATAGATGGACACCGCCCGGTTGGGGATCAGCAGCTCGGCGCTGAGGGCCGCATCCAGCGTCGCCCGGATCACGTCCTGCTGCCGCTCGATGCGCTTCAGGTCGTTGGAGCCGTAGCGGACTCGCACGTACTGGAGGGCCAGCTCGCCGTCCATGTGCTGGGGCCCAGGCTCGAAGTAGACCTCCTTAAGGTCAGAGCAATCGGTGGTGTTGCAGTAGGAGGGGTCCCAGACCACGTCCTTGACGTCCACATCGATGCCGCCGACGGCGTCCACCAATTCCATGAACCCCACGAAGTCGAGCACCACGTAGTGGTCGATCTTCATGTCGAAGTTGTGCTCGACCGTGTCGATGGCCAGGCCGGGGCCGCCGCCGGGGTAGTTCCTCAGCGGACCGTATTCGTAGGCCACGTTGATGCGCTCTTTGAAGTAGCCGCCCTCGCCGTCGGGGAGCTCCACCCAGAGGTCACGAGGGATGCTGAACACGCCCGCCGTCTTGCTGTAAGGGTCGATGGTGACCACGAACATTGTGTCGGTGCGTGTGGGGTTCCCCTTCGGTTCGTCCACCCGCCGATCGAGGCCCATCACCAGGATATTGATGCGCTCCTCGATGGTGGCGGCCGCCGGCTGACCGCTATCGACGCCGGGCAACTTGTTCAGACCGGGCAGGTCGAGCTCGTTCCCCGGCAGGAAGAACCTATCGGCCTGAGTGGCTACGATGAGGGCGAAGTAGAAGGTGGCGGCGGCGAAGAGCGCTATCCCGAAAACGAGGAGGGGACTCCACTGCCCCCTGCCCCGTCCTGCTTCTTCGGGAGGGTGATCCTCCCGTTCGAATCCTCGTCTCACCATTCAGCCTAAGCTAGAACACCGCCGGTTCTAATGTCAACCGCTCGATCCGCCGCCCTCGGCGCGGCTCCGGACCGCCGCCGGCAACTCCTGAGGTTCCTGGACCAGTGTCTGCCGCGAAACGATCTCTCCCGCCCGCAGGTAGAGGCGTGGCACGCGCGCCGAGATGGCGCAGAGTATCTCGTAGCTGATGGTGCCCGCCAGACCCGCCACGTCGTCAGCAGTGATGCTCTCTTCGCCCTGGCAGCCGATGAGCACCACCTCATCGCCTCTGACCACGTCGGCGACGTCGGTCAGGTCCACCATACACATGTCCATGCAGATCCGGCCCGCGATGGGCGCGCGCTGCCCGCGCACGAGCACGCTGCCGCGGTTCGATAGGCTGCGGGGCAGGCCGTCGCCGTAGCCGCACATAACCAGGCCGATGAGGCTGGGGCGAGCCGCTCGCCAGGTGCGCCCGTAGCTTACGGAGTCGCCGGAGGCCAGGGAGGTCAGACGGACGATACGACTCTTGAGAGAGAGAACCGGCATCAGACCCAGGTCTCGCCACACCTCGCTCGAGGGGTAGAGACCGTAGATGCCCAGCCCCGGCCGCACCATCTCCAGGCTCAGGTCGGGCATATCGAGTAGGGTCGCCGTATTGGACACGTGGCGCATGGGTACCCACGCCAGCCCCTCGCTCGCCTGCCGAAAGCGGGCGTACTGGTCGAGAGTGTAGCCCTTGTCCGCCTCGTCTGCCGAGGCGAAATGGCTGAACACGCCCTCCAGCTCCAGGCTGGGCGCATCGCGCAGCCAGCCGGCCAGGGCCAGCGCCTCAGCGGGGGTCAAGCCGTAGCGGTTGAGACCGGTATCCACCTTGAGGTGGACGGCCAGACGCGCGCCACGCTGGGCGGCGGCGCCAGCCAGGGCCTCAGCCGTCTCCCACGAGGCCACGGCGCCTGTCAGGCCCAGGTCCACCAGCCGGTCGGCGTCCGTCGCCGGCGTGTGGCCCATCACCAGGATGGGCGCGGCTATGCCCGCCCGCCGCAGCTGCTCGCCTTCGTCAACGCAAATGACGCCGAGCCTGTCGGCTCCCGCCGACAGGACGGCGCGGGCCACAGCGACGGCACCGTGCCCGTAGGCGTTGGCCTTGACCACCGCCATCAGGGCGGCGCCATTCGCCCGCGCCTTGAGCAAGCGGATATTGAGGGCCAGGGCATCCAGGTCGACCTCCGCCCAGACGGGCCGGCCTTCCCAGGCGTGCCCAGTCACGCTTTGCGACATGTCGCTCCTCTTTGTAGAACGCCCACAGGAGAAGAAAGGTTGTCGCTGCCCTGCCGCGGAAGAGTCAGGGCACCAGCGCCCACTCCTCCGGCAACCGGTACTTGTAGACGGTGTTGGTCAGATGATGGCCATCGAAGACGCGGGCGCGACCGCTGCGCTGGATCTCCCGATAGACGTTGACGATCTGGACGATGCGCCTGGCCCGCAGGTTGAAGATGATGGCTCCCGCCTTTACCGGTTGCAGGCTCGTCTCGCGGGTCAGGTCGTCCACCACCCGGAAGACTGGGTGCTGGTGTGGCGCGACCGACTGCAGGACCGCATGGATGGCCTCGCAATTCCCCTCGGCGTTTCGCTCCTCGAAGATGGCCAGGCCGTTCAGCACGTAGTCGCGCAGGTTGTGATAGTAGGGCTCTGCGTGCTCCAAGAACTCCTCGAGGCTCGCGGGGTTAGTGGAGCAACTCGCGGCCAGCGCCGGCAAGGCGTCCCCATGCGCGATGAAGCTGACAGCGCCCCGCCCGTCGACAACAGTGCAACGGATTACGTTCACCGCACCTCCACCACCCTATCTTACTGCTCTGTTCGCCCAGGTGGGTCAATCATCGATCCCACCTAAAGGCGGGGACATTAGTGTGATCGCACGATGCCGCCCTGACTACGGGGGAGTGTCGAAGCCAAACCCGCCGGGCGCGAGGCAGGCTTGCCCGAGGCGTCGGGCGTAGCGTAACATTTGGCTTCGAGCCCTGTCAACGACAGGGAGCGATTGAGATGGCGTGTTACCGATTCGACCCTTAGCGGGCCTCAATACCACACCCTGAAGGGTGTGGCATCCACCGAGTCCGATGCCGCAGCCTTCAGGCTGCGGTCGCGTATCCTTCAGGCCCGCCCCGTCTAAAGACCATGAGCCACCGAAACGTTGGTCTCCCCAAGGTCGTCGCAGGTCTTCTAGCCGTCGCTCTGGCCACCCTGGTCGCGGCCTGTGACAGCGATGACAAGGACATGCCGGCGACGCCACCGGCCCCAACCGCTGCGCCACAGGGCACCACCGCCACTCCCCGGGCGACGGGGATCCTGGCCGACGCCCAGGAACTTCAGCGCGACGGCCAGTACGAGGAGGCCATCGCCGTCTACCGGACGCTGGCGCAGCAAGAGGACAGCCCTGACCAGCAACAGGCTCTTCTTGGCCTGGCCGGGTCCTACTTCGCCCTCGATCGCCACAGCGAAGCAGTCGACGAGCTGGAGGCCTACCTGGAATCGAAGCCGCCCGAGGAGGACGCCCTGCGCGCCCGTTTCCTAATGGGCCGCACCTACGCTGCCCTGGGCAACGCGAAGAAGGCCCAGGAGAACTTGCGCCGCTACATCGAAGAGAACGGGCCGCTGGCCGCCTACGCCCACCTGGATCTGGCCGACCTCCTGACCACAGAGGGCGAGGCCAAGAAGGCCATCGACGAACTGGAGGAGGCCTTAGCGTCAGACGTGCCCGTTCCTCTAGCGTCCAGCTCCCTCCTGCGGCTGGCCAACGCCTACGCCGATGCTGGCAAGGACGAACTGGCCCTCCAGACCTACGACCGACTCCTCCGGGAAGCCCCCGATTCGTACGGCCCGCAGGCGCTCTGGGGCATCGCCACCGTCGCCCGCCGCCTGGGGGACGCTGCCCGCTGGGAGCAATCCCTCTCCGACCTGGTGGAACAGTATCCAGCGTCATCCCAGGCCCTGAGCGCTCTGGAGACACTGCTGACGGCCGGTATTGCGGTTAGCACCCTCAGTCAGGGCATCGTCCAGCAGCAGCGGGACGCCTATGAC
>Ga0209253_10004290_pt1 | contig 12441 bp, 13 predicted proteins | sample FrelakmetBRP12BR_FD_187145 | JGI IMG/M metagenome (GOLD analysis project Ga0209253, IMG submission 187145) | Freshwater lake sediment microbial communities from the University of Notre Dame, USA, for methane emissions studies - BRP12 BR (SPAdes)... | ecosystem: Environmental > Aquatic >...
ATCTCCGCAAGGCTCCCCGACAGCAGGGATGCATCTGCAATACCTTGCCTGATCGATGCACTCCGCACCCGCCACATGACAACGCTCCACGCTGCAGCACCGGGTTTTATCAACGAGATCGGCCCGATCATTGAAGAGCGGCTGGATGACCTCAGTAACATCCTCCATGCTGTCCATAACCTCAGGGAACTCACTCCCCGTTCAAAAGACCACATAATCTCCTATGGTGAACGGCTCCTCGCCCCTATCCTTGGTGCTGCTCTCGAGCAGCGCGGGATCCCGTCTGTTGTGCTGGACGGGTGTGAGGCAGGCATCGTCACGACCCCCCAGCACGGCGAATCCGCCGCCCTTCCGGACTGCGATGAGCGGGTCAGGCGGCGCCTCGGCCCGGTACTGAAAAAGTCTGTACCTGTCATCATGGGGTTTATGGGATGTACGACGGAGGGCATCCTGACGACGCTCGGCAGGAGCGGTTCTGATTACTCCGCATCCATCATCGGCTCTGCCATCGATGCAAACGAGATCTGGATCTGGACGGATGTCGACGGCATCATGACCTCTGATCCCCGTGTGATAAGCAATGCACGGGTAATACCCGAACTATCGTACCTCGAGGTGATGGAGCTCTCGTACTTCGGTGCAAAGGTGATGCACCCCCGCTCGATCGAACCGGCGATGCGCAAGAACATCCTGGTGCGGGTCAAGAATACATTCAATCCCACCCACCCCGGGACCTCCATTGTGCGTGACCAGAAGCGGGACACCCGGGTTGTCAAGGCTCTAACCTATATCGAAAATGTCGGATCAGTCAATATCAACGGTGCCCAGATGATTGGCCGCCCCGGTGTCGCAAAGGCAATCTTCTCCGCCCTCGCAGACCACGAGGTGAACATCATGATGATCTCGCAGGGTTCATCGGAAGCGAACATCTCGCTTATCATCGATGAATCGCACCTTTCCGTTGCGGCAGAAGCACTCGCACCTCTCGAGAAGCAGGGGATTGTGCGGGAGATCATTGAGAACCCCAATGTAAGTGCGGTTGCTGTTGTAGGGGCGGGCATGGTAGGTGCGCCCGGGACCGGGGGGCGCATCTTTACCGCGCTTGGCAAAGCCGGGATTAACGTGATGATGATCTCGCAGGGTTCATGCGAGGCGAACATCTCATTTGTTGTCAGGCAGGAGGACGGGCCCCGTGCAGTCCGGGTTCTGCATGACGAATTCCGGCTTTCGGAGGCTTCAGATGAGTAGCCACTCCTACCGCGAGGCTGGAGTGGACATCGATCTTGAAACTACCGCGATACAATCCCTGATCAGGAACCTGACGTACCGGCGCAGAGGATCGCCTGCGATGATGGGGGAGGTCGGTCACTTTGCGGGGCTGATCAGGTTCGGCGAGCACGTGCTCGCTCTTGCAACCGATGGAGTGGGCACAAAGATGCTTGTCGCTGACCAGATGAGGGACTGGACGACCGTAGGTATTGACTGCATCGCGATGAACGCAAATGACCTCTATGTGATGAATCTCGAACCTGTCGCCTTCGTCGATTATATCGCGACTGACCGTCTTTCCGTTGAGAAGATGGCACAGATTGGTGCGGGGCTCAACGAAGGTGCGCGGCAGGCAAACATCGATATTGTTGGCGGGGAGACCGCCACCCTCAAAGGGCTTGTCACCGGGCTTGACCTTGCAGGAACCTGCCTTGGCATGCAGAAGCTGGATCTCGTGATTACCGGTGAAGCCATAGTACCCGGTGATGTGATCATCGGGGTCCCGTCGAGCGGCATACACTCGAATGGGCTTACGCTCGCCCGGAGTGTCGTCGAGGAGCATGCCAGTTATGCACACCGGTTTTCTGGCGGAAAAATACTCGGCGTGGAGCTGCTCACCCCAACCCGCATTTACCACGAGAGCCTCCGGGTTGCACAACGGTGTACAGTGCATGGCATGTGCCATGTCACCGGGGGAGGGCTTCTCAACTTCAAGCGGCTGAGCCCGTACGGTTTCCACTTCACCGACATCCTCAGACCCCCGGAAATCTTTTCATGGATCCAGTCTGCGGGGGGGATTGACGATGTGGAAATGTACCGCACATTCAACATGGGTATGGGATACGCCTTTATTACCCCCGAATCAAGTGTCGGGAGCGTCCTGCAGGAAGTACAAGATTCAAAAGTTGTGGGGGAGATCCGTCGCGAGCCCGGGGCATGGCTCGGTGATCTCGAGATCACTTAACAATGTTCCGTACCTGCGTCCAGCGGTTTTTTGTGTGCCTTTTCTGACACGATTGCACTATTTCCCCGGGGGTCGTCCAGGATCAGGGTGAAGGGCAGGGTTCCGGCCCGGGCCCTTGCGATCAGCTCCATCAGTCTTCCTGCATTCTCCCGCTCCTCTCCCTCTGCCCAGAGAAGCGCCCCCTCAACGACATTCTCGATCCGGTCGAGGACCCCCTCGACATTGGTGACAAACCCGTCGCATGCCGGGCCTGGATCGATCTCCACCCCCAATTCGGGAATCCTCACCGTCCCACTCATGCTGCGGACGACACGGACCGCAAGATCTTCTGCTGCAGAAACAGAAAATTCGTATCGTGATGGTTCTGCATCCCTGAGGAGCTGGGTATCGACATAGCGGTAACCGCATGAGGGGCAGTTGGCGCTGACGATGAGGATTTCAGAAAAATAGGGAATATCTTCGGTCTGGTATCGATATTCTATTTCATTCGAACAGGATGGACACGGGCCAGGAACGACGGTGCGCACTCCTTTATGCTCCGCCGATCTTGTCCCGGGAGATCTTTACGGACATGGGAGTGAGGACAACGTAGCGCTGGTCGCCCAGCCCGATGATATCGCCATTTACGTCCTTTGCGACCTCTTTTAAGTCCTTTAATACCCGTTCGTAGGAGATCTTGTCCATCTTGAGACGTGAAATATCGACGATTACGATATTACCGGAATAGACTTCGTCCTTGACCCGCGGAGTATCCTTGAGATCGCTGATCGTTGCGATCTTGACAAGAAGGGCAGGAGACCCGCCTGCATGTTCTTCATAGGACGCAAGGTCCAGATCCATGTAATCGTCGTCAGAACTTCCGGAGCTCTTGCCAAGGAGCGTATCTATGATTTTAACCATAACAAAACTGTATATAGAATTTTATTTAATAGTATCTATCCTTTGTTGACGGGAGCTGGCCACGGAAACGGGTTGCGGGTCAGAAGCGGTGGTAATCCGGACAGGTATCAGTTCAGAACTCCACATTCCAGATCTCGTCGCCAACGTAATGCACGTTTTTGCACATCTTTCCCGCTGTGCTCTGCCCAATCTGTGGGGCGTCCAGCAGGGCGATCCCAATGGCAAGCGGTTTGCCGTGGCGTTCGTCGACTACCTGAACGGGTGCCTGTGCACGGATGTCCGGTGTGACACATGTGATGCCGGGACGCATCACATCAGCTCCGTTGATCACATAGGGAATCGCACCAGCGTCCACCGAGATACGGCGCTGGGGAAACGGCCGTTCGATCGCCCCTTTGAGCGTGGGGAATACCCATCCGCCATATTCCATGAGCACCGGCTTTTTGTTGACAAGGTAAAACGAAAGATTCGTGCTTGTTTCCAGGATTTCGACGGTTTCAGACTGAAACAGTGCCGCACCTTCACCGATCTGCTCTTTCAGGCGTGCAAAGATATCGGCGATCTGTCCTTTCCGGATTGTATGGCGCTTTTTCACTGTGAATTTTTTCATGATATGGTGAGTAGGTGTCAGTTTCAAAAGAAATATTTTTTGTAAAATCCGGTTCAGAGTGCCATGGGAATGTATTGTTTTTTTACCGAGGATCCCGCGGCATCAGGTTTTACGGTATGTTTAAGTATCCTGCTGACGCACAATTGTACTCCAGAGCGATAGTATCAGGGGAATGGTATGACCAAACGACCGTTGGATATTTTGGATCAGGTACTGAACCGCCAGCCCGTCCTCGTTTCATTAAAAGGCGGAAGGGAAATCCGTGGCGTTCTCCAGGGCTATGATGTCCACATGAACCTTGTTCTCGACAAGGCAGAGGAGATGGAGAACGGACTGGTTCAGAAGGTCGGGACACTTATCGTCCGCGGTGATAACGTCATTTACATATCCCCCTCCATAGAGTAATACAAGGTGAAGATCGATGTCAAAGGGCACGCCCTCAATGGGCAAAATGAACAAGAAGACCCATATCGCCTGCAGGCGGTGTGGGCACGTCACGTATCACGCGCAGAAGAAAGTCTGTTCTGCCTGCGGATTTGGAAGGAGCACCAAACTGCGCAGTTACAAGTGGATCAACAAGCGACCAAAAGTCCCGACGCATTAATTGAGCTGTACCATGTGTGGAATCGTTGGCATCGTGGATGCTGGCGGTGTATCACTCCAGCTCTACTATGCCATGTATGCGCTCCAGCACCGGGGGCAGGAGAGCGCAGGAATATCCACGTTTGATGGCACAACCCTGTATAAATTCAAGGGACAGGGTCTTGTTGCCGACGTTTTTTCCCCCGCTATTCTTGCAGATTTGAAAGGCACGACCGGCATCGGTCATGTGCGGTACCCGACTACCGGCTCTAACCTCCCGGAAAATATCCAGCCGCTCAACTTCCAGTTCAAGGATCGTTCCATTTCCATTGCCCATAACGGCAATCTTGTCAATACCCACGAGCTGCGCCGTGAATACGAACAATCGGGCCAAATCTTCACGACCACGACGGATACGGAGGTTATTGCAAGGATCCTGATCGATGAGATCAGTACATCAGGGTGCGTGGAAGATGCGGTTCATCTCTGCATGCGACGGCTCCAGGGCTCATATTCTGTCGTAATGATGATCGATGGTGTGCTGTACGCGTTCCGCGACCCGCTGGGCATAAAACCGTTCTGTCTCGGGAAAACCGAGCAGGGCTACATTGTCGCATCCGAGAGCGTTGCTGTCGATGCGCTGAACGGCAAATTTCTGCGTGATATACATCCCGGGGAACTGATCAGGATCGATAGCGAAGGAATCCGCTGTAACCAGATCGCGGTTGCATCCGTTCGGGCCCACTGCATCTTCGAATACATTTACTTTGCACGTGCTGACTCGGTCATCGACGGGGTTCTTGTCTATGATGTCCGGCGTACAATCGGCGGGAAGTTGTTTGATGAAGATCCGGTTGCCGCCGACGCGGTTTCCCCGGTGCCGGACTCCGGCATCGCATACGCAATCGGGTATGCACAACGGTCGGGAATCCCGTATGCTGAGAGCCTGATGAAGAACCGGTACATGGGGCGCACGTTCATCATGCCATCGCAGAAACAGCGTGAGAAGGCGGTGCGGATCAAGCTCAACCCCATTCCGGCTCATCTTGTTGGGAAGTCCGTGGTACTGGTTGACGACAGTATCGTGCGGGGCACCACGTCAAAGCGGATCATCGACATGATGCGTGAAGCAGGAGCCCGCGAGGTGCACGTGCGGATCGGATCGCCTCAGATCAAGGCGCCCTGTTACCTCGGGGTGGACATGCCGACCCGGCAGGAGCTGATTGCAAGCGACAAGATCAAGGATGAGGTCCGGCGCAGCATCACGGCAACCACGCTCCATCATGTCTCGCTTGAAGCCCTGATCGAGGCGATCGGCTGCGGGCGGGATCATCTCTGCACCGGCTGCCTTACCGGCTGCTATCCCCTCCCCATCGATGGTGAGAAGGGGAGGACGCCACAGATCGATTTTGTCGCCGGCACGTACCAGGCGAACCTTGGATCGTTTGAAACAGGGACGTAAACATTCACAAAAATTTTTATTATAATCCCTGACAATGTCATGTGTCGAATGTGGTCTCTATTTTTAAAAATGGTTATCACAAAAGAAGTAGCGAGGGATGGATTTGAACCATCGATCTACGGGTTATGAGCCCGTCGGGATATCCTGACTACCCTACCTCGCTTCCGTAATCGGGGTTAATATATTGCAGGGTTGCGCTGATATAGTTTACCCACTTATGGGCCGTACTCCATCGGACATCGCATTAATTACCCGGTTTTTTTAAACAATGGGGTATGGATGATGAACTCGCAAAGATCCGTGAAAAGAAGATGCAGGAGCTCCGTGACCGGTTCGACCCGGAAAAAAAACCCGCACCTGCTCCCGGGCATGTCAGCGTCATGCCCATCGACGAACGCCGGTTTGCGCAGGTTCTTGCGCAGCACCCGGCGCTTGTCATCGATTTCTGGGCGGAGTGGTGCGGCCCGTGCCGGCGCGTGGCGCCAATTGTTGAGGAGCTCGCTCAGGAATTTGCCGGAAAGGTCACGTTTGCCAAGTGCGATACCGATCACAACCAGCACCTCGCGATGCAGTTTGGCATCTCTGCCATCCCCTGCCTGCTCTTCTTCTCTCGCGGGCAGATGGTCGACAGGGTGATCGGGGCGCTCCCCAAAGAATCAATCCGGGCAAAGGTTGTAAGAAATTTCGGGGTATAATATAAAAGAATAGAAATTATCACGATTTTTAATTCAGCTTATCAATCCTTTCCGTATCCCCTCTCATTCAGCTTTGCTGCCATGATGAAGTCGTTCCACGTGAGCCCACCGGCAGGGTAGGTGTAGAAAGAGACCTCGACGATTTGTCCCTTGCGCAGGCTGATATCGGGGAGGTGTCCCTCCGCCTGCGAGAACCCCATGACCTCGTTGATGAACGAGAGGCATTCGGAGCTGGAGTTGAAGGCGAATTCATGGGTCAGGTGGCCGTTGTGAAGGGACCATCCGGCAACTGCTTTTAAGAGCTCGATGATCTCCCGTCTGGTCAATGGCGGGGAACCCGTTCGGTAGGTGATGATCTTTTCTGTTGTGAGATCCATGGAGATCAGTCCTTTCTCCAACTAAAAATGTTTTATCCCTTCGAGAATTCCCAAAGGGGTGACCAAACGAGAAAACGGAGTTTTTGAGTTCAGCGAGCCTGACAGAAGGAACAAAACGTACACCCTCCCGGACGGCAACCAAAAACCCATATCATCGCCCCTGCAATGCTACTGTGGGAATGGTATCCGCATTTACAGAACTCCATGAATCGCTCCAGACTGTGCTTTCCCAGCGGCTCGGGTGGACGGAATTGCGGGAAGTGCAGGAACGATCATACCATGCCGTGTCAAAGGGCAGCGATGTGCTTGTCATTGCGCCGACCGCCGGTGGCAAATCGGAGGCTGCCCTGATCCCCGTCATCGATGACCTGTTAAAGAACGGACGGCCGGGCGTCGCATGCCTCTATCTCTCACCCCTGAAAGCGCTCATCAACGATCAGGAAGAACGGTTTTCTGCCTTTTGCATCCCGACCGGACTCACGGTAATGAAATGGCATGGGGACGTGCCCAGGGGTGACCGGGCATGGAAGGAGGGTGAGACACCCCATATCCTCATGATTACGCCCGAATCCCTGGAGGTCCTGCTGCATGAACCGAAACTTGCTGGTGCATTAAAGAACCTCCAATACGTCATTATTGATGAGCTTCATGCGTTCGTGGAAGCGGAGCGTGGTGTCCACCTCAAGACGCTGCTGTACCGGCTCGATCGGATTGCAAAGCGCCCCGTCCAGAGGATCGGGCTCTCTGCCACGGTCGGCAACCCCGAAGAGATTCTCGGATGGCTCTCCGATCACCGCCATCACGGGGAAGTTGTTGCTGTGCCCGCTCCCGCAAAACAGAAACAATTCTCCTTTGTGATAGAAGCGGAGGAGAGGAACCGGATGGATGCTGTCGTGCGAATGGTTGGGGGAAAAAAAGCGCTGGTCTTTGTGAACAGCCGGCGGGATGCGGAGAACGTGATGAACGCGGTTTCCCCCCGCATGCAGAACGTCTACATCCACCACTCGTCCCTGTCAGCTGCGGTGCGCCGGGAAGCGGAGGACGCATTCTCGCGGGAGGGCGGTGCCTGTATCATCTGTACGAGCACCCTGGAACTGGGGATCGATATCGGGGATCTCGATGTGGTCGTGCAGCTCGGCCCTCCGAGTTCAGTCTCGTCGTTTATACAGCGGATGGGCAGAAGCGGCAGGCGTGGAAAACCGGCGTACGTCGCGTGGGTGCTGCGTGACGCCTGCGAGCTGATCTGCAGTGCTGCGATCATTGAGAGCGCCATGCACCAGGCAGTCGAACCGCTTCATCCGCAGAAGCGTCCATACAATGTTCTTGTCCAGCAGATGTTTTTGTTCGTGCACCGGACCCGCCGGACAACCCGCCACCAGCTAGAACACTCCCTGCGGTCTCTCCCGCCATTTGCCGGTATCCCGTCAGCCACCATCGGCAGGATCATCACCCACGCGATCCGGCAGGGATACCTCGCAACCGATGGTGACATGATCATGCTCGGTGAACGGGCGGAACAGACGTTTGGCAACTCGAATTGGAAGGATTTGTACTCGGTCATCACCGGCGCCGGGGAATTCCGTGCGGTAACACCGGACGGTGAGGTGATTGGAAAACTGGATGCACGGTTCGTTTCGAGCCGGGCAGCCGGCGAGTTCTCGCTGGGTGGGAAAGTCTGGTCGATGGTGAAGTGTGACGAGGGTCACAACCTTGTAGTTGTCGTTCCGGGCACCGAACAGACCTCGCGGGCGTTCTGGACCGGAGGGGGACAGGCGGGGTTCTCGCCGCTCGTCTGCGCTGCGGTGCAGGAAATTGTTTCCCGTGGCTCATCAGTCCTCCCCATGCTCCCTCCTGACGAGAAGGTCCTCACGGAGCGCATCCGTCGTTTCCCCGCAGGCCTCCCGAAAACCGGGGTGTGCGTCTGGGAGCGGCATGCAGGAAAGCGTGTGGAGGTGGTGATACTGTCGCTGTACGGCAGCCAGGTGAACAGGCTGCTCACCATCCTGCTGAGGGAGATGCTCGGAAAACGGGTGAGGGTCCGGTACAGCGATTTTGTTGTGCTCGTCCAGAACGCGGGTAAGGGCGGCGCAGCGCAGCGGGTGGAAGATGTACTCCACGCAATCAAAGCGCTCGACCGTGACGCGATCGGTGCGAAAGTACCAGTACTTGGCCCCGATACGTGGAAGTTTGGTGCAGTGTTGCCAGACGAAGTGCTGGAAGACATGGCGCTGTCTGAGCAGTACCATGTTGAGGAATTCATCAGCACCATCCGGGCAGCACCGGTTGTTTCTGTGTCTGGTTCAGGTCCGGCCCCTGATCCAGCCACACAGGAAGGTGAGTAAGAATGATGGAAAAGCCTCTGACTCAAAAGACCTCCGCCACCCTCCTCAAGCTGCAGCAGGCGGAGATCACCGAATACCATATTTATCAGAAAATCGCCGCTGCGACCACTGACCCGCACAACCGCGAAATACTCACCCGCATCGCCGAGCAGGAGAACGAACACTATCTTATCTGGAAGAAGTATACCGGGCGGGATGTTGCCCCGGATCTATACCGTGTCTGGTACTATTACCTGCTCGCACGCATCCTCGGGATCACGTTCGCCATCAAACTGATGGAGGGTATCGAGAAACGGGCCCAGCATGTCTACCGTGAGCTCGGGACGATTATCCCGGAAGTGAAGGAGATCGTTGCCCACGAAGAAGCCCACGAACGCGAGCTCATCGGGCTCCTGGATGAGGAACGGTTGCGGTACGTGGGATCGGTCGTGCTCGGTCTGAATGATGCCCTCGTTGAGTTCACGGGGACACTTGCCGGCCTCACGTTCGCACTCCAGAACTCTCAGGTCATCGCGATGGCAGGGCTCATCACGGGTGTCGCCGCGTCGCTCTCAATGGGTGCATCTGAATACCTGTCGCAGAAATCCGGTGGAGGGTCGCAGAACCCAGGAAAAGCAGCGTTTTACACAGGAACTGCTTATATATTCACCGTATTTTTGCTGGTCCTGCCATTCCTGCTTTTTTCCAATCCATACGTCGCCCTGCCGATCACGCTTGGATGTGCGATTCTTGTCATCTTCCTCTTCACGTTCTACATATCTATAGCAAAAGACCTGCCCTTTGTCCGCAGGTTTTTGGAGATGGTTGCAATCAGTATGGGGATTGCCGGCATCTCATTTGTGATCGGTCTTATCATCCGTATGGTGCTGCATGTTGATGTTTGAAAAACTCCGATGTCGCACGGCGCGGATACCGTGAAAAATCCTTTCGCGACCGGACCCGATGAAAAGAAAAGTTGTCACAGGGTAGTTGAACCGTCAGGATATCCGGCATATCCGGATGGGTTTGTATTATTTTTTGAACCTCCCTGACAGCGCTGCTACGTGCCGGGATGCCACAAGGATTGGAAAGCGCGCTTATTTAATGCCTGTTACCTCCCTGCGGTGCAGATGCCATAATGTATATGAGCCCCCATCAACGATGATTCCGGTATGAGATTTTTCGTAATGGTTTCCATAGTGGTGGTTGCACTGGTAGTAGTGAGCGGTTGCACACAACCGGCACCATCGCAGCCGCTGCCTGCCTCTCCAACCCCGACACTGGTGGTGGCCCATTCCTCCCAGCAAAACCCTCCCTCCGCTCCTATCACGCCAATCAGCCAGGCCCCGGTATCAGCAAACACCATAACGATCAAAAATTTTGCGTTCGATCCGCAGTCAATGACTGTCAGTGCAGGCTCCACCGTGCGCTGGGTGAATTATGACAGTGTCACGCACCGGATTGTTTTTATTGATACGGCAGGCAGGGATACCGATGTGGATTCAAATCCCCTCTCCGCGTCGCAGTCCTGGAGCAGCAAATTTGACAAACCTGGGACGTATGACTATTATTGTACAATCCACACCGACATGAAGGGAAAAATCATCGTGGTGTAACCATGCTTCAGGAATTTTCCTATTATTTGATTTTCGGGCGGCCTCTCATCCTCTACCTTGGCATCATTACGATTGTTATGTTCCTTGCCACTGCCTCGATTCCTTTCCTGTCACAGCGTGGCGTCGTGAAGATCCCGTTTGTCTGGCATGGAAGAATGGCAGTGCTTTCAATCTGCATCGCACTCGTTCACGGCGTGCTGGGAACCGCTGCATATTTTTAAAAAACCTGTAATTTTTTTTGGAGAATTGGGCATATCACCCCATCAGGGAGAATTTGGGCGTTCTTTTTTCAATTGGCAAGAAATTGTAGAAAAATCGGCTCTGTAGAAATTCCTGATCACACATTTGAAATGGGTGCATTGCTGAATCGGTTTTCGACTGATATCGTAAAGGGGGATGTTCGCCATTGGGGAGAGATGGCGGACTCGTAAAAATGGTTATCAGACCATTTTCTGAATGTGACGAAGGAACACGTGAAACTAATCATCAGATTATTTTCTAAGTGCCACAGTGGCGGGGATTAACACGAAGATTTCCTGATGGATATCTTCTCCAGTTTACCCTTCCCTGCGGGAACGGTAAACACCCCCGAGAACGTTGGTAAAAATGAGGTTTTCTACAAAGCCGAAAAATCAAACCACCCTGGATATTTTCTCCCGAATGTGTTTGCTGTTCCAAAAGGAAGCACCGAATTGAGAAAATATGTTGGGAGGATTCTTTGAGCCGGTTCCCCCCAAAGTTCGGGCAAACATCAAAAACAGCCGCAGGTTAAAACCCGGAAACCCGAAGCATTGCACCCACGAGGATGCCGAACATAGACGAGGATGCCGAAAGCATGGCAAGGAGAATATAACCGGTGACAATTCCGATCTTGATGGGGACATATGTACGGTTCAGGTTCAGGCGCCGGACGGCGCGAAACGAACGCGTTTCAGCTGAAACTGCCGATTTGTTCTTTTTTATCTTCAAAATGCCGCCACCCCGGTCAAATGCGTAGTGCCTCTGTCAGATGATAATCGATGCATACCATCTGTCCGGATCAGGAACGCCATTCAACGCAAAGACTTGCACAATCTCCTATTTATTTTTTGGGATAGGCTGTGATAAACATCGAACCGGGATCTTCTTTTAACCAGTTCAAAAGAAAAATCTGCCATACGATCCGTTTTATCTCTCCCGGGACTTTATCGTCCCGGAAAATGTGCAGAATGAGCCGCAGCTGATGCACCCATCATTGCATGGATCTGGGTGGATGGAAATATTTTAGCGGGGAATCCGGCCCTGAGCTCTGATGCCGTGTGATCGGCAAGGTCACGTGACTCCTGTACCGCGATTCGCCCTTGCATTACAGGGTAGAAATCGATAAAGACTGCCGGTCCTGACCACCATGTCCCGAGATCAGGGAATCCTGCATAATCGCCCGGGGGATCCATCGGGTTACTCAGGATACATCCCAGCAGCAACCGATTGTAAGGTTCAGGTGGTTTATTCCAAGGTCTCAATTTAAAAACGGAATTTGTAAAAAAGAGGAATTCTATCTCATAGGACGCCGAGGGGGAGAGTTGAACTCCCGAGGTGCAGGGCACCAATGGTTTTCGAGACCATCGCCTTACCGGGCTAGACTACCTCGGCACCGGTTCAGATC
>Ga0209253_10004291_pt1 | contig 12438 bp, 10 predicted proteins | sample FrelakmetBRP12BR_FD_187145 | JGI IMG/M metagenome (GOLD analysis project Ga0209253, IMG submission 187145) | Freshwater lake sediment microbial communities from the University of Notre Dame, USA, for methane emissions studies - BRP12 BR (SPAdes)... | ecosystem: Environmental > Aquatic >...
AAGGAATTTCTGATCGGGTTTGCCATAATGAATGGCTACCCCCTCCACCTCCGTGGCGATGATGAAGATGTCCACGCCTACTTCCTCGGCCAGCTTTGCGCTTGCCAGATCTTTGTCGATCACCGCATCCACGCCGGCAAAAGCTCTCCCTTCTCTTGCTACGGGAATACCTCCTCCTCCGCAGCAGATCACGATAAAACCGAGCTCAATGAGCTTCTTGATTTCCCGCTTTTCAACAATGGTCACAGGCTTGGGAGATGCCACGACGCGGCGATAGCCTCCGGGGGTTTGAATGGTTGGATAGGAAAGGGTCTTGGCTTTTTCCGCGGTAAAAAAAGGGCCTATGGGTTTTGAGGGCTTGAGAAAAGCGGGATCTTTCTCATCCACGACGACATAGCTGATCAGGCTGACCAGAGGCTGGTCTGCAAGGATTCCCATTTTCATGAGTTCGCTGTCCAGAGTGGACTCGATCATGTAGCCGAGCTGTCCCTGCGTCTGCGCAACGAGGATTTCAAGAGGCAAGGGTGGAACGTCGCTGCAGCACTCCTGCTGGAGGAGGAGGTTTCCCACCTGGGGCGCATTGCCGTGGGTGATGATGGTCTTGTACTCTCTGGAAAGGCGGGCAATCTGGCGGATCGGGACTCGCAGATTCTCAAACTGTTCTTCCACGGTGCCCGACTGATTCCTGCGGAGCAGGGCATTGCCGCCAAAAGCGACCAGCAGGGTTTCTTTTTGGTTTTTCTTGTCCATCACGGCTGGAACCTCTCAGAGTCGAATTTTTCCCGTAGCGCGAAGGCGTTTCAGCAGCACCTCTTCGAGTGAGGGGCTCCCGTGGTCTTTATACTCATAGCGGACCCTCAGCGTGGGCTTGCTGATCTTCACGATGCGGGTGAGGTGGATCGGTGTGGCAAAGAGAACCAGATCGCAGGGCGTGCGGTCGATGGTCTGTTCAAGGTCGCTGATCTGGCTCTTGCTGTAACCCATGGCAGGGAGGACCGGCCCCATGTGGGGGTAAAGGCGAAAGGCGTCCTGGATCGTTCCCACGGCATAGGGTCGCGGGTCGACCAGTTTTCCTGCGCCGTAAGCTCTTGCAGCGATGAGCCCTGCGCCGTAAGCCATGTCCCCATGGGTCAGGGTGGGGCCATCTTCCACCACGAGAACACTCTTGCCCCGAATTCGAGAGGGAGTCTGAGGAAGAACGGGAGATTCGGCAAAAACGATATCCGCCCTGGGCGCATATTGCTCGATGTTTCTTCGAACGAGTTCCACGTTCTTGGGTAAAGCGGTGTCCACCTTGTTGATGATGGCGATGTCGGCCATCAGCATGTTTGTCTCCCCGGGGTAGTAGAGCCGTTCATGGCCGGGCCGATGCGGGTCAAAGAGAACCAGATGGACATCGGGGAAATAAAAGGGGGTGTCGTTGTTGCCGCCGTCCCAAACGATCACCTCCGCTTCGTTTTCCGCTGCTTCAAGGATCCTGGCGTAGTCCACTCCGGCGTAGACCACAATGCCCTGATCCACAATGGGCTCGTATTCCTCTCGCTCTTCAATGGTGCACTGATGTTGCTGGAAATCCTTGTATGTCGAGAAACGCTGAACGATCTGCTTTCTCAAATCGCCGTAAGGCATGGGGTGTCTCACGACCACGACCTTCTGCCCTAAGTCTCCGAGGATCCCGCAGACCTTTCGGGTGGTCTGGGATTTTCCGCACCCCGTTCTCACCGCACAGACTGCAACGACAGGTTTCTTCGACCTGAGCATCGTATAGGTGGCGCCGATGAGAATAAAATCCGCGCCCCCTGCCATCACCAGAGAGGCCTTGTGCATCACCTCCACGTGGGGAAGGTCACTGTAGGAGAGAGCGACGAGGTCTATCGGATGCTGCCGGATGAGATCGCTGAGCTGCGACTCCGGGTAAATGGCAATGCCGTCGGGATAGAGCTTTCCCGAGAGCTCCGGAGGATAGAGACGGCCCTCAATGGCCGGTATCTGCGTCGCTGTGAAAGCGATGACATTGTAACGGGGATTATCCCTGAAGTAGATATTGAAATTGTGAAAGTCGCGTCCTGCAGCCCCCATGATGAGAACTTTTTCAACCATCTTCTAGAGTCCCTCCTTCTTGTACTGATGGACAAGCTCCAGATACTCCTTGTATCCTTCCTTGGTCCACCACAACTGCTCAGGAGTGGGTTGGCCTTTGATCTTTCCGGGGACACCGACGACGAATGAGTTGTCGGGAATCTTCATTCCTTGGCCGACAAGGCAGCAGGCACCGATCACGCAGTTGCTCCCGATTTCCGAATCATGGAGGATAGTGGCATTCATACCCACAAGGACGCTATCTCCAATTCTTCGGCCGTTGAGAACCGCCCCATGTCCGATGATCACCCGATCCCCGATGAAAACATCCCCTGCCGGAGCAGAAGGTGTTCCTGAATGGATCACGCAATTGTCTTCGACCGAGGTGTTGCGGCCGATCGTGATTTTACCGAAGTCGGCTCGGATCACTGCTCCGGGCCAGACATTGGACTCTTCACCGATTTCCACGTCACCGACGACGTAAGCTGCTTCACTCACAAAAGCAGATTCCGCAATTTTAGGAGTCTTTCCATTAAGACTTCGAATCATTTCTTCATCCTCGCTAACTAGGCTATTTTCTCAGTCTAATCTTTATTTCCTTACCGTGTTCTTCTATCGAGTACTCTTTGAAAGAAGTGCGGCTGATCCATTTTTCCACCTGTTCCCGGGTGTAGGAGTAAGGCGGATTCAACCGGGCAAAAAGAGGCAGGAAGCGATACATATGCCGCTCAAAGGAGTTGAGTGACACCTTCCACTTAGCCGCATCCACCTGGGAGGAAACCCTTGCTGGATCGTAGATCCAGGCTTCACGACCCGGCTTGAGGACCCTCCAGCATTCCCCGAGAACCCTTACAGGGTCCCGGAGAACGTGAAGCATTCCGGTGCTGACCACCCCGTCAAAGGACTCCTTCCTGAATCTCAACTGGGCCGCATTCCCGACTTCAAAATGCACCCTTCCGGCGCATCCGGTCCTGAGAGCATTGGCCCTGGCCATCCTTATCAAAACACGACTCAAATCGATCCCAATGATTCTGACTTCAGGAGACCTCTTCACCATCTCAATGGGGAGGTAGCCCGGGCCCGTGCCAAGATCAAGGACAAGGCCTTGATGGAAAGTCGAAAGGATTTCCTCAGCGATCTGAGTGTAGTAACTGTTGATGACAAGCCTCGAGGCCTTCTCATAAAGAGAGGCCAGGGGGCCGGGGATCCTCTCTATGGTGAATCGCCTCTTCAAGCTCGCCTATACGTCAACAGTAGGTGAAAAGTTGTTGAGAGCTTAACAGAATCCCTGGGAGGAGACAAGGAGAAGAGTCCTGATGCACCATCAATTCATCATCTGCGGCGTATTGCTTCATACGCCTTGTCGTCGCTCCTCGGCGCCTAGCATCTGACGCCTTGCTGGTGATCAGGAATCCTTCGAAACCCGAGTCCCGCTTTGCCTGCGAGAATAGGCGGTACCAATACTCCCCAAGCTGTCTTATTTATGGAGTGTCGAAAGCCGGGAGGCACCTTCATGTGCAGCTTTCGCTTCCACCGGCAGTTACTGTCATTACCGCGTATGAGCCGGATGCTTCCGAATGGATAGATTACAGAGTCAGGAGGACAAAGGCATGAGATGCGTTTTTTGCGGGGGTGAAACAACGAAAATGAGCGTGACCTTCAGCTATGAAGAAGAAGGCAAGTATTTCCTTGTTGAAAATGTCCCTGCTGAAGTTTGTGAACGATGCGGGGAGAAGACATATTCTCCAGAGGTCACGGACGAATTATTGAAGTTCGCAAAAGAACAATTCAGACCCGTACGGAAAGTCGAGGTCCCTGTTTTTGATTTTGCTGCAAGCTGTTAGGGTCGGCCATATGACTGCCCCGACCATACAATGCCAAACAAAGGCTCTAGACATCTCCCTCAGCCCCAATTCCGCTGGAGCCTACTTTGTTTTAGGAGCTGCGCTCGTTTATGCAGGTCGGCATCAGGAAGCTATTCCTGTTCTCCAGAAATGCCTTCGACTAAGTCCCGCGCCCCTACCACATTGGTGTCTTTGGTTGGCTGGCGGCTTCATATACCGCGCTCGGCCAGTATGAGGAAGCGGTAGTCACATGGAAGAAGTCGCTGCAGATCTATGGCCCTGATTCGTTGGGAGCCCACGTCGAGCTGGCCGCTAGCTACATTTACTTGGGCCGAGAGAATGAGGCCCGAGCTGAAGCTGCAGAGGTCCTGAGGATCGATCCCAAATTCTCAGTGGAGCGATTTTTGAAGGGACATCCTAGGGATCAATCTGAAAAAGATCGCATAGCCGAGAATTTGCGCAAGGCAGCGCTGAAGTGATATGGATTCCTCTATCCTGACGCGTGATGGCTAGACACAGCTTACGATTACTAATCCAAGTCCGTCGTGAATTCGAGCAATCATCAACCAGCGCTTACCCAATTGATGGTTTCGTGCGTGATCTCTGAAAATCGGACCATTAAAGCTGGTCATTCTGTCATTTGATATTCGCCGTTGAGGGCGATGACGTAATCCTGCCAGACCTTTTCATACTGGGCAGGATTGGGGACGGAGAGAAGCAGCATGATCTCTTTGCAGTACGCCCGCTGGCTGTCGTTCGTCGTGTGCTTCCCATAGATCTCCAGAGCGAAGTGCGAAAAATCCCTAACCATGAAGTCGAAGATCTGGTTTATGACATCCTTGTCCAGGTTGTCGATCTTCGCCTGCTCCAAGGTGAGCTGGCCGTAGACGACTATGGAGAACATCTCTCCCATGGTCAGAGAGAAAGACGGATCCATTTCCTGGATATTGTCCGGGAAGGCTCTTGCCAGCATTTCTCTGAAGAGGTCGATCTGTTTGATGAATACAGCGACATTTGGGAGGTCTTTGAATTCAGCGAAGACGGGCCCGTAGTCGTGGAACTGGACTTTGCTCAGGCCTCTGGCCGTGCCCTGATTGAAAAGGAACAGATCGTCCTTCTGGCTGAAATCCGGGCCGACAGGGGCATAGCCCTTGGGATTGAAGAAATAGTTCTTGATAAATTTCCGGATGAGTTGGACGTTCACATGGACGGTTCCCTCGAGCTTTGACGGCCCCTTGATGTCGCCAGCCACCGTAGAGAAGTAGGTATCGCGCTCGAAGCCCTTGGCGGCGATGACATCCCACAACAAAGCAATGACTTCTTCGGATTGGAGGGTGACCTTCATCTTGCTCGTGGGATTGTACAGGAGGTAGCGTCGGTCGTCAGCGGTGGCGTTGCGGAAATAGTCCGTGGCGCGGCGCTGGTAGAGCTTCATCCCCATGAGGCGCAGCCAAGCGTCCATAAAGTTCTTCTTCACATGCGGCATGTCCGTCACGCGGAAGCCATAGAGGGTGCGATTCGCGGCATGAGTGATCGCTTCGTAAAAGGCGTGCTGGCAGGCACCTATGGAGGCAGGACCGATGTTGAACTTGCCGATGTTCACCGTGTTCAGGGCCGAATCCCAAGCCGATGGACCCCGGCTTAGGATGTCCGGTTCAGTGATTGGATAGTCGTTCAGCGCAAACTGGGCAACGTATTCCTGGTGGGAGATGACGTTTCGCTTCAGCTCAAAGGCCTTGTTGCGGAAGTTGGTGACAAAAAAGCAGTAGTCGTCAGACCCATCCCGGACCTTGCCTAGGGTGGAAACCATCTCCGCTTCATTACCGTTCCCGATATAGTACTTCTCACCCCGGGCCAGCCAGCCGCCCTTGCCATCGGGGAAAAGGCTCGTCTCTGTGGAGTAGATATCTGCCCCGTGCGCCCGTTCTGAAAGGCCGAAGGCAAAGATGGCGCCTTCCTTCAGGAGTGCTGCCGTCTTCTTTTTGGCCTTTTCATTACTGCTCATCCAGATGGGGCCGAGGCCGAGAATGCTCACCTGGAAGCAATACCAGTAACCGAATCCATAAAAGGACAGCAGCTCGCTGTATTCGCTGTTTCTAGCAGTATCCCAACGGCAGTCGGGGTTGTCGGCATATGCCTTCGGCGTGAGGAGCTTGTAGAAGATCTGCTCTGTTTTCACAAAATCAAGGAACTCCCGATACCAGATGCGGCTCCAGTAGTCCTCCGTCAACTTGGTTTTGCCCATCCGGTTTTCGAAAAAATCGATAGTCTTGTCCATGATGGCCAGTGACCCTGTGTCGGCCATTAGACTCTTGTACTTTTTAGGTTGTAATAGATGATTCATGTGATCCTCCTTTTTCATGTGACGATATGGACGGTCTTGTAAGACGGCCTTGTCGCTGTCATTGCGAAGAACAGAGTGACGTAGCATTTTCTGTTTGATTCTAATCTTCTGATGCTGATTTGTCTGTATCCAATTTCTTGATCTGATATCTTTTCTATTTGCCTGTCTGATAAGGCATTGTTCTTTGTTCATCACTTCCAAAGTTACCGTTCGGCTCAACAACTAGCGTATCGAAGTCGAAAGCGGGAGTCCATTTTCGCCACGTTCCTCGGCAAGCGATTGGCAGTTGTAAGCTTGAAAGGGTGCCGACTCGGCGATCACCGCAGTCGGCCCGAATCGCCAAAGGCTAGGTGAAAGATTGCTCACTCTGGTTGGCAAAAACCTCTTTCCCCAGACCCTACTCTCGCTGTTCCTTCTCGCTGGTGTTTCTCGTGGAAAGGGTTGCCTTTCGCGTGCGCTGCATATGGTATCGTGAGGTGGCTCGAAGTTGTGAAAGCTATCTGAGATTTTATCAATTGGGCTTTGGTAAGGTTTCAGAACGTAGTAAGACTCAGGTTGAAAGCCATCTGGTATGCCTGAAGTGTTAGGCCAGCAGCCTTAGGTTGGAAGGACTACCTTCAATAACTCCTCTTCGTGCTTTCGCCGGTCTGCTTTGCGTCGTTCTAATGAAACGGAGCGCCCGACTTTTCGCCGCTGGCCCCGCCGCCTGTCCACTAGAATCCGCACACCTTGTTGTCCTGAAAAAGCCTCGCCTAACTCCTTTAGAAGGTGATCATAGCGGTTTCTGATAATGATAACCATCTTCTCAGCTCCTTCTGGCTCAACCTGGGCGGCTGGTCGAGCGATGCTCGACACACGTGGAGGCGTCTGGTTCATTCGCTTGAGCATTTCGTCAAGTTCAATCTCCAGTAGATGGTAGCCGCTGTATTTCCCTTTGTGAATCCTAGACTTGTGTCTCACAGTGCCATCCACCTTCACTATGGTCCATGGCGCGGATAACTCTACTTCCTCTAGCCGATCTCCAATTCCAATTCTTCCTAGACAATCAAACAGCTCCTTCCCTAGTATCCCAACTCCGTTCTCTGAAACGTCAAAGACCCCAAAATCATAGACTTTCCCCTGAGATCCGCCTGCCCTCATGTGGACGTTTGCCTTGGAAAAAAGAGGCGCTGTGTTGCTATCTACCTCGTGACGATCACTCCTTCTCCTGTCTGCAATGACCAGGGCATCGGGATAGGTGATAATATGACCTAAGTAGGGAGACTCAAGACTCTTGGTAATGTAATAAGAGGTGAACGCCAATTTATGTTTTCCAAGTGAAAATCTCACCTGAACAGGACTCGTAGATTGAATAAGATTGTTACCCCTTGGTGGAGAGAGCCACTGAATGAATGCTCTTCCACCTGTCCCTGTCTTTGAAAGAGGATCTCCGTGATCTGCTTTCACAATCATTGAATCAAAAAGAGTTCGCTCTCCTTCTATCTGGACTGTGATGGGCCTCCGGTTAACAACCAAGAAGTCAATTGTTTGTCTTATTCTCGCCGTGCTTTTCGTGACAAAATCCGGCATACCCTGTTCTGTGGCCTCACTCGCTTACAGCCTCATTCCGGTTGACTACTGCGTCGATGCGACAGATATAATCGCTGTTTTTTGAATCTCATTCATTGATCTAAATCTGACACCGATTCCTTCCGGCGTTACTCTCGTAACATCACCGGCAATCCAAACGGTTTTCTCGAAGTTGGCAGGAGAAAAAGAGACCGAAAGACTCTGTCCAGGAGAAAAAGCTTTTCGGCTCATGATAAACATCCCTCCCAGGCTTATGTCTCGGATAACACCGCTGGAAAGTCCAGCCTTATTGGTATAGCGCACAGCCACATGAACTGGTTTTCTGTGATGCTGCCTTCGGCATTTACTTTTCAGTGTTCCCCTTTCGAGAAGTTTCAATAGAATACGTTTCTCATCTTCTGACATTTCTGTAATCAGTTGAAACAACTGATGCGTAATGGTGGGATCTTGCAGAGTCATCTTTAAGGGATCCATCATAAAAGGCCTTACGTGGGAATTCATAGCCACTGCTCTCTCCCCTCCCAAAGAAAATCTCTAAATGGTCTTTATAAATCTTGCTCTTCCTAAGCAACAAATTACCTTACCAGAGGTGAATTGAGTGCATTGCATACCACACAGAAGAGTCGAAACCTTAGGACACAGGCAATGCGAGCGCAGCGGATGATCACGGGCCCATGTTCCCCTTATTCGCTGATGGAAATCTCTTTGCCTTCTTGATCCAACGCGTTTCAAAGCACAACAAGAAATGCGTCCCTTTATTCTCGGATTCAAATATCGTGCCTGGAGACAAGTAAAGACGATGAAAAGAATAAGTATTGTTATATTAAGATGATAGAGGGCTGAGAAGGTAAGAGGCTATTTCGCGCTGATGGGCTGACGCTGCACAGAGGCTTGTGCAAGTCGTTGAGGTTTCTGTGCAGCAACCTTCTGATTGCAGGTTTCGTATCGAACTCTTTAACCAGCATCACCGCTGGCCCCAGGTGCTCCAATACCTGGTCTCATTTGCGGAGCTTCACGCAGGTCGCAACAACATCGCCAGCCCGCAGGCCGCACTCAACATCCGCGTCCGTCCATAGGGAGCCTTTATTCTCAAATAGAAATCGAACACGGCCCTGACTTAGCATCACGCGTGCGTCGATGGGGACAGGCTTATCGTCACTGAATACCTCGTTCGCCGTCGTAAGGACATAGGCGCTTTCTCTACCAGGAACCCACTCAAACCCGACGAACGGCTGGTCTGGATTGGAGGACCCGCCCTTTTCCATCGCGCTATCGATGGCGGTCCAGCAGGCAGCGATGAGCGGAGGAAGCGCACCCTTCGCCTCCGCTTCCTGTTCGCGCTTTTCGTTTGCCGCACTACTCTCCGACATGAGACCAATGGGCGCCCAGACAGGCATGGTCACCACAGCCCCAACAAAGAGATAGAAGTCCGCAGCAATTCCCACCGGCATCAGAGCCCATGCGGCTTGATTAGGCTGTTTTCGTTCACCGGTCGCGACGAGCCCCGCGGCACTGGTAACGGCCACCCCCTCCAGTGCTGGCGGCTCCGAAAAAGAGCCATAGGACACCAGCAACGCACAGGGCGGATAGCTGTCATCAGGCAGCAGGGGCCGGACCCCCGTCACCCAGTTTGCACTCGCCGGCTGCGCGATCTGGAGTTCATGGGCCGAGTCGTTGAGAAAGAAGCGAGCGGTGTCACAGCCCGTCGGCAAATCGCGCCTCGGGACGCTAAAAGTCTCTTGGCCTGAGTCCCACCATCGGGTAATTTCATAGGCGTTAACACTGGCGGACAGGGCAAAGTACACGCCCTCCTTGGGCTCACCCATAGCGATCTTTTCGATCATTGACGTGGCCAGACATCCGGGCAATGTCGCGCTAAGCAGCGCAAGAGCGGTCAGGCAGGATAGCAGCCCGCGTCCAATCGAAGTGTATGATACTTCGGCCATAGTTGGTGCACGAGGTCGGGTGATAAGATGCCCCTCTTCGAATTCAAATTGTACTGGATCCACCCTTGTTTGTCAAAGCAAGAGCCAGTCCATCACTTTGTGGATGTTTGTTTTCGCCGGTAGGTGATCGCAAGAAAAGTGGGGGTTACAGTTAGCAACTCCAGTCTATCATGCGGCAGTGAAATCGTCAGGTTACGATTTCCAAATTCAGCCTATTGCGTCGATAGGAAGGGAGCCTGTTACGATTTCGACATTCGAGCCGAAACCTGAGCATGCCCTCGAAATCTTGATGTTCAGATCAATGGCCTGAGCGGAACCATCGTAGTGGAAAGCGGACGTGTGGTTCCATAGGCGAGCGTTTAATAATCCAAGTCTTCAATGCATTGTCAGATCAACCAAATAAAAGATCCTATTGACATATTAGGGGAATCTCTGCCAAAATTGCCAATATAAAGTTTGGCTAAAGGTCACATGGGAAAGGAGGTGAAAAGCGAATGAAAAAGTTCTTGTTTGCTCTGATCGCTCTTCTTACGGTGTTTGCTTTTGCCACTGGGGCTGTGGCAGCCGAGAAAAAGGCAACGGCACCACAGGCTGGCAAAGTTTCAGGCACAGTCACAGCCTATATCGCCGCCAGCCAACCTGATAAGACCGCAGGCACGATCTCTGTGAAAGATGCGAAGGAAAAGAATTGGGCGTTTGATGTCCTTCCAGATACTAAGATCACAGGCGAAGTAAAAAAAGATGCGAAAGTGACAGTGGCCTACAAGAAGGAAGGCGGCAAGACGACTGCCACTTCTATTACCGTGATAGCAGTGAAGAAACCCGCGGCGCCGAAGACAAAGTAGTAGGCCTATTAATGCTCATTAGAAAAGGCATGATCCTCTGGAAAATGGGGTTATGCCTTTTTTATTTGTTTCACCGACAGGAAGGGGTTTCACTAGGCAGCGGATGATGGAGCAGGGGGGTGACAGATCAATTGACTGAATGAACCCGAACCTCAGCATACTCCCAAAAGTTGCGGTTTCACACCAACCGTTGGATTGGGACTTCGTATCGAAATCGATAGAGGGAGCCTATGTTCCGGGCGTTCCTCGACAAGCGATTACAAGGCCAAAGCTTCAGTTCGGCGTCGTATTCAGATTTTTCCTTCAAAGGCATTACGGAGTTGTTCGAGAAATTCGGGCGATACTCTGTAACCTAACATTTGTACTCTTAGAACATCCTCCCATGCCTTCTCGTAGTCTCCTTTCTTAAAATGGGCAACCCCCCGGTTGAAGTAAGCCAGAGCGTACTCCGGGTCTATCTCAACGGCCTTGTTGTAATCGGAGATAGCCTGGCCATACTCGCCTTTATAATGAAACGCAGTTCCCCGATTGTTGTAAGCCATGGCATGCCCCGGATTTATCTCGATGGCAGCACTGTAATCACCGATGGCTCGGTCATACTGACCCTTGTATTGATACACAATTCCCCGGTTATAGTGGGCTTTGACAGACTTAGGTGTTATGACTATGGCCTTATCGAAATCTGAGATCGCTTGGTCATAGCGGTGACTGTTCATATGAAGGAGTCCGCGATTGTTGTAAGCCGAAGCATGCTTCGGGTCCAGTTCGATAACCTTATTGAAGTCAGAGATGGCTTGATCATCTTGGTCTTCGCCTTGAGTATAGGCAAGACCCCTATTGAAGTAGGCTTCCACATACTTCGGGTCTTTCTCTATAGCCCTGTTGAAATCGGAGATAGCCTCTTCACACTGGCCGTTGAGTTGAAATTCAACCCCACGTTTTGTATAGAAACCAGCATCCAAACCCGGCTTTTGCACTTCTGCACATCCCCCAAAGCAGAAAAACGCTCCGGCAATGACCACCACGGCAGTGAATGATTGATCAAATCGTTTCATGATGTCCCCTCCTTTTCTAGTACTCCATGCGTAAGAGGGTCCAAATAAGAAAAGCCGGGCAGCACGTAATGTGACCTTAACGAAGTCACACTCGGCGGCTCGGCTATCTTTCAGCATCTGAGTCTCAGGAAGCGCAGTAAAGACCGAGAACCGGAAGTCAAAGGAATCCAATAAGACCCGTGGCTTTCCGTCCCCACTTTACAGTGGGTTTGGCCTTGTCAGGTGTCGGAGACGCCCCCCTCAGGCCAAAGCCTCAGGGAGGCAAGGGTCAGGCATCTTTAGATAGGCCCACTTCATAACAACCCCGAAAAAAGGTGTGAGTGAACCTAGGTCGGAAGGATAACTTGAAAATAATACTGAGCCCCATTCTCAACGAAGTCAACAAAATTCCTTTGGGACACCAAAGCGACAACGTATCGTAGTCGAAAGCAGAGGTATGCTCCTTCCGACAATAGCTTACTTGCTGAAATCTTAATGGAGCCACACTTCGTTGACCTTCGCCTCTAGGATGTGGATCAAGTGTTTCGAGGAGAAAACTTACTGCCTCCTATGTTCCTTGGGTTAGATCAAAATAATATGACACATTGAAGGCTTCGATTATTTCACCCTAAGAGAGTTTTGGAACGCAGTATTGATGAAACAACCTCCACCACCTCCACCACCACTGCCTGCAACAATGCTGGCGGCGGAAGCTTCGTATTTGAACACCCCAGCGTCTGTCCCTGCATAGACGTTTGTTGGAGTCGAGGGGTCAAT
>Ga0209253_10004292_pt1 | contig 12437 bp, 10 predicted proteins | sample FrelakmetBRP12BR_FD_187145 | JGI IMG/M metagenome (GOLD analysis project Ga0209253, IMG submission 187145) | Freshwater lake sediment microbial communities from the University of Notre Dame, USA, for methane emissions studies - BRP12 BR (SPAdes)... | ecosystem: Environmental > Aquatic >...
AAAACTCCTGCTCGGGATCTTTGCTCATGTTCACAAATGGGAGCACGGCGATGGAGGGTTTGTCAGGGAGAGGAATGCTCATTTTATCCTTGGAGAGGACTTCCAATTTTGGACCTCCCTCTTCCTTGGACACCACTTCTGCGGAAGGGGTCGCAACCTTTTCGGGTCGAGAGGCTACGATTTTCTCCTTCGGGGTACCCTCTGGCTGTGGAGCAGAAGGAGTATATAGTCTCCATACTAAGACAGCAGCAATTACGACCATCATGCCGGCCAGCATGACCCAGTGATACCCAGAAAACCGGGAGGGTTTTGGCTCTTGCAGTGAGGGAAAAGGAACCTGGGCCGGTTCGGGGACTGGAGTTTCCGGAACCGCAATTTCCGGAACCACAGCTTCCGGAACAGATTGCTCTTTCTTACTATTCTCTAGGTTTGATATGAACTTCTCCCATGCCTCGCCATTGATAGCGTCCTCATAGATGATTACAACATCATCTAAGCCTGCTCCTATCCTATCAACGGCAAACTTCAGCCTGACATTCTCTTCGCTCCCTTTGTATTCAAAAAGATTTGCCCAGTTATCTTTCTCAGCATCTGTAAAGTGATAGGTCCTGGCAACCCCTTCGTCATATTCCTTCCTTTTTCCAAGGATCTTAAAAAGATGTGCCTCTTCCAGGTTAGGCAGGATATCCTTCCATTTTCTGTAGACCCTTGGCAACAAGTGCTCCTTGTCCGAAGATCCGGCAGCCTCCCCAATCGTGTTGTTTAGTAAGGCAAGGAGGTCATAGTGTCCATCGAGAGGGATGGAGGTAATTTTCCCTAATCTTTTCATCTCGTTAACAACAAAGGCGATCACAGTGAGGTAAAACCTTCGGGAGGAAGAGTTGAAATGAAGGGTCAGTTCATTTCTATCCTTGAGAGCGATATGAAGCTTGAACTCATTAAGGTCGATTGTTATGGGGTGGGTTTTGGTATTTTCAGCCACTTTTTTATCTCCTTGAAACTTATCGAAAACAAAAGAGATTTTATCAGGACCTGAGATAACCAAAAAAATCTGACGGTTCGAACCATCAGGAACCATATCACAGGCTATAGGTAATGTCAATTTTAGTGAGAAATCTCTGATTACACCGATTACGGAACGATTACACAGTTTAGAAATGACAAAGATTTGATCCCAGCGATACTAAAGCGAAACTAACCATGGCAGGACAGATCGGTGATCAAGGTCAGTCTGTTTTATCCGAATAAAGAAGGCAAGACATTCGACATGGACTACTATTTTAATAAACACTTGCCCATGGTCAGACAAAGGTTAGGGACCGCCTGCAAGTGTGTGGATGCAGAACAGGGGCAGAGCGGCCTATTGCCGGGGACGCCGGCAGCCTATATTGCCATGTGTCATCTCTATTTCGAATCAATAGAGGCATTTCAAACGGCCTTCGGTCTGCATGCCCAGGCAATCATGGCAGATATGCCCAACTACACCAACATTCAACCCACGATTCAAATCAGCGAAGTGAAAATATGAGAATGGACAAGGGTTTAGGGTCAATTCTTTATTGTTTGAAAAATATGTTTGGAAAAGAGGGGCTACGCGGGTCGCCTTGAAACAAATTAAAGGCAAAATCAAAGGGAAAGATTTGACCCCAGCTCTCCTTGAGACATAGAAAGCAGGGGGAACTTTAAATAAAAGTTAAGAAAGAACGTTGGTAAATCGATTTTTTGGTTTTGTGAAACAGTTAAACCATAACCTTAAAGATATAAGGAGGGCTAAATCATGGATACCAAAAGAAGGGTCTTAAGAACCGCAATTTTGACTGCAGTGGTTTTACTGTGCCTCAGCATATCTCCAATAGGGTTTACATTAGCTGTGGGAGGCGGTAATAAGATTTGTTCCTTCCTCGGAGATGACTTAAAACCTTCTATTCTCGACCAGGATATATTCGAATTTAATGGAACAAAAGGTGAGAAAATCACCGTAACTCTGGGGGAAGATTCATCAGGATCTCATACAGGAAGACGAGCGAATCTATCCTTAATGGATTGGGTAACAAGAACCTGGTTCTTTAGAACAACGACAGGTGTCTTGCCCCGCACAATAACCGCGACTCTGCCAGCTACAGGCAAGTACCTTATTCTGGTTGCTGAACTACCCGGATTAGCGCGACTCCAAAGCTTCAGAGGAGCTTATTGTTTGACATTGGCATCTTCTGCAGGAGCCTACGCAACCCTTGCGCCAACGCCTTGGGTGGAGCCTACAGAAAATAGCGCTCCCGTTGCCAATGCAGGCGCGGATCAGACGGCTTTTGTGACGCAGACAGTCACCCTTGACGGAAGCAAGTCGAGCGATGTGGATGGGGACCCCTTGACTTACAATTGGTTGTTCATTTCAATTCCTTCTGGAAGTGGCGCAGCCCTCTCGAATCCGATGGATGTCAAACCCACCTTTGTTGTGGATAAGCCGGGTACCTACATAGTTCAGCTCATCGTGAATGACGGCAACGTGGACAGTGCCCCTGACGCGACAAGTGTCAGCACAGAGAACAGCAAACCCGTTGCCAATGCTGGCCCGGATACTGTCTCGGTTGTCGACACATCCTCATATTCTGTGGTGGCGACAGTCTCGGTTGGGGGCAATCCACGGGGTATCGATGTAAGTCCTGACGGTTTAATGGTTTTCGTTACAAACGTCATGAGCGACACAGTATCGGTCATTGATACCACGGCACTCACAGCCCCTGCTGTAACCATCAATGTGGGGAGTTATCCTCTCGGTATTGCAGTGGCGCCTGATGGAGACAAGGTCTATATTGCGAATAACGGGACTAATGATGTTTCAGTGATTGACACAGCGTCTCGCATGGTGACAAGTATTATTCCCGTTGGAGAATGGCCTTATGGAATTGCCGTGAGTCCCGATGGGTCCACTGTCTATGTGGCCAATAATGGCACGAATGATATCTCGGTGATCGACTCCGCCTCCGAAACCGTTACAGCGACCATTCCAGTTGGCAGCGGTTCATCAGGAGTCGCTGTTACCCCTGGAGGCACAAAGGTAGTTGTAGCCAATGCTCAGCAGAACAATGTTTCCATCATCGACACCCTTTCTCTGACAGTCACAACAACGGTACCTGTGGGGCTAAATCCCAACTTCATGGGTAAATTCATTGCTGGGCCAAGCAAAAGCTTATGATAGAAAAGGGTGGTTCCGGCACCGGGGATGTTAAGAGTTTAAAACTTAAGAGTATTGACTGCGGCGCAACCTGTGAAAGCAATTTTCAAGGCGGTATCCAGGTGAAACTGAAAGCAAAATCAGACAAAAGCTCGGTCTTCAAGGAATGGTCTGGCGCATGTAGTGGTATAAAAAAAGAGTGTTACGTTACCATTGAAGGTGGTGTCTCAAAGATCGCAGTGGCTATGTTTCTGAGATATCCCACCATCAGGGTGAAACCAGTTGCGAAGGATTTCAAGGGAGTGAAGACAGGCTCCACAAAGAAGGCACGTTTTACTGTAAAAAATAAGACAACAAAAGGAAAACAGTCTTTGAATATCGGTCAGATTTCAATTCTTAGTCGCGTTTTTGCCATTATAGCAGAAAGTGATGGATGCTCGAACACGAGTCTTGGCCCGGGAGGATCGTGTCGCTTTGAGGTTCAGTTCAGTCCTATTATGCAGGGCTTGCAGAACTCTACCATAGAGATTCCTTCGAACGATCCCGATGCGCCATTAACAATTATTCCTGTTGCGGGGGAAGGCATATAGGCACTTGTGAGGACACCCCCTTAAGCACTGTTGCTGGTGTTAGAGGGTGTCCTTTTGTTATCTTAAATCGAAGCTTGCTACTTTACTTCATACACCTCGGCGGTATTGCATACTATTGAAACAAGACCGGTAAACATACTGATAATATAGTCAAGGAACGTATGTGTTGTCTCAACTCTCACCTTTTTGACTGACGCAGGTGCCATGGAGTCGGTTGAGTTGTCTGAGATGGGTACTATTCCCCACAAGGCATACCAGACCCTCTTCTCGGCCACAAGGCTGCCGGATTCGTTGCTCGAAGCCAGCTGCTGACCGTTTCCACCTACCTTGATGGTATAGCATCCGGTGAGGCCTGCGGCAAACATGATAATCACAAGAACCAAAACCAATTTACGCATTAGCATAAAACCCTCCTTTATTAAGTTTTTTGTGAAAGCCGTGATTTAAGCGTTACTTAATTGGTAGCAGAGGATTCCTCATCTGTCAAGCGAATGATGACAGTTTTTTCAGTACAGCAAGGCCTGGCTCACCTGATAGTTTAAGTAAGTTTCTTACCCACCTTTTTTTCTACAGACTCAATTTTTTGTTTCAGCCTGCCACCTTTTCCTTTTCGTACATCGAGTTTGATTGTTGAGTAAACCCTATTGCAGTCCCGTTCAAGCTGTTCATAAGCCTTTTTGACGATCTTCATGGCATCATCGAGCTTGTCAACTTCGACGATGGTCCCCATTGCTGTCAAGGTGTAGGGGTGACCTTCCTCATCAATGATCTTTAAAATTCTGCTTACATACTCGCTTATGCTTTCTCCCTTGTCGGTGGGAAACATGGCAAATTCCATTAAAACAGACATCCTGCGCCTCCTCGTGTTTTATTTATGGGGTTCAGGGCGCCCCCTATTATATGCTTAGACAATCTAAAATGGTCAAATGGTTTAAAACTTCCCATCACTTCCCGTGCGAGGTAAATAATACTGGGCTATCTTGCTCCAAGCTCTCCGGTTTTTTCCCCGCTCTTATATTTTTTACTTCTTTTCTCGCCCATCTCACCCTCCCGCTTCTCCATCGACACATTATAAATGCTGCACATTATCATTTCAAGTATTCCTGAGGTACCTGTAATTTACTACAAATCTGCTATACTTATTTCAGGTAAATAAATAATGGATGATCCTATAGATATCAGAAAAAGATCGGCAGACAAGATTGAAGACTTACATCAGAAAATCGATGAACTTGAGGATCGACTTGCACGATTTGAACGCATCGAGGAAGCCCTGAGACAGTCTGAAGAGCGTTATCGAAGCGTTATCGATAATGTTGAAGTAGGGATAGCTCTCATTAGCCCCGCCATGAAAATCCTTGCCCTCAATAATCAGATGAGAAAATGGTTTCCTCTCATCGACTCATCTGCCAACCCTGTTTGCTATAAGTCCTTCAATGATCCGCCCCGCGAGACGATCTGTTCTTATTGTCCTACACAGAAAACGTTGAAGGACGGGAGAGCACACCAGTCGATTACAAGTACCCCATCAGGCGGAAAGGTCAGGCATTTCAAAATCATTGCCTCCCCTTTGAGAGATAAAAGAGGCGAGGTTGTTGCTGCGATTGAAATGGTTGAAGACATCACAAAGAAGAAAAGATCCGAAGAACTCCTGAAAAAAGAAAGAAAGATATTTTTCTCCGTATTACAGAAGGCACCTTACGGAGCCATTATAATTGATAAAAAAGGGCAATACCTTTACATCAATGACGAGTTCTCGAAGGTAACAGGTTATACCCTCCAGGATACACCGAGGGGAATCGACTGGTTCCTCAAGGCATATCCCGATCCACACTACCGTAAGTCTGCCATGAAAGCCTGGAAAGAAGATATTTCCTCAAAGGGGATAACACGAGCTTTCACCATTCGATGCAAGACCGGAGAGGACAAGGAGATTGAATTCCGTTCCACCCGCCTTGATGGTGACAGATATCTTCTCATGCTTTCTGACGTTACCGAAAGAAAAAAAGCCGAGATGGCTTTGCTGAAGGCGAGGGATGATCTGGAATTACGAATCAGGGAACGAACAGATGAGCTTGTTAAAATAAACCGAGAATTACAGCAGGAAAATGTAATGCGTAAGAAGATAGAAGAAACTCTCAAAGAGAGGGAAGCGCGCCTTACAGCAATTATCGGGGCTTCCGATGGGTTGATTTATATTTGTTCAAAGGATTTCAGAGTAGAGTTCATGAACGAAAAGCTTATTAGGCGAACCGGATATGACGCTACAGGGGAGCTTTGTTTCAAGGTCCTCCATGACCGTGATTCTGTGTGTACCTGGTGTGTGAACGAGCGGGTGTTTAAAGGTGAGACGGTCCGTTGGGAAGTTCAAAGCCCAAAAGACGACAAGTGGTGGTATATCATTAACACACCAATTTACCACACAGATGGTTCGATTTCGAAACATGCAATGATCCTTGATATTACAGAGCGGAAAAAGGCCGAGGAAGAGATCACCCGGCTCAATCGCGACCTGGAAGAAAACATTACCCAGCTCAGGACCGTCAATGCTGAGTTAGAGACTTTTTCCTATTCCATCTCTCACGACCTAAAAACGCCGGTTATTGCAGTTGAAGGGTTTTCGCGCATCCTTTTTGAGAAGTACGCTGATCAGCTTGATGGAAAGGGCAAGAGAATCTTGAGCATGATTAGCGGAAGTGCGCTTCAGATGAGAGAGCTTATTGATGACCTGCTCGCCTTTTTTACACTCGGAAGAAAGAAACTTAAATTGTCAACCATTGACTTAGGTAAGATGGTAAATGAAATATTTGACCAGTTCAGGGCTGTTCATCAAGGAAGGGCTATGCAACTTTCCATCAACCCGTCGCCTGCAGTAAGTGCCGACAAGACGATGATTCGCCAGGTTATCCTGAACCTTCTCAGCAACGCCATTAAATACAGCAGGAAAAAAATGATTACTTCCGTCGAGTTTGGGGGATGGATTGAAAAAGGACTCGCCGTCTATTATATAAAGGATAATGGTATCGGATTTCCCATGGAACAGGTAGGGCGACTTTTTGAGGTATTTGAACGGTTGCATCCTTCTGATGAGTTTGAAGGTACCGGAATCGGGCTCGCCACTGTAAAGCGTATTGTCCAGAGACATGGTGGCGAAGTGTGGGCCCAGTCAAAGGTCAACGAGGGAGCAACCTTCTATTTTTCAATCCCCAACCCTTCTTAAGTAATAAACATCGTATTCCGAACACTTTTATGAATACTGTTATTCATATTTATGAGTCGCGCTGCGTTTATGATGAAAAAAGCAAAAGCGGTATGATGTTTTCGAAAAAGTGTCAGCATGAAGCACCAGACGGGCTAGGTAGCGCAAATTTGGAGGCAACCTTTGTTTGGAACTGAGTCTTTAGGAGAAAAGACAGCTAACCTTCAACCTGGCAGTGATCCTTTTGAAAAGAGAATACTGGACACACCTCTATCGGGAATGAATCACCTCGTTGCCCAGAACTTCTTACGGCTCATACTTACTGTTTCAACAAACTTCATTAATCTTCCATCTGATCAGATAGACACTGGAATAAACGATGCCCTGAAATTAATCGGGGACTTCTCTCAAATTGATAGAACATATGTGTTTCAGCTTTCCCAGAATGGGAATGAGATGAGTAATACCCATGAGTGGTGTGCCAAGGGCATTGACTCTCAGATCCATAGACTCCAGGGTATACCTACGAGTGACCTCCCGTGGTTCTATGAGAGGATATACCGCGGCGATGTTGTCCACATCCCTGATGTTTCCCAACTTTCACCTGAGGCAAAATCGGAAAAAAAGGATTGGCAGGCTCAAAGCATCCAGTCGCTCATTGTTGTCCCTATTGTCTGTAGAGGATCTCTCGTAGGATTTACAGGGTTTGATTCTGTCAGGGAGAAAAAGCTTTGGTCTGAAGAGACGATTTCCCTGCTCAGGGTTATGGGGGAAATTTTTGCGAATGCCCTCGAGCGGAAACGTTCCGCGGAATCACTGAAAGAAAGCGAAGGAAGGTACAGGACCCTCTTCGAAAGTGCAAATGATGCAATCTTTCTCATGAGGGAAGATATGTTCATTGATTGTAACAGCCAGACCCTCAGGATGTTCGGCTGTACAAGGGAAGAGATCATCGGCCACCCTCCCTACAAATTTTCTCCCCCAATCCAGCCTGATGGTGGGAATTCAAAAGAGAAGGCCCTCGAAAAGGTCTACACTGCTCTTTTCGGTTACCGCCAGTTTTTTGAATGGCAACACTGTCGTCTTGATGGAACCACCTTCGATGCAGAGGTCAGCCTAAACCGCATCGATATTGGAGGAAAGACCTTAGTTCAAGCGATTGTTCGGGACATCTCCCAGCGGAAAAAAGCCGAGGAGGCCCTGCGGAAAAGTGAAGAGAAGTACCGGAGCATCTTTGAGAACTCTGTAGAAGGGATTTTTCAAACAACACCGGACGGATGTTACCTGAGCGTAAACCCGGCTTTAGTAGAGATGTATGGGTACGATTCGGCTGAAGAGATGATTACTGCAATCACAGACCTAAAACAGCAGTACGTTAACCCTGAAGACCGAAAAAAACTTACGGCCCTCTATGAAAAGAATGGATTTGTCGAGGGTTTTGAAGCCCAGCTGTACCGCAAAGATAAGAAAATAATATGGGTTTCCATGACTGCCAGAGTTGTGTATGATGAATCAGGAAAAATTGTTTGTTATGAGGGAACTGCGGAAGATATTACAACACGGAAAGAAATTGAACGACTCCTCCAGAGAGAAAGGGAAACATTTTACGGAATTCTACAGAAGGCCCCTTACGGTGCTGCCCTGATAGAAAAAGATGGGCGCTACCTTTTTGTAAATCCTGAGTTTACAGCAATTACGGGTTACACCCTGGAAGATATTCCCACAGGAAAAGAATGGTTTGCCAAGGCCTATCCTGATGAACATTACCGAAGGTATGTCATCGAAGAATGGAAGAAAGACATTCAAGCACGGGGCGTCAACAAAACTTTTAATGTAGTATGTAATGATAAGACCACGAGAGAGGTCGAATTCAGATCAGCGCTTCTTGATGACGGACGGGCGGTCACCATTTTACTCGATATTACGGAACGCAAGCGAGCTGAAGAGACACTGAGAGAAAGCGAGAATTATCTGAAAACCATCTTTAATTACATGCAAACGGGCATGGTCATTATCGATCCTGATGATCACACCATTGTTGATGTCAACTCGACTGCTGCCAATATGATTGGGGCCGATATCATGAATGTTATCGGCTCGCAATGTCATGATTTCATATGTCCTGCGGAGCGTCATAAATGCCCAATCACAGATCTCGGGCAATCTGTTGACAATGCGGAACGATTTCTTATAAGGGCTGACGGTCAGAAAATATCAGTGATCAAGACCGTTATTCCTGTTACCGTGAAGGGGCATAAATACCTTTTGGAAAGTTTCATTGATATCACAGAACGCAAGCGGGCTGAAGAGGCATTGCAGGAGAGTGAGAAGAAATATCGATCCCTTTTTGAGGGATCAAGGGATGCCATATATATCACAGCCTATGATGGTAGGCTGATAGATGCTAATCAAGCGTTTCTCGATCTTTTCATGTTGAGAAGGGAAGACCTTGGCCAAACAAATGCAAAAGAATCTTACGTATATCCCGATGATCGAAAAACGTTCAAGCAGGAGATAAAGGAAAAAGGATATATCAGGGATTTTGAACTCTGCTTAAAAAAAACTGACGGTATAGCCATGGATTGTCTCGTATCGGTGACGACCGAGAAAGGAGAAGACGGCAAAATCTACGAATATCATGGTATCGTTCGTGACGTAACCACATTAAAGAAGGCACAGGAAATGATCAACTACATGGCCTTCCATGACCCGCTCACCGGTCTTCCGAACAGGGCTTTATTCAATGACCGTTTGAATATGGCTATGGCCCGCGCAAAAAGGGGCAGGAAAAAAATCGCAGTCATGATGCTCGATCTCGACAAATTCAAAAGCATTAACGACAAATTCGGTCACGAGGCAGGTGATAAGCTGCTAAAAGCTGTGGCGGGCCGTTTAGAGGATGCCCTAAGAAAAAGTGATACTATAGCAAGGATGGGGGGCGATGAATTTATTATTATTGTTCCCGAGATGGACAAAACGGTGGATGTAACCGTGGTTGTCCATAAGATTATAGCGCTCTTTCATAAACCCTTCGAATGTAATGGCATCAAGCTGCCGAGTTCAACGAGCATAGGTGTTGCCATGTATCCTGAAGATGGTGATAAAGGCGAGCTTTTAATGCGATGTGCAGATATTGCCATGTATAATGCTAAGGCACATGGGGGCAACAACTTTTGTTTCTATTCCCCGGAAATTGACCACAACCAGGTTTAACCCTTCCAACCCTGGAAATCAATAAGCAGCAACTCTAACAATTTATGAATATTCAGGAAATGCGGTTGACACCAACACAGGGCGCTGTTATATTTAGATTTGTTTTAGTCTTAAATTTACTCCGAACTAAGAACTCCGAACTACGAGCGATTTTAGCGAGTGGAACATGTATGAAGAGCGTTTCTACAGGGGCATAACGAAACCAAATGACCTCCTCTGTTACGAGGTCAAGTTTAAGGAGACAGACCTCTGGTGTTGTACAAAAACTGACCTGAGGAAAGTCATCGAAGACCGGGTCTTTTTTTACCGGCATCAACTCGAGGAGTATATTCAAGAAAGACCCGCTTTTAAGGAGAGCCTGGTGCCTATAGGGGATGATTCTTTTGCTCCTTCTATTGCCAAAGAGATGATATCTGCCTCGGCACAGGTTGGTGTAGGTCCCATGGCTACCGTAGCCGGAGCGATTGCTGAATTTCTGGGAAGAGATATCATGACTCTAACGGATGAATACATCATCGAGAATGGAGGGGACATCAGCATTAAAACATTACGGGAGAGAATGATCCTCGTATATGCGAAAAAATCCCCCTTCAGCCAAAAAATAGCGATCAGGCTCAAAGAAAAAGATAAACCTTACGGGGTGTGTACATCCTCTGCGACTGTTGGACCTTCTTTGAGTCTTGGCAAGGCCGATGTTGTATGTATCGTGGCAGATTCTGCGCTTTTTGCAGACGGACTTGCAACTTGCATCGGTAATAGTGTAAAAAGTAAGGACGATATAGCCAGGGCAATCGAAACAGGGAAAACATTCCCCGGTGTTATCGGTATACTAATAATTGTGGGTGATAACTTAGGCATATGGGGTGATCTGGAGATCGTCAGGGTTTAACTGCCGGCTTACGGATTTCAAGCCATAGAGCAAAGCGAGAGGTTCATATGAAGAAAAGAATTATACTGAGGTTCAAAAGGAATACCATTGATAAACCCATAGTATATAAGCTTGTTAAAGATTATGACCTGATTTTTAATATACTGCGGGCAAACATCTTGCCAAGGGCCGAATCAATGATGGTCATGGAGATAGAAGGCACAGATGAAAATTTCAATAAAGGGATTGAGTACCTGAGGGGTTTAAATATTGACATAGAGCCAATAGAGCAGGACATAAACAGGGATGAGGAGAAATGCGTCCACTGCGGTGTTTGTACGAGCGTTTGCGCCCCCGACGCGCTTCATATAGAAAGAAAGACTATGAGGGTAGACTTTAACTACGAAAAGTGTGTAGCCTGCGAGCTCTGTGTAAGGGTCTGTCCTGTTAAAGCTATGAACGTTTTTTTTGATTAACTGGTCTGTGAAAAAAATATATTTCGATCATAACGCAACAACACCTATTCTCCCTATCGTGGCAGAGTTTGTTCAACCATTTTTTTCAGAGTTCTTCGGAAACCCATCAAGCCTTCACTGGGCAGGACGAGAGGTTCGTGGCTACTTTGATGATGCCCGTGAACAGGTGGCGGGCATGATCCGCTCAAAGCCGGGCGAAATTGTCTTCACCGGCTGCGGATCTGAAAGCGACAATCATGCCATCAAAGGGGTTGCCTTTTCAAGGAAGGGCAGAGGAAACCACATTATCACTACGACTATTGAGCACCCTGCCGTATTGAACACGTGCAGGTACCTGGAAACCATGGGTTATGAGGTTACCTATCTCCCTGTGGACCAGGACGGACAGATATCGCCGGATGACGTGAGAAGGGTGATACGAAAAGGCACGATCCTGATCTCAATCATGTATGCCAATAATGAGACAGGAAACGTACTTCCCATCCATGAGATTGGAAACATAGCCCGTGAACACGATATCATCTTCCACTCCGACACGGTTCAGGCTATGGGAAAGATTGATATTGATATGGAGTCGTTGAATGTTGATCTTGCGAGTTTTGCAGGCCACAAGGTCTATGCCCCGAAAGGTGTTGGCGTCCTGTATGTGAGGGAGGGACTGGAGATAGATAACCTCATCCATGGAGGGCACCAGGAGGGTGGCAGAAGGGCAGGCACAGAGAATGTCATTGGCGCTGTTGCTTTTGGAAAGGCCTGTGAGGTTATAGCAAGGGATATGTTCGACGAGAACAAGAGAATCGAAGGGTTACGGCAAAGACTCCTTGATGGTATCCTTGAAAGGATAGACCATGTGAGGTTCAACGGGCATCCTACCCGCAGGTTGCCGAACACACTCAATGTGAGCTTTGAGTTTGCGGAG
>Ga0209253_10004293_pt1 | contig 12436 bp, 11 predicted proteins | sample FrelakmetBRP12BR_FD_187145 | JGI IMG/M metagenome (GOLD analysis project Ga0209253, IMG submission 187145) | Freshwater lake sediment microbial communities from the University of Notre Dame, USA, for methane emissions studies - BRP12 BR (SPAdes)... | ecosystem: Environmental > Aquatic >...
ATAGACCCCCATTTCTCCGTTACCGCTGATTGATGCTTCTCCACCTGTTCTTTTATATCCTTTAATTCCAGCTAGTTTACCCTTTAATTCCGCATTTGCTCCTACTGCTGTTCCATGCCCCTCCTCAGATTTATAAGCTTCATCATCCAAAATATTACTTAAAAATTCACCTGGATTTATTATTGCAACATTAAACTCTTCTGACCATTCTTCACTTGTTTTTAATTTATTTTCATGTTCCTTTTGAAGAAGTCTTATTAGAGCTCTATCCAAAATTTCTAAAGAACACCAGTCAGGAAGAGTTCCTTCCCAAATATCCTCATCTTTCCCTCGAGAGATATATCTTTTTTCTTTAGAACAATATCCTTTAAAAGAACTATCTTGTGCGAAACCGTAAAAAGGACATTCATAACAAAAGCCTATCTCTATTATTCTATGCACCAACTCTACTCCTCCTTTAAATAATCTAAAAAGAGGAGTAATATTTAATAAGAAATTTACAACTATTTTAATGTTCAGTTCATGGTTTTGTTTTATGGCTCTTATAAAAACTTAAAAAATCATTTGGCGATAGTGCCTTTACCCCGCAACACAATTTTAAGGGAAAATGAGAACGGTTGCCTGTTACCAGACACGCAGCCTGGCCTGCAATTGCAGCTTGCAGAAACGGTTCATCATCCTGGTGGGGCAATGAATGAGGCAGCGGTGAAGAAGCCACTACTCTGCCGCTGTTCCTGATATACTCGAGCAGGGCTATCACACTATCTTTTTTGAATTTGAATTTGGGCCGCAGCAGAACCTCATGATATTCGGAAAGAATTCGCGCATCAAAGCTCAGCCTCAATTCCCCGGATGAAACCATTCTCATAATCTCCCCGCAGGGGCCCGAAGGTGTCAGCAGCCCTGCGACCAGAACATTGGTATCCAGAACGATATTCATCGCGCACGCTTTCTGCGGACTGCCCTGATTTCAGCATTGATTTCTTCCGGAGACATTTTGCTGGTCCCCCGTTCAACGGACTGCCGCTGCAGGCTTGCTACTGCTTCAACCGCCCGGGCCTGCCGGAATGCCGATAACGATTCCTCAAGGGTTGATTCGTTAATGGCGGCAAGAATGGCAACCGGCCTTCCATTGTTGGTGATAACCATTTCCCGTTCCGCCGGCAATTCCTTCCAGACCTGCGCGGCCCTGGTTCTCAAGTCACGTACACTTAATATTTTCATACTCTATGTCCTCCAATTGTGTATTTAATTATGTACACAATTGTTACTCAGTGTCAAGGTATATGTTGTCTTCTGCCTGAGCCGCTGCAGGGAAATAACCAGTGGCAACCCTTCACGGTGAGCTGAATCTATTTTACCAACGCGGCGCGCAGGGCGAGCACCGCGTCATCAAGCGGGGTTTGATGCAAGGGCCCAGCAAGTGGCGATATGACCCACGCATCAATGAGGTAAAAATTGTAATAAGAAAAAAGGCAGAGCCAGGTGATGGCCGCTGCCTCTGTTTGTGTGCTTACGATACTATAAATCCTTCCCAGGTAACCTCACCAGCACGAAGGTTAGCATCTGTTACCCTGCAGCGGATAGTATAGACGCCTGCATCAGCTGCGCCGGGCGACCAGTCCCAGGTGGCACTGTTCTGGCCGGCTGCCTGCCAATCTGTTGTTCCCTGTTTTTGTATTGACCATTGATAGGTGTATCCCGGTTTGCCGCCGGTCGCATTCGCCTCCCACGTGACGCTTTCACCCGCCGTTACGCTGGTCTTAACATCCGTATTGGTGATATACACCATTGGCTTGATGGCCGCGTTGAGCACGTGTTTAGCGAGCATTTTACCAAAGAGAGGGTCATCATCTGCGGTTGCAAACACGTCCCAGGTGCCGGTGTACTGGTTCTGCACGGGCTTGTTCGGGTCCGGCGCACCCAGGGCCGGGTCATAGCCCAGGTGGCCGTAATCGCTGTTGTCAAAGACAAGCGACGGGTCAAGGTCGCTCAAAGACTTGTTGAGAGCGCCCTGGCGCGGCGGCGGGTAGGCAGTGTAACCATCGCCGCAGCCGCCCATTTCAAAGCAGCACTTTTCTCCGCCGCAGTCAGTATTTGCCCAGTTGCCCCAGTACTCAGAAAAAGGATGCCCCACATTCGGATAGGTGTCAAAATCACCCGTATTATATTTTAACCACGTCTTCACTCCGATCTCTTTGGAAATCTGGTTATAGACTTCAAGAACCAGCACGGAATAGGATACATAATTGGTAAAATCAACCACGATGTGTTTGACACCGCGGTTTTTGAGATATTCGAGCGCATCCCAGTAGCGGTACCCCCATTCATCTCCCGGCATATCCTTGTCACCTTCAAGCAGGTAGGAATGCGCCACGTTTTCTCCGCGCATGCTGCGGTTAATTTCCGTCAGGCCATTTTCAGAATTGAGCTGCTTGACCCCGCCGAAACCGCCGACAATATTTTGCGGATCTATATCCGGATGGCGTTCACGAAGCTGCGCCTTGATATTTTTTTGCATAAGGACCACATCATCTATCTTAGGGTCAAAGAATCTCCTGTTCGCATCAAAAAGGCCGTGGCTGAACATGAGCACGCCGGTTTCCGCATCGGGGACATTCTGCGACATCCGTGCCTCGATGCCCTCTACATGGAAGGCAGCAAGCTCCGGATCAGCGGCAACCGGGTTAGGGCTTCCCTGGATGATGGCGTGCCGGTCCTTTTTCGGCGCGCCGGCAGTAGAAGTCCATCCCTCGTCTTCAGGATAGGACCGCTCCATAAGGTTACTGTAGTCATTAACCCAGATGAGCGGTATTGACGTGCCGTGCTCAGCATTCCACTGATTAACAACCTGTTTGGACATCTGTACCACGTCAAACGATTTGTAAAATCTCATTCCGCCCACCGTCATATCGATAACAATAATGCGCGAGACCCCTTTTTTCAGGAGCTTTTCCACCGGTCCTTCCACGTTATAGCGCTCAGGATCACAATTTTCCCACGGGCCGCCTTTATCACCCTCTCCGCAATAGTTGAGCTGAACGCCATTTCCCGGCGCGTTATATACGAACCGGGGATACGGCAGATGGTCAATGTGGTCGGCGGCAAGCCAGCTTGTCCAGTCAACTTCAAATTTGATTCCGTAGGGGTTATTATCCAATGCGGTTTTCATGTCCGCAAGCTGCTTCTCAGACAGCGATTGAAAAGGATCGACGCCCCCGATCCGTGTATAGGTGAAGTCATACTTCCGCATAAACCGGACTGCAAATTCCGTGGTTTCCGGGTTCAATACCGTAGGCCACATTGCAGGGTCCTTTATAACAAATTTGTAGACGGCATGGTTCTGATCATACGCAAACATCTGCACTGACGCATCCCACATATATTGAGGTTTGTTGGTGTCCATTCCTCCATGCAGCACATAGAGCACGCCGACAGTGTCTGTTTTCGTGCATGAAGATAGTGCCAGGCACGCGGCCACGGCCAGAACAAGAATGAGGGGTAGGGTGATTTTTCTGCGCTCCATACATTCTCCTTTCATACAGTGGTTAACAAAGTCCTACGATTCATAAATTCGATGTCGAATTTACTCACTCAGGACTTAGTGCTGAGTGAGCATTGCAAGACATTTCTTTGGATCCCATACGTCACCGTATTTGCGAATCGAAGCACTAAGCTGGTTATTGCCCATACCATTGCATGGGCTGTTTTTTTACCATTGGCAGAGGATGTTTCCGGTTCAGGCTGAAAAGGTTTTTTAGTGTTTTGGGAATTTATTGTTTGTCTGTATATATCTTCAGTGGGTAATCAGCTTTCCCGCACAAGAGGTTGCATGGAGGAGGGTGTGTGGAAGAGAATCCAGTCGAGCAGTGCAGGTTATGCATGAAAAACAGAAAAACGCCAGTCAGCCCGGTTTGGCTGAATGACGCCGGTCAGAATACTTGTAATTTAAAGGAGCCGCATAATTTTGACATTAATTAACTACCCTCTGGTTGCTCCTGAAATAACATGACCAGTATCTACATAGCAAGTAAATTATAGTTAATTGTAATAGCCGTATGAAAATGTCAGTGAAAACCTGTTATAAAAGACAGAGGGGTACATAGGGGTAAACCTTCACGGGCCTTTGCCCAATGAGGACGCGGCATTATTCTATGTAGGGATGTCATTCCCGAGTAAGCTTGTCCTCGAAGGTTTCAGTCGGGGACGGGAATCTACAATAATCCATGATAATTTTCCCGGATTCCCTCTTCCGAGGGAATGATACTATGATGTGATATGAATTATTTATCACCCATTGCAGGTGTTGAACGCATATGTTACAATTACTAATTATAACATTTCATATCAGCTGCCAGCGAGATCTCTCAGTGCGTTTTTGGAATTACTTATTCCGGGGCAGAGGCTTCAATCAATGAAGGGAGGTGAAAAAAGGTACTGTCCAGATTAATTGTGATGTATGGAGAAAAGCTTCGAACCCGTCAACAAAAAACCACATAAGCAGCCAAGCGTCTGCAGGAGGTAACGAAATGAAAAGAAAGACTCCAGTCCTCTATGTAATTTCCCTTTTTCTCGCAGTAACACTATGCGTGCCTTCCCTAACGTTCGCCCAGACTACAACACCGGGACAAAATCATCCGCAGTGTCCCATGAAGAAATTCATCTACAATTTTTTTAACATCACAGACGAGCAGCAGGCAGCACTGGAAAAGGTGCGGCAGGATACCCACGCGGCTATAAAGCCGTATTTTGAGCAGATCAAACCGCTCAGTGAACAGCTGCAGGCAACGCTCCTGGCAGAAACCATCGATACCGCCAAGGCGGCAGAGCTGTTCAAGGGCATAACTGACATAGAAGCCTTGATTATTCCCATCGAAGCCAATGCTAAAGTGCAGGCAGCACAGATTCTTACCCCCGAGCAGCGGGCCGATATTAAAGGGGTTATGACCGATGTTACCAGTTTTATTAAATACATAATGGCATACCCGGGCCTTGATGATCTGCGCAATAAATATGAAAAGCGCATACAGAAGGCCATGATCGACTCAAAGCTCGATTTCCTGAACCTGACCGAGGAGCAGAAAACTGCTTTAATTGCTCTGCAGGATACAACCGCCGATGCCATGAAGCCGGTTGCCGAGCAGATGGGCGCGCTGCATAAGGATTTTGCTGAGGCGCTGCTGGCCGCAACGGTAGATACGGAAGCGGCCGCAACTCTCATCAGCCAGATGGTTGAACCAACAATACAGATGGCTGGTATCAAGTTCAATGCCGAGCTGGAAGCCGCACAGATTCTGACCCCGGAACAGAGGCAGATCATACAGGATAAGATAAACGAACACAAAAACCGCTTCAAGAGACCAGCCAAGTAAAGAAAAAATGACAGGCATACAAAAGGGGACGGTGCAGCCATAGTGCTACCGCCCCCTTTTTTGTAGAGTACTTTCCTAATTTATAAAAAAATGGCCAGAATACCCCGCCACTTGGGGCGGGGATAGTCAAATTCAAGCTATTTCTTTACTCAGACGCTCTATGATATTGTCCGGGGAGAGCATATATGTGGATTGTCCTTGCATTTATATTTTTTGTTACCCTGGTGTGCGGCACTATTTCCGGGTGCTGCATGTTTTCAGCCCCTGGCTACAAGGGGGCGCGGTCAGATCATTTTGACGGCACGCGGTTTTACAACCAGGGCAACAGCTCCCGGCAGGGGTTCTTCAGTTTTCTGAAATGGGTGACAACGCGCGATGCCCCTGAGTGGCGTTCGATCTCCGCAGCTGTTGTTCATCAAAAGATTGCGGAACGGGTCGGCGCTGGCGAGCTGCACATAACATTTATCAATCACGCGACCTTCCTTATCCAGATGGACGGCATGAATATCCTCACCGATCCCATCTGGTCTGAGCGCACCAGTCCGGTCTCTTTTTCAGGGCCCCGGCGCGTGCAGCCGCCGGGCGTGCTTCTGGATGATCTCCCGCCGATTGATGCAGTGGTGGTGAGCCACAATCATTATGATCATCTCGACCTGGCAACGCTTAAAAAAATCACGGCCCGCGACAAGCCACGAATCTATACCGGCATGGGCAACCGGGCTTTTTTAGCGAAGGAGGGAATCGACAGGGTGGAAGAGATGGACTGGTGGCAGCAGGAAAAAACAAATGACAGCCTTACCGTCAACTTTGTTCCTGCAAAACATTTCTCCAACCGCGGGATGTGCGATCACAACAAAACGCTGTGGGGTGGATTTGTTATTGAGAGTCAGGCGGGTGCTGTCTATTTCGCGGGCGATACCGGCTTTGGGCAGCACTTTGAACAGATAGCGCAGCGCTTCCCGCGCATGCGCCTGGCCCTGCTTCCCATCGGCGCGTTTCAGCCAATGTGGTTCATGTCACCCCATCACCTTTCGCCACAGGATGCCCTCAGGGCGCATTTCATTCTGCAAGCCCGCACCAGCAGTGCCATGCATTTCGGCACCTTCCGTCTGGGTGATGATAAGCAGAACGAGCCGGTAGAAACCCTGCAAGCAGCTATTGATTCCGCCGCTATGGGCAACAGCCAATTTTGGATCATGCGCTTCGGTGAAAGCAGGTCTGTTCCGCCTCTTTTATGACGGACAACATTGCCCTGCATTAGCATCTCTTATGTTTTTTCCAGGACCGTGTATGTGCAGGAAAAAATATCAAGGGGGTTCAGCAGCGTTATGACTGAAGCCTGGTTCAGCATCGACCAGTTGAGCTGTTCAGAGGGAAAGCTTTCCGGGATCCAGGCAACAGATATGTGGACATGGGGTAGTATGTTTATCTTTCTATCTTCAGTGTCTGCTATGGCAGCAACTATTTCACCGTCCCGGATGCTATCACCCGGGGCAATACCAGCGCAGGGTGCAACATGCCCATATATCGTGTAGCATTGGTTTCCCCTGCTGTCATAGATTTCATGGGCCAGATACAGGGTGCTGCCAAGATAATCATCTAATATGCGTTTGACCTGTCCCGCATAGATAACGGGAATCTTGGCTGCTTTGGGAATGAATTGTATTGCGCCGCTGCTGTCCCGGTATAAACAGATATCTATCCCCTCATGCGGACTGGCACGGCGCCCTCCATCACCCCACCATTTATCCTGCGCGTTGAACAGCATCCCCGGATAGAACGCCCACTGCGCAAAGCCCCGTTGCAGGAGATTATTGTGCTGAACCAGTTTCTCGCAGAATACGGTCTCGGGCAAATTCATATAGCCCCGGTCAAGCATCCAGCTGTATGCGCCATCCTGCTGCGTATTTACGGTGACACTGGGGACAGATTAACAGCACATTCCAGCCGGCAGGCTGAGTAGATTTTTTAAATGAGACGTGAAACCCGTCAGTATATCCGCAGGCAGGGCAGGTGGAAAGCTCATCTTCAGGTTGTATTTGTTCAATCGGTTCCTTAGTTCCCATGCGATGGCATGCTCTTTACACTGTTTTATGCGCGGGTTCTAACGCGAGCAGCTCATAGATTTTCTGCACTGCTTTTTCTGTTGCCTGTCCTGGATTGAAAAAGAACCGCTGGGCAAACTCCCTGCGCATCGCTTCCTTCTCCGCGGGATGCTCAAGGCAAGAGGCAATAGCTTTTTGCAGTTCGTCCGGCTTCTGCACTGCTGTTCCCACATCCTGCCCCCAGTCCGCAAGGTCAGATGATGCAACACCCCTCTTTGCCTCCACCTTTTTATGAAAGGCGATGAGCCGGGGCACGGCAAACAGCACCATAGGCCGGTTAAGAAGCGAAAACTCATTAATCACTGAACTGATATCGCTCACGAGCAGGTCGCTGGCGAAAAGATAGGGCACGACATCATAATCATGAATAACCCGCACCCGCTTATGTCCCTCATATTTCTGCAGCCATTGCGCCCAGTCAATCTTGCCCTTGGGCCGCCATTGTCTGAATGAACGGTCATGGAGCTTGATAAGAAAATTGACCGGCATCTGCGCGATGGTGTCAATGGTTTCGGGGCCGTACATGGAAAGGGACGAGCTGGTCGGCGTCGGGCGGGTCGGGGCATAGATAACCGTGGGCAGCGCGGGGTCCAGCCCGAGCTTTTCCAGAATTTCATTTTTATTGAGAGAGCCGTCAAAAAATGCATCGAGCTTGGGCATGCCGATTTTTTCAAACCGCGGGTCATTTTCTTTCAGATTCCACGTGGAAATAAATTTCTGCTGCATGTAGGGCCCGACCAGGAACAGCTTATCATACTCGAGGGCATCCTTATGTACGGCACGGTTTTTAAGGGAGCACCCGTGGAAGATCTGCACCTTAACCGGGGCGTTCTTTCTCGTGTAGAAAAAGCTCGGGCAGACACACAGGTCAAAGCGCATCAGCATGGAGCGGTATTTGCCGACGGTCTTTTCGTTGTGCAGGCCCACCGTACCATAGAGCGCATCGGCATCGTGGTTGGCAGTAAACCAGATCTCAACTCTTCCATCCTTTTTGAGCCTGCGGTGGATGGGCTTAAACATGGCGTAACTGAGCGGAGTGGAAGCGCAGAATAAAATTCTTTTCATGTTCTATCTGCTCGCAATAAGAATCCGGGGATATATTTCTTTGCGGGCTTTCTCCAGGTCTTCCGGGAAATCTATCTCAGTCCAGGGAAGCCCATCGGTGCTCACCGCAAAGAGGTTGTAGTGAGAACAGATTTTCTGAAATGCCAGGGGCAGCCACGCATTGACTGTTCCCCCGCTTACCAACTCTTCGATTTTATCAAACAGGACCCTGGCGCCCTGCGGGGAAAATTTAACGATGCCCACATTTTCTCCCTGCGCCTCTTCAGGGTTCAGTTCTTTACTGATAGCACATACCCGTTCATCCTGAATTTTCACTTTCATTTCCTCGTCACCCAGACTGCCGTGATAGGAGATGATAAGTGCGTCCGAATAGGGTGAGTTCAACAGCCGGGCAAGCAGCTGCGGGTGAAACACCACGTCAGAATTCAGCACGACAAATCCTTCCCGCGCCTCTTCCCGCGCAAGCCACAGGGAGTAGATGCTGTTGGTGGTCGCAAAGAGCGGGTTGCTGATATAGCGGCAGGCGGAGCCGCACGCCTGTTTAATCATCTCTTCACAGAACCCGGTCACAAGGACAATATCCCTGATGCCGTTACTGATGAGGTTTTCGATCTGGTGCTGCAGTATGGTTTTGTCCCCGAGCGACAGCAGGCACTTGGGCGTATGTTCAGTCAGTTTGCCAAGCCGTTTGCTTGAGCCGGCAGCAAGAATAATTGCTTTCATAATAGTGAGTGAGTCACGAATGGCACGAATTACACTAATGAATATTTTATAATTATATCTTCATTGGTGTCCATTCGTGTCAATCTGTGGCTAAGCCCTTTTCCTTTAAAATAGCGTAATAGATTTTTTCCATGCGCTGGGTGCGCTGGTCATTGTCCACCTTGTCCTTCACCAAGGCATATGCCCGCTGCCCCATTGCCAGAGCTTCTGCCCTGTTTCGAAGCAGATACAGCATTGCTCCGGTAAGCTGCTCGGGACTGCCGGGAGAGACAAGGAGCCCGGTATCCCGCTCCTTTACGAACTCAGCATTTGCGCCCACGTCGGTTGAAATGACCGGCTTTGCCATGGCCATCGCCTCAACCAGGCTGCCGGTGAGGCCTTCGCCTTTCCCGGAGGAGATAAGAGAGAAATCAAGGCCCGCGATGACCCGGGGTATATCAGAGCGAAAGCCGGTAAAGATAAAATTTGTATCGAGTCCCCGGTCTTTGACCAGTGCTTCGTAGCGGCTGTGATCTCCGCCGCCCACCAGGAGAAAGATGGCCTCCGGGGCTTCTTCAAGCACCTTCATGGCAGCGGCAAAAAAAACATCGTGAGATTTTTTTGCGGCGAAGTTGGCAATCAAACCAAAGACGGGGATCGTTTTATTAATACCCAACTCCTGTCTGATGAAGCTGCCGTCAACCTGCGGATGAAAGCTTTTGAGGTCCACCCCGTTATAGACCAGCTCAATCTTTCGTGCGTCAACACGGCCGGTCTCGAGCAGTATTGATCTGATGATTTCCGCGTTGACTATAATCCGGTCAACAGCATCTTTGCCGTACACCTTGGCCCAGCTGCGTGGAACAGGATAGCTGTTTTTCCGGTCGCCAACAAGAGCGGGGAGCTTCATTCCCAGCGTTGCCGTACAGACAAACCTGAGTGCTCTGAAGCGGTGGGCGTGGACTACATCAAACCGGCGTGCAGACAAAAGCCTTCTGAAGCGCAGCATGCCGCCGTATTTTTGCAGCCGCTGCATGGGAAAGCTGAGCGTTTCTATGCCTGCTTCATGCAGCGGGGCAAATGTGCCGCGCCCGGGAATGTCATCATCCTGCCTGATATTGAAAGCGCAGACCACATGGTGGCCGCGATCTTTCAACCCCCGGGCAAGACGCATCATCTGGATCGCGCCGCCTGCCTGGATTACATTATGACTGGCAACATGAAGGATGTTTAGTGGTTTCATGGGACTGCTGTAAGCGGTCAATTCGCTGCCACGTTTTTATATGTTACCCCTTGCCTTTTGTCAATGCCTTACTGCCGGAAGAATGTATTGACAATGAGGTGCAAATGTTTTTTAGTATTTCTTCATTAGCCACGATTTGTAAACACTATGGAAATTAAGATCTGGCCTGACGTTTCCTTTTGGAATGCGGTCGTCAGCAAAAATCCTGAGAGCACATTTTTTCACACGCCGCTGTGGCATGACCTTGTGGTCAGAACCTATGCGGATTACGCTATTGCCACGCGGGGGTTCATTTTCAGTGATGGCAGGAAGGCGGTGTTCCCGCTCATTCAGACCAGGGAGGGTGGGCTGCTGAAGGGCAAAGCCCGTTTAAAATCCTCTGTTTTCGGCGGCTATGGAGGGATCATAGCGGAAAGCAAACTTTCAGTGCCTGAGCAGAGCGCTATGTATGATTATCTCCTTTCCCTGAAGGCAAGCATTTCTGTCGATGGCAACCCGTTCTCTCAGTATGCAATACCTGACACGTTTACCCTGAAAAAAGATTTCACCCATGTGTTCGCGCTGGACACCACAGAAGAAGAGGTTCTTAAGCGCCTTTCCCGGGGAGCGAAAAGTAATCTTAATCAGGCAAGGAAAAAAGGTGTCAGCGTGAGAACTGCCCGCAGCGAAGAGGAGGTACTGCGATATTTTAACATTTACCAGGATACCCTTAAACGATGGGGCGAAGCAACCCTGTTTGCTTATCCGCAGGAGCTCTTGTTGAATATATACCGGCACGGGGGAGACGCGGCGAAGTTTTGGATTGCAGAGAAAGACGGCACCATCATTGCCGGTGCGATTATCTTTTACTGGAACCAGGTGGTGTCATACTGGCACGGCGCTTCGCTGCAGGACTATTTTGATTGCTACCCGAACAACCTCCTGCACATGACCGTTATGAGCGATGCGCTGCACAAGGGCTTCCGCTGCTATGATTTTGGACCCAGCGGCGGCCAGCACGGGGTGGCGCGGTTCAAGCAGTCCTTTGGCGCTGAAAAATATGAATTTCTTTCAGGCCACTGGAAGTACCGCTGGAGAAAAAAATAATGCGCGTTTTAAATCCTGCGCCGCTCGATTTCTGGCAGGACGTTGCTGAGGCGTGCCCCTGGGCGACCTATTTTCATGCGCCGGGATGGGCGCTGGTTATCGCAAAAACCTTTTCCCAGTACGCCCCTGCGACGCTGGGGTTTATTATGGAGAGCGGCGCCAGGGCTGTTATCCCGTTGGTTGTTGAGGAAAAAAGGAAATTGTTAAAAACCGGGAAACGGTATAAATCCATGGAGCCGGGTGTCTATGGCGGCCTTGTTGCAGACCGGGAGCTTTCTCAGCCGGAGGTTGACGAGATTCTTGCTTATGTACTTAATATAAAAAATACCGAGGGACGCATTGTCGGGAACCCGTTCAAGCAATTTTTGTTTCCCCCACAAATGAAAACAAAAGAGATGTACACGCAGGTAATTGATCTATCACCCGGCTTTGATGAACTCTGGCAGGGATTCAGCCGCGGGCAGAAAAGCAATATCAAACAGGCGCAGAAAAAACAGGTTACGGTCCGCAGGGCTGAAACAGAACAGGGCATCACCTGCTATTTTGATATCTACGAACAGACACTAAAAAGATGGGGAGGGAAAACGATCGCCTTCTATCCGCGGCAGCTGTTTCTCAATCTGTTTGAACAAAAAGACCCCCATGTTCATTTTTATCTTGCTGAAAAAGAGGGGCAGGTTGTCGCGGGGATTATCGTGCTTGCCTGGCAGAAAAAGCTTTTGTACTGGCACGGGTGCTCGCGGGAAGATTATTTTAAAGACTATCCCAACAATCTGCTTCATTATGAGGCTATTAAATGGGCGTGTGAAAACAACTTTACGTATTACGATATGGGTGCCAGTATGGACATGGAAGGGGTTATT
>Ga0209253_10004294_pt1 | contig 12435 bp, 8 predicted proteins | sample FrelakmetBRP12BR_FD_187145 | JGI IMG/M metagenome (GOLD analysis project Ga0209253, IMG submission 187145) | Freshwater lake sediment microbial communities from the University of Notre Dame, USA, for methane emissions studies - BRP12 BR (SPAdes)... | ecosystem: Environmental > Aquatic >...
TGTGGGCGGAATAGGGCTCGAACCTACGACCTCTGCTATGTCAAAGCAGTGCTCTAACCAACTGAGCTACCCGCCCCAGGCAGGCGCATATTATAAACGAAGGTCATATAAATTGGCAATAGAAAGATGCGTATCATGGTGTAAAAACACATCTAATGATCGCGCTTATAATGTGGAGAAACCCGTTTTACTTCATGGAAATGAGGTGAATAATAATGGACTATTCAATAATCGCTGATTGGCTTACCGTTGCTTTTCTCCTGTGGTTTGGATTGAAGAAGTTCATACCTGCTCTGGAAAAAGGCAATGTCTCATTCATTGGAGCCATTCTCGCTATTGCCGCAGCTGTCTTTATCGCCCTAAGCACATAAGGCGTGGCAAGCTCCAGAGAAACCAAAAGCCCGGCATGGGATATCAGGTACCGGGCTTTTGTTGTTCGACTGCTGGTGGATATTCTGCACCAAAGCATACTTCTATTTCTCCACCACCGGCTCAGAGGGCGGGGTTTCCAAGAAATCAGCCGGGCTTAATATGAACTGATCGAAGCCTACTCCTTCCATGCCTGCCTGCAGGCGCACCGTGACCGCTTCGCTGGCCCGGAAGTAGACCAGCGAATCGGATGGAGGAGAACCTGTCAGATCACAGCCGACCCATGTCCATCCTGGCTGCTCAGGTCCCTGTGCAGTCAGGTAGCTGTTGGTGCCGATCTTGAAGACATCCGTGTTGGCCTTGTTGACCGCCCCCGAGAATTGCACCCAGAACAGGTTCGCCTGTGATTTTCCCTTTGGTGCTCCCACCTTCATGTGAATCCAGCAACGGTAAGGAATACCACTTTGAACCGGTACTTTAAAAGTCACATGCGGGTCGTTCTCCGGTGGAGCATCCAACTCGTCCCCGTTGTTGGGTAGGCCGATCATCTTGTTGCCTGGGGAAGCCGGATCATCCAAAAAGCTGAGCTCAAACAATGCACTCCCGGGCAAGTCGGATGCGTAGACGATGACCTCCTGGCCATACCTTTCGAGAGCCGGCATGTCGTCAGGAAATTCCATGGGCAGTGATTGACTATAGACATCACTGACCTGGTAAGCGTGTGTTTCCAATTTTTGCGCCTCTGCCCGTGCGGCTGCCAGCCCGTCCGAACTCAATTGCACCAGCTCTACCAGTTCCAGTATCTCCTGGGTCTGGTCTTTGCCCCTCCAGTCAACTTTAACATTGCCTATGCCAGGTGCGTAGTATTTCAGCTGGAAAGCGCCCGGCTCTGATTTACTGGACTCTGCAATCACCAGGGCATTCTCATAACAATTGAAGGGTACGCAAACAGACTGTCCGACCTGATCCACCTGACCGCGATCTGTCCAATCCACATCCGGCCCCCACCCCTGAGGGTAATCAGGTGTGTTGGGTTGTGGGTCTGACTGCATGGCAATCCCTGCCAATGCATCGTCAATGCCATGGATCCATGCCGGCGCATCGACGAATTTACCATCCTCGTATTCCTCCGGGTATTCACCCATTCGCCAGACAGTGCCTTCGTTATCCTGTGCAAAAAAAGCCAATTCGGCTTCCACCAACTGACCGGCGCTGAAATCCTGATCCCAGGTGACCACTGACGCCACGCCATCAACGATTTTGGTGAGATCGGTGACAGTGATCACGACGCGATGAAGAACCTGCTCACCATTCTCAATGGTGTAGCCCTCAGAGACCCATTGTGTCCCCGGTTTCAAGGGAAACCATTGGTTGTCTATGCTTGTCGAATTGTCGAAATTGTTCGGGTCATAATCCTGGAAGACCTTATCAGCAGGGTTGCGCGTACACGCCGCAGCCAGGATTATCGTAAATGATGCCATGATAAAAAAGAAAATGTGATGTTGCCGCATCAATGCCTCCTCAAAATTAAGCCTTCTACACATAAATAGACTCACTCAGGCTGCTTGGGGCGTTCTGGAGCGAGCTTTTCCAAAACGCAGGTACAGGGTGGGTACAACCAGCAGATTGAGCACAGTGGAAGTGACCAGACCGCCCAGAATTACGATAGCCATGGGGAATTCAATTTCCTGGCCAGGGATATTTCCAGCTATCACCAGGGGTACGAGCGCCAGACCCGTAGTCAACGCTGTCATCATGATTGGTGCAATCCTTTCGCGTGCGCCGCGCTGCACCAGTTCTGGTCCAAATGTTTCCCCTTCCTCTTGTTCCAGATGCTGGAAATGACTGATCATCATGATGCCGTTGCGGGTGGCAATTCCAAGGATGGTTAGCAGTCCGACAAGCGAACCAAGCGAGAGGATGCCGCTGCTGAAATATGCCGCCAACAATCCGCCCACCAGCGCCCAGGGCAAAGTGAAGAAGGTGAGAAGAGTCATCCGCCAATTCCCGAAGGATGTGAACAGGAGCAGGAAGATTGCGATCACAGCAAAAGCCCCTGCCAGAAGTAGATCTTCCTGGGCCGCCTCCCGCTCTGCAAACTCGCCAATCACCTCAGCATGGTAACCGAGTGGAAATGAGATCTGTTCGAGGGTTGCTTCGACATCCTCTGCCACAGAGCCAAGATCACGCCCCTTCACATTCGCTGAAACGTCGATTTTTCGCGATTGGCCTTCACGTTCAATAACATTTGGAGATGGAACTATCCGTACGTCGGCTACATCCACAAGACGTACCTGATCACCATCCGGGGTATCAATCAGCAGCTCCTGAATATCCGTCAGGCTGTTGCGTGTTTCCGGGGTGCTCCACACGTTCACATCGTATGTCTTCCCACCGATGTAAATATCCGCGACTTCTTCACCCTGTAATAGAAATGCCGTCGCCCTCCGGACATCGCCAGGTTTGAGTCCATAATTTTGTGCTTTGGCCAGATCAACCTCAATTTCCACTTGAGGCGTATCGGCATGGGCTTCCCTTTTCAGGTCCACAATCCCAACAATCCCTCCCAGCGCTTCACGTATCTCATCGGCCTTTGCGCGTAATCCCTCCAGGTCTGGACCGTAGATGCGAACAACGATGGTATCGCTTGATCCCGTTAGCACCTCCCGGATTCTCTCTTTTAAATATGTTTGGACATCCCGAATCAGGCCTGGATAGCCATCCACGGTTTCCTGGATCTTTGCCAGGGTCTTGTCGTAGTCCACCGCGGGATCCACACTGATCCAGTTCTCGGTAAAGTAGATGCCATAGGGTTCATCCGCCATCAAGGCCTGCCCGATGTGGGAACCACAGTTACGTACTCCGGTAATCGTCATCAGTTCATTACATGCCCGAGCCGTGATCCGCCACATTTCCGTGTGAGAGGTGCCGGGTTTGGTAATCCAGTGCATCAGGAAATCTCGTTCCCTGAACGACGGAAGCAACTCCTGCCCGAGGAACGGGATCACTGCCACTCCGGCCAATATGATGCCGGCAATGATGCCATATGACAGGCGTGGTTTTTTAATTGTTCGTACCAGGACCCGCTCATAGACACGGTGCAACCATGGGATGATTGGAGATTGGCGTTGCAATATCGGTGCATTGGAAAGTAGGATCAGCACCATTGCCGGTGTGACTGTCAGTGCGATCAATGGGGAGACCAGCCCTGCCACCACATAGGCGGTTGCCAATGGCTGGAAGAAAGCCCCCGACAAGCCTTGCATGAAAAAGACCGGCAGCAGGGCGGAAATCTCGATCAAGGATGCATAGATAATGGCACCGCGAACTTCGATCGAAGCCTCCAGAACGATGGCGGCCGTTGACTTGGTACTGCCTTCCTGGCGAAGCCGGCGCAGACGTCTCACGATGTTCTCCACATCAACGATGGCATCGTCAACCACTGCGCCGATGGCGATTGCCAGCCCCGCCAGTGTCATTACATTGATGGTAACGCCACGCAAGTTGAGCACCAGCAGGGAGGCCATCAGTGACAAAGGTATGATCGTGGCACTGATCAATGCAACCCGCCACTCATAAAGGAAGAACAGGAGGATGATCACGACCAGGACTGCGCCGATCAGCAGTGATTCGGTCAGGTTATCAATCGACTGCTCGATGAAGGTTGCCGGGCGGAAGATCGTGGTATCAATATTTATGTCAGGAAGACCAGGCCGCATCGCATCAATTGCCTGCTCGACTCCGCGTGTCACATCCAGGGTATTCGCCCAGGGAAGTTTTTCCACGATCAGCATCAAGCCAGGTCCGCCGTTAATGACTGCGTCTCCAAAGAGAGGCCAGGTTCCCCATTGTATTTCCGCCACATCGCCTAATAGCAGAGGTGAACCATCCGGTTTCTTCCGGTCATAAATGGGCACAAGTGCCATATCTTCCGGATTCTTGATTGGCAAAACAGACCTTATCCCAAGCCGCTGATTTGGGGTATCAATAAACCCTCCCGTGCCGATGACTGAACCTTCCGAGAACATTAACAATCCGACATCCAGGGCATCAGCAGTGGTGTCCATAACATCATCCAGGGATACCTGGTTGGTGTGCATCCGTTCCAGATCCACCAGCACCTGCGGCATCTTGACGCGTTCCCCCCAGATGGGGACATTGGCCACGCCGGGAACATCCAACAAGCGGGCACGGATCTTCCAATAGGCAATCATGGACAGATCCATCAAGTCGTATTTATCTGATGAGATGCCAATTTTCATGGCCCGGCTCGTGGATGACAGCGGCTGGATCATCACGGGCGGGGCTGCCCAGGTGGGCAATGTTGGATATACAGCCGCAACCCGTTCCGCCACCAATTGCCGGGCGAGAATGAGATCCGTGTCAGTATTAAAAATAAGGACGATATCCGATAGGTCGGGGACAGAACGGGAGCGCATCACATCCAGCCCAGGTATGCCGTTGAGTGCCTGCTCCAGCGGAACGGTGACCAGTTCTTCGACGGCAGCTGGTGAAAGACCGAGTGAAAAAGTCTGGACTTCCACCTTGGGGGGGGCAAACTCGGGGAAGACATCCACCGATGAGTCCCTCAGCCGGAGGATGCCAAAGAGCATGGCTGCCGCGGCGATAAATACTATGAGGAAACGATAGCGCAGGCTTGTTCTAACGATCCAACGCATTGGACACCTCCCATGAAGCTATTTTGAAACCCCGGTTTCAGCTCCGTACAATTCAGCCACTCCGACAATTACAACTTGAGTTCCAAGAGCCGGGCTGTTCACAAGAATTGCACGATCTCCTTCAATATAGTCAATTAGGATGGATTCACGCACAAAGGTGAGGGGTGCGGGGTTTGTGTACAGCCAGGTCTCGCCATGCAAATCATATATCACCGCTGCATATGGTACGACTTTTCGCGCAACCCCGTTTACCATTTCCTGGCGAACCGGGGCCGTCTGGAGATCAATCCGTTCAGCGGCCTTCTCGGTTAATATCGTCCGTTTCAATTCAGATCCTTCAATCGGTTCGAGCTTGACGGGTTGAACCTTCTCCACCCCTCCTGAATTCGAGTTGCAGGACGAAATTGGCAGACAGAACAGGATCAGCAGGATAATTACCCAGTGATTTGTTTTCATCTAAAACCTCCTTGGAATACCTTCTGAACAACCTTCACTAAGAACCGCCGGCATCAATTTGCTTGCGCCTACCACGAATGACCAAATAGATAATGATCAGGATCAAGATTGGTGTACCGATTGCGAAGGGGAGCACGCCACCGGGATTCAACTTGGTAAATGGGGTCACTGTCAGATGAATTCCCTGGCTGGCGATCGGCTGACTCGTAGCATCCTGCTGCTCGGGTTCGGGCAGGACAACCATGTAGATCATGTAATCCCCATCCAGGATCGCGTTGACCCTCCATTTGAATGTAATGGACTCGCCCACTGCCAGGTGTTCTACATACTGGGTACGCTGTGGCGACCAATCCTCGGGGTCAACAACTTCTCCCTGGGCATCAAGATTGATGATATTCATCGCCACGATAAAGGACACCGACTCGACAATCCCATTGTTTGTCACGCTTGTATTGAAGAAGATTGAGTCACCTGCTCTTACGGTTTTATATTCCATGTCAATGGATATTTGCAGGGGTGGTTCAGTTGCAGTTGCCAATTGGTGTGCTGTGGTCGGCAATGCGCTTGAAGCAATCAGGATCAAGGTGGTGATCACGGATACACCTATGGCACGTCCTAGTTTCGCCCAAAGCTTGCTGCCCCTACCTGCTTCGAGACGAAGGCCCGAACCTACAATAAGGAGCACCATCAGGGACCCGACAGCAAGTACGACTGATGATGTGAGCCAGGTCCAGAATTCAGCTACAGAGCGATAGTTGACTAAGTGTTTAGAAAGGAAATGATTGACGGCCGCCATCGGATTGATCCATTGTAGGAATTGCCCAGCGGCTCCGGCCGATTTCCCGGGCAATTCTGCGGGAACAAGGAGAAGAGCGTAGATGCCAAGGCTGATGAAATAGCTCACTTTGTTCGAACTTGACCAAAAGCTTACAAGCATTCCCACACCGGTATATCCTAAAACAAGCACTGTTCCGGTGATGGCGCCCCATAACAGCGCGGGAGCCAATACCTCATTACCCTGTGCGAGCACATAAAGATAGGGAATTGCAATCACGTAGGCTGCCGGCCAGATCGAAAAAGCAGCCAGAAACTTTCCCACGATAATCTGCCGGCGATTCGCAGGCGTGAGAAGCAATGATTCAAGTGTCGCACGATCCCGCTCACCGCTGAGGCTGTCGGCTCCGATGATCAAGCCTACGAACATGGCCACTGCCATGGCATTCTTGAGCATCTCATAAACTGCTTCCCTGGGAGGAATCAAGCTCAGTTCTGTATTAAAGGAGTATACGTATACCATGCCGCCAAGCAGGATACTATAGATCAGGATGAGGTTGAAAGCTTTACCGCCGATCCACAAGTCGATGAGTTCTCTCCTGAATACGAGCCACCATGCCGGCAAAGTAGACTCCGACACTTTAATCTTGCTGATAGCAACCTTTTTTACGTTTTGTATATCGCTCATTTAATCACCTCCTCGGTCAAGTGAAGGAAAACATCTTGTAAGCGGCTGCCTTCGATCTCAAAACCCAGAATTGGGATCTTGGCGCGGATGAGAGCTCCCAGGATCTTGTTGTTCATCTGAATATCCTTCTCTGCATTTCCATTGGTTGCGTTTATGAGTTCTATCTGCAACCAACCCTCCATTTCACCAATCAGGGTCACTTTCATTATGTTTGGTGTTTCTTTCAAGACTTGTCGGGCTTTTGTTACCGATGCAGACGGCACCTGAACCCGCAAAGTGTTTTGCAGGATAATATTTTGTTGGCCCCGGCCAATAACTTCACCCACAGAACCTCTGGCAACGATCCGACCGAGATTCAGGATGACCACATCATCGCAAACGCCTTCCACCTCCGATAAGAGGTGGCTGCACAGGACGACACCAGCATTACGCTCATGCGCGATCCGCTGAATCAGATCAAGCAGTTCCTGCTGGCCTCTGGGATCCAGCCCCAGGGTGGGTTCGTCCAGAAAGACAACCACCGGATCATTGACGAGGGCACGTGCGATCCCTATCCTTTGTCTCATCCCGTGGCTGTAACTGCCGATCAACGATCTGCCTCTTTGTTGCAACCCGACATCTTCCAGAAGTTTCAACCCATTCTGCCTGGCCTGGCTGGCGGTTCGTCCATAAAGTTGGCCATAATAAGTCAGGTATTCTATGCCGGTCATCTGCCTGGGAAAACCCAGATTCTCTGGAAGGACGCCGATCCGGCGGCGAATTTCCTCGGGATGTTCCGAAGGAATCCCATCTATGACAAAGTGCCCCGCTTCAGGTTCCATGATGGTTGTGAGAATACGGATGGAGGTGGTTTTGCCTGCTCCATTCGGACCCAGGAAACCCAGTACACGCCCTGCCTTTAGTGAGAAAGTCAATCCCTGTAGTGCCTGTCGCGGTCCGTAGGACTTACACAGATTTTCAGCCACCAATATTTCAGGGTAGGAATTGGAATCCAGTGAAGTTTTTCTTTTTGGCATAAGAAATCCTATTGGTCTATTGTTTTGAACAACCAGATTTTTATGTTTACTAACATCCTACTGCGTGGAGATGCCGAGATCAGATTCTCGGCTGGTTCCAAAACGCAGGTACAGGGGCGGCATGACGAACAGGTTCAGTAAGGTCGATGAGATCAGGCCGCCCAGGATGATGATTGCCGCCGGATATACCATTTCGTGACCCGGCAGCCCTCTAAAGAGCACAAATGGCAGGAGCACCAATCCGGTTGCCATAGCGGTCATCAGGATTGGTACCATTCGTTCACGGGATCCCTGCAAGACGAGCTCCTGTCCAAATGGGCTGCCTTCTTGCAACTCAAGTTGTTGGTAGTGGTTGATCAGCATGAGGCCATTGCGAACTCCTATTCCCAGCACCGCGATCAATCCGAAAAGGGCTGAAAGGCTGAGTGTGCCTTGGTTGAAGAATGCGACCAGCACGCCGCCTGCCAGGGTCGCCAGAAATGTCAGGAAAGCCATCAACGCCAGAAACCAGCTTCTGCAGGAAGCCTGGATGAGCAGGAATATTCCCAGGGCGGCGACAATACCCGTAATCAGGATGAGATTCTGGGATTTTTGACGTTCTGCGTAATCACTCAGCACTTCGGCATGATACTCCAGTGGAAAATTATTTTTATGGACAGCCGTCTCTATATCGCGAATGACAGCACTGGCATTCCGTCCTGCCACATTGATGTGGATGTCAAGATAACGCGAAACAGATTCACGCTGGATGACAGTTGGTGATGCCACAATACGCACCTTAGCCACCTCCCCCAACCGGATGACGCCGCCGTCAGGCGTTTGGATCTGTAATTCCTCAATATCGGTGAGGCTGTTACGTATTCTGGGGACCCCCCACACGACCACATCAAAAACCTTTTGTTCTTCGAAAAGACTGCCAACCATCAACCCTGAGAGAAGTGTTGCAGCCGTCCGGCGGACATCGCCAGGTTTGATGCCGTATTTCTGCGCGATATCAAGATCCACCTCGATCTCCACGGTTGGTTCTTCAACCGGGAGAATTAATTCCGAATCGACAATCCCATCCAAACCTGCCAGGGTCTGCTCCAGTTTCTCTGCCTCGGCCTTCAAGACGCTCAATTCCTCACCGAAGAGACGCAGGGTGATGTCGTTGTTTGTGTTCAGCTCTGATTGTCCGAGAATTTGCTGATAATAGGTCTGCACCTGGCTATCCAGACCGGGATACCCTGCAACTGCATCCTGAACGGCCGCGGCGGTGGTTTCACGATCAGCCTTTGGATCGAGGCCAACCCACAGCTCTGCAGAGTTGATGCCGACCACCTGATCTCCAAACACTGCTCGTCCGATGTGGGCACCCACATTTTGGACACCTGGAATGGTTCTCAACTCACTGCTCATGCGCGCCACGATTCGCTCCATCGCGGGATTGGATGTGGCTGGTGAGCCCTCCAATTGGATGGTGAGATATGACTCTTGGAATGCTGGAAGCGTGTGAACCTGTTTGAGGAATGGTGAGATCGCAAGGCTGACCACTGCCAGGACTGCGCTGATCGTGAGAGCCAGCCATGGACGCCTGAGGGTCCAATTCAGGATTCGCTCGTATCCGCGTTGTAATCCCGGGATGAGCGGGGATGTGCGTTTTTCAAAACGGGGGTTGGATAAGAGGATCACGCTCAAGGCTGGCGTGATGGTGAAAGCAGCAACCATGGCGGCAATCACCGCCAGTGCAAAGGAGGTGGCCATTGGACGGAACAATGCCCCCGCATTGCCTCCCAGGAAGAAGATTGGGATTATCGCCAGCAGGATGATCAAGGATGCAAAAAAAAGGGGCTGCCGCATTTCCCATGAGGCCGCCAGAATAATCTCCCCGGTTGGCTTTGGATTATCAGCCTGGCGATTCTGTCTCAGACGCCGGATGATATTTTCAATGTCGACAATTCCATCATCCACAACGACACCCAGTGCAATCACCAATCCGGCCAGAACCAGGGCATTAAGTGTCACTCCCCTCAAGTAGAGCACAACCAATGCGGCCACCAGAGACATTAAGATCGTCACCAGACTGATCAAGGCGGTCCGCCATCCGTAAAGGAATAAACCCAGAATCAGAACGATGAACAATGCTGAAATAACCAGCGTGCGGGCAAGATTGGTAATTGCCATCTCTATGAAAGAGGCTGGCCGATAGAGGCTGGCATCAAACTCTATACCAGGCAAGCCGGGCTGTAACGCGGCCAAAGCGGTTTCCACCCCGTGGGTTACTTCCAGGGTGTTTATCCCGGGTAATTTCTCGATGACGATCATCAGATTGTGATCATCGTTGATGACTGCGTCGCCAATCAGAGGCTGATGGTCTTCCACCACTTCGGCCACATCGCCCAGAAGCAACCCATCTGTCCCTTCGACAGGCACCTGGGCCAGTTCTTCAGGTGAGGAGATGGGCAAAACGTGCCAGAGCACCAACCTTTGATTGGGTGTATCAATGAACCCGCCGGTGCCGGGCGATGAAGCCTCCAGGTAACTCAGGGAAGATACCCATAATGCATTTCCCGTGGTTTCGATTACCTGGTCCAGGGAGACCTTCTGATCCTGTAACTGTTCAGGATCGATGAGAACCTGTAATTGCCGGTCGCGTTGGCCCCAGATGGCCACGTGAGCCACGCCGGGTACACCCATCAAGCGAGGTGCAATCGTCCAGCGGGCAAGCACTGACATTTCGATCAAGGATAATTCCCTGGAGGATAGTCCAATGATGATGAAGCGGCTGGCCGACGAAAGCGGTTGGATCATGGTCGGCGGTTTCGACACGTGCGGCAGACCGACGGCCGACTGTGCGAGGCGCTCTGAAACCATTTGCCGGGCACGATATAGGTCGGTTCCAGGTTCGAAGAATATCAGGACAGACGACAATCCCGGCACGGTCTCAGAGCGGATGACATCCAACCACGCCACTCCGGCAAGCAGATCCTGCTCCATCGGAACAGTGATCATCTGTTCCATTTCTATTGCTGAGAGTCCAAGGGCTTCGGTCTGAATCTCCACAAACGGCGGCGAGAATTCAGGTAAGACGTCCACAGGCATCCCGCGTAATTGGGTGACACCAAAGACCATAATTATTATGGCGACCATGATTACCAGGAATTGAAATTTCATACTAGATTGGATTATCCACCGCATTGTATTTATCCTCCTTGATATTTGATACTAGTACGAAGATAAAAAGTTCAGAAAGGTTCCTTAAAAAATACTTGCCTCGACGATATTTGAGGCAAGTAAATATTAACCCTCCAGATATTTCGAGATAATGCGCGATCCATCCTTATGCATAACCCCGATCCTTTATCGGAAATGATTATTACGATAAGTACATATTAACAAGAAAAATAAATTTGTCAATAGGCAATTGTCGTGTGTTATTTAAACTTGAAAACTGGAAAGTTTAAAGCTGAAAAGTGGACAGCAAAGGAGTAGCAGCTGAAGAGGTCGGGAGCGGGTATACTTAAGAATTGAAAAGGCATTTCATGCTGAATCATTGATAAGGAGGCAGTGCAAATGACCAAGAAACAAGAATCCAATGTAGCTGTCAGTTTCTTAAACATTCACAATATCATCACGCGTGGTCTGAGGGTTTCACTTGAAAGCGCCCGGGGTATATTACAAGGCGGTTTCGAGGGCGAAAGGAATCGGGAGGGCTTCTTCAACTACATCCGGTCCCTCAGTTCTGTTATGAATGCTCATCACCTTACAGAAGACGACATTGCCTTTCCATACTTTCGAGATAAGCTTCCAGAAGCTCCTTTCGATGAATGGATTTACTGGCATGGCAAAATGACTGAGGATTTGGATGAAATCAATCTGGCAATGGAAAAGTGTGTAAAGAAAGATGAGTTCGAGACCGAACTGAGGAATATCGAAAATGCACTCGCCCGATTGAATGAGGGCTGGCCTTACCACATTCAGCCAGAGACGGATGATTTCATCAATAAAGCCGATGCATTGGTTCCCGTTGAAGAACAACTACGCCTGGTAAGGTTGTTTGCAGATTACGTACTAAAATATGCCGAACCGCTCTACTTGACGGTTCCTTTCATGCTCTACAACTTGCCCGTGGAGGACAGACAGATGTTTTCGCAGTGGATACCTGCGGAAGGTATTCTAAATCTTGTTCCTGGCATCTGGAAAGAGAATTGGGCCTCAATGGCACCATACCTGTTGACATGATGGAATTATCGCCTACTCAACATCCGTTATCACATAGGTAGACCGCCGGGCTCAATAACAAAGTCCCGTGAACGGGGCTGGGCGAGCCTGCTTAAGCAGGCTTCGTATGTGAGCTTGACCGTTTACGGGCAGCGGACAAAAGAAGATACGCTCGCTAATTGATCATATGCATCGTCAAACTGGGGGGATATAGTCGCGTGTTCCTAGAAGGTAAACTTCCCGTTCCTGTAAA
>Ga0209253_10004295_pt1 | contig 12435 bp, 5 predicted proteins | sample FrelakmetBRP12BR_FD_187145 | JGI IMG/M metagenome (GOLD analysis project Ga0209253, IMG submission 187145) | Freshwater lake sediment microbial communities from the University of Notre Dame, USA, for methane emissions studies - BRP12 BR (SPAdes)... | ecosystem: Environmental > Aquatic >...
GGCCGCCGCAGCCGACCTCCGCAAGGGCCACGCCGAGCCACGCGCCATCGCTCCGCTGGTGCGCATCCGAGAGCTCGAGCCGGCGCTCTCCGACCTCTCGCGCACGGCAGCGGCCTACCGGGCCGTCGCGGGCGATCCCAGGGCGCATCCGGAGGTCCGGGCGCTGGCGCGCTGGTTTCTCGCCTCGGTAGAGGAATCGCGCGGCAATCCGGACCGGGCCGATGCGGAGCGGGAACGGCTCGGGTTCGTCCGGGGATGGTGGATCGCCGGGCCCTTCGACAACGAGGGGCGAAGAGGCCTCGAGCGCGAGTTCCCGCCCGAGGTTGCGATCGACCTCGGCGCCCGCTTTCCCGGCAAGGCGCGCGAGGTGGGCTGGCGTCCCTTGCCGCCCGAGCTGGAGTTCCGCGGCATCCTCGCCATCGGCACGGCGGTGCGGCCGCAGCGGGAGGCGGTGGTCTACGCGCTGGCCGTTCCCGAGGTGGCCCGCCAGCAGCGGGCCCGGCTCTGGATCGGCGCCAGCGGCGCCTTTCGCGTCTGGGTGAATGGAACGCAGGTGCTCGTCGAGTCCGCCTACCACCCGGCGCGGCTCGACCAGGCCGCAGTCGAGGTCACGCTGCGCAAGGGCCCGAACCGGATCCTGGTGAAGCTTGCCCAGGACCAGGGCGAGATGGCGCTGGCGGTGCGCCTCACCGACGTGGCCGGCCAGCCCATCGACGCCAGGCCTGCGGTGATGCCGCCCGCTCCGCCTCTCGCCGCCGGTCCCGCGCCACGACCGGTCCGCGTGGAATCGCTCGTGACGACGCTGGCGCGCCGTGCGGCGCGGGCGCGCGGCGCGGCCGAGGGAAAGGCCCGCATGGACCTCGCGACGGCCCTCGGCGAGAAGCTCTCGGAGGACGCGGGTGAGCACGCGCCGAGCCGGGAAGCCCGCCGCGCCGCCGACCTCCTTCCGGGCGACGCCGAGGCCCAGCTTCTCGCGGCCCGGCTCGAGGACCTGGACCCGAACCGCCGAAGGGAGCGGTTCGAGGCGGCGCTGCGGGCCGACCCGGTCAATCCGGTCGCGAGGCTGGCGCTCGCCGAGGAGGAGATCCGCCACGGACGCCCCCAGGAGGCGGTGCGCCAGCTGGAGCCGATCGCCGCCGACTGGCCCCGGTGGGCGGCAGCCCGCGGCTCGCTCGCCCAGGCGTGGGAGGCGGTGGGCTATCCGTCGCGCGCGCAGCTCGAACTCCTCCGGCTGGCCGAGGAGATGCCCGGCCTGCCCGGCACGGCCGAGGGAGCCGCCCGCATCTCGCGGCGGCTCGCGCGGGTCGAGGACGCCATGCGCTGGTACCGAAAGGTCCTGGCGATGCGACACGACGACGCGCAGGCCCGCAGCGCGCTCACCACCCTGCTCCTCGAGGGCGGTGACGTCGACGGCGCCCTCGAGCTCCTCGGCGACGCCATCCGGCTCGCGCCCGGAGATCCCCTGCTCCGCTTGAGGCGCGCCGACCTGCTCGCCGCCAACGGGCGCGCCGATCCGGCCGAGGCCGATTACCACGAGGCAGCGCGCCTCTCGCCCGACGAGCCGGAGGTGCACGAGCGGCGCGGGCGGCAACTCCTGCGGGAAGGGCGCCGGGGCGAGGCGCTCGTCGAGCTGCAGAAGGCGCTCGAGCTGAAGCCCCAGACCCCGCAGCTGAAGGAGCTGGTCCGCCAGCTCGAGCCCCGGCGGGAACGCTTCGAGACCCCGTACCTGGTCGATGCCGCGGCGCTCGCCCGGGAGGCGCCTGCGCGCCGGGGCGACGAGGACGTCGCGATCCTCTCCGAGACCAAGGTGACGCGCGTCTTCCCGTCCGGCCTCTCCTCGGCCTACTTCCAGATCGTGGCCAAGGTGTACACGCCCCGTGGAATGGAGGGCTTCCGTACCCACCCCATCGGCTACGTGCCCGGGCGTCAGGACATGCGGGTGGAGCGGGCCCGGGTCTGGAAGCCGGACGGCACGGTGGTGGAGACGCACCAGGAGGCCGACCGGAGCGCGAGCGAGCCCTGGTACCGGCTCTACTACGACACCCGGGTGCGGCAGGTGGTGCTGCCTTCGCTCGCCCCCGGCGACGTGCTCGAGCTGGCCTGGCGGGTGGACGACGTGGCCTCCGAGAACCTGCTCTCCGACTACTTCGGGGAGGTCGTCCCCTTCGCCGATCAGGTCCGCAGGGAGCGGATGGACTACGTGCTGCTTGCCCCTGCCTCCCGCACCTTCCACACCAGCGATCCGAAGCTTCCCGGTGTGTCACGTTCGGTGAAAGACCTGCCCGGCGGCGTCCGCGAGTACCGCTGGACCGCCACCGACCTGCCGCGCCTTCAGCCCGAGCCCGGCATGCCCGGCATGACCGAGTCGACGCCCTACGTCCACGTCTCCACCTACGGCAGCTGGGACGAGGTGGCCCGGTTCTACGAGGGACTGGTCCGGGAGCAACTGCGACCCGGGCCCGGAATCCGCGCCCAGTCGGCTCGGATCGTCGCCGAGGTGCGGGGCCGACCGGAGAACGCGGGGCGCCCGGAGAAGGAGATCCGGCTCGAGATCGTGCGCGCCGTCTACGGCGAGGTGGTGACCAGCACCCGCTACGTGGGGCTCGAGTTCGGCATCCACGGATACAAGCCCTACCAGGTGGAGCAGGTGCTCACCCGCCGCTTCGGCGACTGCAAGGACAAGGCGAGCCTGATGCTGGCGCTGCTCGAGCCGGCCGGGATCGACTCGCGCCTGGTGCTGCTCCGGATGCACCGGCTCGGCAGCCTTCCCGAGACGCCCGCCTCGCTGGCCGTCTTCAACCACGCCATCCTCTACGTGCCCGAGTTCGACCTCTGGCTCGACGGCACCGCCACCGGGTCGGGATCGCGAGAGCTTCCGGCCGAGGACCGCGGCGCCACCGTGCTGGTGGTGAACCCCGGAGCCCGGCCCACCTTCCGGACGCTGCCCGAGGCCACGCCTGGCGACGACCGGGTGCGCTCCGAGTACCAGGTCGCGCTCGCGGCCGACGGCTCGGCGGTGGTGGACGGACGCACCCTGGTCACCGGGGCGCAGGCCCCCGACTTCCGGCGCGCCTTGCTCTCGGAGAGCGGCCGGCTCGCCGCGCTGGAGCGGAGCTTCGCGAGAACCTTCCCCGGCCTCAAGGTCGAGAAGGTCGAGACGGGCGATCTCTCGCGGATCGAGGACGACGTTCGCGTGACCTTCCGGCTCGCCGTGCCGCGGCTGGCGCGGCCGGAGAGTGGAGGCCTGCAGCTCGCCCCGTTCGGCCTGGGACAGAACTGGATGGAGTCGTACGCGCCGCTCTCCACCCGCAAGCACGACCTCCTCCTGCCGCACCCCTTCGACAACCAGTTCACGCTCCGTTACAAGCTCCCGCCGGGAATGTCGCCCGCGCCGCTGCCGGCCCCGGAGCGACGGGAAGGAACCTTCGGCGCCTGGTCGGTGTCGATGCGGGAGGAGGGTGGGGAGCTCGTGGCCGAGGGCCGGCTGCGGGTCTCCGCGCGGCGCATCGTTGCCGCCGACTACCCCGCCTTCCGGGAATTCCTCTCCGGGCTCGACCGGGCGCTGCTGCGCCAGGTCCGGCTGGTCAACGCCGAAGGGAGGAAGCCGTGAAGACCCTTCGAGGGGCCGCCGGGCTCCTGGCGCTGCTCGTGGCGGCACGCGTCCTGGCCGCGCCAGCCTCCGGTCCGTCCGGCTTCCACGACTGGCTCGGGCGAGGAGACCCGGCCGCGGCCGCCGTCCGCTTCCAGGCCGACCTGGCCCGTGCCCCCTCCGACCCGTGGCCGCTCCTGGGACAGGCCATGCTCGCCGAGCGCGCGCTCGACGAGGAGGCCGAGGTGGCGGCGCTGCTCGCCATCGTCTCCGCCGCGCCGCGCCACCCGCTCACCATGGTCGCGCTCCGTCGCCTCGGCGACGTCGGGCTGTCCTCTTCCCTTCTCGCCCACCGGACGGATGACGCGGTCGGGTCCGCGCTCGACTCCGGCCGGCTCACCGGGCTGGCCGCCTACCGGGCCCGGGCGCTGCGGGCCGTCGCCGCCGACGCGCGCGGCGCCTTCGCCGTGTCGGAGCGCCTGCGAGGGGAGAACGGCGTCGCCAACGCCTGGTCGATCGCCGGCCCCTTCGGCGCGCTGCACGCCCTCGACATGACCCGCCCGTTCGCTCCGGAGGCAGGGCCATGGCTCCCTCTATGGGAGCGGCCGGGAAGGGCGCCGCTCGTGTCCCGGACCTTGCCGACGCCGGAGGGAGTTGCCTCGCTCGACGGAGAGACCGCCCCGGGCGACGTCTGGTACCTCGCCGCCGACCTCCAGCTGGCTCGCGGCGGACGTTACCTGCTCGCGCTCGGCACCACCGCCTCGGCCCGGCTCTTTCTCGACGGGGTGCCCAGGGCCGAGCGATTCGCCTGGTCCGGCTGGCCCCCGGCCGTGCAGGTCGTGCCGGTGGAACTCGGCGCGGGAACCCATCGGGTCCTCGTGAAGCTCACGCGCGGCGGCTCGCGCCCGACCCTGGCGGTGGCCCTGGCCCGCGAGGACGGAGCGCCGGCCGACGCCGAGTGGAGGCCGGCCACCGGCCCGGGCCCGGGTGTGGTCGGGTCGCGCCCCCCCCCGCCGATCCTCTCGGCGCGGTCGCTCAGCGACACCCTCGAGGCCGAGGGTGGAGCGGCACTGGCCCGGCTCGTCTCGGCGCGGGACCGAGTCGACAACGACAGGCAGGCCGCGGTGGCGCTCCTCGACGAGGCGGTGGCGCTGGCGCCGAAGGCAGCCGTGGTTCGCGCGGCCCGCGCGGAGGCGGTGTCCGGAGACGCCACGCAGGACGAGCGGACCGCCCGTGCGCGGGCCGAGGCCGACTGGCGCGAGGCCTCCCGGATGGACCCGGGCGACGCGGCGACGCGCCTCGTGCTGGTCGACGTGGCCATCGCCGGCGGGCGGCTCGACGACGCCGAGGCCCTCCTCTCCGGGATGCCGGAGACGGACGGGGCCCGGCCGCGTGCCCGCCTGGCGCGGGCGCGGCTGCTCGTGGCGCAGAGCTTCCCGGAGGCGGCGGAGGGAATCGTGCTCGAGGCCTCCCGTGCCGGAAGCTGCATGGCCGCGAGGATGCTCTACGAGATGGCCTCCCGGCGGGACGCCGTCGCGCTCGAGGACGAGGCTGCCGAGGCGGTCGGTCGTTGCCAGGCTGGGCGCGAGAGGCTCGCGGAGCACCGGCGGACGCGCGGCGAGCTGGCCTCCGCCGCGACGATCTGGGGCGAGGTGGTTCGCGGAGCACCGTCCCGCATCGACGCACGCGTCGCGCTGGTGCGGATCCTCGTGGCCCAGGGCAAGCTGGCCGCCGCCATCGGCCAGATCGAGGAGCTTTCCCGGATCTGGCCGAGCGACCCCCGCATCCAGCGCCGGCTGGCGGATCTGCTCGAGCTTTCCGGGCAGGCGAGCGCCGCCCGCGCTGCGCGCGAGCGAGCACTCGCACTCGACGGCTCGGATCTCCTGCTCCGGCGCGGGCTGGCGCTCGAGGACGGCCGCGAGGTCCTCGCCGACCTCGCCGACGACGGACCGGCCACCATTCGCAAATACGAGGCCGCCGCGGTGCCGGTCACCACGCCGGCATCGCTGGTGCTCGATGCCGCGGCCGTGGAGGCGCACGTCGACGGCTCCACCACCGAGCGAACCCACCAGGTCATCCACGTGCACGACGCGCGTGGGGTGGAGAAGTGGGGCGAGGTCGAGGTGCCGGGTGGGGCGGTCCTGCTCCAGCTCAAGACCCGCAAGCGGGACGGGCGCGTTCTCGAGCCGGAGGAGCACGGCGGCGACAAGCGAACCCTGTCGGCGGCCGGGCTCGAGCCCGGGGACTACCTGGAGGTCGAGTGGATGCGGGCCCACCCCGCTCGCGGCCCCTCGGTGCCGGGCTGGGTGTCCGACCCGTTCTTCTTCCGGGGGGAGGAGATGCCCTTCTTCCGATCGACCTACGCGGTGGCAGCGCCGGCCGGGGCCCTTCAACTCGACGTGAAGCACATGGCGCCCCCGGCGGTCGTTCGCCAGGGAGGCCGGGACGTGATGCGAGCCGAGGCCCGTCTGGTCCCGGCCCTGGTCGGGGAGCCGAGTGCCCCGGGCCTCTCCGAGTTCGTGCCGATGATCCAGGCGGGCTCGGGAGATGGAATCGACGGGGTGGCGCTGACCGCCGCCGACGCCCTCCTGGAGCGCATCCGCCCCAGCGCCGAGATCGAGGCCCTGGCCCGGTCGCTCCGGAACCCGCCGGACGCGCCGCCCAGGACCGGGGAGGCGCTCGTCCGGGCCGCCCACGAGGCGGTGATGAACAAGGTCGAGGGGAACGGGCCGCTCACCGACCAGGCCAGCCACGTCCTCTCCCGTGGCCGCGGCAACCGGACCCTGGTGCTGCTGGCGGTCCTCGACGCCCTGGGAATCCCGGCACGGGTGGCGCTCATCCGGCCCTTCTACGTCGACCCGCAGCCATGGCGCTTCCCGCGCCTCGAGCTCTACCCGGTCGCGGCCGTCCGGGCCGAGGCGGGAGGAAAGGTCTTCTGGCTCGACCCGTCGGTTCGCTGGGCGCCCTTCGGGGAGCTGCCCCCCGGAGCTCGCGACGCCGAGGCGCTGGTACTTCCGCGCCCGGGCGAGTCGCTGCGCCGGGAGCGGACGCCCGCGGCGTCGGGAATCGACAACAACGAGGTCCTGCTCCGCATCCAGGTGGAGCCCGGCGGTGACGCCACCATCGAGGGATCCGAGACCTACGCCGGCTTCGACGGTGCCGGCGCCAAGGTCGCGCTCGAGCAACTCGACGAGACAGGCCGCCGCCGCGCCCTGGAGCAGGCGCTCTCCCGCAGCTTCCGTTCGCTGGAGGTGAAGGAGGTCCGCTTCGAGGGGGAGCGAAAGGTCGGGGAGCCGCTCGTCATCCGTTACCGCGCCCGCGTCTCCGGGCTGGCCCGGCCGTCGGGCGGCCGGCTCACGGTGGACGCCATCCCGTACCCGGCCCGGCTCACCGCCCGCTTTGCGCCCCTGGCCGCGCGCGAGAGCCCGCTGCTGCTCGGCGCCGACCAGACCTCCACGCTGCGCATCGAGGTGACGCCGCCGCCGGGGGCGACGCCTCTCGCCAACCCGGCCGTCCGGGCCGCCGCGCCGCAGGGGAGCTTTTCGCGGGAGGAGAGGGTCGTTTCCGGGAAGCTCGTCCGTGACGACCGGCTCGAGCTGCGCCGCGCCCGCATCCCGGTCGACGCCTATCCGGAGTTCGCCCGCTTCGCCGCGGCGGTGGACGAGGCGCAGGGACTTCCGCTCGACCTGGGCCCGTCGCCCTGAAGACGTCGTCCCGGAGGCGCCCCCTCCAGTCAGGCGCCCGGGGGCTCGAAGAGCCGCTCGGCCACCGCGCTGTGCACCTCCATGCCGGCAGGCGTGAGCGCGAGCCGATCGCCGAGGAGCACCGCCAGTCCGCCCCTCAGGAGCCCGGCGACCTCCCGCAGCTGCCCCGGGGAGAGCAGGGAGGCTTCGAGCCCCTCGGTGGTCCGGAGCGCCAGCATCACCCGTTCGTTGCGGAGCTCGGCTGGCCCGAGCACCTCCTCCGACGCGGAGGGGAGCGCGCCCGCCTCCACCGCCGCGAGCCACGGCCGGAACTCCCGGTGGTTGGTCCAGCGCACCGCCCCGGTGGCCGTTCGGGCGCAGCCCACCGCGCCGGCACCGGCACCCAGGTAGTCCTCGGACCGCCAGTAGAGCAGGTTGTGTCGCGACTCGAAGCCGGGCCGGGCGAAGTTGGAGATCTCGTAGCGGCGCAGGCCGGCGGCCTCGAGCACCTCGGCGATGGCACGTCCCTCTCCCAGCACCTCGTCGTCGCCCGGGAAGGAGAGCTTTCCCTCCCGCGCCAGCCGGGAGAAGGGTACGTCCTCGGCCAGGACGTCCGGGTCGAGGGTCAGGGAATAGGCCGAGACGTGTGTAACTGGCAGTGAAACGAGCCGCTGCGCGTCGGCCCGCGCCGATTCGACCGAGGCTCGCCGCCCGCCGTAGATCAGGTCCGCCGAGACGTTGGGAATCAGCCCGGCCACCTCCCGGATGGCCCGCTCGGCCTCGGACGGCCCGTGGCGCCGCCCCAGCTTGTGGAGGACCGCGGCGTCGAACGACTGCACGCCGATCGACACCCGGTTCACCCCGGCGTCCCGCCAGGCCGAAGCCCGGCGCGCGTCGGCCGACTCCGGGTTGGCCTCGAGGGTCACCTCGGCGCCGGGGGGGAGCCCGAGCGCTCGCGCCGCCTCCACCACCCGTGCGATGGCCTCCGGCTCCCAGAGCGACGGCGTGCCGCCGCCCACGAAGAGGGTGGAACAGCTCCGGCCGGCGAAGGCCGGGGCGCGTCGCCGCACCTCCTCGACCACCGCCGCCGCGTAGCGGGCGCCCGGCAGCGGAGGCTCCGTGGTCACCGCGAAATCGCAGTACGGGCAGCGGAAGCTGCACCACGGATAGTGAACGTAGATCCCGAACGGAGGCGGCGGCACCGGCTGGAATGCTATGCTAGGTTGCCTCCCGATGACCACCTGGTCGCTCACCGCCGAGCTCCCCGCCGACCGGGCCGACGCCTGCACGGCGCTCCTCTTCGAGCGGGGCGCCGCGGGCGTCGAGGAGCGGGAGGCCGGGCTCGCACCCATGCCGGGCGCCCGCCAGCCCGGGAGCGGGCAGGTGCTGCTGGTGGCCTTCTTCGAGGAGCGCGAGGCCGCCCGGCGGGCCGCGGCCGATCTGGACGTCCCCGCCGAGCTGGCCGAGATCCCGGACCGGGACTGGGGCGAGGAGTGGAAGAAGGGGCTCGGGGCCATCGCGGTGGGGCGGGTCTTCCTCCGGCCGTCGTGGATCGACGCGCCGCCGCCTCCCGGCTCCGTCGAGGTCGTGCTCGATCCGGGCATGGCCTTCGGGACCGGAACCCACGCCACCACCTCCCTCTGTCTCGCCGCCATCGACGACTTCCTGGCTCGCCGCCCGGGGGCTTCGGTGGTCGACGTGGGCACGGGCTCCGGGCTCCTGGCCATCGCAGCCCGCAAGCTGGGTGCCGGGCGGGTCGCGGCCAACGACAACGATCCCGTGGCGGTCGCCGTGGCCGCGGAGAACGCGGCCCGGAACGGCGCGCACCTGGAGCTGACCGGCGATTCGCTCGAGGCGATCGCCGGCTCCTTCGACCTGGTGGTGGCGAACATCCTCGCCAACGTCCTCGTGGATCTCTCGCCATCGCTGGTGGCGAGGACCGCGCCCGGCGGCGAGCTGGTCCTGGCCGGGATACTCGTGCCCCAGGAAGAGGAGGTCCGGCTTCCCTTCCTGGCCCGGGGACTCGAGCAGCTGCCCGGGGAGAGGCGTGGGGAGTGGTCGCTGCTCCGCTTCCGGCGCCCGGAGGCGGGATGACGCACCGGCGGGTCCTCGTGCCCCCCGAGCGGATCGAGGGAGCGGTGGCCCGCCCCGACCCCGCCTCCCTTCACTACCTGTCCGACGTGCTGCGCCTCGAGCCCGGGTCCGAGGTGGAGGTCTTCGACGGCGCCGGCAACGCCTGGACGGCCACCTTCACCGGGAGCGAACTCGACCTGGGCGAGCGGCGCGCGGCGGCGCTCCCCGGGGCCGCGGTGTGGCTGGCCTTCGCGCTCTCCCGGGGCGAGAAGGGGGACTGGGTCGTCCAGAAGGGCACGGAACTCGGCGTGACGCGCCTCGTGCCCTGGCAGGCCGAGCGCTCGGTGGTACGGCTCGAGCCTGACCGTGCCGAGGAGCGGACACTTCGCTGGCGACGCATCGCCGGGGAAGCGGCGCGGCAGTGCGGTCGCTCCGACGTCCCGGAGGTGGCCGTGCCGGGGCCGCTGGCCCAGGCCCTCCAGGCTCCGGCCGGCTTCGAGAGAATCGCCTTCCACGCCGGCGCCGGGGCATCGCTGGCCGACGTGGTGCGTCCCGGGGCCGCCGGCTTCCTCGCCGTGCTCGGTCCGGAGGGGGGTCTCACCGACCGGGAGGTTCGGGCCTGCCTCGAGGCCGGCTGCCGACTCGCCTCCCTGGGCCCCCGGGTGCTCCGCGCAGAGACCGCCGCCGTCGCCGCCGCGGCCCTCCTCCAGTACCTCGCCGGCGATCTGGGATAGCACCCGATATCCCTCGGAGCCGTGCCTACCGCTTCTTGACCCCGCCGGGTCGCGCCGGTACTCCTTTCGACGTGCACTGCCCCCGCTGCCGTACGGAGAACGGCGCCGCCGCCGTCCGCTGCGCGGGGTGCGGCGTGCCCATCGCGCTGGCCGAGGAGGTGGACGCGACCTCGCTCGACCGTCCACTCCCGCTCGACAGGCGAGGCGACCGGCACGAACGCTCGTCGGCTACGTGGGAATCGCTCGTCCCGGTGCCCATGGACTGGGAGATGGCGCCGCCCGCCGAGGGGTCGTCCGCCCCACGCCGCGAGCCGCCGCGCTACCCTTCGCGCCCGCGCCCCGGCGCGCGCCCTCCCGCACCGGCGCGCCCCGCCTCGCCTGCCCGGCCGGCAGACTTCGACGTCGACCCCGTCGTGGAGGCCGTCGAGGTGCACCGGGAGCGGGCCCCGGCCTGGAAGCGCGTGGCGGCCTGGGTCGCGGACGGTGCGGCGCTCGGGGCGCTCCTCGCCCTCCTGCTCCTGCCGGTCCTCGGGAGGGGAGATCTGGCGTCTCCGAGGCGCGACGTCGCGGTCCTGGCGTCGATGGCCATCGCGCTCGTCGCCTTCGCCTACCAGTGGCTCGGCGTGACGCTCATGGGCGCCACGCCCGGGATGCGGATCCTCGGGCTCCAGGTGGTCGGCCCCGATGGCGGGCGGCCGCCCCCGGGGCGCAGCGCGGCCCGCGCCCTCCTGGCTCTCGTCTCGACGGCTCTCCTGGGGTTGGGGCTTCTCCTGGCGCTTTTCACTAGAAGTGGAAGGGGGGCGCACGACTTCGCCGCCGGCACCTGGGTGGTGCGGGTCGCGGGTGGCGGGAGGGCGGCATGAGAGATCCCCTGCTCTCGCGCCTGGTGGCCGAAGGCGCCCTCTCGCGCCGGGACGCGGAGCGGGCGGTGGCGCGCCAGGACCAGGCTGGCGGATCGATGGACACCGCCATTCTCGAGCTCCGCCTCGTCCCCCGATCCCGCCTCACCGAGATGCTGGCCCGGGTCACGGGCCTGGCGGCGCCGCCCGAGGAGGCCTTCTCGGCGCCCGATCCACGGGCGCGGCGCGTCTTCCCCGCCAAGGTGGCCGAGCGGCACGGCATTGCCCCGTTCGCCCTCGACGGCCGCGACCTCTCGGTGGTGACGACCTACCCGCCCGACGTCGGGCTCCTCGACGAGATCGGCTTCCTGCTGTCGCTCCACCTCCGGGCCCACGTCGCGCCGGAGTGGCGGGTTCGCTCGCTCGTCCAGAAGCTCTACGGAACCCCGCTGGCGGAGCGGCTGGCGGCGCTGTCGAGCGGGTCGGAGCGGGACCTGGTCGAGGAACTTCGCGAGGCGGAAGCGGCGGCGGCTCCCGTTTCGGCCCCGCGCTGGACGCTGGCGCAGGCGCAGGCAGAGCTCCTGGCCGCCCCCGATCGGGACGAGGCCATCCGGGTGGCGTTGCGCTACGCGCGCGATTTCTTCTCCTTCGCCGCCGCCTTCTCGGTGCGGCGCGAGGTGCTGGCCGGCCACGACGCCGCCGGATCCGATCCCGGCGCGCGGGAGGCCTGCCGTCGCCTCGCGGTGAACTTGAACGACGCCGGACTCTTCGGTCCGCCACTCGCCGCCCGCGCCCCCTACCTCGGCCCGCCCCCTCCCGACCCGGTCAGCGCGTCGGTTCTCTCCGGGCTGGGGCGCGTACGGCCGCACACCATGCTCGTGGCCCCGGTCTACGTCGGGGAGCGACCGGTCTGCGTGATCTACGCGGACAACGACGACGCGCCCGTGGCGTCGAGCCGGCTCGGCGATCTCTTCGTCCTGCTGGGCGCGCTGGGCACGTCCCTGGAACGGCAGATCCGGAGCCAGAAGGCAGTGGCCCAGGAGAAGAAGGAGGCGCCGCCTCCAGCCGCCGCCGAGCCCGTGGCCTCCTCTTCCGAGCCCGCTCCAGAGGGTGCAAAGGCCGACGCTCCGGCCGACGCTCCGGCCGAAGCTCCAGTTCCAGCCGAAGAGAGCTGGAAGGTGAGCGAGCCGGCCCGGGTGGACCTGGAGCCGCTCCCTTTCTCCGTGGAACTGGACCTCGGGGAATACGAGGTCGCCTCCGCGGCAACGGCCCTGACGTCGGGGCGGGCCGAGGACCTGGGCTCACTGGTCGAGGCGCTGGCCGCGAGTCTCCGCGGGTCGGCCGACCGCGAGGAACTCGTCGCCCGCCTCGTCGAGGGAGGGCCGGAGGCAGCCGCGGCGCTGGTGGCACGCCTCCCAGGGCCGCTCGAGAGCGCGGGGACTTCCGCGGCCGCATCCCCGCTCGAGGTGCGAGGTCCGATCTTCGCCGGAGTGCTGGCGCTGGGGCGCATCGCCGAG
>Ga0209253_10004296_pt1 | contig 12434 bp, 13 predicted proteins | sample FrelakmetBRP12BR_FD_187145 | JGI IMG/M metagenome (GOLD analysis project Ga0209253, IMG submission 187145) | Freshwater lake sediment microbial communities from the University of Notre Dame, USA, for methane emissions studies - BRP12 BR (SPAdes)... | ecosystem: Environmental > Aquatic >...
GGTTTCGCCGCCGGCGCCGCCGCCCGAGCCCGAAACGCGAAGCCGCCGGCTGCTGCCGATGCGCGCGCCTCTACAGCGCGAGGTCGACCATCATTTCCTTCGCCAGCGGTTCCAGTCCGCGCCGCAGCTCCTCGCTCGGAAGTGCCTCCGGTACCGCCAGGACCGCCCTGACCTTGAACAGTCGCTCGGCGGAGAGGGCGCCGCTGACGATCTCGGTGTGGAGTTCCTCGATGCTGACGCCGCGTTCGGCAAGACTCCCGGACAGGTCGCGGATGATCCCGGGCCGGTCGTGCCCGACCAGTTCGAGTTTGACCAGCCGCCGGCCGGCGGGCACGGGCGTCGGTTCGCTCTTGGCGATGACGACGCGCAGTTGCGATGATTCCAGTCCGCGCAATGCGGTGGCGAGTGGCTCGGCGTTTCCCGCGGGCACTTCGAAATGCACCATGCCGGCGAACTGCCCGGCGACATTCGCCATGTGACTGCCGGCCCAGTTGGCGCCGACGCCCTGCGCCCGGTCGGACAGCAGACTGACAATACCCGGTCGGTCGGCACCGTTCACCGTAACCACCAGCGATGCCGTCGTCGGCTTGGGTTCCTCGGTGACCGAGACGGTCCTCCGGATCATCGGCGCCTTGGTCGCAAAACGCTCGTCCTGGGCGTGCGAGGGCAGCGTGCCGTTCTGCCGGGCATGGCGAACGACTCTGGTCAGGAGTTCGAGGCCCATCGGGGCGAGCGCGCGTTCCCACAGATCGCGGGCCGTCTCGCCTTTGGCGACAAAACACCAGTCCTGCGCGGCGATCGATCCCTTGTCCCAGCCGTCGGCGAGGTGATAGACGGATCCGCCCGCGATCGGATCGCGTTCGAGGATCGTCCACTCGACCGCGGCGATGCCGCGATGCCGCGGCAGCAGCGACGGATGATAGCCAATGCCGCCGAGACGCGATCGCGCCAGAGCCTCGTCGCTGACACGCGCGTGTGTGTGCGCCGCGACGATGAGGTCCGTGCCCGCCGCGACCGCCTCGCCCGGCACGAGCTTCGGGTTCGCGAGGACGTGGACGGGCACGCCTGCCGCCTGCGCCGCGAGCGCCAGGCGGTCGTCGGCGGCCGGCGCGACAACGCGAACGATCTCCGTGCCATCCTTGCGCAGCGCTTCGAGCACCTGCGCGCCAAAAAAGCGGGATCCAACCAGCGTGCACTTCATTCTGCTTCTCCCATGTTCGACAGGCTCCCGGTTCCGCGATCCGAACTACGCCAGAAAAACGCCGATTCCGCAATGGCGGGTCGCGCGAGGCGGCGGATTCCGATCGGTGGCGTCCGCGGTCGGGTCAGTGCGAAAATCATGGCGTGTGATCAGTCGTGGCGGCCGCCGTCCTCGCCATTCATCCATCCTCGCAGGCGGCGCGGAACGGCTTTGGAGGGGGACCGATGGCAAAGACGAATCTTGCGCTGTCTCGTGTGTATCGCCTGCTCGAACCGGGGCCCGTCGTCATGGTCACGACGGCCGGGAAGGGGCGAAACAACATCATGGCCATGTCGTGGCACATGATGATGGAATTCGAGCCCCCGCAGATCGGCTGCATCGTCAGCGGGCGGAACTACACGTTCGATCTGCTGCGGGCAAGCAAGGAGTGCGTGATCAACATTCCGACCCTGGAATTGGCGGGGCAGGTCGTCGGGTGCGGGAACACGTCGGGCCGACGGATCGACAAGTTCGCGAAGTTCGGGCTTACTGCCGTGGCGTCCTCGAAGGTCGGGGCGCCGCGCATCGAGGAGTGCTATGCGAATCTCGAATGCAAAGTCGTCGACACTAGGATGGTCGCCAGGTACAACATGTTCGTCCTCGAGGTCGTGAAGGCGTGGATCGATCGCTCGATCAGCGAGCCGCGAACGATTCATCACGCGGGCAGGGGCGTATTCGTGGTGGCCGGCAAGACGGTCAGACTGCCTTCGCGAATGAAATGACCGGGCTCGGGGCCTGCGCGTCGACGCATCACGCGATCTGTCGACGGACAACGTGTCAGGAGTGCAGGTCGGCCGTGATCCGTCGCGCCCCCAGCGCCTTGGCGTGGTCGTGTCGAGCGCGCAGCCGAGGATTGTTGACGATGCCGCCGATCGTGCCGGCGACCACCATGACGACGCCCGCGAGGGGCAGGACCAGAATCAGCCCCGGAATTCCTGCGACGGCCCCACCGACGAAGATGAGGAGCACCGTCGGCAACGGGTGCATTTGCAGGCTGCGACCGACGGTGAGCGGCATGAACACGAAATCGTCCAGCAGCCGTACGAACAGGAACAGGCCAATGGCCGCATAGACGACCCACGGATCCGACGGGAAATCCGTGGCGGCCACCAGCACCACGATCCCGCAGGCGATGACCGATCCGATGAACGGCACCCACGCGAGCATGGCCGCCATCAGCCCGAGTGCGATTGCGCCGGGCATGCCGATCGCCAGCAATCCCAGCGCGAGACAGACCGTGTCGATCAGCGTGAGCTTGAGCAGGCCCTGGAAGTACGCGCGGGCGGTGCCGTCCACGCGCTCGATCATGTACAGCGTGCGTTCGAAGTACGCGTTCGGCACCGCGTCGCTCAGGAACTTGAGGAACCTGCGCCCGTCGCGGAGGAAGAAGAACGCGAGAAAGGGGGCGAGCAGCAGCGCCGGAAGCCAGGCCGCGACACCGAGCAGCGCCTCGGTCAAGTGCTCCTGCATGTACGTCGCGCTGAACTCGTCGATCTTTCTCCCCATTTCGGCGTGGAAGTCCATCCGCTTGAGGAATCCGAATTGCGATTCCAGCGCCGTCAGCGTCCGGTCGACCAGCATCCGTCCGCCCTCGAGGTAACGGAACAGCGCCTCCTCGCCGTTGACGGCCTGCGCGGCGAGCCAGGGCAATGTCGGCACCATCGCCGCAACTGCCAGGACGAAGAAGCTGCCGGCGACGATCGCCGCCGAGGTTTCGCGCTCGACCCCCGCCAGCGTCAGGCGACGTACGGCCGGGAACAGCGCGTAATAGAGGATGATCGCGAACAGGAACGGCACGACCAGCCACAGCGCCTGCTTCAGCATCAGGAGGAGCAGCGTCGTGCAGACGAGCGTCGCCGCCCAGACCAGCGGCCCGGTCGACAGGTACCGGCTCCCGGCGGCGTTCGAGGGTCCCGCCGGCTTCACAGCGGCCTTCGCTCGGCAGCAGAGCGCTCGCGCAGCTGTCTGCCGAGCTGCCGCGCGAGCTGCAGCGAGATCTTCGATGCGATGACCGCGTGCGTATCGAGCAGGCTTTCGAAGTCGCCGCGCGACAGGGATGCGAGCACGCAGTCCTCGGCGGCGCGCGCCTGCAGGGCGCGGGGCGCGTCGTCGAGCAGGGCCAGCTCGCCAAACACGACGCCGGCATCGATCTCCGTGATCTTTCCGGTCTCGGGCTCACCTTGCCGGCAGATCAGGACGCGACCGGAAATGATGACGTAGACCGTCTGGCCCTCCTCGCCCTCGTCGAAGATGATTTCGCCCTTCAGATAACTGCGCTCGTTCAGCAGGCCGTCGACCACGCGCAATTCAGGGCGAGAAAGCGTCGCAAACAGCGACAGCTGTCGGAGCGTGCCCAGACGTGGCGTTTCCTTGCGGCCATGCAAGAACCCAAGCATCGACAACCCTCCCTGGCCCCTCGGACGAAAGGCAATGCCGAGCATTTCACCCCACAACCGTGGAAGGAGCAAGCACGGCGGTTGCCGTACGGGCTCCACGCGGGATGTCGCCAGACATCCGGGCGGACGTTGCCCTGGTGCCGGCCGGCATGGATCGAGGGCCCTGTGTCGGAATCATTCCTCCGCCGTCGGGGGGGAAACGAGATCCCGGCGGACATTGCCGGGAGACCCCGTGGCGATCGCCGCCTCCAGCGCTTCGGCGCGACGGGCGATGGCGCGAGTCATTCCCCTGAACAGAAAGAGATGAAATGGGACGAGCAGCGCCCAATACAGCAGACCCCACGCGCCGTGCGGATCCCAATACGCGGTGACGGCGACGCGCATGCAATCGCCACGCACCGGGTCGACCGTGAATTCCAGAATGCCGGTGCCCGGCGCCTTCATGCCGAAATAGAGTGTCAACCGACGCCCGATCTCGACGTCGACGACGGTCCAGTAGTCGATCGTGTCGCCGACCCGAACATCCCGGTCGTCGCGTCGCCCGCGGGTGAAGCCGGGCCCTCCGATGATCCAATCGATCAGTTCGCGCAGCGTCCAGATCCAGTTCATGTAGAAATAGCGCGTCTCGCCCCCCAGGCTCGTCAATACTTCCCAGATCGCGGCCATCGAAGCGGTCGTCTCGGCGCTGCCGGACGCGCGCTTCGCAAATGACGCGTAATCGTGGCGAAGCTTCCGTGACATCAGCGCAGTTTCCGTTCGGCGCGCCGCCGTGACCGAAGGGTCAGGTCCTGGAGCTGCCGGTGCATTGGAATCGTGGATTATGATGGCCCACATGCGCAACGCCTTCGTCGCTGCCGGTGTTCTTGCGGGACTGATTGCGGCTTGTGCGCCGCAGGTTTCCCGGGTGCCGGAGGCCGAAAGCCTGGCACCCGCCAAATATCCGGAAGCGTATTACCGGGAGGTGGCGGCGCGCGGCAGCCCGGTGTTCCGCGTCGATCCGGCGTCGTCGCTCGTCGTCATCCTGGTGCGCCGGGGCGGCTCGCTCGCGCGTCTGGGGCACGACCATGTCGTCGCGAGCCATGACGTGCAAGGGCTTGTCGCACCGGGCGAGGGCCGGTCGGACCTGTACGTGGCGCTCGACCGGCTGGTGGTCGACGAGCCCGCATTGCGCGCGGAAGCGAAGCTCGACACGCAGCCGACCGAAGAGGACATTGCCGGCACGCGCCGCAACATGTTGAATACGCTCCAGGCAAACGAGTTTCCTTTCGCGCTCGTCAACATCGCGAGGGGCGACGTCGACGGCGCCGGGACAGAATTGAGCGTCACGATCACGCTGCACGGCACCAGCCGCACGATGCGGGTTCCGGTGCAGATCGACGTCGCCACGGACGAGGTCCGCGTCGCCGGCGGACTGTCCCTCAGGCAGACGGATTTCGGCATCAAGCCGCTGTCGGTTCTCGGGGGTGCCGTTCAAGTGCAGGACCTCGTGGATTTGCGCTTCAGGATCCGCGCGCTCCGCATCCTACAGGTTGCGCACTGACCGAACACCGACTCAACGGCCCGCGCGATGACCGCCTGCAATCCCGACTCGACCTGGGTCAAGGTGCCGCCGACGCCCTTGGGAGCCCCTGGACGCGCATTCGTGATTGCGCCGCAGGGACCCGAATGCGCGGATCAGCGCTTCCGGAACGCCAGCGTGACCTCGCCGACGCGGAACCCGAGTTTCGACATCGCGGTCCGGTTCAGCAATGTCCGGTCATCGATCAGGTACATCCAGTCGTCCATGTCCATGTTCCAGATGCGACCTTCCACCGGCAACGCCAGCACGTAATTCCAACGCAGCGCGTTGCCCGATGCCGTTCCCTGTGCGGTGCCGACGACATCGGCCGCCGTACCGCTGTACGTGTCGCCGTTCTTGACGAGCTTCCAGACGCGGTTCTGTTTCTCGCCGTCCGCGAACTCGAAATGCTCGTCGAGCGTTCCTTCGTTGCCCACCCAACTCGCATCGATGCGAACGTAGAAACGCCTCGACACCTTGCCCGAGCGGTCCTGGAACATCCCCCAGCCATCGACCGTCCCATTGAAATACTGGGCCAGGTCGAGGATCGGCTTTTCGGATCTGTACTCGGCGATGTCGGTCGTGGCGCAGCCGACGAGGCCCGCGACTGCGATCACCGCCAGCGTGGATTTCAGCAATATCATCGTTTCCTTTCGAGGCCGACGCGCGGGCCGATGGATCGTCACAAATTGGCTATCGGGGTCAGCCGAGTCGCGCTCGCGGCAACGCCTTGATCGGGGCCGTTCAATCCGGCTCTCCGAGCAGCCGCCTGCGGTATTCGGGGCGTGACGTCCGCGGATCGAGCCAGATGCCGAAGAACGCGCGCGCGAATTCGCGGTCCTCGATCTCGCCGATCGGCCGGCCGTTGTGATAGAAGCGCGCGGTGCCCGGCGGCAGGCTGATTCCGGTCAGCCGGTCGCCCTTGGCGACATCGGGAAAGAGCCGGCGCATCGCCTCGCCCCACCGACTGCGCTGCTCCGGCGTGCCGAGGCCGAGCTTTGCAATTTCATCGACGCTGCGTGCGGCAATCGCGTGGCCGTCGAGGTTGCGCTTGTAGTGCAGATCGAGCGCCAGCGGATGCTCGAGCGAAAAGCCGCGAACCGGGCTCCAGTACCAGCCATCGTAAACGGCGAAACCCAGGAACTTGAGCTCGCCGCCACCCTGGAGCTTGAGCGAAGGTGCGAGCGCCGTGATCGCCTGCGGAAGCGGCGGCGCCTCGAATGCGGCTGCGACCGGCCCCGCCAGCCACGCCAGCGCCATGGCGGCGATTGCGCGGGCGGCCGCCTTCACGCGGTCAGCGCGCGACGAGCGTGTATTGCGCGACATCGGTCGATCCGCTCGCGAACCCGGCGATGCAGTAGGCGAGATAGAGCCGCCAGCAGCGGATGAAGCGTTCGTCGAAGCCCTGCGCGCGCACCGCCTCCGCGGCGGCGTCGAACGCCGTCAGCCAGCGCGCGAGCGTTTCCGCGTAGTCGCGTCCGAAAGCATGCGTCCCCGCGACGCCCAGACCGGCACGCGAGGCTTCCATGACGAATCGCGACGGCGACGCGAGCATTCCCCCGGGAAAGATATATTGCTGGATGAAATCGGACTGTGTGCGATAGCGCTCGAACCGTGCATCGGCGATGGTGATGGTCTGCACGCATGCCCGGCCATCCGGGCTCAGCGCCCGTCGTACCGCGGCGAAGTACTCGGGCCAGTACTTCTCGCCTACGGCCTCGAACATCTCGATCGACGCCACGCCGTCGTAGGTCCCGCGCTCGTCGCGGTAGTCCTGGACGCGCAGTGTGACGCGGTCGGAAAGCCCGGCGCGGGCGAGGCGTTCCCGGGCGTAGGCGGTCTGCGCGTCGGACAGCGACAGCCCGGTGACGCGGTATCCGGCGCGCGCGGCGACCTCCGCGAACCCGCCCCAGCCGCAGCCGATTTCCAGGATATGTGCGCCCGGCGGCAGCGCGAGTTCGGCAAGAATGCGCCGGTACTTCGCGTGCTGGGCGGCGGCGAGCGGTTGGGAGAAATCGCCGTCGAACAGTGCCGACGAGTAGGTCATCGTCGGATCCAGCCACTGCCCGTAGAAGTCGTTGCCGAGGTCGTAGTGCGCGACGATGTTGCGCTTCGCGTTGCGCCGGCTGTTGGCGTTGAGCCGGTGCTTGAACCGGAACAAGGCGCGCTGCCAGGCGTGGCCGTAGAACGCGCGCTCGAGCACCGGCTGGTTGTGTGCGAGCACCGTCATCAGCGCCGGCAGGTCGGGTGTGTCCCAGCGGCCGTCGATCCACGCCTCCGCAAACGCGACGTCGCCGCCCGTCAGTATGGCGCGGCCGAGCCGCCAGTCCCGAAACCTGAACTCGCCGCGGCCGGCGCCGTCGTGACCCTTGCCGAATCGATGCGCGCGTCCGTCGGGGTCGATCACCACGAGCTCCCCGCGCGCGAGGCGAGCGAGCAATGCGAACAGGATGCGCGCGGCGGGTGGCGCTCCGGCCGGCGGGGCCGACGTTATGAATGGGCGTGCGTTCGTGTTCTCGTAACTGGTCATGGTCGTGTCAGCGGGAGAGCGGCGCCCGCGGCGGCGCCGGCTTGGTGAAATGCGGCACGCGCTTGCGCCAGAGCTTCAGCGCCTGCCAATGGATACGCGCAACGACCGCGAAGGTGAACAGGCGGTAGCGCCACGCGAGGCCCCGCGTGGCGGCAGGTGTGAGCGGGCTCGCCTGTCCCGAAATCCACGTCTCGAGCATCGGCTCGCCGCCGTCGACGTCGAAATAGTCGATGCGCGCGAGCCAGCGGTCGGCGCCGAAATGGAAGCGGAAGGCGTAGCGACCCTTGACCTCGCAGAACGGCGAGACGTGAAAGACCTTGCGCGCTGCCAGCGTCTGCCCGTCGCTGAGCGCAGCGCCGTCGGCACTCGCAAGCAGGTAAAGGTGGCGCTCGCCGAATGTGTTGCGGACTTCGCACAGGACGGCGCGAACGCTGCCGGCCCGGTCGTGGCAGACCCAGAAGCTCACCGGATTGAACACGTAACCGAGCATTCGGGGAAACGCATGCAGAACGATCTCCCCGTCCGCGGCCACGTGTTCGGCAGCGAGGAGCGAGCGGATCCAGGGTTCGAGCGGGCGGCCGTCGCAGGGGCCGTGATCGCGGTCGTGGAAGGAAACCAGGCCGCGACGATTGCGGGCGATCCCCGACTGCTCGAGCATCGGCAGCTGCGACAGCGGCAGGCGCAGGCAGAACGCGGGATAGGTGAATGCGTGGCGCCGCGGTCGCGCGCGTCGGTGCGTCACCTCGCCATGGATGATCGCGGTCCCGGTGATCGAATGCCCGCGCGCCGCAACCACCGGTTTGGCGGCGCCGAGGGCGGTGGCTGTCGTTGCCGTGTCCATGCCCGATCAGGCGGCGGCCAGTTCGCGCACCTGGATGCGCTCGGAGGCGCTCGCGCGACGCGCGATTCCGGCGGCGACCGCATGTGCCGACTTCAAGCCGTCCTCGTGGAAGCCATGGCCGAGCCAGGCGCCCGCATACCACGTGTGGCGCTGACCTTGCAGTGCCGCGAACCCCGCCTGTGCCGCAAGTGCGGGGGCGTCGAACAGCGGATGGGAGTATTCGAATTCCCGAAGGGTCAGCGCCGGATCGGGATCGAAGGGCGGATTGAGCGTCACGATGACCGGTGTCGCGAAGGGGAGCGGCTGCAGCTTGTTCAGGAGGTAACTGACCGCGACGGACCGCGATCCGTCGCGATCGTCAACGGCGAGGTAGTTCCAGGCCGCCCACGCCCGGCGTGACCGGGGCAGGAGCGATGCATCCGTGTGCAGCACGACGCGATTGGGCTGGTAGCGGATGGCGGCGAGCAGGCGCGCCTCGCCGCGCGTCGGATCGGCCAGGAGCTTTCGCGACTGGTCGCTGTGGCACGCGAGTACCAACTCGTCGTAGCGCTCGCTGCGTCCCGCGGTCTCGACGTCGACGCCGTTGCCGTCGCGCCGGATGCGCTGAACCGGGGTTGCGCGGCGGACGTCGGGAAGCTGCGCGACGATCTTTGCGACGTACTCGCGGCCGCCGCCTTCCACCGTTCGCCACTGCGGCCGATCGCGGAGACCGAGCAGCCCGTGGTTGTGGCAGAAGCGCACGAACGTCGGCAACGGAAACGCGAGAATCGCATTCGCCGGCGACGACCAGATCGCCGCGGCCATCGGCAGCAGGTACCAGTCGCGAAACGATGCGCCGTAGCGACCATCGTCGAGGAACGCGCCCAGCGAGATCGCCGGTAGTGTGCGGCCCGCAATCATCGCCGTCGTTTCGCGATTGAAACGCGCGATGTCCGCGAGCATGCGCCAGAAGTCCGGCCGCAGCGCGTTCGACGGCTTCGCGAACAGCGAGGCGACGCTCGTTCCGGCCCACTCGATCCCGGCCGCGTCGATGCGCGCGGAAAACGACATCTCGGAAGCGACGCTCCCGACCCCCAGCTCGTCGAAAAGGGCGACGAGATTCGGATACGTGCGGTCGTTGAAGACCAGGAATCCGGTGTCGACCGGCGCCGTAAGCCCGTCGAGCGTGACGTCGACCGTGTGCGTGTGCCCGCCCAGATAGTCATTGGCTTCGTACAGCGTGACCGCGTGGCCCTGCTTGCTCAGCAGCCATGCGCTCCCCAGCCCGGCAATGCCGGCTCCTACGATTGCGATGCGCACGTGGACGTTTCCCTCAGTTGACAGTTTCGGCACACAGATGCGCAGGGCGGTGTCGGTACGCCTGTTCGCCGTCACGGTGCCGGTTTCTCCGCGATCTCCTTGCTCGATCCCGGGGCCTGCGCGCCGAAATCATCCGACGCAGATCATGATTGTCCTGGACAAATAGATTGTATGTTCGGATAATACGACCATGCTTTGCGAATGTCAATAAAATGTCCAGGACAACAAATGGCTCATCCGAGCCCGATGGGCTGCTGCTCGACATCGGCGGGGTCGAACGCGAGACCGGGCTGTCGAAGGACCTCCTCCGGATGTGGGAGCGTAGGTACGGCTTTCCCGAGCCGGTTCGCGACGGACACGGCGAGCGCCGGTATTCGGTGCCCGACGTGGTCAAGCTCCGCGCGGTCAAGCGCCTGATGGATGTCGGAATGCGGCCGGGGAAGATCGTGCGCTGCGCCATCGACGAACTGAACGCCCTCGCCCTGCAGCGTATCGAGAACCGCGACGGGCAGGCGATGCCGGCCGTCGTGCGGGATACCGTCGCCCTGCTGCAACGTCATGATGCGCCCGGACTCCAGCACGCGCTCGCGAACATGCTGATGCGCCAGGGCCTGCAACGATTCGTCCTCGACACGATCGCTCCGCTCAACCGTGCGGTGGGCGAGGCGTGGATGCGGGGCGAGTTGCAGATCTTCGAGGAGCATCTCTACACCGAGCAGTTGCACGTCGCTTTGCGAACGGCGATCAACGCCTTTCCGAGACAATCCGGCAGACCGAAAGTCTTGCTGACCACGTTGCCGGGCGAACACCACGGACTCGGATTGCTGATGGTCGAAGCGCTGCTGGTGCCCGAGGCTGCGCAATGCCTTTCGCTCGGCGTGCAAACGCCGCTCGAGGACATCCGCCGCGCGGCATTGGCGCACAGCGTCGACATCGTCGCGCTGTCGTTTTCGGGGGCGTTCCCGGTGCGCCAGGCGACCCAGGACCTGGCGGCGGTGCGCCGTCAGCTGCCGCCGAACGTCACGCTTTGGGCCGGTGGCGGGATGACCCGCCACGTGCGAAGACCGCTTGCCGGCGTGGTGGTGATCACCGAACTCGCCGCGACGATCGCGGCGCTGAACGCCTGGCGCACCGCGTCGGCGGATGCGCAGCGGGCCATGGCCGGCGCGTGACATCGTCGCAGGCCGCGCCGTCGTACAATCCGACGTTCAAGCCAACCGGGGAAGTCAATGCTCTATCCCGACCTGTTCAGAGCGCTCGAAGAGGTGCGCTGGAATCTCAAGGACGATGTTCCCTGGAGCGCGTTCGACGGCGCGCTGCTGTCCGACGAGCAGGCGCGGACGATCAAGATGAACGCGATCACGGAGTGGGCGGCGCTGCCTGCAACCGAGATGTTCCTGCGCGACAACCGCGACGACAGCGACTTCAGCGCCTTTCTATCTATCTGGTTCTACGAGGAGCAGAAGCACTCGCTGGTGCTGATCGAGTACCTGCGAAGGTTCCGGCCCGAATTCGTCCCGACGGAAGCGGAGCTGCATGCGGTGCGCTTCGAGTTCGACCCGGCGCCGCCGCTCGAGACGCTGATGCTGCACTTCTGCGGGGAGATCCGGCTCAATCACTGGTACCGGCGCGCGGCCGAATGGCACGCCGAGCCGGTGATCCGGCGGATCTACGAACTGATCGCGCGTGACGAGGCGCGCCACGGCGGGGCTTACCTGCGCTACATGAAGCGCGCCGTCGAGCGCTTCGGTGACGAGGCGAGGCGCGCGTTCACGAAGATCGGCGTGCTGATGGCGAGCCCGCATCGCGCCGGAAAGCCGTTGCATCCGACGAATCTGCACGTCGCCCGCCAGTATTTCCCCAACGACACGGTGCAGAGCCGGTTGCCCGATCCGGCCTGGCTCGAGCGCTGGCTCGACGGTCAGATCCGGTTCGACGGCGAGTGGGAAAGGCGGGTGATCGCGATGATCCTGCACAACCTTTCCTCGCTGTTCGGCCAGACGTTCACGTCCTCGCAGGAACTCAACCGCTACCGGAAGGCGCTCGCGACGGCCTGATCCGACGGCGGTGGTCCGCCTCCGGCGTGCGCCGCTCGTTCCGGCGGCGTGGCAGAATGCGCCATCGATTCCGGCCGCGCCTGCTGCCGGCACGACCGCCGATGGAACCGGACCATGAGTCAACCCGCCGAAGCGCCGGAATCAACCGTGGCTGCGCTCGTCGCGCGTGCCGGGGCCGCGCAGCGCGAGTTCGAAACCTGGACGCAGGAGCGCGTCGACGAGGCGGTGACTGCGGCGGCATGGGCGATCGTCGAGCCCGGCCGCAATCGTGCGCTGGCGGAACGCGCCGTGCGCGACACCGGCATGGGAAACGTCGTCGACAAAGTCGCCAAGAACCGGCGCAAGACGATCGGCCTGTTGCGCGACTTGCGGGGCGCGAAATCGGTCGGTGTCATCAACGCGGACCCGGCACGCGGCCTCACGGAGATCGCGCGGCCCGTCGGCGTCGTCGCCGCGATCACGCCGTCGACCAATCCCCGCGCGACGCCGGCGAACAACATCCTCAATGCACTG
>Ga0209253_10004297_pt1 | contig 12433 bp, 17 predicted proteins | sample FrelakmetBRP12BR_FD_187145 | JGI IMG/M metagenome (GOLD analysis project Ga0209253, IMG submission 187145) | Freshwater lake sediment microbial communities from the University of Notre Dame, USA, for methane emissions studies - BRP12 BR (SPAdes)... | ecosystem: Environmental > Aquatic >...
GTACCAGATTTCCTGCGTTATGCTGTTGGAGTCCAAGACTCGGAACTGTAGTTATGAGAATCTTGTGACTACGCTCTTTACGACGTCAAGTTGCGAGAGAGATTTCTCAAGATCCTTCAAAGTAACTTTGCTGCGGGATAGATCAAAGAGCATAGTTCCACTGATGGTCTCCTTGGTCGAAGGAGGAAGCAGGAACATTACTATGTTGATGTCCATCTCTGCAATCTTTCCAGTGATCTTTGACATAGCCCCAGGATGATTGTCTATGACCATTCGAGCCTCGGCCAAGAGTGCACCAGGGCGAGCAGCCACACTCATAGCGATCTCTCCGACAGCAGGGTCTGCTGTCAGAAGAAGTTTCGTTCCCGGGCTTATCTCAAGAGCCTTGGAGGCAGATTCAGGGAGTTTTACCATCAGGTTCTCGTCGACTGATACTATTTCAGATACAGTTGGCAGTTGCCTGGCTTTTTCTGACACGGGGGATCCTCCGAATTAACAGCGTAGTTGCGACATTATAACACTTTCCAGATCGCGGACGAAGTTAGGAGTCACGTTTTCAAGAAGCTTCGTCATTCTCCGTCCTTGATGACTATCTTCATGGTAACCTTCGTCAAGGGCCTGTCTTGAGCATCTACAGGCACTGACCCTATTGATAGCAACACGTCTTGGCCCTTGACCATTTTCCCGAAGACTGAGTGCTTACCGTCAAGGTGTGTTGCAGGAGCCAGAGTTATGAAGAACTGTGAACTGCCGGTGTCTGGACCGCTGTTTGCCATTGATAGAATGCCGATCGAGTCGTGCTTAAGTTCAGGAACTATCTCGTCAGGGATGGTCTTTCCGGATCCGCCAGTGCCCGTACCGGTGGGGTCACCGCCTTGGATCACGAATCCTTTGACGACTCTGTGAAATATCAGACCGTCGTAGAATCCCCTCTTGGACAGTTCAATGAAGTTTCCTGCTGTTATTGGCGCTTTGTCCTCGTAGAGTTCAAACTCTATCGGTCCCATGCTGGTCTCTATTACAGCTATTCTGTTATGGGATGAGGATTTTTGGCCTGAACTATACAGATAGGCTCCCAACATAATCACCAAGAGTATGATCCCAAAGACTATCAGGATGCGTCTCTGCTTCTTTTTCTTCTCTGCGCTCTTAAGCTGTTTTCTCTTGTACTTCTCCATCATACGGATATCGCAGTCAAACTCTAGGCAACTAATATATCACTTTAATGAAGTGTTCCCTCAATCCTCCTGCAGCCGTGCTCAACAGAAGGAAAGGCTTTAGAGGGGCATGAGAAAACAGTCTGAAAAAGTAAGCTGGTGTAACCCCGGAATTGCCAGAAGTAAAAGATCTTGGTGAATATGCTCTCCGAGAAGCAGCGCTAGCCGACATCGATGTTCTGATCAACCAAAGGAATGCTATGTGGGTTGAAGCTGCGAACGTCAGAGATCAAAAGGTGCTTGACACTATGGCCAAGGCCTACAGGGTATACTTGGAAAGGGCGTTTCCCGCTGGAATCTTCAAAGCCTGGCTCATAGCCGCCAAGAACGGTCAAATTGTTGCGGGTGGGGGAATCTCAATCTACGAGCAACCTCCACGACCGCAAGACGATACTCTCAGGTACGTGTATGTGCACAGCATCTTCACAGAAGAGGCCCATCGAAGGCGCGGCCTCGCCAGAGCGGTCCTTAGTACAATCATAGAATGGTGCAGAGAGAACAGATTCAAAACCCTTACACTGCACGCTGTTGATGCGAGCAAGACCCTATATGAGTCTGCAGGCTTCAAATCCACCACTGAGATGCGAATGTTCCTCTGAGAAACGGAATCGAAGATATCTTTGATCAGATTGTCCTTGACGCGTGTGTTGGGCCACATATCATTTCTCGGTGTTCTATCCCTGATGCTGTCGCTGAATCTGGCAGTGGTCTACGTTGCGGCAACATCATCTGATCCTTTGACTCAAGGCGCAGTCTGGTCCTATGATGTCACTTCAAGAAGTGAGCTTGAGGGCAAAGGTCAATACGCGGGCATATTCACAACTGCTGTGACAGTCTCAGGTCACGCTACCACTCTACACGTGAACACATCAATAATGATAATCGAGAAGAAGGAAGTAGTAGATATATCAACGAATGGGAGCGGCTATTACAAACAGGAACCCAAACGCAACCATTACGAGTTTACTGAGACCTCCACCGTCGATCGCGGAAAACTAACCTACCGATCACGCATGGTCAGAACTGAAGCTGAGAAGAAAGAATGGGAAGACAACTCTACGAAAGGTATGCCCGTGACTGATTTCGTATCAACTTCTCTTTCGGAAGGCCAAAGAGTTCCGTACTTCGCAATCCACGGGATGGTCAACTGTACTGTCTCATTTGGCAACCTGAGTTTCCAAAGCCAAAGCGTTCCAGTAATAATACTCCAATATTCTGGTCCCGCCCAAAAAGACACGTGGCTGGAAACCAGTGGCGCTGCCGACTATACCTTCAACTTTGAGAAGACTACGGGCCTCCTGACTTCATCATCCAGCAAAACATACGCTACGAGCCAAAAAGGATCCCGATTGACAACATATGAGTATCTCCTAAGATCAACGTCTCTGTGGGAAACAGGGACGACTGACCAGACACCGTCAAAGACGCAGATCCAGACTACGGAGGCAACATCTGCCGACGGGACTCCAACTCAGCAACAGCCCGTTATCGATCTTGAACGGGGCTATGCCGCCCCAATAATAGCTGTCGGTACAGGTGCTCTCGTAGCTGTGATGCTAATTATGAGAAGAAGAGCCACAAAAGCGCGCGCGGAAAAAGAAAAAGGAAAGAGGGTAGCCTCAGTCCTTTCAGGTCTTTGACAGGTTGTAGATAGCCTTCACGGCCAATAGTATCGCTGCAGGTGCAACGAAGGCCGCAATGTTTGTCAGTATCGCGTTGATGACTGTTCCGAGCGGTTTTGCAACTTCATCAATCACTAGAAAGACTTGGCCAGAATTTGCCACTAGAAGAGCGATTGCAGCAGTCAGGAAGGGGACAGCCTCCTTCTCTGTGAGATTTGTCAAACCTACGACGATGCCAAGAATCACCATGACCAGCGACACCCAGCCGAGTGCACCTCTACCACCGAAGCCAGCGACCAGCCCTGTAAGTACTGCTACGATGACAAACACTATGAAGGCCCATCTCCCGATTAGGTGTGTATTCAAGGTTTTTACTCCCCAATACTAGTGGGCTAATTTCTGGATATATGACTTTTCATGTTTGAATGAGTCTCTTGCATCTCGTCTGGCGCCCGCTTGGCTCCTGGCTTGAAATAGTATTCGAATTCTTGTTCAGAGTCTAATTCGGCTTCGTATGCGGGGCGCCGCGTAAACTATCATTAGCGCTGAGTAGAGCGGCATATATTCTGCCAAGGCAATCTGAATCATGTTGGCTTCTTTCATGAATTGCATAAGATAGCTCAGGTTCACTGTTGTAGAGAGAATGATCCACGGCAGTGTCTTCCTGTTGACTCCGATTACACTGCAGAACATCAAGATCCAAGAGAGGTACCAGGGAAAGACTGTTGGTGCAAGGATTATGCTCAGGCCCAAGGCCGTGACTGAGTAATAGGAGATTCCTTCAAGATCTCTTGGACACTTGATATACAAAATTCTGGCAGACACAAGAATGAAAATCAATCCAGTCAGCATTCTGATGGCTATTCCCGTAATCAAGTCCTGACCTAGAAATCCTCGGATGAAGATGGTTAGCAGCAGGAATAGCGACGGGTTAAATGTCCAAGCAGTAGCATAGCGAAATTGTCCCATGAAGACGTTCAGTCCGGAACTCGCTAGGAACGGAATCAACAATCCGACGGAAACAAGGCAAACGGTTACAAAGTATCGCAAACTTACGGATGTGCCCTCTCTCTTCCTAAGATGCTGCAAATAGATCGGAAGAAGCAAAATTGGGTATGTCTTAGACCATACGGCAAAAGTGTAGGCGAGCGCGGAGACAAAGAACCGTGATCTGGTCAGTGATATGAGACTCAAGAGGATGAACAAGATTGGAAGAGAATCGATATGTCCACTGGATGAGAACTCAATTATCAGAAGTGGTGACCAAGAATAGAGGAGAAGCCCCCCGACCAACCTGTCTTTGTAGGTGATGTTGAGAAGGTATGCCAAAAGAAGGCAGTTCGTAACATCCACGATAGTGGATAGCAGTTTGAACCCGAATAGACTGCTTGAAACATAATTTGCGAGAAGGAAGGCGAACTGCGCGACTGGGGGATAGGGCGTTATCACGTCTTTGTGATCATGGAACTCGAAGTAGGTCACATTCTTCAGCCAGTCAAGCTGAGGGGATGAAGGTTTGAAAGAGTAAGGATCCACTCCGTGGCCGAAGACTCTGCCATCCCACGCGAACCCTATAATGTCCGTGCTTAAGGTCGGTTTTGTGAAAAGCATAAGCGATCTAAAACAGATGGAGAAGGCGATCACAAGAACGGCTGCAATCCTAGTGTTTCTGACGCTAATTGTCTGACTCGGAGCTGACTTAGTTGCTGAAAAACAAACGAAGAGGTAGATGATAAACAAGGCAAGAATTAGAATGAAATATTGGATGATGTCCGCCCGAAAGTCCCCAGCGAGAAGGAGTTGATGATATATGAGAAGTTGGATAACGCCTGATGCAACTATCAGTGCCGGGATATTTCTGTAGAGCAACTTAGTAATGACTGTAGTCGCAACTCTCTTACCGTGAGCGGCTACGGCTAGTTTCATGTCTTATGTTCCTACTGTCGCAGCGAGATTATTGAGAAGTAATAGTTTATTGGCAAGTGACTTTCCTTATGAAGAGTATGCTCACCCCTCTCAGAGATGTATGTGCTCCAAAGAGATTTGTCATAACGATGCTGCTGGTGTCTACAGTAATTCTGTCAGCCGCATTTGTCGCTGGGCAGATGACTGGCAAAGCAGCTGCGCTCCCCCAGACCTTCAATCTTAGAGGGACTTGGAAAGGTCAGATGAGCGGCTCAGGATCCGTTCTCAGAACCTATCCAATCAAGGTCGATTCAACCCTCAACGGATCAATCAACGGTGACAACTCAGCAGGATCATGGGTAGGACACTGCAGGGCCAACTACGAGCTTACCTCAATTGGCGAGAAGGATATTGGTCTCGGAGAGGTCAAAGGCATCTACACCATGAGCGTTGACAAATCTGGAACTATCACAGGAGAGGTAACGGCAAAAACGTCTGATGTCTTGGTGGGGGAATTGAAACTCAAGCTCCAAGGAACGGTGTCAGAATCAGGCTCTTTCAAGGGAACATGCAGTGGAACTTTGACTGCAATCACATTTGGGTATGGAGGCACGCCTGTTTCCGCTGACATAAATCTGCCAGTCTCAGGCGAATTCGAAGGAATAGCAGAAGTGGCAGGTTCCACATCTACTCCAACGTCAACGTTGGCACCCACAGCATCTAGTCCAAATCTACCAGCGCCTGGAAGCCAACCCACACAGACGGGAGATCAATACATGATGTATGTGATCCTCACCGCGGTTGCGGCTGTAGCGGTCGTGGGATTCTACATAGTCAGATCAAAGCGCACAGCCCAGAAACAGTGATCCTTAGTTCACTGCAGGTTGATATTGGAAGACTCGATCAAGTAGTGAGTCTCTGTCGAGAAGCTGTAACTCTAGTCTCTCGCAGCGTTCGCTATGATTAGGTCTAGATTGGTGAGTAGTTTACTGGATGTCGATCTTTATCGAATCGCCTTCAACTTTGACGGGGTATGTTTGGATATTGCATGTCTTGATGTGTGAAAAGAGGGCACCCACGTGCTCTGGATAATTGTCTATTATCTTGGTTCTTGGTTCGTCTTCTGTTTCCTCTCCAAAGTAGTGGTAGAGCGGGAGGTTCAATGCTTCACCAGTAGTTATGTCAAGTTGGACGCTATGCATGGGGCAGGTTAGGTAGCGGCCTTCAAGAGCGCCAAAATCCAGAGGGGCGTTCATATGCCCACATCTTCTGTCCACCGCATATACATTGCCGTCGTAGTTGCATAGTAGGATCTCTTTCTCATTGACTTTTACTGCCTTTACTCCGCCAGGGGCAAGCTCAATTGTCTTAGCTACCTCAACTAACATTCTTAGCCCTCTTGAGTCTGTAGAGAGGTATCTGTTTCAGTTCGTCGGGGTTGGTGACGTCTCTGTGAACGTAGAGGCCGCACCAGCAGCGTTTCATCATGTCGAAGTGTTTTCTGTGAAAGGGTATGCAGGGGCATACAATCTTCATGTCCTCGCTTCTTTTCTTTGTGAGTCCTTGGCAGGGGCAGTATGGGATTCTGTGTTTCTGTTCGAGCAGGACTTCTTGTTCCAACAGAAAGTTGACGAGCTCTTCGTCCGGACTGAACTTGTATCCTAAGGGTTCTATGACTTTCTGGAACATGTATCTTAGCGCTTTCTTTCTCGATTCGATATCCATCTTATTCTCTCAGCCCAGCAATTCTGCATATCTTTCAGGATCGTATCCTATGACTACGTTCCTGCCGATTTTTACGAATGGGAAAGATGTGTTCATGCTATATCTGGCCATGTCCATCATTATGTTCTCTTGTTGTTCATCGTCTGCCAGATCGTAGTCGATGTATTCGAATGGGATTCCTCTGTCTTTGAAGAATTGTTTTGTCTTGCGACACCAGGGGCATGTGGTGAGGGTGTACATTATTACTTTCGTGTTTTTCCCTCTCAGATCTTTAGGTAGATTTTTCCATCAGAGACTCTCCATTGATAGGTGGGTATTTTGATCTCTTCTGCGCGGAGGAATTCGCCTGTCCTTATGTCGAATTTCCAGTCGTGACATGGGCATTTGAGTGTGTACCCTTCTAGGGTTCCGCCTGATAGTGCACATGCCATGTGTGCGCACTTGTTGGAGACTGCGTATATTTTCTTGGCTTTCTTTATGAGTAGAATCGATATTCCCTTTGGGAAGACTGTTAGTATGCCATTGTTCGGTAATTTGGAATCCTCGATTGCGAAGCTCCATGATGAGTCCAGCATGATTTGCAGCCTTGCCTAGATTGGGCTTAGTCTACTTCTACTCGAATATTTATTTCCACCCTAATAGGAAGTTATCGTAGGTAGCTAGGGCGCGCTACTGTGATTGTTACCAGAACTCATATAAATCATCTGCAGGTGTGATTCATTACAGATCGGTTAGTGATGGGTTGAGAGTCGTGACCTTGGAGCAGGAAATGCTGGAAGAGTTGAAGAAGATCAGAGAGGCCATGACACCGAAGCCGGCGCCTCCACCGCCAAGGGGGCTTTGGGCAGAATTCGTGGGCTTCATAGGGAAAGCTGGTGTTCTCGGTCTGGCGATCGGTTTCATAATGGGCACTTACATTGGAAAAGTTGTGTCCGCGCTTGTTCAGGACATAATCATGCCTATTCCAGGTGCCTTGATTCCCGGCGGCGAATGGAGAAAAGCTGTAATCAGCCTGCCTGTTGGGCAAGGATTGAATTTTGCAGTTGGCGACTTTGTTGGTGTAATAGTTGACTTTCTCATTGTCGCGTTGGTGGTCTTCATGATCGCCAGGTATGCTCGAAGAATGGGGCTTTAGCTCTCCCGGACATTTCTCGGATGTTTAGCGCGCGCTGGGTAGACAACGGAGAGGCTGAATAAGGAATATCTGATAGCGGTCTTATCTCTGGCAAGAGGCTTGGACATTCATGAAGGCCAGAGCTCACGTACTTGTTAGCGGATTGGTTCAAGGAGTATTCTTTAGACACGAAACTCGAAACTGCGCTACCAGACTGGGGTTAACAGGATGGGTCAGGAACCTTCCCGACGGGCGCGTTGAGGCAGTCTTTGAAGGTGAAAAGGAGAAGGTTGAGGACGCAATAGCTTTCTGTAAGAGAGGGCCTCCACACGCAGAAGTTCACAGCGTTGAGATCCAATGGGAAGACTGGAAAGGGGAATTCAAGGATTTCAGAATCACATATTGAATTGTGAACTGATTACAGTCTGTGCTCTCTTGAGGACTCGTGACGTGCAATTCGGAGAATTCAGTTCGCGAAAGAGATTAAAGGATGGATGGCTTGCTTCTGTAGCGTGCTCCGGTGGTGTAGCCCGGTTAGCTAGGCAGGGCCGACAGCATAGCGGCCTTTCGAGCCTCAGTTCGGGGACAAGAGATCCTCAGAGTCGCTGATCGCGGGTTCAAATCCCGCCCGGAGCACCATACTTCGAACCATCTCCAATACAATGTCTTATCCTTCTTGCGCGCTTCAAGGGACTAACAATAGGTGTGAAGGAATAGCGCGCACGTGCTTTTGGATCCTTACTGTGAGAAGGATCTCGGAATGAGTTAAGAGTGTGAATGTAGAGTCTGTTTACGGGGAGTCTGGGTGCTAGATTTGAGTGATGAGAAGAAGGTTGATGATAAGAAGATTACCAGAAGGCGCTATCTGAAATACGCTGGTGGTATCGTTGCTGTGGGTGCACTAGCGGCTGCAGGATACGGAATGTCACAGTATTACAAACCGCCTGCACCAACAAGCCCGACAATAACCACTCCAACGAGTGGTGGAAAGAAGAAAGTGAGGATCGGCGGAACCAAACCTCTAACCGGTTCTGCGGCGCTACAAGGCATAGACGAGAATCGTGGGCTGGAAATCTGGGCAAAAAGATGGGTCAACGACCAGGGCGGAATAAAGGCCGGCGACGGGAACACCTACGAAGTCGAATTAACTATCTACAATGACGAGTCAAAACCTGAGAACGTAAGCAGATTCTATGAGAAACTGATCAGTGAGGATAAAGTCGATTTCCTAATGGGCCCCATTTGGGCGCCTCTTGGTCAAGCAACGGTTGCTGCAGTGGAGAAATACCATAAGCTGGAGATCTTTGGAAACTCCGCCTTCGACCCTGCACAGTGGAAAGACTGGAAATACATAATGATGACGATAACCAATGGACCCGATTATCTGAACATCCTAACCGATATGATCATCAACAAGGTTTTGCCCGTCGATCCAGATGCAAAGGACATAGCGATAGTTCATACCGATGACGTGTTTGGAAACGTAGCTGGACCCTGGGGCTATGAGTATGCGAAGAAACAGCCTCAGCTGAACGTAATCTTCTACGATAAGGTTTCTTTTGATTCACAAGATTTCACCCCAGTACTCACAAAGGTCAAACAAGCCAATCCATCAATACTTCTGTTCGAAGGCGGTCTCAAAGCGCCACTAGTTGCAAAAGGTGTCAGGGAGCTAGGGCTAGACCTGAAACTATTGTACTGCGGCACATACGGAGTGTTCAAGCAGTTCTACGACGGTCTGGGCCCCAAGTATGGTGAAAATGTAATCTCGATAACCCAGTGGGTTCCTGGAGAGAAGTACCCGGCCGATTATGGGCCAGATGAAGACTGGTTCGTTTCCCAATTCAAGAAAGACTACAACGTGGAAACGCCTCAGTACACAGCAGGGACAGGTTTCACACAGGGCCTTATCCTGCAAGCAGCTATGGAGAAATGCAGTAAACCACTGGACTCTGATGCGATGAGAGCAGTTGTCGGCAACGTGAAATTCACCGGTTTCTTCGGGGACATAGCATTTGATCCGGTAACAGGATGGCAAACCGGTCACAAGATGTCAGCGCTCCAATGGCAGGACGGAAAAGCAGTCTGCGTCTACCCAGACAAGGTTGCGAAGGCGAAACTGAAATATCCAATGGCAAAATGGTCTACGCTAAAGTAGATCACAAATCCTTTTCTTCCTTTTTCTTACGGATGATTTCTTGGTCCGCTATTCGGAGAAAGCAGCGAGCGCGCGCTATTTAGGGCTGGTTAGTACAGGCCAAACCTATTTTTCTTCTGTATATGTCAAGAGCAGCGCCATATCTTTCTTGTGAATTGCAAGCTCGCGTTTTTCGCTACAAGAGCGCCCTAGACAGTAGCGATGCCATCCAGTCTAATGTTGTGGCGAACGAGCTTGCCTGTCCTCTATAGACATAAGAACTTACAGTTCTCAGTATTACGTATGCCTTCCACGGTTGTATTATTCACTTCCGTCGCGTCGTTCATAGGCGCTATCATAAATGCACTTGTGATGTTTGTCATCCTATCGCGTGGAAGGCGAAAATATCATCTTCTTTTCGCTCTTCTTCTCTCTACTGCGGTATGTTGGGATCTAAGCATATTCTTGGTGATGATTAGGAACAGCTATCCTGAAGAGATAGTACTTTATCATAATTTTCTTTCTGTACCATTCTCCTTGTTCCCAGCATTTGTCTACCATTTTACCACGAATTACCTGAACCAATCACGGAAAATATCGACAATGGCCCTTTACGCTTTTTGCGTCGGGGCCTTTGTCCTACTCATGACAGGAACCCTGCAGTCCTACTCTGGCGTCTACAATTATAGCTGGGGCACAATCGGGAGATATCATCCTATCTATAATTATGGCTTCGGACTTATCGGAGGCGCGCTCGCTAATAGTGGGTATCTGGTCTATAATCTTTCCATTTTGTTTTCATGCTGGCTTCTGCTAAAAGCTCGTAAAGTTGAGGCTTCTCCTGTAACACGGCGACATATCGGGTACATCTTTGTTAGCTTTATCGTGTTCGCTGTAGCTTCAGTGAAGACCCTAGTGACTTTCGGTGTTGATGTTCCATTCATATTGCCTCTAGGAATTCTTTTCGTAGATTTGTTTGGAGCAGTAATTGGAATGGCAATCCTGAAACACCAATTGTTTGATATCACAATCCTCATAAGGAAAGGGATCGTGTACTCCATAATGTTGTTAGCTGTTATCTTCGTCTTTGACTTCTCACAGCATCTCGTAGCCGAGTTTCTGGGTGGCATAGCCGGGGAGCAATCTACATACTTTCGCTACGTCTCCATCGCAATGGTAGTCATTGTTTTCATGCCGCTCAAACCCAGACTGGAGCGCGCAATTGATGGTGTCTTAGTAACGAAGAAGATCGAATTCTAGTGAGGCATAAGCGCGCGCTAATCTGGACCGTTAGACTTGAGTGCTAATCTGAGCGATACTGTTATGCCGTACCAGAGCACAAAGCTCCGCTTCTACAAAGAGTGGACTTTGAAGAGGGTTGTCAATTGGACATCACTATTTACACGAAAGAGAACTGCCCCAGATGTGAGGCACTGAAGACTTTCCTTAACAAGCATGATATCCAATATAAAGAGAAAAGTGTACTCAGTCAAGAAGTCATCAGCGAACTTAATGCATCGGAATACGTAGTCAAGAACTTCTGCGATGAAAAGAAGTGCGTAGTCATAACTCCCATCGTCAATCTAGATGGAACTTGGATGCACAGAGAGTTCTTCGACGTCCACGGGTTTTCTGAAATAAGGGCTAAGAAGATATTCAACGTTGCTTAAGTAGAGACCACGCACGTTCAAGAACTGGAATTAGTCAATTTGAGTCTGAATGTGATCTAACATGAAAGTGCTTGGCATAGTCGGCAGTCCTAGAAAAGGAGGGAATACTGACATTCTGATAGATGAGACTCTTAGAGCAGCAAAGGATGCTGGTTCAGATGTGGAGAAGGTTTTCTTGAATGATCTACAGATCAGGCCCTGTCAGGCAGAATGCAAAGAATACTGCAAGAAGAAAGGATACTGCAAAATAGATGACGACATGTCCGCATTATACAACCAGCTGCTTGATAGCGATGCCATAGTCTTGGGCACTCCACTTTACTGGTACGGTCCTTCTGCTCAATTGAAAGCTTTCATGGATCGCTGGTATGCATTCTCTCACCCGGAAAATATTCACAAAATGAAAGGAAAGAAAGTGGTCCTGATAGCACCACTTGAGGAAAGCGAAACATCTGCGGCCAATCCACTAGTAGACATGATGGCAAAATCCCTGGATTATCTAGAGGCGAAATTTCACGCAAAATTAGTTGTCTCCGCAGGGGAAAAGGGCATAGTAAAACAAGACTCGGAAGCTATGAAACAGGCTTACAAAATAGGATTAGAACTAGGGTAAAGCCAGTCTAATGGATCAATAGCGCGCTAGAGTCGTGAGTCGGCGACAAGGCATGTGAGATGGATCAATGAGCAGCAGGGTTTCAGCAGCCATTTCAAAAGGTGAAAATAAGGCTTGGGATATTCTGAGAACCTTGGGCCCTGAGGATGTCTGCCGCAGAGCCTCTGTGCAATACGACAAAGCCTCAGGTTTCTATGTAGTTAGATCGCTGGGGATGGATTTCAACGTCATCCCGAGGGAAAGAAGGATTTCGAGTACCTCAGCCGGCGGCGAGTTGTTCTTGGAGAATGAGATCCCGTACCTTGTGGCGAGCTTCGACCATGTCACCATCGTGGTGACCGGTGAGGGTTCGCAGGACGTCACGTCTTGTCCCAGATCGACGGGACTCAGGATCCTGAGATTCGCGCCTGGAACGGCCAGCAAGCGGCAG
>Ga0209253_10004298_pt1 | contig 12433 bp, 12 predicted proteins | sample FrelakmetBRP12BR_FD_187145 | JGI IMG/M metagenome (GOLD analysis project Ga0209253, IMG submission 187145) | Freshwater lake sediment microbial communities from the University of Notre Dame, USA, for methane emissions studies - BRP12 BR (SPAdes)... | ecosystem: Environmental > Aquatic >...
CGGACTTCGTCCTGCGACCAAGAGGGCCATCCCCCTTGGAACCCCCGCTGCTTTGCTGCCGCAAATCAGCAAACTCGTTTCAGTCGGGAAACCGTGCCCGCTCAGTCGTCCACGGACTTCCTCATCCATACCCTTCGCCTTGGTATAATAAGAAAAGATTATATCTGTTGAAAAACAGTTCGGGGAGCTTAGCAGAAAACCGCAATCGGGACTTTTGCCTTGTGGCAATTTTGGGGTCTTATGCTATAATACGCACCCCATGAAAGTCGCCATGCTGGCTTCCGAGGTCGTTCCTTTCGCCAAGACGGGCGGACTGGCCGATGTCGCCGGCGCCCTTCCCAAGTTCCTCAGTCCGCTCGGCGTCGAGATCAAGGTGATTCTCCCCTTTTACCGGGAGACGAAAAAGCGGAACTTCCCGCTCCACCGGGTCATCGACAGCCTCGAGATGGAGTGGGGTGGAGAAAAAGTCCCTTTTTCCGTCTGGGAGTCGAGAGAAGGCGCCCTCAACTTCCTGCTGATCGAGAAAGATGAATATTTCGACCGCGATTTTCTTTACGGAACCCCCAAAGGCGACTATCCTGACAATGGAGAACGCTTTGCTTTCTTCTCCAGGGCAGCCCTGGAATTGCTCAAACACTTGAATTTTCGCCCAGACGTCATCCATGCGCATGACTGGCAGGCGTCCATTGCCTTGGCCTTGCTGAAATTCGTTTATGCGCGAGACCCTTTCTTCTCCTTCACGCGCTCCCTCTTCACGATCCATAACCTTGCCTACCAGGGACTTTTCGCAAATGACACGCTGAGCCGGATCGGCCTGCCGGATTCCCTCTTCAACATGGAGGACCTGGAGTTCTATGGGAAGGTCAACTACCTCAAGGGAGGGATACTCTATTCTACGGCCATCAACACCGTCAGCCGGCGCTATAGCCTGGAGATCCAGACTCCGGAGTTCGGCCATCGTCTGGACGGCCTCCTGCGGAAGCGCCGCGACCGTCTCTTCGGCATCCTCAACGGCGTTGATTACGCCGATTGGAACCCGGCCACCGACAGGTACATCGTCCGGCCGTTCGACCCGACTTACGTGGACGGGAAAAAGGAGTGCAGAAAGGACCTGCTCCGCGCCTTCGGCCTGAATACGGTGAAAGAAGAGGCCCCCGTGATCGGCATGGTCTCACGGCTGGCCGGCCAGAAGGGGTTTGATATCCTCTGCGAATCTTTGGCTGGTATTTTTAAGCTGGGAGCCGTCCTCGTCATCCTGGGTACGGGAGAAGAAGTGTTCCAGAAGGCCTTGAGCGCAGCCCGGGAGAAGTACCCCGAGTCTTTAGGGTTGCGGATCGCCTACGATGAGTCCCTCTCCCATAAGATTTATGCGGGAAGCGATATGTTCCTCATCCCCTCCCGGTACGAACCCTGCGGCCTGACACAAATGTACAGCCTCCGCTACGGCACCGTGCCCGTGGTCCGGGCCACCGGCGGGCTCGACGATACCATCCAGGAGTACGATTCTGTCCGGGGGACAGGAAACGGGTTCAAGTTTGAGGAGTACTCATCGGCCGCCCTTATCTCTTCCCTTCAAAAGGCGATAGGGGCTTACCAGAGCAAAAAGCGCTGGCGGCAGCTCGTCCAACAGGCCATGGCCTGTGATTTCTCTTGGGATGTGTCCGCCCGCGAATACGTCCGCCTCTATCAAAGGCTTTTCGCGTTTTAGGACGAATCCGTCTTCTCCGGAGGGGCCTCGCCTCCGATTGAGCTTCCGGGAAAGTCGAATCCGATCTTATTGCCCCTGAGGATTTTTTCTTGCGCAAGAATTGACGGGAGGATAGATTATAGGGAGGAGAAAAACGATGAGAGACAAAGTATGTCGATCGCTAAGTCTGGAGGGCTTCCTGGACCGGCGCGATTTCCTGAAGATGGGAGGGGCTGCGGGCGTCGGTTTCTTACTTGCCAACCGGTCCCTGAGCGCTTGCGCGCAGCAACCCTCGGCTCCGCCCCCCCGGCCGAAAACCAACATCGAGGACGCGCTCCGGGTCCCCAAAACAAAGTACTCTCTGCCGGGCCTTTTTCCCGGCAAGGTGGTTGAGGCCCGGGACGACGGGTCGGTCCAGGACGACAAGCCGGTGGCCAAGGCCGTCTACCGCATGTTCGAGAAAGGGCTGAGAGAATTAACCGGCAAGGGCGCGAAGGACAGCTTCGGCCTGTTCTTCGGAAGGGATGATATCGTCGGGATCAAGGTCAACCCGGTCGGCCCGGGGACGATCAGCACCCATCTTGAGGTCGTAGACGGCCTGATCGACTGGCTGGTCGCAGGGGGCCTCCGCCGCGGCAACATAATCATCTGGGACCGGTTTGATTATATGCTCAAAGACGCGGGGTTCACGCCCGAGAGGTACCCCGGGGTTGGGATCGAAGGCCTCCAGACTATGGACGAGGCCGCCGCCATGGGTCAAACCCAGGATAACAGCCGCTGGCTGAAGAAAGACGGGACTCACGTCAGCGTCGACAACTTTGACCGGGAGGCCTACTACTGGGCGGATGTCGAAGGGCCCAAAGACAACGCTTACCTCAACCAGCATGTCTTTAATGGAAAATTCTCCTATTTCGGCAAGCTGTTGACCAAGCGGGTGACCAAGATCATCAATGTCCCGGTATTCAAGAACACGGGAAACGGGATCTCGATGGCGACCAAGAATATCGGCTACGGGGCTGTGTGCAACACCAACCGACTCCACGGTCCCCTGTCCTTTGATGTCAATACGGAGGTCATGGCTTTTCCCGCCGTCCGGGACAAGCTCGTCTTGAATGTCACCGACGGGCTCCGGGGCCAGTACGAAGGGGGCCCTGAGTACGAAGCCAAATTTGCCTACTGGCTCAAAACGCTCTATTTATCCACCGACCCCTTTGCCTTGGACATGGTGTGCCATAACGCTATTGTGGCCAAAAGGAAGAGCATGGGAGTCAAGGTCAATGAGCATCCCAAGTACACCGAGTACCTTCGTTACGCCCAGCGGCTCGGTCTGGGCGTCGTCGACGAGGAAAAAATCCGGCATGTCCTGGCCTGAGGCTGTGTTCCAATAAAACACGGGGAGAGATGAAAAAGGTCGTCGTATTCGGCCTTCTCTTCTGTTCTGCCCGGCTGCTTCTGCCTTTGCAGACGGCCGCACCTCCGGATCGGCTTATCTCCGGCTGGGCCCGGGCGGGGCCGCCCGGCGTTTTCCGCGGGGGGAACCTGTTTGACTACATCGACGGAGGAGCTGAGATCTTCTTGGAATTCGGGTTCGACAGGCTGCTTGTCCAAGAGTATAGGAAGCAGGATTCCGAGATTGTGCTGGAGCTCTTCCAGATGGAGAGCCCGGAATCCGCCCTGGGGATCTATCTCATGAAGTGCGGAGTCGAAACACCTATCGAGGGTATCCCTGCCCGCAACTCGGGCGATAAAACCCAGCTTACGATCCTCAAGGGCGCCGCCTTCATCCATGTCAACAATCCGGACGGAGGGGAATCGCTTGTCCCTGTGATGGTTGACCTCGCCCGTGCCGTGCTGGAGTCCATTCCCCAGGGAGGGTCCGTGACGGTGCTTGACGAGCTCCCGCCGGAAAATAGGATTGCCGGTTCCGAGCGCCTGGTCCGGGGGCCTTACGCCATCCAGTCCATCTTCACCTTTGGAGAGGGCGATGTCTTCGAGCTCCAAGGGAAGATTTTCGCCGCGGCGGCCGACTATCGCGACCAGGAGGGTGAGCCGTCCACACGGATTATCGTTCCTTATCCTGACGAACTGAGGGCGGCAGCGGCCTTCCAAAACTTGCTGGATAATCTCGATGCCTATCTGGAACTGATTGAAAAACGAGACGGGAGAATTGTTTTTAAAGACTACCGGCAGAAGATCGGGACGGTCGAAAGGAAAGGGCGAAGGCTCGAGGTCAGACTCAACCTGATCGCCCGCCCGGCCGAGCCCCCCGTGTCCTGACCTCAGCCTCTGAGGAAACCGGCGGCGGTTTCCGGCGGCACGGGATTGATGTAGAAGCCGGTCCCCCATTCGAAACCCGCCACCCGGGTTAGCACCGGAATGATCTCCATGTGCCAATGGTAGCTTTTTTCCAGGTTGGCCCAGGCTTCATGCGGCTGGTTGGGGTTGGGGCCCTGATGGATATAAAAGTTGTAAGGCGGGTCGGCCAAAATGGCCCTGAGCTTTTCAAGGACCGTCTTGATGATCCGGGCCAAAGACCGGAGCTCTGTGTTGGTGGACTTAGAAAACCAGGGAGAATGGCGCAGCGGATAAATCCGCAGCTCGAACGGGAAGCGCGGCGCAAACGGAGTCGCCACGCAGAAATGGTCGTTTCTGGTGACAAGGCGCTGGCCGATCTGCGTCTCCTCGCGGATGATCCGGCAAAAGATGCACTCGCCAAACTGGCGGTGGAGTCGCTCGCAACCGTAGAGCTCTTCGTTGACCTGTTTGGGGATGATCGGCGTGGCCACAATTTGGGAGTGGGGATGACTGAGCGAGGCTCCGGCCTCCCGGCCTTTGTTCTTGAAGACGTGGACATACTTGTACTGGTATTCCTCTTCTATGCTCCTCACTCTCTGCTTGTATGTGTCCAAGACTTCCTGGAGGTGAGCGACCGGGAGGTCCGGGAGCTCCTTGAGGTGGGAGGGGTTTTCGATCACGACCTCGTGCACGCCGACTCCGTCCATCCATTGAAAGATGCCATCATCATGCCTTTCCGGCGGGAGTCCTCTGTTCAGGGCGGGAAACTTGTTGGGGACGGTCCGCACCCGCCAGCCGGGCTGGTCCGGCCGGGTTCCGCGCTTCCGCAAAGAGGCCACCTCGGGGGGTGTCTTCGATTCGTTTCCCTCGCAAAACGGACAGAAGGCGGGCACCTCTTCCTTTTTTTCCGGCCCGGCCGGCCGGAAATCATCCGGTCTCTTGCTCCTCTCAGAGGCCAAGATCACCCAACGGCCGCTGACGACATCCTTGCGCAGTTCAGACATGGACTAGCCGATCAGTTCCTTGATCTTGGCTTTGAGCTCCTCCAGGGAGGCCGATTTGACGACATAGGCGTCGGCCGCCCAGGTCATGAAGTCGTGCTTGTAGCTCTGGTAGGCGGTATTGATGATGATGGGAATATCCTTGCGGAGCGCCATGATCTGAGTGATCAATTCGATGCCGTTCTTGCCCGGCATCCGGATGTCGGTGATGATCAGGTCAAACGTCTGTTTTTTGATCTTCTCCAGCGCCGTATCGGCGTCGCTGACCGCTGTCACTTTGTAGCCCGCCTTGGCCAGCTCCTCCCGGTAGAGAAGACAGAGGTTTTTTTCATCCTCGACGATGAGCAGCTTTTTTTGCATGGCTAAGCCCCCTTTTCTCTTGGCTCGGTTTGAAAATAAAGCTTGAAAGTCGTTCCGATTCCCTCGGCGCTTTTGACCTCGATCCGGCCGCCGCAGGCGTCTACGACCCTTTTCACGTAGGCTAGGCCGAGTCCCATGCCCCGTTCCTTAGTCGAGACGAATGAGTCAAATATTTTATCCTGGATGGCCTCGGGTATCCCTTTGCCCGTATCCTCGACGGCAACAACCGCCCACTCGGTGCCTTCCCGGTAGGCCCGTAAGTAGATATGGCCTTCGTCATGCACCGCATCGACGGCGTTGTCCAACACGTTGCGGATGGCCTCCCCGACATGAGTGGGGTCGCACAGGATGAGTCGGAGCCCCACTTCGATTTCTACGTCCAGGGATATCTTGCGGCCGGCGATCCGCTGCCGGATGGATTCCTGGACGAGGTTGAGCATATCCTGGACATCGACAGAGGTCTTTTCCCGAACGTCGATCCTGAGGAACTGCGACAGCCGGAGAAGGATCTTCTCGAGCCGGCGGATCTCACTGCGGATGATCTGAACATTCCTTTTCTTCTTTCTCTCCCCGGTATCCGGGTCGAGGAGCTGGTCGGCAAAGCCTCCGATCGTGACCAGGGGATTGCGCAGCTGATGAGTGACGTACATGGCCATCTCTCCCATGGCCGCCACTTTTCTCATTTCAATGATCCTTTTTTGCAGCTGGGCCGTGTAGATATAGTTGCTGGCCATGAGCCCGCAGAGCGAGGCCAGCTCGATATCCCGGTGGCCTATGGGAAGCTTGGTGATGGAGTTGTCGAGGATGAACTCCCCCAGCACGTCTTTTTGGGAGACCAGCGGAAGGCAGAGGAATTCGTCTGTGTCAATCATCTCCAAGAAACGTTTGTCCACCGCGGGCTCATTCCGGGCGTCCCGGACCAGGATCATCTGCCTGGCAGAGGCCGTGAGAGCGGGGATGAGGGACTCTTCTCGATGAAGCGCATAGCTCAGTTTCTTCGCCCGTCTGGTCAAGGTGTCGGTTTCACTCGTCAGGAGCGAACGGTTGTGCTCGATGATCTCGGCATAGCCGATCCCGGGCGTGGACAGGACCCGCCAAATCGATTCTGCCTCGGCGGGCGAAGCCGGCCCGAGCCAGAACTCTCCCTTGAGCCTGTTGCCACTCGTAAGAAAAAGCATGGCCCGGTTGAACCCCAATCCGGGGCCCGCGGTCAAGGCCGTCATGATGACGAGCAGGTTGTCCATGAGTGAAAAGGGCTGGAAAAAGCTCTGGGCGATGATCGAGAAAAGCTGCATCTCTTTGGATGTCTCCTGAGAGAACTCGTGGAGGAAGAGGTTGTAGCGTTCGATCAATCGTTGCTCCATCCCTTGGGGACGATCCGGATGCCCCCTTCGCTGATCATGAAATTGGCGCCGTCCTTCTTCTCGCTGGCGCCGATCTCGAAATTTTCCGGAATGCGGGCGAACTTATCGACGATGGCCCAGCGAAGTCTCGCCCCGCGCCCGATCTGGGCTCCCTCGAAGATGATCGACTTCTCTATCTGGGCGTTCGGGAAGATCTCGACTCCTGGCGAAATGATGGAATTCCGGATCCTCCCGCCCCGGATCCGGCAGCCCGTTCCGATGATGGAATTCTGGATATCGGCCTGCTGAATATGGGAGGGACCATATCGGGTTTTGTATGTCCGGATGGGCCAGACGCTGTCGTCCAGGGAACAGGGTGAAGAGGCGGAAAGGAAAGCCATGTTGGCCTTCCAGTAGGCATCGATGGTCCCGATATCCTCCCAATAGCCATCATAAAGATAGGCGTAAACTCGGGCCCTGTGGATGAGCCGCGGCATGACATCCTTGCCGAAGTCGTGACTGCTCTGGGGATTCTTGGCATCCTGGATGAGGGCGTTGATCAGGCTGGATGTCCGAAAGAGATACACACCCATGGAAATGAGGGAGGTTTTTTTGTCCCAGGGCAATGAGGGCGGTTTGGCCGGCTTCTCCAGGAAGTCGACGATCCGGCGGTCGCGGTTGACGCCCATGACCCCAAAGCGGTGGGCCTCAGTGCGGGGCACTGTCTTGGCCAAGATCACGGCCTCGGCCTTCTTTTCTTCGAAAAAACGGATGATCTTGCGGTAGTCGGCCTGATAGACGTGATCGCCCGACAGGACCAAAATGGCCGCCGGCTTTTCCTGTTGAATGGAATAGATGTTCTGGAAGACGGCGTCGGCCGTGCCCTCGTACCAGTGGTCGGCTACTCGTCCTTGGGCGGGGAGAGAGACGATGTATCCTCCGCTGTCGGCGTGAAATATGTTCCAGCCATAAAGGATGTGCCTTTCCAGGGACAGCGATTTGTACTGAGTGAGGAGGGCGATCTTGCGGAGCCCCGAGTTCAGAGAATTGGAGAGACTGAAATCAATGATCCGGTAGCTTCCCAGGAAGGGAACCGACGGCTTGGCGCGGTCGCGGGTGAGCGGGTAGAGCCTCTCCCCTTTTCCTCCGCAGAGGATCATCGTCAAGATCTTGTCAGACAATCCGTCCATCGGGAATCACGACCTCGGAGAACAGCTGGTCCTCCTCTTCCCATGTTTCCAGGAGCTTGGCCTGGTCGGGGTTCATCGGGGCATCCTTCTTGATCCATTCGAAAAGTGTCTGGGCCCGCTCGAAATGCTCGGCCGCCCGGTTCTCCGAGTAATCCCTGGCCGTCCAGGTCGAGATCAGGAAGGGCCAGTCCATCCCGTGCGGCCAGCTCCCGTGGGCCAGAACGTAGGGGATATGGCTGTGCAAGACCAAGGAAAATTGTTTAGCTCTCATGTCCCTTTCTCAGAGCAATCGTCAGTCTGAACTTCTGCCTGCCGGCCAGGCTGAATTTCCAATGGGGCAGGAAACACATCCCCTGATGGATTATATCATAACCTTCCTCTGATTGGGAAAGCGTCTGCAGAGGAAAATGCCAGATCGCGGGGTCGCCGCCGAACTCGAGGAGCCATCTCCCCCTCGCGAGGGAGAGAGCATTTTTCCTCACCTCCCACTCCCGAGGAAGGAGATAGAAATTCCATTCGACAGCAAATACAAACGGGAGCTCCTTCTCCGTCTCGTTTTCCAGTTCATAGGTGATCAGGATCACACTTTCATCGGGCTTGATCCGCTTGGCTACGCGGACCGGGAGGCGTTCTCCGCCCACCCAGATGTGGCCGCGCCTGGACAAGACGGCGGAACCTCCCTCTAAGGTGAAACCGTATTCCTGGGTGACGAAATCTCCCTGCTCGCCATAGTCGACCGCCCGGAAGCTATCCAGCGAGGTCTGAGGATGGAGGAAATGATCGAGAAGCGAGTGGCGCGGATGCCAGTCATACCTCAACAGTGAGGCGGCCTCAGGCGGAAGCTCCTTGGCCTTTTCATGAATGCTCTTTCCGCCCTCGCCGGGTCCGTGGTCCTTCTGGCGATGGTAGGACTCCGGCCGCCGGGCCAGGACATCGGATAGGTTGCGACTCAGCAAGAGGTCGTCGAATTCGACGAGGCTCCCCCCGGCGGATGGCTTGAGCAGCAGGTTGTACCTGCGGTGGCGGAAGAAGAGCTCCTCCCGGCCGTCCAGGTCGTAATCGAGAGTCTCCCATCCGGGAACAAGCGGCAGTCTCTTTTCGGCCTCGATCAGATGTTGATAGGCCGATTCCCGGAGATGGGGCAGGTAGAGTCCCCCAAAAACGCCGTGCCAGTAAGGATCATTGCACTGCGCCTTGTATAACTCACGGGCAGCCTCGGGGGCCGGGTCTTCCTTGACTTTGCGGGAAACGGCGAGCATTCTCTTGTGGAGGTGGTTACTCTCGGGATACTTGAGGAAGAATTCTTTGAAGAACCCACCCCGCAGGAACCGCCGCTCCTCAGCCGAGGCTTCCTGCTTGAGGGCCCGGAACCGGTCAAAGTCGGCGGGTTCGAGCACCCATTCCATCATCTCCTCATAGGAGGCCGGCGGAAGGTAGACAAGGCCAAGCGAGGGCCGGCGGCCCAGATATTCTGAGAAGGTCATCGTCGGAACGCGCTCGTCTCTCAGGAAGGTGAGGAAATCGGAGAGCCATCCTTCCTCATAGACCCATTTATGCGTACCCGGCCAGAGGCCGAACTTTTCGCCATCATCCCCGAGGATGGCCACTCCTCCCCTGTCGCCGATTTCCCGGAAAAGGCCGCGGACATCCTCGATAAGCCGGAAAGGCACGAAATAGCGAAGTTTTTTGCTCACCGGGAACAGGATCAACGGCGATCCCTCCTCTTCGGTGACATAAGGGCGCTCAATGTCCCGGACGCCGGCATAATGGAAATGCTCCTCGTCAAGGAGAGTATATTCGATGCCCGCTCTGGCCAGTGTCTTTGGCAGGTGAGGTTCCCAGACCCTCTCGGTCAGCCAGGCGCCCTTGGGCTTCTGACCGAAATTCTCGGCCAGGAAATCGTTCATTAGGCGGAGCTGCCCCATCCTGTCCTCTTCCGGGATGATGGAAAGGACCGGCTCGTAGAAGCCGCCCCCCAAGAGTTCGAGCTGGCCGCGGCCGGTCATTTCTTTGATCAATTCCCAGGACTTTCTTTCCTCAGTCTGCATTTGTTCCCAGAGGGGCCCGGAAAAATGGAGAGTGAAGCGGACATCGGGATGCCCGGCCATGGTTTTGAGAAAGGGCTCGTAGCAGTCACGAAAGGCTTTTTTGAAGACTCCAGGGAAATTTCCCACCGGCTGGTGGTTGTGGACGGCGAAAAGAAAAATCGGTTCAGCCATCTGTTATACCCTTTTCTTAGTCTGGCAGGCCTTTTTAATATAGCCCTGGAAGAGGGCATTAAATTCCTTAACGTTCTCCTCCCCAAACCACCAAAACCAATCTGAGCCTTCAGCAACGTAGATCTCTTCGCTCGGCCCGCATTTCTCCCTGGTCTTGGTGAGGACGTCCCAGGCGGCGTTCTTGGCCGGAGACCCGATCCATTTAGAGAAACTCCCGAGCCAGGTGCCGGGCACGATATTCAGCTGGGCCGGCGATTTCGAAAGGGCAAGGTACTTCTCCAGGAAGATGGGCGTGAGGTCATTCTTTTTGAGAATCCGGCCGTAGAGCTCGCGCAGGAAGGGGATGCCGTTCTCGCGGTAGCCCGCCCAGGGGTTTTCACCATCGAGGGCGATGACGCAAATCGAATCTTTGGGACAGTCTTTCCCCTTTTCGTCCAGCTTGGCCAGAAGATGGGAAACGGCATCTTTCTCCGGCCAGCGCCAGTACTCAAAGCCGATGAGGTCCGAGAGCTCTCGATCACGGAAAAATATCGACAATCCTTGACACGTGTAAGGACGGTACAAAAGACGCGTATCCGGGCCCGTCTTCAGGGTTTTCCAGAGGATATTCTCATCGGTCACGGCAAACGCATAGCCTTCGTCGGCCATGGCCTTGGCGACATCCCGGCTAATGCCTCCTTCGGAGGGCCAAATTCCGCTGGGACGCCGGCCGAAGACGCGCAGGAAATAATCGCGACCTCTCCTGATCTGCTCCTTCCCATCTTCGGGGCGGGCAAATGGCAGCGCCGGCATGAGCGTTTCCCCTCCCAGCCTGATATCAAAGATCAACGGGAGCAAGGGGTGATAGTAGGCCGATGTCGTCAACTCGACGAGGCCGCCCTCCCAGAGTCTCTTGTAGTAAGGGATGACCTCTTTTCGGATTCTGACCTGTGTGCCGAGGAGGGCATCTCTGTCATGGCCTGCATTCACAACGGGAGAAAAGAAGGACCTGAGGGAGAGAATCTGGGTCTCTCCCGGGCCTGAGGCGGCTGCGTCGGGGGGAAGGAACCGGCTCAGTCGTTTGCGGTCGGCCGGGCTGAGCTTCTGGGGATCGCCTTCGAGCAGTGCCTGAACGGGATCGATGGCCTTGCCCGCACAGTAGTCCTGGATCTGCTCGAGAAGACACGGAACAAGGTTGAAGGTGCAGGGGAATCCGGCTTCTTCGGCCAGAAAAGCCATCTGGTAATAATTCTTAGTCAGGTGGTAATTGACCCAGGGCAGGACATACTCGCCGCTCTCAGGGTTCCGGTAAACAGGTTGATGGAGATGCCAGAGGATGGAGAGGTACATCGGCGTTGACAGGTCCTCTCAGGCCTTTTCCCTGTTTTTCTGGTTTTGCCAGTAATCCAGGCATTCCAAACTGCAAAAGTGAATGACATACTCTTGTCCCTCGGCGTGCAGCGCGGCCGCCTTGGGGATCATCTTTTTGCAGATATGACAGGCGATCTTTTCTTCTTCCTTTTTTTTCATTCTCACCAATCCTCTAGAAAAAATAGGCAAGCTATTATAGCGGACTTTTCATTTTGAAGAAAAGCCAGTTTTTGTCCTCGGAGTTCTTGGGTTTGAGCTTGATCAAGACATAGCGGCCGCGGAGCCTATGACCCTTGATCTCGATGATGCGCTTCTCTGGGCCGCTTTCGTGAGGAAGATAGGTTCCGCGGTCCCAGATCTCCACTTTTCCGGCGCCGTATTCACCCTCGGGGATGACTCCCTCAAATTCTTCGTAGCCCAAGGGATGGTCCTCCGTCTCGACGGCCAAGCGCCGGATGTTCTCTTCCTGGGGCGGAAGCTTGGGAATAGCCCAGCTCTTGAGGACTCCTCCCTCTTCAAGACGGAGGTCGAAGTGGAGATGCGAGGCCTGGTGCTTTTGAATGACGTAGACCAAGTTGCCTTGTCTCGCCTGTGCCGCCGAGGCTCTCGGCTCCGGAGTTTTGCGAAAGTCCCTTTTTTTCTCGTATTCCTTAAGTGACATCGCCGGGTCCCGTCAGCTATTGCTACCTATGGAGAAAGCTCCGCTCGCTGTCCATCTCTCCCGGGCGGCGGGTGATGATCATGGCCAGACCGAGCTCATTGGCGCGGTCGATAACCTCCTGGTCCTTGACCGAACCCAGAGGATAGATGAGGGCCGTAATGCCGTTCTTGGCGGCCAGCTCGACGACGTCCGGGAAGGGCATGAAGGCATCCGAGGCCAGGACACAGCCCTCGGGGCCATAGCCGCGGCGGGAAAAGCGCAGGGCGCAATCGGCGGCGTCGATTCGACTGCGCTGGCCCGAGCCGATCCCATGGACCTTATCCTTCT
>Ga0209253_10004299_pt1 | contig 12432 bp, 9 predicted proteins | sample FrelakmetBRP12BR_FD_187145 | JGI IMG/M metagenome (GOLD analysis project Ga0209253, IMG submission 187145) | Freshwater lake sediment microbial communities from the University of Notre Dame, USA, for methane emissions studies - BRP12 BR (SPAdes)... | ecosystem: Environmental > Aquatic >...
AGGCAGTTTCCAGTGCCTTCAACAAAGGGGAATGCAATGGGGTCTGGTACTGCAGAATTCGCAAGGCACCTGCCGTTCTACAGATGCTTAAGCACTATAGTGTTGTGGCTCAGAAAATCCCTCCAGGTCACTGAAATTCTCAGATTTGCATAGGTAAGAATCTAACGCTTTCACCGAAACTGACGTTTAAAAATCTTTATCAGTACTCAGAGATAAAATCGATGGTGGCGGTGCAGGGAGTCGAACCCCGGACACTGCGGATATGAGCCGCATGCTCTAACCACCTGAGCTACACCGCCACTGTTTTTCACTAGGTGAATCCACTCTTTTTTTACTTTCACTCCTTCCCACTTACAGAATGGTCACTAAGTTCACCGAGAGTCTTTTGGTAAACAGGATTTTCGCTAAGAGCATCCATCTCGCCTTTTGTATCCAAATCATTTTTCTCTGAGCCTAGGTTTTTTGTTGGTCCAGAGGAAGAAGGCGGCTCTTCCAGCTCTTCTACAGACTTTTGGTAGGCAGGGTTTTCGCTAGGCAGATCAAACTTTCTTTTTTTATTAGAACCTTTCTCGTTCTGCTTCGCTCCCCAAGAGCTATTATTACCTTCTGATGGTAAAGAGGTTTTTTTCGCAGGAGAAGTCGGCGTATCAATCTCTTCAACAGTCTTCTGATAGACAGGGTTTTCACTGAAGGTATCATACCTCTTTCTTGTGCTTCCCGTGTTTTGTTCAGACTCTTCCGGTGTAATCTCCTGCTTATTCGGGGTATCCTGTTCATCCTCTTCTGCTGAAGGAACCTGCTCAACAGTGGACTCAGGAATCTCTATTTCACCACTTCTTTCCGGGAGGTCAATCTCTTGGAGCTTCGATTTCTTTTCAAGTACGGTGCCTCCCGGGTCAGTCTGGATGAGGGGAACCACTACCGCTGGAGAACGTTTTTCCACCCCGGCTACAATGGTATCTCTTATCCCCTGAGCGAGGTTACGCATTTTAGGTATGACCTCCTCCACCCCTACATTTTGACTAATTACCGATTCTACTTCAGCCTTCAAGACATTGAGCACATTCACATCAATACTCAGGGTATTGCCACTTTTGGTAATACTGCCAAATAACACATACTCAACTCCCAGGGCGGTTCCAACTCCCAGCGCTTCTTTATAGGCCAATTTTCCTGAGTACATTTTCTGGGCGAGTGCTTCCCTCACTACACTGTGGGTTATTACTGAGATCTGCGTACCAGAAGAAATTCTAGACGCGAGCATATCTCGCACGGCTCTGCTAAGATACTCAAGCTCCTCATCTGCATTCATGGAGAAGGGTACTAGTGCAACTTTGGTCGCTTCACTTCCTTCCATCCTGTTCCCATAGCATAAAAACACCACGTTGAAAGCGATGATTAAAAAAAACCTTACTCCCACTACAAAATAATTCCTCATAAATAAAAAGCACCCTAAGTGAGGCGCACGTAAAAGTGTTGATCAATATTGACTTACTTTACCGATTGATAGTATTCTATCATACTATAATTGTCAACTCAAATAGTAATTTTCCTGAGATATATCCATTGTACACTTTAAAACTCTGAGTATGTCAAAAGTTTTCTTAGCAAAAATAAACGATACCCTTGATAGTGCAGTAGAAACCCTCTTGCAAAACACCGGGTTTTCACCACGGATAGAAGGCAAATCCATTCTGATTAAGCCGAACCTCTTTGAGCCACTCCCCTATACCACGGGCCAGACCACCAATCCCTATCTTATAGAAGCAGTGATAAAGTGGTGCCTCCACTGGGGGGCTAAAGAAGTGGTAGTGGGAGAAGGACCCAGCTATTTTCTACCTGAAAGCGCCTTAAAAGAGTGCTTTATCAAAACAGGCGTGGCTGAAATTGTTGGAAGTCTTCACGCTCAGTGGGTACTATTTGATGAATATCCTTTTAGAACCTATCGAGATACCTCGCCCTTCTTACCCAAGGCATTCAGAATTTCTGAACACGCATTTCTCTATGACCTGATAATCAACCTCCCGGTACCGAAAACCCACTACTTAACTAAAGTCTCCATTGCCATGAAAAACCTCAAAGGGTTCTTAAAACGTGAGGACAAACCTTTGTTTCACCGGGTGGGACTTGATGAAGCGGTGGTGGAACTCAATAAAATTATTAGACCAACCTTGAACCTGGTTGATTTTACCTCCATTCAGCATCACACCACATTCATCATGGCAGGAAGCGACATCGTCGCAGTCGATACTGTAGCGACTTCACTAATGGGCTTATCTCCTGCAGAGGTAAAAACTATTCAGTTGGGTAGTCACGCCGGGTTGGGAGAAATGAATCTTACCGAAATTGATATTCAAGGAGAAGAAATTAAAGGCTTAAAGATGCGGTATGAATTACCCTCTGAATGGCTTAAAAAGCATTTCCCTCTCTTGGAAATCATGGGAGCGGATAGAGCGTGCAGCGGGTGCATCATACCTCTTTTTTCTTCACTCTCAGAGCTCGAAAAACATAGCACATCATTTACACAACCTCTCACCATCATCCTGGGCAGTATCGATGCGGCATTGAAAAAGGCTTCCAATGTCCTCCTTATAGGAAACTGTACTTCTGATTTAAAAGAAAACTACCTTCAGGTGGAAGGATGTCCCCCTCAGAAAGAAGCAATTATGAGGGCTCTAGGTAAGTATACCGAAGGAAACTAGTAAACCTTATCTCTCCTTCTTAAAGGAAATTCAACTAAAACTGTTGATAACTTTACAAAAGCAACGACTCTACCAAACCAAAAAACATTAAAAATGGACTAAGCTTATAACTATTTGATTTTAATATGCTTTGTATCTGATCAAAATTTAAGCACTGTGCTACAACTATAGCTAATTAAACAAATTTTTAAAGAACAGTAATCGTTTTCCACAGCTTGTCAACAAAGTCCCGTGAATAGTCATACCTATGCATGGAAATGGTGAGCACTTTACCAGAGATAGGGTAATGGATATCCTCACTAAAGAGTGCGCTCAAAATAAAAAAGCAGGATTTCAACTCCTGCGTTGATCTGTCATCTGCTCAATCTAACTTAATCGTCTACCACTACTCCGAACCTTTCCAATTTCTCTCTAGTGCCGAGATCATTTCTTATTGCCTCAAGAACTGTTCTCAACTGGGGATGTGAACGCAACGCAATTCTCAGCAAGAGCTCTCTTATTTTCCCTAACGACTCAGCCGTTATCCAAGCTTCTTGATAAATTAGTAAGTTTTGTATTACAGGAAACAGTTCACTCACTATCTCAATTGACTTACTCCTCAACTCCTCATCGAAAAAAAGTATCAATAAAAGTTCCCACGCATAGCGGTAGTAGAGACTACTATAGTATCTTCCAGATTCATCACGAGCAAGGATGGTGTCTCGAAATTCCCTCAGCAACTGGCGTTCTCGATAACCAAGTTCCAGGGCAAAGGTGGGGCAGAGAGGAGTGTGGTCATTTTCAGTTGTAAAACTCCATATACTACTAGAGGTCATTACCTCATAACTGTCCTCAGCCACTACCTTCCAATAGTAGGTGGTGGCATCCTCTAAACTACTGGTACCGGGATCACAGTAACCTATCTCCCTGTTAGAACATACCAACACACTCACATCTCCAATATCAACTAAACTTGCATTGCTAGAAAAGTACACATCATACTTAACTATGTCACCGTCTTTCTCATCAGCATCACCACCCTGCCACTTAAGGGTGGTATATAAAGATTGTTCCACCGCTCCATCAGCAGGTAAAATAATAGTGGGAACTTCAGGAGTATGGTTCATTCTCTCCATCACCACACTCACGCGGGTGTCTCCGCCATCTGAAGTGATGCTTAACTCGTCACTATATGTTCCAAGATCGGTGACTGCTGATCTGTCGACTAGCACCTTCACTGCCTCGGCTTCACCTTCATCAGTTGTTCCTGTGGCATGGTCAATGGTAATCCATGATTCCTGCGCTGTGATTTCCCATTCCAAGGTACCGGTCCCACTATTGGTGATCAACAATTCCTTCACCACGTACTCCGAACCAAAATCCAATGCTGAGGGACTTACCTCCAATACTGGTTGATCAGGAACGGTTACCGTTATCTCAATCTCAGTGCTCCCACCATTGGAGCTAACCATCACAGTTCCCTCATCTACCCCAACAGTGACCAATTGCGATCTATCAACTTCCACTGTGACCGTTGTTGACACAGTCGGCTCTATACTCCCCGCGGCAGGCGTAGCGGTAATCCATTCTTCACGTGCATTGAGAGACCACACGAGCGTGCTACCACCTGAGTTAGTAATAGTGAAGGTTTGGGAAGTTTCGGTTTCCCCAAAATCTAAAGCTGTTACCTCTAGTTCCAACACCGGTGGAGCAGTAGTGGCAACTACAGAATACCACACCACCTCCTCAACAAAGGCACAATGAGTAAATCCCGCCCCAGCACTTTCACTACTGTCTGCTAAACCTAAATCCTCTATTGTTATCTCACCAGGATGAGATACTCCCCTGGCTAAAAGCATGGTACTACCACTGCCCGAGGTTGATAGTGTGCACATAATTAATGCTATATAAAAAATAACTTTATAACTCACGGTACCCTCACTACGATAGTGGATTAAACTGGTATAGTAAAAAAATCGGCAGCGTTATGTAAAACTTTACCTATTTATCACCTACCATAATCTGGCGTATCCTAGGAAACAGTGCATCGCGCATAGGTAACCCTGTCGCCGGGCTCAATAAAAAAGGCAGAGACCGCTCTCTGCCTTCTCATAAAATGCAACCACTCGTTTTCACTTACTAAGAGAAAATCCAGCGTTTTTAAATAATACCCCTGTCGCCACATCCTTTTTGACATCTTCAATAATTTCCTTTAGCCCAGGGCTTACCTCTTTTTCAAACTCTTCAAGAAACTGTTTCACCTCAGCTCTCATCACAGAATCAATACGCGCCTCCCCACCCCTCACTAAAGCCTGAGTCGCGGGAAGGAAATCTTCTACTATCTTTTCTGCACACATTCTGAGGTCGGCGTTAAACAGCATAATGAGAAGGGCTTCCAGCGCATAAGGAGAATAGTATAAAGTTACATACTTTTGTCCGTTCTCAGACTTTACGAGCACCTCATCCCTGAGAGTGCGGAGCAGGGAAATCTTATGCTCACTCAAGAGCAATACCGTTGAAACAGGGCATACATTACCCTGTCCCGCACCAGTGGTAAAACTCCAGACGTCGCTCTCTTGCTCATTCTCCTCGCACTCATCAATTGCTTTCACCCTCCAGTAGTAGGTAGTCTGAGCATCAAGTGCACCACCCCCCTGTGCAGGATCACAGTAAGATACCGAAATATCATCACACACCAGGGCACTGGGACTGCTGTTTTCTACAGACGTCTGGTTGGCTGAAAAGTATATATCGTAGTAGACAATGCCACCGATATCTCCCTGAGTTCCTCCCGATTGCCACTTAAGGGTTGTGTACAATGATTGATCGGTAGTACCATTGACAGGGGTAGGAGAGCTGGGGTTAGGAATTATAATCTCTTTGCCTGCAGTGACGCTTATAATTACCTCATCGGGGAGGGCATTGGGTGAGGCAACTTTAACCGTGGCACTGACCTCTTCTATGCATCCCTCGATTTTTGAACGATCAATGGTGAGCATTACGCTATTGGCTAATCCACCCCCCGTCACCGTTCCGCTCGCTGTAGTTTCACCCTCAAAGGTTAACCAGTCAACATCTCCAGTAATCAAGGCTTCCCACTCCATTTCGCCTTCACCTGTATTCTTGATATTGAAGGTACGCTCATCATCGTCTGTTCCAAAATCTACCTCAAGAGGGTCAACCTCCAGAATATTATTATCAGGGATAGTCATGGTTGCCGTAACTCTTATTGTGGTATCAACGATTGTGGTACAGTGCGGATCAGTACCACTCTCATCATACACATACTGGTATACAAAAAACGAACCCGAATGTTCACCCGCAATCTCATCCTCTTCAAGTTCAACAGTGATGCATAATCCACAAGCTCCGAGTGTCTCTTGTACATACCTTGCATCGCCATCGGGTAGATTGATTTCCCCACTGGTGTTACCCTCTACCGTTAACCAGGCATCGTCTGGCACTATCCCCCAGCACAAGACACCATCACCACAGTTAGAGATAGTAATCTCTTCAGTTTTTATGTCGGTTGAATAGACTTCCACCTCTCCAAAATCCACTGCTTCCGGTGTTACCTGTAAAACGGGCTCTGCATATACTAGAGATACTGATACTACCAAGAGTCCCCATAGTAATATTAGCTGTGTGAACCTTTGTGCGTTCAATTGAATCACCTCCGCTTTTAAATAACATTTCTGAAATTTATTCTTGATAAATATCTATAAACATAAATCAATAATCGGGAAAATCAATAAAAACTTTAATTATTAATCGACATGTTACTATTTTTTAGGGAGTTAAAAGCTGCACCACGTTTCCATTCCTCAACACTTCCTGAACCTTATTAATTGCTAATCGCAAACCAGGGCTTCCCACCTGAGCATACTCTCTTAGTAAGGATTCTACCCTTGCATTCAATGATGGTTCAAATACCCCTTTCCTTCTTCCTGATACACTCATTATCTTAGGTATCAAATGGTTTAGTACCTCCTGGGTCTTTTTTCTGATAGATGGCGAGGTGCGATAAATCTCTTTCAACTCAGGTGAAAAACGATAGTAAAGCCTGATAAGATCAGAACCCTCTCGGCTTCTTCCCCGCACTTCATCTCTCATCATTCTGAGGGCATCTATCGTGCGCGGGGAGTGTTGAAAGACTGTTTCAGCAAAACAGGTAGTTTCCTCTTCCTCTTGAGGCGCACCGCATTGCCAAATCTCTGTTCCTTTTTTGTTGCCGGTCCCTGCGTAAAGATAGTCACCGAACACTATCAGTGAATGAACCCGCCTGTTTTCACTATCACCAAAACCATCAGCATTAACCTGTTTCCAGATACTACCGTCTTCGGTACGCCACACCTGCGCCACGGTATTCCCGGTTCCTACATAGAGATGATTATCAAACACCGTCATGCAATAGGAACAGGCATTCCGGGAATCTCCAAAACCATCTTCGTTTGATTGGTACCACGTAACTCCATCTGATGTTCTCCACACCTGGGTACCAGTGAGCTGATTGACTGTGCCCACGTAGAGATAGTCTTTGAAAGTGCACATGCTGTAGGCAGCGTGGTTGCTGCTATAACCAAATCCATCGGGAGTAACTTTAGTCCAGGTAATACCACCTTTGGTCATCCACACCTGCGTACCGCGCTGCTGATTGGCTGTTCCCAAGTAAAGAGCATGGTTAAACACCTCCATGCAGTAAATTGAGGTATTATTTTCATCACCAAAACCACTCTCTTCCAAGGATAGCCAGTCAATTCCGTTACTGGTAACCCACACCTGCGCTCCTTGTTCATTATCCGTACCAATATAAAGATGTTGATTGCTTCCATAAGGAGCAAACGTTCTCATCGCACGGACACAGATGTTGTCAGCATTGAAATCAACAATGGTCACGGGCCCCCATGAGGTTCCATCACTGGTTAACCATAGACCTCCTCCACTATTGAAAACCCCCACATAGAGCACATCATTAAAAACCTCCATTGAAGTAGAATGTGAATTTTCAGGTGTACCGAAACCATTGCTATTGACCTGATTCCACTCACTACCAGTTCCTTCGGAAGTCATCCATATCTCAGTACCCGCGTCGTTCCAACTTCCCACATATAAACTGTTGTTAAAGACTTTCATGGGAAATGCACTCTTATTATCCACATCTCCAAAACCTTCAGCCACTACCTTCTCCCACTCTTCAGTATACCCAGGTGCCACCATTACCACTGTCAACATTAGACTTACCATGAGTAGGCGTGTGAGCATTCTCATCGTTGGTTCTATGGTATACCTGCTCATTATGTTTTTGGACATGCGTACGTGATAGTTCAGCAATAGCCCCCCTTACTAAAAAGCAGCGCCACCTAGGGCTCCGCCTACTTTCTTGCGTCCTTCAGCCACAGCTACCGTCTAGCCTTTTACCCACCACATTATCCATTTACCCCTACTATGGAGAGCTTTTATCAAAAAAAAATTATTTTTCACAAAACTAGTTACTTCCTCTCCATAACCCATGTAACCCTTTTTCGGTTAACAACAATAAAACTTTAGCCCGAATCCATTGCTAAGGAGGTTAACGCTGAATTCAGGCTTTCGCTTTTTACTTACATAGTGCAAATTTGTTTATATGCTTATTCTATTTTAAATCCCAGGAATCCCCAGTACCCATACATAGGGTTTGCCTCACTCCCCTCTGTTGTATACCCGACGCAGAGCAGGATTTGATTAAATAAGAACATACTAAAATGATGAATGATAGTTTCGTCAATGACACTCAATGTTGCATTTAGGTAGAAATTCTCTACTACCACCGTATATGATCCAGTTTCTTCCAACCCTGAAATAGTAAAACTCCCATCGTTATTAAAAGTAAGTGTTGATCCTAGCAACATCTTTGTACCTACTATACCAAAAACCACATAACTATCTTCCACTTCCGAGAAACAACCGATAGTCTCGTTTGCCAGAACACCTTGGGGTACTTCAGGAGCCATAGTAATTATCGCGGAAAATAAAATTATAGAAATCCATATTTTCTTTTTCATAATCTTTTCCTCCAGATGGTTTTGTCTGTTAATAACATTGCCACCTCTTCTCTCAAAAATATCAATACCCAAGAAATGTGCCATCTTAAGAAAAAAAATGACTTCTACATATTATTGATAAATGGAATATTTATTCCCCTTGCTTTCCATGCCCTTCTTTGTAAACAATTGTAAGTACACTTTTTTGAATTTTCAGAATGTAATTCTATACATCTTTTCCCCAAAAACGACGAGACCAGCTCACCTTATTGGTAGCTGGTCTCTTATGAAAAAATTTAATTTTAATTTAAGTTATTCTACTTTTCCCCACACTGCATTTTTATCTGGTCTATAGCATGCTCCTTCATCTTCTCAAAAAGACGTTTCTTTCCTGCTTCTGACAACGCTACACTATCTCGCACTGACTGTTGCACTCTTTCATTCGTCTGATGAGTCAACCTAGTTTGCTTAAAATAGCTTTTCATTAGGTAATTTATATGGTAAACAGAAACAGTCATAGTCACTCCTTTCTTTGCTCAAACTATGGTAAAAATAAGATTAGCACAAACTATGCCAGTATCTAATTATTTGATTTTATATAATTTTTAATTGAACGTCTTTAATAATAAAGTCATTTTAGCCCATAATGTGTCATTCAAGCTCACCGTCAGCTAATGTGCGCTCACTTCTGAGAAAATGAATAGATGCAGGAGGTAATAATGAAGGTCCTCGTTACCGGCGGAGCTGGTTTTATTGGGTCCCATGTGTCCGATCTTCTGATTGACTCAGGACATACTATTGTAATTGTAGATGACCTCTCTAATGGAAAAAAAGAAAACATAAATTCCAAAGCTACCTTTTACCATGTAAGCATATTAGATAATAGGATGGCTGATATTTTCCAAGAAGAAAAGATAGAAGCAGTCATTCATCACGCAGCTCAGATTTCTGTGAGAAACTCCGTTAAAGATCCCCTAAAAGATATGGAAGTGAATATTAGAGGATCCCTTTTGCTTTTAGAACTTTGTGTTAAATATCACATCAGAAAATTCATCTTTGCCTCTACCGGTGGTGCACTCTATGGAGAGCAAGACTATTTCCCTGCTGATGAATCCCATCTAACAAGACCGTTAAGTCCCTATGCTATTACCAAATTGAGTGTTGAGAAATATCTTTTCTTCTACCACCATACACATTACCTTCCGTACATCTCCCTCAGATATGCTAATGTCTATGGACCACGGCAGGACCCCTTAGGAGAAGCAGGTGTGGTAGCCATCTTCACTCAACAAATGCTCAGGGGTAAACAACCCATCATCAATGGCGAGGGAACACAGACCAGAGACTTCGTGTATGTGTATGATGTGGCGAGAGCAAATCTAAGTGCCCTAGAGCACGAGGTGGTGGGAGAAATCAATATCGCTACTGGAGTTGAAACATCAGTAAACCAACTTTTCCAGAAACTTAAAAAATTAACCGCCTCACCTGCCGCTGAACACCATGGTCCACCGATGCCCGGTGAGCAGCTACGAAGCGTACTTTCCTTCGACAAAGCCAAAAAGGTTTTAGGGTGGGAACCTTCTATCTCACTTTCTCAAGGGTTAAAAAATACCGTCAGGTATTTTAAAAAGAGTTAAATCCCTACCAGAAGTCTTGGCTTGTTTTAATGAGTTCTGAAAGGTACCTTGAATCATAATATGTTAGTGTGAACAAGCCTAGGGTAATATACCTATAATAAAGACGGTACGTGATTTCGGCTTGTTGCGCCTGATTCTATAATGAATATATAGGTTACATTTCTAAAAATGATAAAAATTATTGATCACCCCACACCAAGGGTAGTAAAATTTTCACCTGAAACCGGAACGCCAGATAGAAAAAGATCGCAGCCTGAGAAGATACCACCAGCACCGCAAAGGAAGACCGTGTTCATTATCAATAATCGTCATTAACTGTGCATAGGTACAGGTAAGTAGGAGAATACTCAGATGGAAAAAAGAAACTACATTATCAGAAAAAGATACCTGCTGAAAAAAGGATTTCAGCTACGTTTCACGCTTGTGATCATTGGAGCAATGATACTCATTGCACTGGTGACAGGTTTCAGTATTTACTCCGCGGTAACGCAGACACTCGTCACCCAGTTCCACGGTGAAAATCTTGCACTCATTAAACACGCTATCACCTATAAACTCCTTATGCGGAGTATACTCCTCATCATTGCCATTGCTATAATAAGTATTTTCATCTCACACCGTATAGCAGGTCCCGTATACAAATTTGAGCAGACACTTAGAGCGCTCGCCCAGGAAAAAGAAGTGCAAGAAATCAGGCTCAGGAAACACGACGAGTTCTACGATCTTGCCATGGCGATAAACAATCTCATCAAGTTAATGAAACACTAAAATAGCACACAACTACTTTCTCAAAGAACATTTTCCCCATCGCACCTCCGGTGTGATGAAAAGACTCCCCCATTACTTCCCTTTTTAAAGGGATCCCTGTTTCTCTTGCTGATCACTATCTCATTCCGCAAGATCAATTCTTAAAACCAATATTTTACTCTCCCTCAATACCTTCAACTATAATCTATAACCTCTTTCCCTATGTTTCTTCATTGCAAAAGAAAAACTATTCTACGCTTACTCTATTTATCGATTTCAAATTTAGCATTTAAATTATTATAATTTTTTATACGTATTTAATGATGTAATTTTATAATTTTTCATACTCAAAATATTTTATATGAAAACTTTCTTATCTCATATGATCTGATCCTTTTAATCAAAACAATTAACAAAATAATTTTACCTTTATTTTTAATAGCTTAAAAAAATTATTATTCCCACTAAAGTATAAATCATTAAATAAGATATATTGAAATATATGGCACTCTATTTGCTTTAAATAGAATTCAAAAATATTTCTGATTGGTGCGCTCAATGAAACTAAACAATTATTATAATTTATTAAAACTCATAATCTATTTATTTCCTTTTGCTCTCATTGCCAATTCAAACTATGCTGCTACTTTAAATCTAACCTGGAATGCAAACATTGAAGGAGACATTTCTGGATACAAAGTATACTATGGAACTTCACCAGGAAACCATGTTCCCCCCATTAATGTGGGAAACTGTATCTCATATGAACTCTCAGGTTTAAACGGCGGTACGACTTATTATATAGCCCTTACTGCCTATGACACTTTCAATAATGAGAGCGAAAAATCTACCGAAATAAGTGGAGTCGCCCCACTGCCTCCCGATACGGAAAATCCTACTATTACTATCACCTCTCCCACTTCCTCATCACTCTATTCAACCTCCAATAACACCATTACCATTGCGGGCTCTGCCTCAGATAATATAGGGGTATCTCAAGTCACCTGGTCCAACAACAGAGGTGGAAGTGGAAGCGCTTCCGGTACCACTAACTGGTCTGCCTCAAACATAAGCTTGCTAACCGGTCAAAATATTATCACAGTAACAGCTCGAGACGCCGCTGCGAATACAGGCACTGATTCTATAACTGTAACTTATGCACTACCTACTACATCCACTACTAGTAGCGTAACCACTTCTAGTTCTAGTTCTACTTCTTCTACAATTACAACCACGATTATCTCCTCTACCACCAGCTCAGTAGCCTCAACTACTTCTATCCCTGCAACCACTAGCATTCTGATAACTACCTCTGTTCCCATCACTACCAGCATCCCGGTGACTTCT
>Ga0209253_10004300_pt1 | contig 12431 bp, 9 predicted proteins | sample FrelakmetBRP12BR_FD_187145 | JGI IMG/M metagenome (GOLD analysis project Ga0209253, IMG submission 187145) | Freshwater lake sediment microbial communities from the University of Notre Dame, USA, for methane emissions studies - BRP12 BR (SPAdes)... | ecosystem: Environmental > Aquatic >...
CAACGTGCGCCGGCGTGAGCACGATGGTCTTCATGCGTCGTTGCGCGGGGGAACGCCGGCGGTTTCCCGTGTGGAAGTCGGGTCGGCGGCGGGCTTGCTCGAGTCGGTCATCGTCGGATCGGCGCGGGGCGGGAGCCGCGAGCGTGCCATGACGTTGGCGGCCCCACAAGTGCGGTGCCGCCGGCGCGGCGGAAACTGCGTACGCGTCAGCCCGGCGTCGGGCTCACCTTGTGCGGGAACTGCGGCCACGTGGATGCCGCGCGCGGCGTCGCCAGTCCGAGCGCCACCCCGAGGTCGCCGCCGTCGGGATCCTGGTCGCGCAGGGTGAGCGGCTCCAGCGCGTACTTCTTGCAGAGCGTGCGGATGACCGCGGCGTGGTGCATCGGCGTGTTGATGACCTTCCCGGCGGGCGTGTACGCCGAGATCACGATCGCGGGCACGCGCAGGCCCAGTGACGTGAAGTCGTAGCCGTATTCACCGGGGACCGGCGGGCTCTCGGGCGCCGGCACGTTCTGGTCCGGCGGCGCGACGTGGTCGTAGGTGCCGCCGTGCTCGTCGAAGACGACCAGCACCAGCGTGTCCTGCGTGTAGTCGTGCGGCCCGGTCGTGCCGCTGGTCCGGATCGCCTCGTAGACCTGCCGCAGCACTTCCTCGCCGTTGCGCACGTCACCTGGCGGATGGAAGTCGTCCCTGCCGCCGTAGAGGCGCTCGAAGAACGAATACGCGGGGAGCTTCCCTTGCGCGACGTCGGTGAAGAACTGTGTGTAGTCGACGAAGTTCTGCGGGTGCTTGCGGCTGACCTCGGGGTGGATGAAGCCGGTGAGCCCGTGCGGGTGATCCCTGCGGTCCTCGGCGGTGTTCCCCTGCTCGAAGTACACCTTCCACCCTGGGTTGGGGCTGCGCTCGTCCAACCGGTCGAAGATCGTGGGGGCGACGTTGCCCTTCCACCGGTCCTTCGACTTGTCCTTGGACTCGTTCTCCACGAAGCCCGACGACGTCGACGCGTGGAAGAACGACCGGTTGCAGTACGTCTCCGACGGCACCGCGCAATACCACTGGTCGAACACCGCGAACTTATGCGCGAGTCCCGACAGCACCGTGAGGTGCGCGGGCGCGTACGAGCCCATGACCGCATCGACCTGCGCTGGCGTCGCATCCTTGTGCTTCTTCCGGTAGTCTTCGACGAAGCCGGTCATCGCTCCGCCCGCCATCTGCGCGGCCGTGGGCCCGAAACCCTCGGCAGGATCCGGGTCCGGATGCGTCCAGTCCGTCGTCTTCGCGCTCGCGGGATCGAATGCATGCGGATGCGCATACACCTTCGCGCTCCCGTCGTCGGAGTACCGGACCTTCCCGAACAGTCCGTTGAACGACTGCCCCGGCGGCAGGGGCCGGGGCACCGGCACCGCCGGCGGCCAGTCGGCCGGCGTCGGCCCCTGCGAATACAGGTACCCGAGCAGGTTGTCGAACGAGCGGTTCTCGAACATCACGACGACGAGGTGATCGAAGCGGGTGAGCGGGTCGACTTCGACGCCACCGAGCAGCGGCGCATCGTTGCCGTCCCCGCTCCCTCCACCGAAGCACGACGACAGGAGCGTGGCACCGGCGGCCGCCGCCGACGCCTTCAGGAACTCGCGGCGCGGTATCGCACCCGCCTCGTCACTTGTCCGATACGGCTTGTCGTCGGGATTCGTCGGCTTGGGCATGGACAGGACCGCGGAAGAGCAACCGACCGAGAGCGTGCCATGCCACGTCGGCGGCGACAACCCGCAAGACACCGGTCAGCGGCCGCGCATCGCGTCGTCGACCATGGACGCGAACGTCCAGCGGGGCCGGAAGCCCAGGAGTTCGCGGGCGCGCGCATTCGACGTCGCGTAGTTGACGGCCGGTCCTGGCAGGTGCGCCCGGACCACCGGAAGGCCGGTCCTGGCCTGCAGCAGCGCGACGCCCTCATCGAGCGACGTTGCCTCATCCGGACCGACATAGATCGTCGCGTTCTGCGCGCGCGGCGCGTCGAGCGCGAGCACGACGCCGTCGGCGATGTCGCGCGCGTCCGCGATCGCCATCCGGTACGGCGTGCCGTCCTCGCTGCACTGGACCAGCAGCCTTTCGGTACCGTCGTCGAGCGGCTCGAGGGCGGCGAGCGCGCGCGCGTTATCGAAGTCGCGCTGCTGGCGGATCTTGCTGCGCAGGTAGAAGCGCGGGCCGGAGAAGAAGCTCGCGGGGTCGAGCAGCTCGTCCGCGTCCTGCGTGTGCGCGAACCGCAGGATCGTGAACGGCAGGCCCTGCGTCCGCTGGTAGAAGGCGGTCATTTCCTCCGCGAGCAGCTTGGTGAGCCCATACACGGACAGCGGCTCGCGCGGGTGGCTCTCGTCGACAGGCAGGTAACGCGGCCGCACCTCCGGATACACCTCGCCGGTGCTCGCGAGCACGAAGCGCTTCGCCTTCGCCGCGGCTGCGGCCTGCAGCAGCAGGAACGTGCCGGTCGCGTTGGCCGCGTAGACCTTCGCGGCATCGGCGGGCAGCCACGACATGAATGCACCTAGATGCAGGACGGCGTCCGCGCCGTCGATCGCGCGCGCGACCGCCGCGGCGTCGTCGAACGCGCCCTGGACTTCGCGGTAGCCCGCGTCGTCGCGGCCCAGCGGATTCAGGTCGAAGCCGGTGACGGTGTCGCCGCGCGCGCGCAGCAGCGCGACGACGCGCCGGCCGACGCGGCCGGCGGAACCGGTGACGAGCACGTGCATGTGATTGCCTCTCGCTAGCTACGGAAGTACAGGACGACGATTCCGCGATGCATGAATCTGGCTCAACCGTCGTCCCCGCGAAGGCGGGGACCCAGCGACGTGCCTTTGTGAGCGAAAGGCTGAAGCCGCTGGGTTCCCGCCTGCGCGGGAACGACGAGTCCAATCATGCAGCAGCATTGCACGCAAAACGACAACAACCTCCTGACGCTTCAAAGCTAGCGCTGCGAGCCCGACGTCATTCCGGACACGAGGAACGGCTCGAGCAACAGGAACAGCACGACCATCGGCACCATCGAGATGACGCCCGCAGCCATCAGCGCCGACCAGTCGATGCCGTGCTCGCCGATGAACGACACCATGCCCGTCGTGATCGTCCAATGCGCCTGATCGTTGATCAGCGTCTTCGCGAACACGAAGTCCGACCACGTGAGGATCGCGAGGTAGATCGCGCACGCCGCGAGCCCCGGTCGCGCGAGCGGCACGATGATGTAGAGGAACGCCGTCAGGTGCCCGCAGCCGTCGATCATCGCCGCGTGCTCGAGGTCGCGCGGGATGCCGTCGAAGAAGCCTTTCAGCAGCCACGTCGCGAACGGGACGCCGACCGCCGCGTTGGCGAGCATCAGCGCCCACAGGCTGTCGATCAGGTGGAACGTCGTCGCCATGATGAAGAACGGAATCACGATGAGGCTGCCCGGCAGCATCTTCGTCAGCAGCAGCGTGAGCCCCGTCAGCTCCTGCGCGCGCGTGCGGAAGCGCGACAGGCTGTAGCCGGCGAGCGACGCGATGACGAGGGAGAGCGCCGTCGCGCCCACGGTCACCAGCAGGCTGTTGGTCAGCCACGTCGCGAGCGGCTTGCGCTCGAACGCCGCGGCAAACGCCCGGAAGCTGATGTCGGCAAGCGCCGGCACCAGCGTGGGCTCCCGCGCCAGCACCTGCGACGTCGGCAGCACGGCGGTGACGGTCATCCAGTAGAACGGAAACAGCAGCGCGAGGCACAGCAGCGCCACGCCGACGGTCCACGCGAGCGGATGGCGCGGGTCGCCTCTCAAAAGAACTCCTTGCGCAGCTGCTTGCGCGCCAGCATGACCGCGACGAGCGCGATCGCGAGCATCAGCACGCCGATGACGGCGGCGCGGCCCATGTAGAAATAGCCGAACGCCTCGTTGTACGCGCGGATGCCGAGCGTCTCGGTGGCCTTCGCGGGGCCGCCTCCCGTGGCCGCGTAAATGATGTCGAACTCGCGAAACGCCCACAGGCCGTTCAGCACCAGCGCAAGCGTGGCCTGCCCACGGATGCCGGGCCACGTGATGTTGGTGAAGCGCTGCCACGCGGTTGCCCCATCGACTTCCGCCGCCTCATAGAGGTTGCCGGGGATCGACTGCATCGCCGCGAGCAGCGTCAGCGTGAAGAACGGATAGCTCTTCCAGATCGTCGGGATGATCACGGCGACGAGCGCCGTCGACTCCGTCGTGTACCACGCGACGTCGGTCGAGATGAGGCCCGCCGTGCGCAGCACGTAGTTGACGACGCCGAACGACGCGTCGAAGAGCCACAGGAACACGATGCTGACCATCACGCCCGGGACCGCCCACGGGAGCAGCATCAGGCTGCGCAGCCAGCGGCGCAGCGGGAACACGCGGTTGAGCAGCACCGCGGTCCCGAGACCGATCAGGAACGCGGGGATGATCGTGCCGAACGTGTACGCGAACGACACCCAGACGCTGTGCCACGTCGCGCTGTCGGTGAGGACGATCTGGTAGTTCGCGAGGCCGAACGGCCGCGTGTTGAGCGCGAGGAAGTTGAGGCTCTTGCCCTCGCGGAAGCTCATCGCGAAGATCAGGTACATCGGGTACGCGATCAGCGCGAACACCGCGACGACCGCCGGCGCGAGCAGCGCGTACGCGAACCGCCGCTCGCGGCGCGCGAGGGAGCCGGGGCGTGGCGCGGTGATCGCGACCGAAGGCACTTTGCGCCCTATCGGTGAACTTGCCGCGAAGGGCCGACGCCCCTCACCCTAACCCTCTCCCCGCATGCGGGGAGAGGGAATCCTGAGGCCATTCGCTGCGCCTCGGTCGCGAGGCACTTCCAACGAAATTGGACGGGGCGATGCTGCCGCTGCGTCCATTTGAAACGACGTCCGCCAAGACCCTCCCTCTCCCGCCCCGCGGGAGAGGGTTGGGGTGAGGGCCGACACCGCGTCGCATCCCGTCCTCCCTCTCCCGCCCCGCGGGAGAGGGTTGGGGTGAGGGCCGGAATTGAGGCAACCCCCAACCCTCTCCCGCCCCGCGGGAGAGGGTTGGGGTGAGGACCGGAATTGAGGCAGCCCCCAGACCTCCCCCTCCCGCCCCGCGGGAGAGGGTTGGGGTGAGGGCCGGAATTGAAGCAACCCCCAGACCTCCCTCTCCCGCCCCGCGGGAGAGGGTTGGGGTGAGGGTCGTCACGCCGCAGATCACTTCAGCGGAATCCGCTTCGTCATGTCCGCCTGCAGGTCGCGCATGATGTCCGCCGTCGGCCGGTCGGTCGTCATGAGCTTCATGCCCGACTCGACGAACACCTTCGCGAACTCGTTGTAGTTCTCGCGCACGGTGACCGACTCCGGGAACAGGTTCGCTGCCTCGGCCGCGGCCTTGTTGATCATCACGAGGTCGGGGCGCGCCGCGATGTCGGCCGCAGGCAGCGCGTTCCTGCGCGGCGCGGGCGACGACGTCAGCAACGTGAACTTCGCCTGCCATTCCGGCGTGGTCGTCATCCTGATGAACTCCCACACGGCCTTGCGCTTTTCCGGATCGATCTTCGCCGGAATGTGCAGCGAATTGCTGGTGCCGCCGGGGATCGTCGCAAACGGCATCATCCCCATCTTGAGGTTGGGGCGCGTGGCATCCGGCGCCTTCTTGATCGCCGCCGCGACCCACGGGCCGTCGCGGAGCATCGCGATCTTGCCGTCCATGAAGAGCTGGCGCGCCTGCTCGCTCGACGTGCCCTTCGGTGCGCTCTTCACCGCGACGCGGAACTTGTCGATCGCGCGGATCACGGCCGGATCGGTGAAGTTGTACTGGCCGTTCTTGAAGAGGCTGGCACCCTCCCCCGTCACCCACGTGCCGACCTCGACGAACACGTTCGGGTGCTCGTTGGTCGGCGCGCCGTAGCCGAAGCGTCCGGCGTTGACGTCGGTGGTCGCCGCGATGGCCTTGAGCAGCTCGTCGCTCGTCTTCGGCACCGGGACCTTGGCGTCGGCGAGCATCTTCTCGTTGTAGTAGTACATCATGCCGTAGCCCATCATCAGCACGCCGTACACCTTGCCGTTGTAGGTCATCTCGTCGGCGAGCTTCGTGAACGTCGCCTTGACGTCGGTCTGCGCGAGATCGGCGTCGAGCGGCGCGAGCCAGTTCTGGCTCGCGAACGCCAGGTAGTTGCGCGTGGGCAGATGCACGATCTCCGGCGGATTGTTGCCGGCGAAGCGCACCGTCATCTTGTCGACGTACTCGCGGAACGGCACCTGCTGCTTCTTGATCTTCACGTTCGGGAACTTGGCCTCGTAGGCCTTGATGAGCTCCGTCCAGTAGTCGGCGATGCCGGGCTCCTCGATCTGCCAGGACGGAAACTCGAGCTCGATCGGCTTCGGCTGGGCGACGGCCGATGCGCCGACGGAAAGGCCGACCGCGGCGATCACGCACGCGCAGATGTTCTTCAGCATAATGGTTACTCCTTCGCATTCGCGCCGGCGTGAGCGCCGGCGTCGTTCAATTCATTGGCGTCGCGCTGCACGTTGATACCGCGCCTGCCGCGCCGCATCGCGCCACACCCGCGGAATTCATCGCTTCACCACGCAGTCCCACAATTCCGGCTTCGGCTCGATGCCCAGGCCCGGCCCCGACGGCAGATGGTAGAAACCCGCGTCGCAGCGCATCGTCGTCGTGACGTACGCCAGGTTCTTGTCGAAGATCGAATGCTGGTACTCGTGATACGGCACGTTCGGGAGCGTCGCCGCCGCGTGCAGGCTTGCGGCCTGGAAGATGCCCACGCCGATGCTCGCGTGCGGCATCACGCGCGCCTCGAACGCCGCCGCGAGGCGGCCGATCGCGAGAAATTGCGTGACGCCCGTGTGGCCCATTTCCGGCTGCAGTACCGACACGGCGCGCCGCGACAGCCGCGGCAGCACCTCGTGGATCGTCCGCCATTCCTCGCCCGCGGCGATCGGCACGCGCGACTTCGCGGCGACCTCCGCAAGTCCGTCGATGTCCTCAGGGGCGCACGGCGCTTCCACGAAGAACGGGCGATACGGCACCAGCGTGTCGATGACCTGGATGGCCTCGGCGGCGTTGAACTTCCAGTGCAGGTCGACCGCGATCTCCACGTCTGGACCGAGCGCCTCGCGCAGCGCGCGCATCTCGGGGACGATGCCCTCGTGCGACACCGCGGCCGCGAACTTCACCGCGTCGAATCCCTTGGCGACCCACTCCTTGGCGAGCGTCACGCGCTCGGCGAGCGTCGCGCGCGGCAATCCCGACACGTAGGCCGGCAGCCGCTCGGCGCGCTGACCGCCCAGCAGCTTCACGAGCGGCAGGTCCGCGAGCTTCGCGCAGAGGTCCCACAGCGCGATGTCCACGCCCGCGATCGCGTCCACGTAGTAGCCTCCGTGGAAGCCGCGGACGCGCATCAGGTCGTAGAGGTCCTCCTGGATCACGGCGACGTCGCGCGCGTCGCGGCCGACGGCGATCGGCGCCAGCACGTCGTCGATGATCGTGGTGACGGCATGCGGCGCGACGATGCCGTACGTCTCGCCCCAGCCGACCGTGCCGTCCTCCGCGGTGACTTTCACGATCACCGACATGTCGGTCGTGGGGTAGAGGGTCCTGTTGCCGCGGCGAACGAAGTAGCCCTTCGCGTTCACCTCTTCGCCCGGGCCGAGCGGGCCGAGATACGGCGTGTCGCGCGGCAGCGAGACGACGAACGTCTCGATCGCGCGGATCGTCGCCCGCTCACGCATGGTCGGCGCGCACGGGTGGTTGCAGGAGATCGGACACTTCGGCCAGGAGTTCCGTGAGTTCGCGATGGTCGCCCGCGTCGAGTTCGGGCCCCGCGGCCCGCTTGCCGGCGTACGCGATGATGCCACGCCGGCGCAGCGTTTCCTTCGTCATCGCCATCCGGAACACCGCCTGGAAGTTGAGGAGCGGCAGCATGCGGTTGAACCAGTGCCGCACGCGGGCGCGGTCGCCCGCGCGATGCGCGGCGAACATCGCGACGTGCAGCTCGGTGAGTTCGCACGCCGGCATCGTGCCGACGGCCCCGCGCGCGAGCTCATCCGTGAGGTAGCGCCCGCCCGCGCCGCCGAGCACGCCGCGCAGGGTCGCAGGCGCGCCGGCGAGGGTCTGCGTGATCCGTGCGCCCGACGGCATCGCCTCCTCCTTGACGTACGCGATCTCGGGCACCGCGCGCACGATGGCGAGGACGACGTCGACGGGCAGCCCGCTGCCTGCAGGCGGCGGCGCGTTCTGCAGCATGATCGGCACGCCGCCGGCGGCCGCCGCAACGCTCCGGAAGAACGCCGTCGCGCCGTCCGGATCGGTGATCGCCTTCGGCGCCATGACCATGATCGCGGCCGCGTGCTGCGCGCGCGCATGGCGCGCGACGGCCTCCGTCGTCGCGAGTTCGGCCGCGGTGCCGCCGACGACGAACGCCGTGCGCCCTTGCGCCTCGGCAGCGACGATGTCGGACAACCGCGTGCGCTCCTCCGCGGACAGCGTGTCGTACTCGCTCGCGACCCCCGGATACACGACGCCGTCGGCGCCCGCGCCGATGGCGTACCGAGCGATCGCGCGCAGGCCCGCGTGATCGGGCGACCCGTCCGGGTGAAACGGCGTCGCGAGCACGGGAAAGACGCCTTCGAGGCGCGGCGTCGGCGATGTCACGGTTGCCCCGGCAGCACGCCAACGGCGCAGCGCACGGCGCGCGAGTGCGCGGCCCGATGGCCCGGGATGGCGGTCGTGCGACGCAAGCTCGGTCCTCCTCCTGGACCCGCACGCTGGGGGCGGCGGCGGGCCGTTGTTCTACGATGCGGAACTTTGGCCTTCTGTCGATCCGCAGCCTACGGCGATCCGGGCGGCGGGTCAAGCGCCGCTCTTTGCTGCCAAGCCGTCACGACCGCGACGTGGATCCCACCCTTGACGGCGATGGGGCATTAGTTCCACCATTCGGAACAATCGAGGTCAGCGGATGCTCACACCTGAATCCCGCAGCACACCCGCAGCGCCGGAAACCGACGCCCGCACGGGCATCGCGGCCGTCGAAAAGGCGATGGCGACGGTCAACCTCGTGGCCCGGGCCCCGCGTCCGCCGACGTTCACCGACCTCCTGCGCGCGAGCGGCTTCCCCAAGGCAACGCTCCATCGCATCCTCGCGACGCTGGTCCGCGAAGGCCTCGTGCGGTTCGAGGGGAAGGACCGCAGCTACCGCCTGGGCCTGCGCCTGCTCGAACTGGCCCACCGGGTGTGGGCCGACTTCGACCTGCGCGTCGCGGCGGCCGACGAGCTCGCGGCGCAGGCCGAGGCCACCGGCGAGACGATCGAGTTGGGTGTCCTCGCCGACGACCACGTCGTCGTCGTCGGCAGCGATGCGCCGGGCGAGGTGCCGGGAACCGCTTCGGCCGTGGGCGAGCGGCGCCCGCTCCACGCGAGCGCGCTCGGCAAGTGCATCGTCGCGTACATGGAATCCGCGGCGCAGCGGCGGCTGCTCGACGGCCTCACGTTGCGCGAGCACGCGCCCGCGACGCTGACGTCCGTCACCGCGCTGCGCGCGGACCTCGATCTCGCGCACGCGCGCGGCTACGCGATCGAGGACGAGGAGCTCGCGCAGGGGGTGCACGGCATCGCCGTGCCGATCCTCGACCACGCGGGCCAGCCGATCGGCGCTCTCGGCCTCTCCGGTCCGGCGGCACGGCTCCCGTTGCCGCGCCTGCACGGCTTCGCGTCGCGCCTGATCGGCGCGGCGCGCCGCATCTCGCACGACGCGGGCGGCAGTTCGATGTCGCTGACGCCCGCGCCGCGGCCCGCGGCCGCGCCCACTGTCGACGTCACGTGCGTCGCCGACGTCCGGTCACTGCTGGGCGAGGGTCCGTGCTGGGACGCGCGCGCACGCGTGCTGCACTGGGTCGACATCCTGAAGCCCGCGCTGCACCGCTTCGATCCGGCCAACGGAGTCGACACCGCGCTGCCGATGGACGCGATGATCAGCGGCGTGTGGCCGCGCGCGCGCGGCGGGCTGCTCGTGGCGCGGCACGACGGCCTCGTGCAGTTGGACGCGGACACCGGACGCCGGCTGCCCTTCGCGCATCCGGAGGCCGCGCGCCCGTCCAACCGCTACAACGACGGCAAGTGCGACCGGCGCGGACGGCTGTGGATCGGCAGCCTCGACATGGGCGCGGCGCCCAATCGCGGCAGCCTGTTCCGCGTCGACGCCGACGGCTCGGCCACGCGAATGGACAGCGGCTTCACCGTCGCCAACGGGCTGGGGTTCAGTCCCGACGATACGCGCCTCTACTTCACCGACACCGGCCGGCGCACGATCTACGTGTACGACTTCGATCTCGCGCGCGGCGAAATTGCGCATCGCCGGCCGTTCGTCGAGCTCTCCGAGGCGCAGGGCCGCCCGGACGGCCTGACGGTCGACGCGGAGGGATTCGTGTGGGTCGCGGTGTGGGACGGCTGGACGATCCTGCGCTTCGATCCCGAAGGCCGCGTCGTGCTGCGCGTGCCCGTTCCCGTGCCGCGGCCCACGAGCTGCTGCTTCGGCGGCGCCAATCTCCGCACGCTCTTCATCACATCGGCGTCGGTGCGCCTGCCGGAACAGGCACTCGCCGACGCGCCGCTGTCCGGCGCGCTCTTCGCGTGCACGCCGGGTGTTGCGGGACTGCCCGAGACGCCGTTCGCGGGCTGACGCGGCAAGCGCTAGCGAGCTGTCGAATTGCGTAGACGAAACCCTCACATCCGCCTCATTCCGAAGCAAAGCGAGGAACCTGCTGTTGGCCCTCGGTTGATTTTGTTCAGGAGCAGGTTTCTCGCGGAGCTTGTCCTGAGCGCAGGCGTAGGGCTCGAAATGAGGCCCGGGGTAAGTTGAAGGCCCGCATTTCAAGAACCTCCCGAGGCTTCGTAGTATTGCGGACCGGTACAGGCGCGCTAGAGTGTCGCGCATGCGCGCACTCCTGTTTGCTGTCGCCCTCGCAATCGTCCAAGGCCCCGCACTTGCGAACGATGCGCTCTGGGCACTGCTGAAGCAGGGCGGACAGGTCGTGCTCATTCGCCACGCGCTCACGGATCCCGGCATCGGCGATCCGCCGGGGTTCAAGCTGGACGATTGCCGCACGCAGCGCAACCTCTCCGACGCCGGCCGCGCGGAGGCGCAACGATTGGGAAAGAGCCTGCGCGATCACGACGTACCGATCGCGCGCGTGCTTGCAAGCCCGTGGTGCCGAACGCGCGAGACCGCGCGCATTGCGTTCGGTCGCGAGGCCGACGTCGAGCCGGCGCTGGCGAACCTCTTCGAATACAGCGAGAACCGCGAGCGGCAGCTCGCGGCCTTTCGCACGCTCGTCGCGAATGCGCCGAAGCAGGGCAACCTCGTGATGGTGACGCACGGCTCGACCACGCTCGCGTTCACCGGCATCAGCCCGGCGACTGCAGAGTTGGTGATCGTCACGCCCAAGGGTGACGGACGGTTCAGCGTCGCCGGGCGGATTCCCCTGGCGCCTTGAGGTGATCGCACGCGGGTGAGCGGCCGTGTGACCACGCCGCGCGCGGCTCCGCGCGCTTGCCATGGCCTCGGGCCCAGACGCGGCCGAAGCGTTGCTGCGCGCACCGGAGACGGCGCCGGGATCGCGTGACCGCTTTCGCCTACGCCGCGGTTGGGGAGACGACCGACAACGGAAAGCGCACGAGCACGACGAGGCCCGTCCCGGTCTCCGCGGCGCGGAAGGACACCGTCGCACCGTGCACCTCCGCGATCCGCCGCACGATCGACAGTCCAAGGCCGCTGCCGGACTCCGTCGTGCCCATAAGGCGATGGAAGCGCTCGCCCAGGCGCACGAATTCGGTTGCCGGAACACCCGGTCCGTTGTCGGCCACGCACAACTCGACGGCGCCGTCGCGCTTCCCAACCCTCACGTCCACCCGGGTGCCGGCCGCGCCATAGCGCACCGCGTTCTCGACGAGATTGCGCAGCATCACTGAGAGCAGCGTGGCGTCTCCCGCCACGGTAACCGCATCGTCGGCTTCAAGCTCGACGTCGATGTCCTTCTCCACCGCGGCCGGCGCAATGTCCGCGAGCGTGGCCCGCGCGATCGCCGCGACGTGGCACGCCTCGGTGGGCGGCGCATCGCGCGCCGGATCGAGCCGCGCAAGCGTGAGCATCTGGTCGACCAGGCGCGCCGCACGGTCGCAGCCGGCGAGGACCTGCCGGAGCGCCTTGTCACGCATCGCGTCATCGGTCGCCTGCTGGGCGACCTGCGCCTGCGTGCGCAGCGCGGCGATGGGCGTGCGCAGTTCGTGCGCCGCGTCCGCGGTGAATTGCCGCTCGCGCGCCATCGAATCGGACACGCGCGCGAAGAGGTGGTTCAGGCTGTCGAGCAGTGGCGCAACCTCCGCCGGTGGCGCATCCGCGGCGAGCGGCGCGAGATTGTCGGGGTCGCGGCGGCGG
>Ga0209253_10004301_pt1 | contig 12431 bp, 8 predicted proteins | sample FrelakmetBRP12BR_FD_187145 | JGI IMG/M metagenome (GOLD analysis project Ga0209253, IMG submission 187145) | Freshwater lake sediment microbial communities from the University of Notre Dame, USA, for methane emissions studies - BRP12 BR (SPAdes)... | ecosystem: Environmental > Aquatic >...
TGTCCCGAAACCTGCCGCTCCTTCGACGAAGCCGCCGAAACAGAAAGCAATCATGATGGCCTGAATGCGCCGATCACTTGCCAGATGGGCAATGGATTCCTTCAGGATCTCGAATCGGCCGGTCGCAACGGTGATATCGTACACAAAGATGGCACAAAGGACGATCCAGCCAATGGGAAAGAGGCCGTATGCAGCCCCATCGAGGGCTGCCATTCCAGCCATCGCTGGCGGCATGCCGTAGACCCAAACTGCGACGGCCAGTGCAGCCGCGAGACCAGACAGCGCCGCAATATGGGCCTTCAGACGGAAGATGGCCAGGAGGCCCAGGAGAATGACCACGGGAAGGGCCGCGACGATGGCAGAGAGGATGAGGCTTCCCCACACGGGGGTGTAATTCTGAGTCCAGGTGGCCACAAGCATCTCCGGAAGGTTCGAGTTTGGTTCGATCCAGGTTCGTTCCGATCCAAGTTCGACTCAGGTTCGACCTAGGTTAGACCTCGCCCCTCGTTCGCGCGAATGAAGGGCTATCCGGTCCCCTTCAGTGTCAATCACGACACCTATGTAGCCAATTTGCTCAGTAATCAAACTCTTCTTCCGCAACACTTTACCGCCTGCCGGTTCGACGCGCGCCAGCTCCAACTATTACGTGCTACCTTACCAGCAGATTCGTTCATGTTGGAGCGCGCACTGTGCCCTCTTGTTAGTAGTAAATGATAGTTGGGAGGGCACTAGTTCAATGCTGAGGTCACCGGAAGGGGCAGTAAAATAGACCAGCGTCCCATCGGATGAGGGAGCGAAAAATCCGGGAGCATGGACGAGCGACCCCTCAGATCCCATCCCTCCCTCTACTGTCGGAAACCAGGCCATGTCGAGGGGTCCGAGCTTTTTCCGCTGCATCTCGAAGCCGAAGACAGCTTCATAGAACTTCACGGCGCGGTCTATATCGTGCACTGGAATCTCGAACCATCCCACCACAGTGTTCTTCATCCCCCGGCTCCTCTCTTTGACCGAGATTCATGAATGGTAACACTATACGACATCGGACATTCATGTGCAACGCGGCCAGATACCAGTCTGTTGCGAAGTGTGGGTACAGAACACCTACCCGCGCTTCCAGACCCTCAGCTTTTTTGTCCAAAGGAATCGGAATTTTCCGCCTGTGACTGTAGTAGTATGAGTGAGTGGATTTCACCTCTCGCGCAACCTGACTTATGGAATGTTGGGAGGAGACTATGAAGGGATTCATGTATGCTGCGCTTTGTGTCCTCTGCTTCGGGACACCGCTCCTGGCAGCACGGGCACAAATTGCTGAGCACATTGTGATCAGCGAGGTGTACGGCGGCGGGGGAAACCTCGGGGCCGCTTACAAGAACGACTTTGTTGAGCTCTACAATCCGACCGACCTCCCAGTTTCCATCTCCGGGTGGTCAATCCAATACGCAAGCGGCAGCGGGACCGGAACCTGGCAGGTTCTTCCGCTGCGGGGTACCGTCCAACCCTTCGCGTTCTACCTGATTCAGATGGCAGGGGGGATCAATGGGAATACGCTCCCCTTCCCTGACACGATGGGGACCATCAACCTTTCTGCTTCCAGCGGGAAGGTCGCCCTCGTCCGTGCGACAATCCCCCTGACCGGCGCAAGTCCGGGAGACACAGCGATCGTAGACCGGGTCGGGTACGGGACGGCAAACGGATTTGAGGGAACGGGATCCTCCCCCGCTCCAGGGATCGTTACTTCAATCGAGCGTAAGGCCCATCCAGACGCGGACGCAACGACAATGTCCCACGGGGGGCCTGACGAATTGCAGGGAAACGGATGGGACAGCGAGGACAACTCCGTGGACTTCGTGGCGCAGACCGGAATGAATCCTCAGAACCGCACATCACCCTCCGAAGAGCCACCGAAGGATCCTCCCCCCGTCGTGCTGGGATCGTTCACGGGGACCGTTCTCAGTCCGGGGGTCGTACGCCTCTCCTGGACAACAATCAGCGAGATGAAATGCTACGGATTCGAGGTCCAGAATTCAGCCGATCGGACGGATGGTTTTACTACGATCTCGCCCCTTATCCCGGCCTACGGAACAACTGTTGACGTTCAGTACTATTCATATACGGACTCCTCCGGAACCCAAGGCCCACACTATCGGCTGAAGCTGATAGCCCTGAACCAAATCGTTCACTTCAGCGATGTGATTGCCATTCCCCCCCTCACATCGGTCGCAGAGAAGAGACCCCTGCAGTCCTTTCTTCATCAGAACTATCCGAATCCGTTCAATCCCTCCACGAACATCACCTATGTTGTCAGCGCCGAACAGAACGTCCGACTTGAAGTCTTTGACATGCTTGGCCGCGTTGTGGCCACACTCGTGAATGGGAGGCGGACCCCTGGTGTGTATTCGGTCCCTTTCCCCGCCTCAGATCTGGGATCCGGGTCCTATTTCTACACCCTTACGGCAGGATCGTTCAGGGAAACGAAACGAATGCTCCTCGTGAGATAAGATCGTGGTGACGCTCTTCGAGCACCTGATCCTGAGTAGGGGGTAAACGAAGAAAACACGCCAGACAGCACTGCAATGAGCTTGCGATTGCGGGACAGCCTGTAGCGGGCAATAAGGAAAGGATGAATTCCGCGCTTCATGACCTGACCGACCCGACTCTGTCGGCAGTCAGGCTTCGCCGGGACACTACTTCCAGAGGACATGCGGGCTATTGTGTGCAGCCACCGGGCTTTGTGGTTCCCGATTGTGCCGACCCGGACTCGTGAGATGGCCCCGCTGACGAAGCTTTTTCATACGTGGGTCTGCGGTTCCTCGGGAAACGTTGACATTTCCTCATCTCTCGGGTTGTTTCTCCCACAGCTGCATATGTTGTTGCATATCTTTTTGATGATGAGCCGTAATCGCCGAAGGCCCGCGTATGCGGGCCTTCGATTTCACTCCGAGTGGTTCGCCGGATCAAGACAGCTTACTGCAAAACACCCTCCCTAACCTCAACCTTTCTGACCCTGGCGGTCAACCATCCGTTTTTCACAGACGGACTCTTGCTCATCAGGTCGAGAGCTTCCTTCTCCGAATTCGCTTTGAAGATCCCGAGGCTGCGAGTTGCCTGGGCGACATCTTCCAGTGCACAGAAGAACTTCATCTGTCCATCCTTGTACAGACCGTAGAGGTACTTGATCTGCTCGGAAGTCGCCTTTCTCGTCTCGGGTGCATCCGATTTGTCCGACCAGTTCTTGCCCTTTGTCGTGATGACAAGGTAGTAGGTTTCTTTCTTGGGCGCCATCTTCGGGTCACCCGCGAGCTTTTCTGCAAGGCCTGCTCCGAGTCCTTTGGTCCCCCAGACCTTCTGCACCTCGGCGGTCAGGAGGCCTGATTTCACTGCCGGTGCATTTGCAGCCATGCTCTTCATCGACTCTGAGGTCTGATTCTTGAAGAAGAGCAACGCAACGATCTCCTTGGGATCGACAACACGGACGGCGCCCACGAGGGTGCCTTCGATGATTGCCTGCCGCCAGGGTTCCTGTTTTTGCTTCAATGCATCATTGAACTTCGCGACTGCTTCGGCTGACCACTTGGGTCCCTTCCTGAGAATGCCGATTTCATAGCTGGTCATGCTGGCTACCAGCGCTTCTGGTGAACCCAGATCCTGATTGGTATACGCGGCCGCAGGTGCAGGCTCTGATGCCACCGGAGTTTCGGGATTCCCGCCACCGGCGAGCAGGAGGATCAGTGCAAGAACGAGGTTGGTCATAAGAGGCTCCAATAGTAAGTCTGGTTAGGGCTATAAATTTATCCATTTAGCAGAACAGAAGCAACACATTGAAATGCTCCATCGAAAAATCGACTTGACATGAACGCCTCAAATCGAGAACCCAGCGTAAGCCGTCTCACAAGGCCCTAACGCTGGCTCAGAACGCCGTACAAGCGATCCCTCGTCAGTCCTTCCATCGAACCCAACGCATTGCCTACGCCTACACGTCCTCGCAAGACCGTGAACCCGGCAAAGCGTCGTCGCACCATCACCCAAATCCAGCAACAGTTCAACTGAGAGGCTGAAAAGCAAGGACACCTTCAGAGAACCCTGTCGACAGCCACGGAATCCCCGTCTCATTGCCCTTTCCTGAATGGCGGGATGACCCATGGAACGTGAAATCATGTAGGGCGAATTCTGATTTCGTTGTGCCGTCATTCAACATGCAGATCTCTCAGTGATGATAGAACGAACCGCCGTATTCACGTCCCACGCGGAACATCTCAAGTATATTCTGCATCGGGATGCCGTCGTGCAGTGAGTGATCCGAAGCAAGAATAAAGCCTCCGCCCGGTGCCGCAATGTCGATAGCTTCCCGGACTTCAGCAGCAACATCAGCGGGTGTTCCGAAGGGAAGTGTTCGTGACGAATCGATATTGCCTATGATGCAGAACCGACTGCCGTACTTCTGCTTTACAGCGCGCAGGTCCATTCCGGCTGTCCGTTGCAGCGGATGGATCGATGCAAGTTTCGTCTGAGCAAGATCGTCAAGATAACCGGTGATATGCCCGCACGAGTGAAGCAGGACGGGCACATGCAAACTATCGATGTACTCCACCAAGTCGGCTACAAAGGGGAGAAAGTACTTCCGAAAATGCGTTAGTGAAAATAACTCACGGTTACTGTCACCGAAGTCGTCGCTCACCCACATGCCTATGCAGCCTGCTTCGACAGAGCGCCGGGCGGCCTCCTTGTAATATTCGTTGGAGATTGTGAGAAGATCCGTGACGAGTCCGGGATCTTCGTAGAGAGCATAACAGATTCTTTCGTACCCCATCAGCATCCAGGCTGTAATGAGCGGACCACTGACTCCACCGAGCAGTGCAATGTCATCGTTCTTCATCTCAACTGCCGCCTTGATTTCGGCGTCGCGGCCCGGCAGCGTCGGGTCGGGCGGCTTGTACGCTCGCAAGTCCTCCCGGCTCTTGATGGGATAGTCGATAGGAGCATCAATAGGCCAGGATGACTCGTTCTTCTGATACACGGTTCCCCATTCATCCCGATAGACATTGTCAGCGAGCACCTCAGGCTGGAGCCCCGAAAAGCCGCCAAATGGCAACCACACTCCATCGTGATCCAACGCCAACGCACATCGGACCGCATCGCGCCCATTATACGCTTCGGGCCGGACACCGATCAACTCCTCATACATCGGCTGCTGGAAAAGAAAATCGAACATCGGAACCCTGTCGGGCTCCTGCCGCTTGAGTGCCGCCATAAACCGTTCTTTTCGTCTCATGAGTCTTTCTCTCCTCCGAAATCCAAACCATTCCCGATGTCTATGTTCATCCACAACTCTCTACGATTTCCTCACCCGACACTCCAGACCGCAGGGGGGAGAAAGTTGAAGAAGTCGTCCGAATACACAAGGGCACTCGGCTACCCTTTGACCCCCTCGACATGCTCAGGGTCGAACCCTGAGCCCGGCCGAAGGGTTTGACTCGCTCCGCCATCCGGGGGACGTGCCCAGCGTTGCGTCCCGGCTGCTCCTACGTCGAATCAGCGCGCGCATAAGTGTGTGGCGGAAAGGTATCTCTCCGCTCAACGGAAATCAAGTGGAATCAGAAACACCTTAGACAAAACACCTTAGACTTAGAGGAGTTTTGACCACACCTCCACTACACGTCCGAACACTGAACTTCAGTATTCGCGGGAAAAGTGCCGCACGCATCGGGTTGTGTTGCCCCTCACTTCCCGACACATTCCAGACCATTCCCCACTGATTCCAGTTGACCCGAACTGGATTGCCGCTGCTATGACACTGACACAAGGACGAAGGACTCAAGTGTCGACACGAGTGTTGACAAGCGGATGAGGATGGTGGGAAAAACTAACGGTGCCACCGGTGACCGATGACACCGTTTCGCGGAGAGGGACTGAATCGAACCTGCCGGCCGGGGAGATTGGCTGGATTGAACTATGCAATATCAACCCACCGGACTGGACCCCTTGCGTGCCCTCCTCCCCGGTTTCTTGAGTGCCTTCCATCGGTTGTCGAGGAATCGCGCCTCGTACAGGTGCGAGACGACATAACCATAGCGGTCGATGTACCGCTACTCGGAATCGGGTAGGATGGACGCGAGGTCAAGGTCAATCGGTCCGTATCGCTTGTGGGTCCGTTGTTTCATACATGCCTCCACCACGAAGGTCCTTGCCGGTAGGTCTCTCCCGTTGCGTCTGTATGGAGGCATGAGTTAGTAGTACGATGCATTGATGTCAATAGCCCACCCTTCCTCTCTATGTCTTCATCCTTCTTCACAGACACACGGATACCCCTTATGTTGACCATTTGACTCCTCCCTGATGCACCCCGTGGGAGGCGTAGGGTCACAGGCCGCGCCGTCCAGGGAGAGTTCAAAAAGACGCGCCTCACCAGGCAGAGCAATCAATCATGTCAACAGTAAGGGACAAGCAGTCCAGAAGCGACACGCTTTGCACCATCATTCCTGACGTGAAGTTCTTGTGTCGTGCCAAGCGATGTGCCGACCGTTTGCACGTCTCCCATCGCAACGCGACCCCGAACCCTCTTCCACTGCAACCGTGCGCCCCCTGACCCCAAGTGAGGTTCCCGAACTGTGGGAGTAGGAACAGATGGTCTGATTGTGACAACCTTCATATCGCAAACCGGTTTGATTGCGACGGTTGGCATCAGAAATTCAAGAATGCCTGAAGTTGCTACCGCATTGTGACATACCGATCCTGAAGCCGAGGAGGGGGAGTCTGGACGCACAGAGATGAGTGACGGCGCGTTTTCCGCATGCTCATTTGATTCTCGAGACAAGTTCCAGTAGATTGGAGTTAGTCCAGAAGAAAGGGTCCTCCACAATCGAGAAAGGAGCTTCCGTATGCGGCAAGCCATCATGTTCTTGACGCTGCTGACCCTGTCATGCGCCCTTGTTCAGGCCCAGACCCGCGCACAGACACAGGAAAAGCTCGTTCAGTTTCTGACGACGGATCTCAAATTAACTCCGGACCAGACGACAACGGTCCGCGGCTTCATGAAACAGGCGGACAGCGATATGGCGAAATATGAAGCGCAATACTTCGGCAAGCCGGAGATGATTGCCAAGTTGCGCAAGCAGGTTATGATGGATCTTGGGAAAAGGGTCGAGACCATTTTGACCCCTGGCCAGCTGGCACAGTATCCCAAAACAAAACAGAAGCTCTACAGTACCCTCCAGAAGCGATACGAATCCGACATGAGGCAGACACAGGGGAGCGAGGCAAAACCTCAAGAAATGCAGGAGGCCCAAACGCGCGAGCCAAAGTGAACGGTTCGTCCCGTCCTACTGTTGGGCTCTCTCTGGAGGGCCCTTGTGGTTCGCATATTGACGCGAGTGTTGACAAGCGCTCTAGCCAAACCGCTTGACTCTGTGGAGCCCGCAGAATACGTTGTCAGGGGATACGAGTTTCCCTTCTCTCCTCCAACATCAAGAGGGCTTCCCGCTCGGAAGCTCGATACAAGAAGTTCGCTCCTACAGCGAATCTGTATCATTGATGCGAAGAGCACCATGACCGCCCTATTGTGCTCGCATCAACAGAAATCAGACCCGCATCATTACCGCCCATGTAACTTGCCACCGCATCGCGGCACTCAATACCTCTTTTTCAACAACACGTGCGGAGCAGCCATATCGTACGTGAAAGTAGTCCGAGCCATATCAAGCGCCACCCTGTTATGTATCACGCTGCAAGGCTCCTTCCTTTTCGGTCAAGCGTCTTCGATCCCTGATTCGGTAAGATTCTCGGTACGAGTCGCTCCCGTTGTTCGTACTATCGATACGCTGAACTCGGAAGTCTTGCGGGCACTCCATGACATTCTCAAGACTAGGGCCGCGGTGGATACGCATACTCCCGATTGGCTGTTCTTTTTCGGGACAAAGGAATTCTCCCAAGACACTCGGAATCTCTTCGTTCTGTCAATCACGACTTTGCGTGTACTCCCTAAGGAAGCCGTTGAAGTCGGCAAACGAGAGGAGGTATTCTACTCTACCTTACCCGCTGAAAAGAGAGCCGCCATGCCAAAGGAGGGGAAGTGGGTTCGCGAAATGGTGAGTGAGGAGATGCTCCGCCAATACGGAATGCCAGTAGACCAGGATATTCTGATTGTCGAGCGGAGTCTGCTCAAGAAAGAGCTCTCGCAATTCGTTGATAATTTCTATTTGAGACTCGCTCATCCGAATCACTGAACCATAGAAGGTACCCCTCAACAGTGGTTGTTTCCCATTCTGAGGCACAACGAGCATGCTGCAAAGACCTTTCGGTCGACACCGATCGAAGGGCCTTTTCCGTTTACTGTTGACGCAGCCACGAATTCAGTGCAAAGACAGAGAGAGAACTCAGGGGCAGCCACGTGTCGCCCCTCACTTTCCGATGTATTTCAGACGAGGTTCCACCGGTTCCAGTTGACCCGCAACGTGATTGCCGTTACCAGGAAACTAACAGACGGAGGAAAGATTCGAGTGTTGGCACGGGTCCTGACAAGAGGATTCGAAAGGTGGGAAGAACGGACGGTGCCACCGTTGACCGATGACACCGTTTTGTGAACAGCCCTTCGACTCTCCGCCTCCGGCGGATCGCTCAGGGCTTGCCCAGAATGAAAAAGCCAAGCTCTCGCTTGGCTCTTTCTCTGTGGACAGGGAGGGAATCGAACCCCCGACACAAGGATTTTCAGTCCTTTGCTCTACCAACTGAGCTACCTGTCCGAATTTTTCTGAACTTAGCGAAGCTAAGTTCATGAAAAATCCAAGATCCCGCCCGCTTTTCGGGCGGAGCCGCATTTCTCTCCAGCTGCGTCATTTGAATTTTCAGGATGCCGCCCACTCTTAAGGCGGGAATCGAACTCCTCAAACGAGCCGACAAACCGAGGCAACATCCCTGAGGTCTTTTTGATCCCGCATCCTTTCACCGGGACCCAAAAGAAATTCTTACCAATTTACGATAACTGCGAGAAAAACTCAAGCTCGTGAACGAAAATGGGAGCCAGTCCCGCCGAGCCGTTACAGAAGCTTGCCACCCTTCTTCAGCACCTCTCTCGCGATGACCAGCTTCTGAATTTCGTTTGTCCCTTCGAAGATCCTGTTGATCCGGGAATCACGATAGAACCGCTCAATGGGCAACTCACGTGAGTAGCCCATCCCGCCGTGGATCTGTACCGCCATGTCCACCACTTTGTCCAATGACTCGGAACAGAACAGCTTCACCGAAGCAGCCTGACGCGAAACCGACTTGCCAGCATCATAGTCCAGCGCGGTTCGGTAGACCATCGACTCCATCGCGAACACCAGAACCGCCATCTCCGCGAGCATGAACTGGATCGCCTCGAACTGCGCGATCGGCACATCGAATTGCACTCGCTCTTTTGCATACTTGGTCGACTGCTCAAGCATCTCCTTCGCCGCACCAGTCACCGCAGCGCCCAAACCCAGCCTGCCCGCATCCAGCGTCTTCATCGCCACCAGAAATCCCCGCCCCTCTTCACCGATCATATTCTCTTTCGGCACACGGACGTTTTCAAAGACGATCGGATTCGTCACGCTGCCGCGAATACCCATCTTTTTCTCCGGCGGGCCGGCTATGAAGCCCGGCATCTTGGTCTCGACGACGAATCCCGTGATCCCTCTCTCCGTTCGGGCAAACGTGGAAACGACGTCCGCAATGGAGCCATTCGTGATCCACATCTTTTCGCCGTTGATGACCCAATCGTCGCCGTCCCGATGCGCCTTCGTGCGCAGGTTAAAAGAATCCGACCCCGCCAGCACTTCCGTCAACGCAAATGCCCCGATCATCTTCCCCTCTGCCATCGGGACCAGGTACTTCTTCTTGAGGAAGTCGCTTCCACCGAGATAGATTGCGTTGCAACCGATCGATTGGTGCGCCCCGATGAACGTAGCGGTGGACATGCAACCGCGCGCTACCTCCTCCGCCGCAAGACAATACCCCACCTCGCCGAAACCGCCACCGCCATACTCCTGCGGCATGGCCGAACCCAGCAAGCCCAGCTCAGCCATCTTCTTTATCAGCTCAGGAGGTATCCTCTCATCTTCATCGATCTTTTTCGCAATAGGTTTGATCTCAGAATTGACGAAATCGCGGACCATATCGCGAAGCATCAAATGTTCTTCACTGAATTGGAAGGCGCTCATGAAAACCCTGCACTGTTTTGGCTGACTCTTCCCCCCTCTCCTCTCCAGGAACGGGATCAGGGGTGGGGGTTGATTACACGTCCCTACTCGGCATGCCCCTTCTGGCCGATATAGCTGACAACATCCTCGCCGCCGTCCACACCGATGACATTGCCGGACATCCAGTAGGCATCGCTATCGGCGAACAGGACGAGAGCCTTCGCGACGTCCTCGGGGGTCGTATGGCGGCCGCCGGGATTCTTCGCTTTCGCAACACGCAGCATATCGACTGCCCCGGGGATCTTTCTCAGGGCCGGAGTGTCCGTCACGCCCGCCATCACTGCGTTAGCCGTGATCCCCAGATGTCCGAGCTCCATGGCCAGCTGGCGGATGTGCGACTCCAGAGCCGACTTCGCCGCCGAAACGGCACCATAATTGGGGAGCACCGAGTGCCCGCCGGAACTGGTCATCGCAAAGATCCTGCCGCCCCGCCTGATCAGGTTACGCGACACCAGTCCCTGCGTCCAATACACCAGGCTGTTTGCCATCACGTCGATCGTCATCTCCATCTGCGCCTGGCTGACGGCGTCTTCGATTTTTCTGGCGATGAATGGTTTGAGCGTTCCAAAGGCCAGGGAGTGCACCAGAACCTTGACGGTGCTGCCGGCACTTCCGGCAAATCGCTCCTGGATATCGTCTAGCGTCTCGCTCCGTTTAATGGCGTCCGCCGCGTTGATGTTGTAGTATATCGCTTCGCGACCGGTATGCTTGATTTCTTTGATGATGTGCTGGACGCTCGGCATGGTGGCCTGGCGGTCCAGGTGGATGCCGAGGATATTCATGCCATTCTTCGCCAGCTCGACCGCTGCCGCGCCGCCGAAACCGCTCGATGCGCCGAGGATCAGTGCCCAATCGGTCGACTTAAAACGGGTTTCTTGTTTCATGGCAAGATCCTTTGAGTGAGTGATCCGCTGTTAATTGAGTCAACGAAGCTTGGATCATTGACGGGGAGTCGACCCGACTACTCCACGGTCACGCTTTTCGCTAGGTTCCGGGGCTGGTCCACATTCGTCCCGCGAGCCACGGCGATGTAATACGACAGGAGCTGCAGCGGGATGATGTTCAGAATCGGGCCGAAGAACCCGTAGGTTCGCGGCACACGAATCACAAATTCTGCCATCTGCTCGATCTCTTCGTCGTCCTCGTTGGCAACCGCAATGATCCGTCCCTTGCGGGCCCGGACTTCCTGGATGTTGCTCACGACTTTGTCGTAGATCGCATCCTTCGGGACGACGACCACGACCGGCATGTTTTCGTCAATCAGAGCGATGGGGCCGTGTTTCATTTCCGCGGCCGGATAGCCCTCGGCGTGAATGTAGGAAATTTCCTTCAGTTTCAATGCCCCCTCGAGAGCCACGGGGAAATTCGCGCCGCGTCCGAGGTAGAGGAAGTTCTTCGCATTCTTGAACTCCTGTGCGATCCGCTCGATCTCTGCCGTATTCCGGAGAATTTGTTCCACTTTTTCCGGCAGCGACCACAACTCCTGGGCAAGTACCCTGCCGTTTTCCCGGTTCATCCCCCGTGCCCGTGCCAGCATCAGCGTTATCAGCGCAATGACCGTCAGCTGCGAGGTGAATGCCTTCGTCGACGCCACGCCGATCTCCGGACCGGCGTGAACGTAGACGCCGCCGTCTGATTCCCGCGCGATGGTACTCCCGACCACGTTCACGATCCCCAGCACCGTCGCCCCCTTCCCTTTTGCTTCCCGCAGGGCCGCCAGCGTATCTGCCGTTTCGCCGCTCTGACTGATGAGGAACACGACGTCGTCGATGTTAACGATGGGATTCCGGTAACGGAACTCGGAAGCGTATTCCACGTCCGTCGGGACGCGAGCAATCTGTTCGAGCATGTACTTCCCAACGAGGCCTGCATGCCACGAAGTCCCGCAGGCGGTAATCAGGATGCGCCTTGCGCTGAGGAGCTTCCCCAGAACATTCTGGAGGCCACCGAGCTTCACGTCTCCCTCATCCACCAGTAGCCGGCCCCGCATGCCATTCCGGATGGTTTCGGGCTGCTCGCTGATCTCTTTCATCATGAAGTGATCATACCCGCCGCGTTCGATTTGCGAGAGCTCGAGCGTCACTTCCTGGACCAGCTTTTCGACGGCGACATCGTCAACGGTCATCGTGCGGAATTTGTCGCGCGTGATCTCCGCGATTTCGCCATCTTCCAGATAGACAATCTGCCGGGTGTACTCGATGATGGCCGAGGCGTCCG